>Ga0209415_10000723_pt1 | contig 61798 bp, 57 predicted proteins | sample PeaSoiSIISIP2007_FD_187696 | JGI IMG/M metagenome (GOLD analysis project Ga0209415, IMG submission 187696) | Peat soil microbial communities from Weissenstadt, Germany - SII-SIP-2007 (SPAdes) (version 2) | ecosystem: Environmental > Terrestrial > Soil > Wetlands > Peat | place: Germany...
GCCCATGCTGCGTGACTGGCCCATCAAAATACGTCACCGTAATTGTGAAATGGAGTACTAAGCTGCCCGATCTGCGCCAGAGCGGCGCCGCCGACTACTCACATCAACTGTTCGGCACAGACGTGGTCCTTCATGCTGTTCATGAACGCCGCCATGTTCTCGAGGACGGCCGTCGGCCAACCGTTACCTTCGGCCAACGCTGACAGCGCCATGATCACGGCGCAACGCACGACCGGCTCTGCTTTGTCGTGGTCCAGAGCTGCGCCCAACACCGGTCCGCTTGCCTCGATGTCGATCGTAATCTTGCCGATGGTGTCACAAACGAACAACCGTGCCATTTTGCGCTCCCCCTTTTTCTACTAGTCTTCCGCCCCCGTCTTTACTGCTTGCACGCTTCCAGCGGCGATGTGCTCAGAATTTCTGGTTTTTTGGGTCACGTCGCCGGTCCTAACTGGAATCGACGGTGGGGAGAGCGCAAAGTAGGTGCCACGGATGCACGAAACAGTGCCAGAGGAAAAATCCGAGTTGCGGTTGGAGTGAGTGTAAAATCTGGTTAACAGGCCGTAGAGTGGAGTTGTCACCCCGGATGCTGTGGAGCGGGGCACCCTAAGCCATCTCCTGAACCGTTAGCGGATTGCCACCAACCTGGTTAGAATGCCATCGGTTGAGAACTTTGCCCACAACCTGCCGGCGGAAGCATCGAAGAACCACCCGTTCGTGACGAGATCGAGCGTCGCGAGCGAAGCGGCGGATGTCAGCGGCTGCCCGTTCACCGTGACGCTGCGCACCGAATCGAGCAGGAGACGAACGACGTAACCGCGGCGGCTGGGGGAGACGCTCAACGTGACGCATGACGCACCACCGCATGGCGCGTCGCTCAGGATGAACGTGCTCGTCCCCTCGTCCTCACGCAGCACGAAGCTCGAGACGCCCATCGGGTACCCGTCGATCGTCAGACGCCCCGCCGATGCCGCGGTGCCGTTACCGGTCACGGCGCTGCTGACCTCCAGCGGCAGGATGCCGCCGGCACGAACGTACATCGGCAACCGATCGAGCGGTGCCTTGGCGGTGACCATTTGCGGTCCTTGAACCCGTGAGCCGGGATCCCAGTAGTCGATCCATGTTCCTTGCGGTACGTAGACGGTGCGACTGCGGTCGCCCGTATGCCACACCGGCGCCACCAACAGGTCGTGACCGAGCAGAAACTCGTCCCACAGATCGGCGGCATTCGGATCGTTTGGATAGTCGAAAATCAGCGGACGGGCGATCGGGTGGCCGCTCGCATGTGTCTCCAGCGCCAGGCTGTAGATCAACGGCAGCAGCTCATGGTGCAGCGTGACGTAGGTGCGGTAGATGTCGATCATGTCCGGGTCGTAGGCCGGCTGCGTCGGCATGTTCCACGGTGCGTGCGCGCCGCCCCCGCCGATCTCCATGAGCGGACAGAGCGCGCTGAGCTCGAGCCAGCGGGCAAACACCTCACGGTCGCCGAACTGGTAGTATCCACCGGTATCCGTTCCCCAGATCGGGAAGCCCATGAAGGCGACCCGCGCGAGTGACAGGATCGCGCTGCGCAAACCCAGGTCGGTTGGCTGACCGAACCCAAAATTCGTGGTGCCCGGCGTGTCGCCACCCCAGAAGATTCCGTACTGCTGACTGCCCGCGTAGCCGGCGCGCAAGTAATGCAGGAAATTGCCGCCCAGCCGCGCGGCGAAGGCGTCGTAATGCACCTGCGCAAAGAGACGCGCGTAGTCGTTCTTCATTTCGCGACCGTTGCGGCCGTCGGCGAAGATATCCGTGGCTCGATCGGGGACGTTCACGAGCTCGGTAACCGTCGATTCCAACTCGCCGCGATCGAGCTTCAACCCCGTGATGCCGCGGTCGATGAGCGTTTGCAGGCGTTGCGTCCACCACGCGACGGCGGCGGGGTTGGTGAAATCGATGAGGATGTTGTTGCGCGGCGCGTAGTACCCGAACTGCGCGGCATCGACGGCATTGTCGCCCAATGCCCACGGTGCGCCGAAGACGAAGATGTGATAGCCGCGGCGTTGCAGCGCCCCGAGCATCGCGTCGCTGTTTGGAAAGCGGATAGGGTCGAAGTCGAAGCTGGTAAAGCCCGGCTGTCCGCGGTCGGTCGTGCCGCTGGTCCACGGCCGGTCGAACTCGTAATTCCCGACCGGGATCCCGAGCGTCTCGTACATGGTCACGTCTTCGACCAGCTCGGCGTTCATATCGACGCCGTCGAGCTGCGCCGGCGTGCCGATGTCATGCTGGTCGCGCCAGCGGAGATGTCGAAAGCCCCAGCGTGGCGGTGTGAAGGGCCGTCCGGTCAATGCGGTGTATTCGTCCAGCACCGTGTCGTGGCCGCCGACGAAGTAGACGACGCCGTACTCGCCCGTGCGCTGGTCGAACTCGAAGTCGATCACCACGGTGTTGGGGTCGGATTGCGCGAGGTCGTACCGTCCCGGCATGGTGCCTTCGACGTACACGCCGTAGCCGCGCGAGCTGTCGAAGAACGGCGTGTACACAGACATCGTCGGCATGACCTCCATAGTGATGGTCTCGCCGCGCCGATCGAGCGAGCCCACTGCCTGCGGAACAATCTCACTGGCCTGCCGATCGGAGATGCTTGCCGAAGGGGCGTCGACGATGCGCTCCGCCAGCCCGTAAAAGTGCTCGCCGGAGGCGGCCTGCAGGGCAGTGACCACGCGCGTGACGGTTGTTGCCGCATCGGGACGGAGCCGCGTCGCGACCGAGCGTGGGGTAAGAAACGTGATGGTCCACTGCACGCTGCCGCTGCCGGCATCACAGGTGAGCTCGACGCCGTTCATGATCGGCTGCACGCTACGCACACGCAACAACGGCTGCGCCGTATCGCCCACCATGAGAGTCGGCGGCGCGGCGGATTGGGTGAGCGTGCCGCCCGCGGCGTCCGAGAGCGTCAACGCCGCAGTGCCCTTGTCGACGCGCACGGTTGCTGCGGTCGAACGTACGACCACCGCGCTTCCCGTGTCCTCGACGTGGACCGCACTCTGCGCCGACGGGACGACCTCGCCGCCGCAGCCCGCAAGGGCGGCGAGCAGCAACACGAGCACGCGCAGCATGTCGGCGCTAGCTATCATCGGACGCCGGACACGCGCAACCGGAGCCGTCCGCGCCGCGTTGACTGGCTGCCGCAATGCGTCGATGATGGATCGATTCATGGCCGAGTGGATTGCCGTCCTCTCCGACGACGAGATCAAACGCGAGCGCGCCAAGGCGCGTGAGCTGCGCCAGTCGCAGTGGTGGAAGCGGCGGCGAGCCAGCGGCGTGTGCCACTACTGCGGCAGGAAGGTCCCATCCCACGCCCTGACGATGGACCATCTCGTGCCGCTGATCCGCGGCGGCCGCTCGACCAAGGGTAACTTGGTGCCGGCGTGCAAGGACTGTAACACGAAGAAGCGGCACCAACTCGCGTTCGAATGGGAGCCCGGGCCGCCGGGGTCCTGAGCCCCGCAACTTTTCTCCAGCCGCTGCCGGACGCTATAGTTGAATTGTGGCCGACGAAGTAACCAGTGAAACATCCGCCGGCGGGCGACTGCCGCTGCCGCTCGCCGAGAAGCTCGATGCCGTGCAGCCGCGGCCGGGCGTGTACCTGCTGAAGGACAAACACGGCAAGGTTATCTACGTCGGTAAGGCGAAGAGCTTGCGCACCCGCGTGCGCACCTACTTCCGCGGCGGCGACGAGCGCAGCCAGGTGCGCTTCCTCATGCAGCGGGTCGCGGATCTGGAGACGCTGGTTACCAGCAACGATAAAGAAGCGTTGATCCTTGAAAACAACCTGATCAAGCAGTACAAGCCACGGTACAATATCCGGTTGAAAGATGACAAGTCGTACGTCAGCGTGAAGGTGACCGTGCACGACGCCTGGCCGCGCGTCTTGGTGACGCGCAAGATCGTGAAGGACGGCAGCAAGTACTTCGGCCCGTACGCCTCGGCCTACAGCGTGCGCGAGACGCTGGATACCATTCGCAAGGTGATCCCGCTACGCACCTGCAGCGACGGCGTCTTCCGCAACCGCTCACGGCCGTGCCTGGAATATCAGATCAAACGTTGCCTGGGGCCGTGCTGCCTGCCCGTGGATGCGCAGGTGTACCAGGAACATCTGCGCGAGGCGATGCTGCTCCTCGAAGGCAAGAGCCAGCAGCTCGTGCGCCAACTCGAGGGCGACATGCAACGCGCCGCCGACGCGCTGCGGTTCGAAGATGCCGCCCGCTTGCGCGACAAGATCCGCGCCATCGAGCGCACGCAGGAGCGCCAACAGGTGGTCTCGCACTGGGGCGACGATCAGGACGTCTTCGGCCTGTACCGTGAGGGCGGGTTCATCGAGGCGCAGGTGCTCTTCGTGCGCCAGGGCAAGCTGACCGGGAATCAAGCCTACAGCTTCGCGGACTTCGAGTTTCCCGACGAAGACGTGCTCGCGGAGCTGCTCACCCACTTCTACCAAGGTGAGCGCTACGTCCCGGATGAGATCCTCGTGCCGGTCGATCTGGAAGACCGCGAGGTGCGCGCCGAGTATTTGAGCGAGCGCAAGGGCAAACGGGTCGACATCGTGCGCCCGCAACGCGGCGACAAGGTCCGCTTGCTGGAAATGGCGGCGGAGAACGCCTGCCAGAGCTTTCGCGAGCGGCAGGACGCCGGCCGCAACCGCGAGCGCATGAGCGAAGAGTTGCAGCGCCAGCTGCAGCTGCGCAACGCGCCGAAGCGCATCGAGTGCTTCGACATCTCCAACATCCAAGGGCGCATGGCCGTGGGGTCGATGGTGACCTTCGACGAAGGCGAGCCTGACAAGAACCGCTACCGGCGCTTCCGCATCAAGACTGTCGCCGGCGCCGACGACTTCCGCATGATGTACGAGGTCCTCAAGCGCCGCTTCACGCGCGCCAAGCAGGAAGGCAGCTACCCCGATTTGCTGGTGGTCGACGGCGGCAAGGGCCAGCTCAACGTGGCGCTTGAGGTCCTGCGCGAGCTGGAGATTTCCGAGGTCGACGCCGCGGGGCTGGCCAAGATGCGCGTCGACCGCGATGCATACGCGCCGGAGGTGACGCGCAGCGAAGAGCGCGTGTTTCTCCCCGGACGCAAGAACCCGGTCATTCTGAAGCGCAACTCGAACGCGCTCTTCCTGCTGCAGCGCGTGCGCGACGAGGCGCACCGCTTCGCCATCACCTATCACCGCCAGTTGCGCAGCAAGGAGCGCCTGCGTTCGGTGCTCGACGGCATCCCGGGCGTCGGCAGCGGCCGGCGCAAGCGGTTGCTGCGCCACTTCGGCAGCGTCCGGCGCATTGGCGAGGCCAGCGTGGAAGACCTCGCGCAAGTGCCGGGCATTTCGCGTGCCCTCGCCGATCGGATCAAGCACACGCTGGCCGAGCCGCCGCCGGTCGATCCAGAGCGAACCGAGAGTCCGTTACCGGACGGGTAGGGTGGTGAGCCGGTCGCCGTCGGCATCCGCGTCTGGGCTCGGTCCGCTCGCAGCCTCACTGCGAGGCGTGCCGTTGCTGGTGAGCGCGGCGCTGGGGTTGGTGCTCGGGGATCTCACCGCCGGCGACCACGAGATCCTGCCGGCGGCGTTGCTGGCAGCCGGCGCGGGTGCGGCGAGCCTCTTGCTGTTCCTTGCCGACCCGCTGTGGCGGCGGATTGCGATTGCCGTGCTTGCCTTCGCGCTCGGGCGGACCAATGCCGATCGTGTGTACCGACCGGATTTTCCGCCGGCACACGTTGCCGCAGCACCCATGCACCTGCCGCTCCGGCTTGACGGCGTGCTATTGGCGGACCCCGAAGTCAGCGGCGACCATGTGCGCCTCTGGCTCGCGGCGGAACGGATCGACGACGGCTCGGACACGCGTGCGGCTGAGGGACAGGTGCTGCTCACCGTGCGGCATCTACAACACGACTGGTACGTCGGCGACCGCATCCGCGTGCCGGTGTCGCTGCGGCGCCCGCGCAACTTCGGCAACCCGGGTGAGTTCGACGGCGAAGGCTATTGGGCACGCCGCGGTATCTACGTGACCGCCTTCGCCGACGACGATGATGCCTTCGAGCGTATCGGTCACGTCGACGGCCGCATGACGGAGTGGCTGGAGCGCTGGCGCCGCGGCGTCGGCGCATTGTTCCGGCGCACCCTGCCGGAGCCGCAAGCGGGGGTGCTGAGCGCGTTGATCATCGGCACCGACGCGGCGCTGCCGCATGACTTGCGCGTCGCGTTCAGTCGCGCCGGCGTCAGTCACGTGCTGTCGATTTCCGGGTTGCACGTGGCCCTGGTCGCGGGCGCCGGCTATGCGCTCTTCCGGTGGTTGCTGGCGCGCAGCCGGCGGCTGTTGCTGACCGCCAACGTGCCGAAGCTGGCGGCCGCCTTGTCCGCCGTGCCCGTGCTGCTCTACGCCGGCATCGCCGGCAGCAACGTGGCCACGGTGCGCTCGGTCGTCATGGTCCTGGTGTTCGTGGCCGCCGCGCTCGTCGACCGCCAGCGCCATCTGCTCGTCAGCCTCGCGTTTGCCGCCATCGTCGTCGTGCTGTCCGGTCCCGGCGCGGCGCGTGACATCTCGTTCCAGCTGTCGTTCGTCGCCGTGCTCGGCTTGCTGTACGGCATGGAGCGCTTCTGGCCGTGGTGGAAGCACTGGGAAGAACGGCGCCTGCTGCGCCTGCGCGGCTGGCGGGCACGCCTGTGGCGGCCGCTGGCGGTGTACATGATGGTGTCGGTCAGCGCGCTGGCGGCGACGACGCCGCTGACCGCGCTGCACTTCAATCAGGTGTGTCTGGCTGCGCCGCTCGCCAACGCCGTGGTGGTGCCGCTGCTCGGGTCGGCGGCGGTGGCGCTCGGGCTGCTTGCGGCGATGGCGTACGCCGTCTCGCAGCCGTTGGCGCAGCTCTTCACCATGATTGCCGGCCCGTGTGTCTGGCTGGGGGTATGGCTCGTCGAGCTCTTCGCGCGCTGGCCGTGGGCCGCCGTCCGTGTCGTGACGCCGACGGTGCTGGAGCTGGCGATCGTGTACGCCGCCTTGTGGATGCTCGTGCGGATGTCGGGACGCGCGCGGATCGTCGGCATCGCGGGCCTGACCGTGGTCGCGTTGGGCGACGGCGCGTGGTGGTATGCCGATCGATACTATCGCGCCGCGATGCAGATCACCTTCCTGAGCGTCGGCCAGGGCGATAGCGCGGTGGTCGAGCTGCCGGGTTCCGAGGTCATGGTGATCGATGGCGGCGGATTGGGCAGCCCGACGTTCGACGTCGGCGAGCGCGTCATCGCGCCGTTCCTGTGGAGCCGCAAGATAGCACACGTCGACTACCTGGTGCTCAGTCATCCGCAGTGGGATCACTATGGAGGATTCGCGTTTCTGGCCGAGCAGTTCTCGCCACGCGAGTTTTGGTCGAACGGCACCGGCGCGACCTCGGTACGCTTTGCCCAGCTGCAGCAGGCGCTGCGCGCGGGCGACGCGCACAGCGTGGCGATGTGTCGCGGCATGCAGAGTCGCCTCGGAGTGGTCGACGCCGTCGTCCTGGCGCCACCGCCGGTGCTCGATGGGCTGGACGTCAACGACCAGTCGTTGGTGCTCAGCCTCGCGTACGGGCCGACGCGCGTGCTGTTTTCCGGAGATATCGAAGCACCGGCCGAGGCCGATATGGTCGCGGCCTCCGACGGCGCGCTCGCCAGCGCGATTTTGAAAGTGCCACATCATGGCAGCCACACGTCGAGCAGCGAGGAGTTTCTCGATGCCGTTGCGCCGCAGCTGGCCGTGGTGTCGGCCGGCTTCGAGAATCGCTTCCACTTTCCGCATCCGGACGTGGTGGCGCGCTATACCGCGCGGCGCGCGGCCCTGGCGCGCACCGACCTCGACGGTGCGGTACAAGTGCGCATCGCGGCCGGCGGGGACGTCGTCGTGCGCCGGGGTCGTGACTGGGCAGGTCGCAGATCATGGCAGCCCCTGAGGCAAGAGGCGACTGCCGTTGACTCTCCGATGAGCGGGCGATAAGCCTCGATAGAGGGGCTGCGCATGCATTCGACGTTCAAGGAGATGATGAACGAGGTCGTCGCCTACGGCAGCTGCTGCGAATGCGGCAGCTGCGTGCTGGTCTGCCCCCACAACGTTATAGATTACATCGACGGCAAGCCGAAGCAGGTCGCCAAGGCGAGCAATCCGTTCGACTACTGTGGCATCAGCGAAGGGATCGGATGCGACGTGTGCGCCCAGGTCTGTCCGCGGCTGGGCGAGCGCGAGCACCATCTCACCGACCGCGTCTTTCCCGAAGGCGATGTCTACCGCGGCGCGTTCGGCGTGTACCGCCGCATCGTCGTGGCGCGCTGCAAGGACCCGGAGATTCTGGCGCGCTGCGAGGATGGCGGCGTCGTCACCACGATCCTGGTCTGGGGCCTGCGCAACGGCACGTTCGACGGAGCCGTCGTATCGACCACCGATGCCGACAAGCCGTGCCAGCCGGTGCCGAAGGTGGTGACCACCGTCGACGACGCCATCCGCAGCGCCAGCTCGTGGTACACCTATTGCCCCAACAACCTGGCATTGGCCGATGCGGAGAAGCTCGGGCTGACCCGCGTCGCCTTTGTCGGCGTTCCGTGCCAGATTACGCCGCTACGCAAGATGGAGCTCGCCGATGTCGGCTTTCTCGACAACGGGCACAAGAAAGAGAAGATCATCGACAAGCAGCGCGGCTTCCTGAAGGGGTACGGCGAGCGCGTGGCGCTGCACATCGGGTTGCTGTGCAGCGAGGTCTTCACCTTTGATGAGCTGATGGTTGATACTATTCAGGGACAGATGGGCATCCCACTGAATGAGATTCGCCAGTTCAACGTGAAGGGTAAAGTGCAGATCTTCAAGAAGGACGGCGAGCTGGTCGAGATGAACCTGCGCCAGGCGCAGGAGTACGCGCGGCCCGAGTGCCATCACTGCGGCGATTTTTCCGCCGAGCTGGCGGACATTTCGTGCGGCGGCGTCGGGGCCAATAACTGGACGATTACCGTGCTGCGCACCGACAAAGGCGTGCAGGTTTTTGATGCGATCGTGCGCGCAGGCCTGCTGGATGTTCGGCCCATCGAGGAGTTCGAGAGCTCGATGAAGGTGTTCCTCCGCCTGACGCGCAAACAGCGCGAGCGGGTTCCCGTGCCGCCAGGACGCACCAACGCGTGGGTGCGGCCCGCCGGCTTCGGCACCCATTGAATAAAGGTTACCGTGTCATGTCTGACGATTCTGACGATTTTGGTCCACGTTTTCCCTTTCCGCCGCACTATCTCGAGCAGCTGATCGCCAGCTCGCCCGACATCGTCGTCGCCGTCGACCGGGGCGGGACCATCGTGTTCTACAACGACGGAGCCGAGAAGAACTTGGGGTATTCGGCGTCCGAGATCCTCGGGCAGCACGTCACGCAATTGTACCCGTCGCTCGCCGAAGCGCAGCGCGTGATGGAAGCGATGCGCAGCGAAGGCGGCGGCGGGCCCGGCAAGGTGAAGAACTTCGAGACGGCTTTTGTCGACCGCTGGGGCCGGCAGCTGCCCGTGGCCATTTCCGGATCGATCCTCTACGACGACGCCGGTCTGGAGATCGGCTCGATCGGCTTCGCCAAGGACATCCGCGAGATCCGCCGCAAGGACCGGCTGGCGACGTTGGGTGAGGTGGCCGTTGCGGTGTGTCACGAAATCAACAATCCGCTTGAGGTCATCCTGAACCAGGTCGAGCTCCTCGACCACTTCGTGCAAGACGCGGCGACCGACGAGCGTGCGGTGGTCGAGGAAGAGCGCATCGAGACCTTGCGCCGCTCGATCAACAAGATTCAACAGATCATCAACCGTCTCGTCGAGATGGCGCAGGGGGCCGAGTACGGTACGCGCGAGTACCACGGCGGCACGCAGATGGCCGATCTGGCGCCGAAGCCGCGGCCGAAGAAGCGCGGCGTGCTCACCGGCTTGCACGTCCTCGTGGTCGACGACGACTTGAGCGTGTGCCAGTCCGTGCGTGATCTGCTGGTGGAGGAAGGCTGTGACGTGATCATGGCCGGCGGCGGACTGGACGCCCTGAAGGTGCTGGATCGCGTGCCGGTCGATTGCATCGTGAGCGACGTCGTGATGCCCGATCTCGACGGCTACGATTTGTTCATGGAAGTCAAACGCCGCGGCAATACGCCGGTGCTGCTGATGACCGGCTACTACTACGACCGCGATCACGTCATCAAACGCAGCCGCCTCGAAGGTCTCGAGAGCGTGCTCTTCAAGAAGCCGGTCGATCCGGAGCGCCTGAAGGCGTTGATTGCGGAGCTGTGCCACCGTCAGCCGGTTGCGGTTGCAGCCGCGGGGTAGCCGCGGCGGCCGACGCAACGCGCGTCGACAGGCGCGCGGCGCGCGACCCCGTGGTCGGCGTCGCCGCGGGCATCAGCCACAGCTCGAACTGCCCTCCCGTCGCTTCGACGACGACCCGTTCGGCTTCGATGCGGACCAGCCGACCCAACCCGGGCACGGATTCATGCAGGTGATACAATGTGCTGACGCCGTTGGGAGCTTCGACGACCGCGTAGGAAACCGGTTCGCCCACGGCGACGCCGGCGAGACGATAGCCCGGTGGCGCCTGCACCGGCGTCGGTGTCGGACTGGCCGGAGCCGTCGGCGTCGCCGCGGTCGTCGGCGGCGCGCCCGACGGTTGCGGGGGCGGCGCGCTCGTCAGGCGACCCCACAACCAATATCCCGATGCCAGGACCAGCAACAGCAGGAGAATCAGGCCAAGGGCCACACGTGGCGGCTGCATGGATCACGCACGGACTGCAACGACGGCGCGCGCGCCTGTCGGTTGCGACGCCGGCGACGGATCAGTAGATAGAAACAATGACGGTTTTCTTATGAGCGCCGAACAGCCGCGGTTCTCCGCGTCGGAAGACACGACGGGAGAATCCCACACCTCGGTCCTCAGCCTGGTCATGTACTGGGGCGTCGTGGTGGTCTGGATGGGTATCATCTCAACGTTCTCGACCGAGCCGTTCTCCGCTGCCAACACCAATCGTTACCTCGATCCTATCCTGCGCTTCGTCTTCCCGCATCTCACCCCGGCGGGTTTCACGTTCTGGCATGCGGTCATTCGTAAGACCGCGCACTTCACGGAGTTCTTCGTCCTCGGGAGCCTGAGCTTCTGGGCCTGCCGCCGCGGGCGCACGCCGCGCTGGCGCGCCGCCTGGATGTGGCAGGCCCTCGGCTTGGCGGTGGTGTACTCCCTGATCGATGAAGCCCACCAAGCGTTCGTTCCCAATCGCACCGCCTCGCTGACGGACAGTGGCATCGATTCCGTCGGTGCCGCGGTCAGTCAGATCGTCATTTACCTCCGTCATCTGCTGTTCGTCCGTGCCGCCGTGCGGTAACTCGGCCTCGGATAACATAAGAAGAGGGCGGAACACAGAGGAGGACAACAGACAATCAGACAACAGACGACAGACAACGGACTGGGACAGACTGGACACGCGCGCCGGTCTGTGCTCTGAGGTCTGTTGTCTGGAGTCTGTTGTATGGCGGTGGGGAAGCGGGAGCGACGGCAGGCGGCGCGGATGGGCGTGCTGTTGCGCGTCGAGCGCGGCCTGTGGCGCGCCGGCCTCACGAAGATCGCCGGCGTCGACGAAGTTGGTGTCGGTCCGCTGGCCGGGCCGGTGCTGGCGGCGGCCGTCGTCTTGCCCGAGGGGGTCAGGCTGCGCGGTGTGGACGACTCCAAAAGGCTGACCGCCGTCGCGCGCGAGGACTTGGCGGCCAAGATCCAGGACTGTGCACTGGGCGTGGGGATCGGCGTTGTCGACGTGGCGGACATCGACCGGCTCAACATCTATCGCGCCGCGCTCGAAGCGATGCGGCGGGCGGTGCTGGCGTTGGCGATCGTTCCGGAGCACGTCGTCGTCGACGCGCGCCGGATTCCCGGTATCACAATTCCACAGACGCCGCTGATCGGCGGCGACGGCCGCTGCTACTCGGTCGCGGCCGCATCGATCGTCGCCAAGGTTGCGCGCGACCGTCTCATGCGCGAGCTCGACGCCGTGTACCCGGAATACGGCTTTGGCGTCCACATGGGCTACGGCACGCCGGGACACCTCGCGGCGATCGACCGCCACGGTCCGTCACCGGTGCATCGCCGCTCCTTCGCGCCGGTCCGCGAGCTGCGGCTGCCGGGGATGTAGTAAGCTCGGACGAAAATTCCAACTTATGGCATGCCGACGATCGTCAGACCACAGGTCTGCGGCGCGCCACCGAGGTTGTGACTGAGGGCGATGGTCGCGTTCTTCACTTGGCGCTGCTCCGCCTTGCCCTGCAGCTGCTTGTAGTTCTCGTAGAGCATGCGCACGCCGGTGGCGCCGGTGGGATGACCGAAGGTTTTCAGGCCGCCGTCGGTGTTCACCGGCAACTCGCCGGTGAGCTCGAAGGTGCCGTTGGCGATGTGGTCCTTGGCCGAACCTTTTTCGCACAGGCCGAGGTCTTCGTAGGTGAGCAGCTCGGTCATGGTGAAGCAGTCGTGCACCTGCGCGATGTCGATTTCTTTGAAGGGGTTGCCGATACCGGCCTGCGCATACGCCTGCTTCGCGGCATGCACGGTCGGTTTCCAGCGCAGGAAGTCGAAGCTCGGATCGCTCTGCGGGTTCTCGGCGAGCGCGATGGCGACGGCCTTGACGAGAACGTAATCGTCGCGGAAGCTCTTGGCCAGCTCGCGCTTGGTGAGGACGGCAACGGCGGCGCCGTCCGACTGCGCGCAGCAATCGTAGAGTCCGAACGGCCACGAGATAAGCGGCGCCTTGAGCACGTCGTCCACGGTGATCTCTTTTTTGATCATCGACTTCGGGGCGAGCGTGCCGTTGTGATGATTTTTCACGGCGATCTTCGCCAGGTCCTCGCGGCCGGCGCCGTACGTTTCGAAGTACTTCGCGGCGCACAGCGAGAACCAACCGGCCGGCGTCATCGGCAGGCCGCGCACGCCGGTGGTCACCGCGCTCGGCCCGGAGACACCGCGATCCTTCGGCTTGTCGAAGCCGACCACCAGCACGGTGTCGTACAAGCCGCAAGCGATCGAGAAGACGCCGTAACGAAACGCGTCGGTGCCGGTGGCGCAGTAGTTCTGCACCAGGCTCACCGGCCGGCCGAACAGCTTCAACGCATCGGCCACTTCGGCCGTGCCCTTCGACGGATACACGGAGCCGCAGAAGACCGCTTCGATCTGCTGCTGTGGGTTGTCCAGGCCGGCGTCTTCGTAGGCTTCGAAGGCGGCCTCGACGATCATGTCCTCCGGCGACTTGTCCCAATTCTCGCCGAACTGGCAGCAGCCCATGCCGACGATGGCGACTTTGTCTCGAATGGCGTCTGGATTCATGCGGCCCTCTTTGTGCCCTTATCTGATCGGCGTGCACTTCCAGAAGTAGTTCGGCGTGCCGCCGTACTCGTGGATCTTACGGAAGGTGAACTCCACAGGCAACTCCAGCTTGACCTCTTTGGGCGATGCGTCGGTCATTTGCATGTAGACGCGCGCGCCGCCATCAACCTCGATGATGCACACGATCAGCGGGGGATCGGGGCTGCCGGCGAAGAAATCGAAGGTGTGCGACATGACCTTGCCGTACTTGTCCGAGAGCCGCACTTGCTCGAAGTCGTCTTTGGCGAAGCACTTGAAGCAGACGCGCTGAAACGGGAACTGCATCGTCCCGCAGCGCCGGCACTTGTGCCCGTGAAAGCTGATGTCTTCGTCGCGGTCGCGGAAGTGTACGGTCGCGGAAACGCCTTGGCCGGCGCGCCGGTCGAACTCGGACGGCTGGAGATTGCGGAAGTTGAGATACTTATCGTAGTCGCTCAACTCGGCGCGGCGGTCGAGATGCCATTGGATACCGCGCTTGGCACGCAGTTTGCCGGCGTGCTCGGTGACCGTGATCGCGAGCGCCTCCGCGCCGTCGCCGTAATTGGCGAGCAACAGCCGGCTGCCGGGTTTGGCCTCCTCGAGGGCGGCGACCAGCAGCATCGGTGCGAAGGCGCAGCCGGTGTTGCCGAGCTTGCCGAAGAGCGGATCCTGCACCTGCGTCTTGGCGTCGAAGCCGGTGGCGCGCGCCACGCCGGCGTAACTGCGCGCGTCCGGGCTGTAGAGCACCGCCTTGGTGAAATCCTTCGGGCCGAGACCGCTCTTTTGGAGCAGACCTTTGACCGCCTCCACGACGTTGTCGGAGTAGCCGTGTTCCACGACGAAACGGTCTTCCCACGAGCGCACGAAGGGCTGCCCGTCGGTGCGCCACACGTCGATGATCTCGTCGGCAATGAAGTGGTAATGGTCAACCACGGCGGCAACCTCGCTGTCGCCGATCAGGAACGCGGCGGCGCCGTCGCCGATGTTGCGTTCCAAGGCCGAGCGCGGTGCGGCTAGCCGGCAGTCGCTGGCGATGACGAGGACGTTGCGCGCCGAGCCCGCCTTGACCGCATCGATACCGGCGCGCAGCGCGGTGGTGCCTGCACGCAGCGAGTCCGCCAGGTCCGCGGTCACCACGTCGCGGCGCAGATCCAGCGCTTTGGCGACGATACTCGCCGCTTGCTTCTCCTTGTACGCGTACGACGTCGAGGCGAACAGCACTCCGTCGACCGCGGCGCGGTCGATGCCTTCGAGGCAATTGGTCGCGGCGGCGACCGCCATGGTCACGCAGTCTTCGTCGAAGTTGGCGATCGCCTTCTCGCCGCTGCCGCCGGTAGCTTTGCGCCCGCCGCCGGCGATGGCGCTCAACGGTAGGCGCAGCATCGGGATGTGTGCCCCGTGCGATGTGATTCCAACCATCCTGACTCCTTCGGAGAAGATTAAGATGACTCAACGCAGAGACGCAGAGGCGCTGAGAAGATCATAGATCGTTTACGACCGGTTCCTCTCCGCGTCTCTGCGCCTCCGCGTTCAAGTTCTCGTTCCTATTTCTTGGGTTCTTCCTTGCGCATCTGCGGGATGCCGATCGGCTGCAGATGCTCGAGGAAGACGCCGTCGAAGTTGGTTGCGATCTCGCTCGCGCTCAGTCCGCCGGGCTTGTACATCATGGCGATCGGACGGAGCTGCTGGAAGATGGTGAATCCAAATCCGCGCCGGCCGAAGATCTGGCCGTTGACGTGGGCGGCCTTCTCGGAGGCCAGGAAAGCCACCATCGGTCCGTTGAGCTCTGGGTTCATCTCGGGCGGCGGCTCCTTGCCTTCCATGCCCGGGATGGTGCCCACCATGCGCGTCAAACCGGCGGGCGCCATGGCGTTTACCGTGATGCCGTACTTGCCCAGCTCAATGGCCCAGACGAGCGTCAGGCCCATGATCCCGGCCTTGGCGGCGCCGTAGTTGCTCTGGCCGAAGTTGCCGCGCAGGCCGGCGCTGGAGGTGATGTTGATGATGCGTCCGTAGCCTTGTTCGCGCATCTGCGGGATGGCGTGGCGCCCGCAGTTGAACGTGCCCTTCAGATGCACGGCGAGGACCGCATCGAAATCCTCCTCGCTCATCTTGGCGATGGAGCGATCGCGCACGATGCCGGCGTTGTTCACCAAGATGTCGATGCGCCCGAAGCTGTTGACCGCCGTCTTGACGATGTTCTCCGCACCGCTGAAGGACGCGACCGAATCGTAGTTCGGCACGGCGTCGCTGCCGAGCGCCTTGATCTCCTGCACCACCTGTGCGGCCGGATCTTGCGCGGAGCCGCGGCCATCGACCTCGCAGCCGACGTCGTTGATCACCACCTTGGCGCCTTCTTTCGCCAGCGCCAACGCAATACCTCTGCCAACGCCGCGGCCCGAACCGGTGACCACGGCCACCTTCCCTTGTAACAGCATCTGCACCCTCCGGAGGAAATTTGACTTCGGCTACCACTTCCACTAATTCGAGTCAATCAATTGATTGAATTCTGCCACGGCCGCAGACTATCAGCCTGCCAGCGGTGAGGGAGCGTGGGAACGCCAATCTGCATCGTCGGTGTCGCCGAATCCGACTCGGGAAGCTTGCCCGACAGGACCGCGTGGCAGCTGCACCATCAGGCGGCGCGGGCGGCATTGGCCGATGCGGGCTTGAAGAAAGACGACGTTGACGGGCTGTTCAGCTGCGGCGACGACTGGACGCACGCGCTGCAACTCGCCGAATACTTGGGATTGCAGCCGACGTACGTCGACAGCACGCAATTGGGCGGCGCCTCGTGGGAGTGTTTCGTGGGCCATGCCGTGGCCGCGTTGCAGGCGGGCATGTGCAACGTCGCCTTGCTGGTGTACGGCAGCACCTCGCGCTCCGATGGGCAACGGCGGCGCGCCGGCGACGCCGCGCCGCCGCCCCGCGGCCCGGCACAGTACGAAGCGCCGTACGGGCTCACGCTGATCGGCAAGTATGCGCTCGCGGCGCGCCGCCACATGCACGACTACGGCACGACGAGCCGGCAGCTCGCGGCGGTTGCAGTCGCGGCGCATCGCTGGGCGCAGCAGAACCCGAAGGCGTTCCGCTACGGCAAGCCGCTGAGCCTCGAGGATGCGTTGAAGACGCGCATGATCGCCGATCCGTTGCGGCAGGCCGACTGCTGCCTGCGCACCGACGGCGGCGGCGCCGTCATCCTCACGACCGCGGAGCGCGCCCGCGACCTGCGCCAGAAGCCGATCCGCGTGTTGGGCGCGGCGCACGCCGTGTCACACCTGCACCTGTCGCAATGGGCCGATATGCCCGACTTCACCGCGGCGCAATCGGGGCGCCGCGCCCTGCAACAAGCGGGCATCAGCGCCCGCGACGTGGATGTGCTCGAAGTCTACGACGCCTTCACCATCATGGTGCTGCTGACCCTGGAAGCGCTGGGCTTTTGCGGCCGCGGCGAGAGCGGCGCTTTCGCCGAGACCGGTGCGCTGGCTCCGGGCGGGAGGCTGCCGACCAACACCGACGGCGGCGGGTTGGCCTGCAATCATCCCGGCATGCGCGGCTTGTTCTTGCTGATCGAAGCGACGCACCAGCTGCGCGGCGCGTGCGGCAACCGCCAGGTGCCGAACGCGCGCGTCGCCTTGTGCAACGGTACCGGCGGCTACCTGTCGTCGTGCGGCACGGTCGTGCTGGGGGCGTGACGATGAATCGGTCCGCGGCGCTGGCGGCGCACCTGCCGGTCATCGACGGTGAGAGCGCGCCTTTCTGGGCCGGCACTCGCGCCCGCAAGCTCCTGATCCGTCATTGCAACGCCTGCAAACGCAATCACTTCTATCCACGGCACGCCTGCCCGCATTGTTGGTCGGACAACTGCGAATGGCGAGCGGCCTCGGGAAAGGGCCGGGTGTACTCGTACACCGTCATTCATCACAACGACGCCCTTCCTTTCCGCGAGATGCTGCCGTACATTGTCGCGCTCGTGGAGTTGGAAGAGGGCGTGCGCCTCACCTCGAACATCGTGGAGTGCACGCCCGAGATCGTTCACGTCGGTATGCCCGTCGAAGTTATCTACGAGCACGTCACCGATGACATTACGCTGCCGCAGTTCCGGCCGCGAACCTAAGCGAGGGAATCGAGGCGCATATGGATTTTACGGTATCTGCCACACTCGAACAGACGCGCACGGAGTTCCGCGCCTGGCTCGGCAAGCATCTCCCCGATCAGCGAGAATGGAGGCGGCTGCACGATGACGGTCCGGTCGACGAACGGATCGCCTTTTTGAAGGACTGGGAACGCCGGCTGTACGACGGTCGGTGGATCGCCGTGCACTGGCCGAGCGAGTATGGCGGGCGGGATGCGTCGCTGCTCGATCACCTGGTGGTGCACGAAGAGTTGGTGCGCGCCGACGCGCCGCCGCTGATCAACGGGCCGTCGATCAGCATCTTCGGGCCGACGTTGCTCGTCTTCGGCACGTCGCAGCAGAAGCAGCGGTACCTTCCCAAGCTGCTCAGCGCCGAAGAGGTGTGGTGCCTCGGGTTCTCGGAGCCCAACGCGGGGTCCGACCTCGCTTCATTGCGCACGCGCGCGGCGCGCGACGGCGATCACTGGGTGATCAACGGCCAGAAGGTGTGGACGACGTACGCCAACCAGGCCGACTACTGCATGTTCCTGGTGCGCACCGATCCGAGCGCGCCGCAGCACAAGGGCATCAGTTGTCTGATCGTGCCGTTGAGCACGCCGGGAGTGACGGTACGCCCGTTACGGGAAATCACCGGGGACACGGACTTCAACGAGGTATTCTTGGAAAATGTCTGCGTGCCGTTGGACAGCGTCGTCGGCGAGGTGAACAAAGGTTGGCAGGTGATCATGACCGCGCTCGGGCACGAACGCGGCACGCTCCTGCTCGTCGATCATGTGCGCCGTCATGAAGACATGGCGCGGCTCGTGCGGCTCATCCGCCAGGGCGGCAGGGTCGCAGATCCCAGCGTGCGCCAGCAGTTCGCGCAGTTTCAGATCGAGGTGGAGATCATGAAGCTGCACTGCTTCAAAGTGATGAGTGATCTCGAGCAGGGCCGGCCGCAGAGCGATGTCTCCGTTCTCAAGCTTTACGGCAGCGAGATGGCGCAACGGCTGGAGGATTTCGCGATCAATCTGCAGGGGCCGTACGCGCAACTGTGGCGCGGAACGCCACGGGCGATCGACAACGGCCAATGGCAGTACGGCTGGCTGATGGTCCGGGCGATGACCATCGCCTCCGGCACCTCCGAGGTGCAGCGCAACATCATCGCGCAGCGTCTGTTGGGGTTGCCGCGCGGCTGAGCCGCAGCCTTTCAGCCCTTTTCCGAGGGCTGTTCGGTGCTGTCGGTCTTGGTCACTTTCTTGATCTCGTCGTCCGCGCCTTCGAAGGCCTTCTTGAAATCACGGATGCCTTTGCCGAGCGCGCTGCCGATTTCGGGGAGCTTCCCGGGTCCAAATATGACCAGGGCGATGACCAGAATGACGATCAGCTCCGGTACGCCTATGCCGAACATTCGGTATCCTCCGACCGCTACCTTAGCACCGTGAGAGCGCGCGCGCACCTGCAATCGGCGCTTTAGTCCTTGGCCGGCTGCAAAGACAGATCGATGTGCAACGAGGCGGCGATGCCGTCCAACTCGCGGCGCAACCCACCGTGGTCGATGCCTTCGGGCACGTCCATACGGATGCGCATGTGATAGATCGGCGTGCCCGTGCCGGGTTCGGGACGCGAGGACGTGGACATCTGCGTGACGTTGACGTTATGGCTGGCGAGGCAGCGGGCCACGCGCGCCACAATCCCGGCTTTGTCGACGCCGACGGCCTGCAACTCGTACGGGGCGGCCCGCTGCGTGATGCCGTAGGGAATCGGCTCGCCTTCCAACGGACGGAAAAAAACGGTCAGCCGCTTCTCCCATTCCAGACGTTTGCAGGCGGCGGACAACCGCTGTTCCACGTCTTCACCTTCCCCGGTCAGCAACAGGAGTACGGCAAACTCGCTGCCGAGGATGGTCATGCTGGAATCTTCGAGGTTGCAGTCGCTATCGTAGATCAGCTCAGCAAGATCAGCCACGATGCCGGGACGGTCTCGGCCGATGGCTGACAGGGCGAACCACCGCTTCATAGTGGCCGCGATCCTATGGCGTCACCGCCGCGGCGTCAACCGAATCAATAACGAGAGGTCAGTGGAAGGCGGGTATCGACACGAGCACGGACACCAGCGCGAGCAAGGTGAGAATCACGATCAATGGAAGTGGAAACGGATGCTGAGTGTCCATTGCCCTGGTACGCAGCAGAAACTATGCCGCCTGTGGCATCACGCCGAATTCCATCGGAATATCAAGACGATGGATTCGCGGGGCGATCAAAATTCGGCAGTCGTCAAGGCCCGCACAGTGGTGACGATCAGCCGCGCCAGAGATGAATCTTCTTGGTGTCCTTCTTCAGTGCGGCGAGCAATTCGGAGATGGAAGAGGTGAGTTTCGGGTGAATCATTTGCGGTGCCAGCTCGCTCAGCGGTGCTAAGACGAAGCGGCGATTCTGCAGCTCCGGATGCGGAACCTTCAAATTGCGCTTGTTGATGATTTCACTGTCGAAAAACAGGATATCGAGGTCGATGATGCGCGACCCCCAGCGTTTGCCACGGACGCGCTTGCGTCCCATGGCGGTCTCGATACTCTTCAGCCGTTTGAGGAGCTCATCGGCCGAGCATTCGGTCTCGATCTCGATGACAGCATTCACAAACCACGTTTTGGCGTCACCCAGCGGCTCGCTCTCGTAGAGGGAAGATTGCTTAACGATCCGGGTCCCCGGAAGCTTTTGGATTCGATCAATCGCTTCCAGAAAGTTGGCTTTTCGGTCACCCAGGTTCGAGCCTGTACCAATGAATGCTCGATGGGGCATGCCTCCTCGAACCTCCCCCTTTCGCCGGCATTTCCGCCTGAGCCCGGAACGCTCTGCCGCGGCCGCCGGCCTTCACCGCAAACCCATCTGCCCCTTTGGCGTCATGCGCTTCCCACCGCTGGGGTGTTCGTACGCCTTTTCTTACCGCGTATTTGCGCAATTTACAACTTGGCGGCGGCTGGCTTGCCCGCAGCCCGCTCCGGTGCTACTGGCGTGCGAATTCTACCCACGGATCTTTCATAAACGCTGACAGGAGTGAGCCCGAATGCGGACCGCCGAGCGGCTGAAGAAGATTCCACCGTACCTGTTCATGGAACTGCGCAACAAGATTGCCCAGGCGCGCGCCGCCGGCGTGGATGTCATCAGTCTGGCGATCGGCGATCCGGTCGAGCCGACGCCCACGCCGGTGATCGACGAACTCGCACGGGCGGCGCATGATCCGGCGAATCACCGCTACCCGACAGACGAAGAAAAGGGCATGCTGGCCTTCCGCCAGGCGGTAGCCAAGTGGTACGCCGAGCGGTACGGGGCGGCCGTGGACCCGGCGACCGAGATCCTGGCGCTCATCGGCTCAAAGGAAGGCTGCCATCACTTCGTGCTGGCGCGCGTCAATCCGGGCGAGACCGTGCTGATGACCGACCCGGGCTACCCGGCGTATCGCGCCAGCATTCTCATGGCCGGCGGCGAGCCGGTGAATGTCCCGATCCGCGCCGAGCACCGCTATCTGCCGCAGCTGCGCGACATCCCGACCGACGTGGCGCGACGGGCGAGCGCGATGTTTTTGAACTATCCGAATAACCCGACCGGCGCGACCGCCACACCGGCATTCCTGCGTGAGCTCGTCGACTTCGCACGGCAGTACGACATCGCCGTCTGCTACGACAACCCGTACATCGAAGTGGTCTTCGACGGCGAGAAGCCGCTGAGCTTTCTTTCCATTCCGGGAGCGAAAGACGTCGGCGTCGAGCTCAACTCGCTCTCGAAGCCGTTCAACATGACCGGTTGGCGCCTCGGTATGGCGCTCGGCAACAAGGATCTCATCGCTGCCATCTCGCAAGTGAAGGAGAACACCGACTCGGGCGTCTTCAACGCCATCCAGTTTGCCGGCATCGCCGCGCTCTCACGCTGCGCCGAGAACATCGGTCACATGCTCGGCATCTATGTGCAGCGGCGGACGCTGGTGCTGCAGGCCTTGGCCGACGTCGGCATACGCTACACGCCGGCGCGCGGCACGTTCTATCTCTGGGTGCCGACCCCGCAGGGGATGTCGAGCATCGAGTTTGCCACCATGTTGTTCGAGAAGGGGCACATTGTCGTCGCCGCCGGCACCGCGTACGGTCAGTACGGCGAAGGCTTCGTCCGCTTCTCGCTGACCGTTCCTGATGATCGTCTGCGTGAGGCGATGCAGCGCTTGCGTAAAGCGTTGAGCTGAGCGGCGACCGGGAGCAGCCCCAATTGGGCGTGTGGCCACGAGGTGTGGCAGTTCCGACTCAGCCGCGAGCGGCCAGTCTGGCTTCCACCGCCGCGAGGCGCTCACGGATGTTCAACGCCTCGTCCAAGCGCGGGTTGGTATCGTCGAGACGCCGGTTGGTCTGCTCGACCCGTTCTTTCAGCGTGTCGATGCGATCATTGACGGCCCCGACCTCTGCCCGGACAGCCCCGACCTCTGCTCGCACCGCGCCGACCTCCGCTCGCACCGCCGCAAGCCCTTCATCCACGCGCTTTTCGAGGGCGCTGATGCGTGCGTCCACACCGGTGAGCTGGCCCTTGATCCGTTCCAAGTCCGGGGCAATCAGGTCCTGGATGGCTTGCTTGACGGTGTCGTACATTCCCTTCGCGGCCATCACTTTCCAGTCTGCCCACCCTTGCGCGAGCGTGTCAAGGCGGCGGTAGGAATAGGACGAACAGGTACTGTCCTGGATCAGCGTCGAGCTCGGTGTGCTCCCTGAGGCGCACGCCGTGGCGGAAACTGCTGGTGTGAAAAACGGCGTGAGTGGTGTGAAAAACGGTGTGAATTTGGTTGCCGGCGGTTGCAGTCAGCTGCCGCGAGAGGTAGGTAAATCAAGCGATTTGCGCTTGGAGAGGTGGCCGAGTGGTCGAAGGCGCACGCCTGCTAAGCGTGTGTGGGGCTTAACACTCCACCGAGGGTTCGAATCCCTCCCTCTCCGCCATTCTTTCGCGTTCGACATGCCCACTCGCTGCAGCGTCGGCGTCCGATTTAACGAAGACGCCGCACATCGCGCCCCACCCACAGGTCGAGGCGAGTCGGGTGCAGAACGCCACGAACGGCCACACGTCGGTGGTCGTAACGCGCAACCCGAACCGCCCCGCGTCGCGCCCCACCGTGCGTGTGCGCACGCAACATGTCGTCGATTTCCTGCTATTTGCCGGCGTGGCGTCCGTGCTGGCGCTGAGCGTCTACGTTATTGCGTTCCTTGAGTAGCCGGTTCAGATCTTGATGACCGCGCGGTTACGGTAGAGGACCGCGGTGATGCCCAGCCAGAAGAGCACGTACGCCAGCGCATAGAACAGTGAAGCGTTGAGCGCGCTCCCCACCGGCCCAAAGAAGGTCTGAAAGACGTACTGCTGCAGGTTGGTGATCGAACCGTCGGTGCGTGTCACCGGCCACAGCAGCATCGCCTTGGCGGTGAGGCTCGAGAGCACGTACGCGACGATCGGGTTCATGCCGAAGACGACGAAGGGCGTCGCCCAACGTCGATAGCCTTTGAAATCGATGAGCCAATCGCAAACGCCCAACACGTTCAGCGCCATGCCGGCCGTCAGCAATACGTACGAGCCCGTCCACAGGCTCTTGTTGATCGGCCACCACGCGTCCAACAGGCCGCCGAGCGCGACGGCGAGATTGCCGGCCACCAGCAGTGCCGCGATGCGCTCGGCGTGCGGCCGCCCGGCGCGCAACCACACGCCCGTGAGCACGCCGGCGAGGGTCGTGGCCAACGCCGGCAACGTCGTCAATAGCCCCTCCGGATCCCATCCCGCGTGCAAAAGATGACCGTGCAACAATGTGTCGTCAACGTACGCGGCGAGATTCGTTTCCGGCTGCAGTCCACCGACGCCGTAAGCCGGCACCGGAACGAACCGCATGAGTGCCCAGTACCCGCCGACGAGCGCTACGGCAATGGCCGCCTGCGCCCGCACCCCCATCGTCAGGACAATGAGCGATGCGAACAGATAGCACGCCGCGATACGTTGGAGGACGCCCGGAATGCGCAGGACCGACCAATCGAAGCGCGGAAAGCCGTTCAGAAAGAGGCCGAGCGCGCAGATGAGCAGCCCCCGTCGCACGATCTTCACGCCGAGTTGCCACCGCATCTGACCTGGTGGCGGCCGCTCGCCGATGGAGAGCGTGACCGCAACGCCGACGATGAACAGAAAGAACGGAAAGATGAGATCCGTGGGTGTCCACCCGTTCCAAGCGGCATGCTGGAGACTCGGGTAGACGTCATTCCATGTTCCCGGGTTGTTGACCAGGATCATCGCGGCGATGGTGATACCGCGAAAGGCGTCGAGCGCAACCAACCGCCCCTGCCTCCCGACGGCGGGCTGGGGATGAGGCCGCGACAGACTGTACAACTGACCGCGGGATCCGAGCGGAGCAGGCGCGTCACGTCGCTTCATCATGGAAATTGTGGGACCAATCGCGACGGGCGCCGCCGGAAATGGCCACGGCTGCGCCGGCCACCTGAGGCGTTGTCGTGCGGCAACGTGGTTCCCGATGCCTCCTTCGGGAACCAGCAGAGGTGCCGCTAAGCGTGTCCGCTCAAGACGACACCCAGTATCTCGAACGCGACGATCACCCCCCAGAAACTCCAGTACCACATTCGCTCGCGCGACCGAGCAGCAAGCTCCTTTTGTGCGACCGGCATGGCTTGTTTCCTCCGCAGGTGCTCGTTGAGCAACGAGCGCGCCAGGCTGCATCGGCGCACAAGGGAAAAGGAGGCATGGGCGAGGGACCGCAAGCAGTGCGTGCGGTTGCTGATTCGTTGGGCAGGTGCGCAACTCTTGATCAATGGCGCAGAGATTCGGCTGCGCCGGTCTCATTGTCTCCACCCCTGCGGGCAGAGGCATGAACGCTGCAGGTCACCGCCCGGCGGACCGGAGAAGTGTGTCATGCTGTTCGAATCCTACGAGACCAGTGCGTTCTTTGACGAGTTGATGCAGACCGAGGGGCACCCGCGGGCCGAGGCCGCGTTGCTGATTCGCAAGCTGGAATCATTCTCGCCCGAGGAGCTGCGCCGCCGCCAGCACACCGCCGAACGCGTGCTGTTGCAAATGGGGATCACCTTCAACGTCTACGGAGACAGCGCCGGTACCGAACGGATCTTCCCCTTCGATATCGTGCCGCGCATCGTCTCCGCCATCGAATGGCAACGCATCGAGCGCGGCCTCAAGCAGCGCGTCCACGCGCTCAACCAGTTCATCGACGACGTCTACCACGATCAACACATCCTGAAGGACAAGATCGTTCCCGAGGAATTGATTCGCTCGGCACAGTCGTTTCGCCAGCCCTGCGTCGGGCTGCATCCGCCGCGCGGAATCTGGTGCCACATCACCGGGACCGACCTGGTGCGCGACCGTGACGGGCAGATGTACGTCCTGGAAGACAACCTGCGCTGCCCGTCGGGTGTGTCGTACGTGCTCGAGAACCGGCACGTCATGAAGCGCACGTTTCCCGAAGTGTTCGAGGCGTCGCACGTCCAGCCGGTCGATGACTATCCGAGCCGTCTCCTGGATATGCTGCAGTACGTCGCCCCGCTGCAAGGGGTCACCCCGAACGTGGTCGTTCTCACGCCCGGCATCTTCAACTCGGCCTACTTCGAGCATTCGTTCCTCGCCCGGCAGATGGGCGTCGAGCTGGTGGAAGGCCGCGACCTCGTGGTCGCCGACGGGTTCGTGTGCATGCGCACCACGCGCGGCTTGCAGCGCGTCGACGTGATCTATCGCCGCGTCGACGACGATGCGCTCGATCCGTTGACCTTCCGGCCCGACTCACTCCTCGGCGTCCCCGGCCTCATGAATGTGTACCGCGCCGGCCGCGTGGCGCTGGTGAACGCGCCGGGCAACGGCATCGCCGACGACAAGGTGCTCTACGCGTACGTCCCCAAGATCGTGCGCTACTACGAGGGCGAAGACATCATCCTGCCGAACGTACCGACGTACATCTGTGCCGACGACGAAGACCGACAATTCGTGCTCGAGCATCTCGACCAGCTGGTGGTCAAAGCCGCCAACGAGTCCGGCGGTTACGGCATGCTGGTGGGCCCGCACTCGACGGCGACGGAGCGCGACGAGTTCGCCAAGCGCATCGCCGCCACCCCGCGCAACTACATCGCGCAGCCGACGCTGGCGCTGTCACGCGCCCCGGTGCTCGTCGAAGACCACTTCGAGGGCCGCCACGTCGACTTGCGTCCCTACGTCCTGTACGGCAAAGATATCTACGTGCTTCCCGGCGGGTTGACGCGCGTCGCGCTCAAGAAGGGCTCACTGGTGGTGAATTCCTCCCAAGGTGGTGGCAGCAAAGATACGTGGGTCGCTTCGCCCCAAGTAGCATCCAATGGCACCTGCCGCCCTGCGACGCCCGTGCACCCGCCCGACGCGGCCGCCACCCGATGCTGAGCCGCGTCGCCGATTCCATCTACTGGATGAGCCGCTACATCGAGCGCGCGGAGAACGTCGCCCGCTGTGTCGACGTTAACCTCCAGCTGATGCTTGATTTGCCGGTGGCCTCGACCACGGAGCAGTGGGAGGCCTTGGTGATGACCAGCGGCGATTGGCCGCAGTTCTGCGCGCGTTTCGATGCGCCGACCCGCGACAACGTGATCCAATTCCTGGCGTTCGACGGCGAGAATCCGAACTCCATCCTGTCCTGTCTCAGCGCCGCGCGCGAAAACGCGCGCATGATCCGCGAAATCATCACCTCCGAGATGTGGGAGCAGCTGAATATGTTCTATCTGCTGGTGCGCGACGCGGCGCACAATCCGAGCATCCCGGCGACCCCGCATGACTTCTTTTCGCAGGTACGTATGCAGAGCCATCTGTTTACCGGCGTGGCCGACGCGACCATGGGACACGGCGAAGCGTGGCGCTTCTGCCGTTTAGGCCGCAAGCTCGAACGTGCCGACAAGACGACGCGGATCTTGGACGTGAAGTATTTCCTGATGGTTCCGGCGGCGCCGGAAGGCGGCACCAGCATCGAAGACGTGCAGTGGGCCGCGGTGCTGCGCTCGGCGAGCGCCCTCGAGATGTATCGCAAACGCCACGGCCGGGTCAGCCCCGATCGGATCGTGGAGTTCTTGATCCTCGACCGCGAGTTTCCGCGCGCCGTGCACTACTGTCTGATCGTGGCCGACGAATCGTTGCACGCCATCTCCGGCACGCCGCCCGGCACGTTCAGCAACGTCGCCGAGCAACGTCTCGGACAGCTGCGCTCGGAGCTGGCGTTCACCGATGTCGACGGCATCATCGCGGCAGGCGTCCATGAGTTTCTGGACGGTCTGCAGGCTCGGCTCAATCGGTTGGGCGATGCGATCCGCGAGACCTTCTTCGTGCAACAAGCCGTGCCGCTCCCGTCCTTCGGAGGACCCGGCGGCGCCTGGGGCGGCAATCAATGACGTTCTGTCTGGGCGTGCGCGTCGACGACGGCCTCGTCGGCATCGCCGACACGCTGGTGACCACCGGCAGCGAGTGCATTCGTGCCGGCAAGCTGTTCACCTACCAGCAAGATCGCCAAAGCATGTTCATCATGACGTCCGGCCTGCGGTCGGTGCGCGACAAAGCGCTCACCTACTTCGAGGAAGTGCTCGACGAAAGCGGCGCCACGTTCGACCGGCTCTTCAAGGCGCTCAATGCTTTCGGACAGCAGGTTCGGCGCGTCGCCGAAGAAGACAAGGCGGCGCTCGCGGAAAGCGGCCTGTCGTTCGACATTCACGCGCTGGTCGGCGGCCAGTTCGAACGCGACCGCGAGCACAAGCTGTACTTGCTCTATCCGCAGGCGAACTGGGTGGAGGTCGGCCAAGGCACGCCGTCGCAGATCATCGGCGCCGCCGGCTATGGCAAACCGGTGCTCGACCGCACGCTGAAATATCATGACCCGATGCGCTTCGCCCTCAAGGTCGGCTGTCTGGCGTTCGATTCGACACGCATCAGCGCCTCCGACGTCGATTTTCCCATCGACGTCGTGCTCTACGCCCGCGACTCGTATGAGCTGGTCACGCAGCGCTACGAGAAGCAGGACTTGGCGGAGATCTCGAATTGGTGGCAGGAGCGCCTGCGGCAGTCGGTCAACGAGCTGCGCTCGGACTGGATCGAGCCGTTGCTGGCGCGGCTGCCGTCCAAACGCCCGAAGCCGAGCCCAGACTAAATTCCGTAGCGCGCGAACGGGCCGAAGAAGGCGTACTCGTGCAGGCCGTACCCCACGTCGCGGCCGGTCTCGAAGCGCGACGCGCTGTCCACCAGGCCCCAGAGCTTTCCCGCGTCGTCGACCACATCGAGCTCGAGACCCTGCACGACCAGCGGTCCCTGATACATCCCGTGGCGCCAGTCGATGTCGAAGCCGTAGCCGGTGCCGATGCCGACGTACAGGTCGACCAGCGGCGTCACCTGCACCTCGAATCCGCCGCCCGGGGCGTGGGGAAATGAGAGCACCGAGCGCTCGACCACGCTCGTCCCCGGACGTAAGACGTGCGCGTGCTCGGGCCGGCCGAGACGCTGCGGATTGCGTTCCGGGTCATTCCAGATGCGCACCGCGTCTTCCAGCGGCCGCTCGCCCGTGTCGCGCTCGTGGCAGATGTAGAGAATCGAGAAGTCCTTGAACTGGATGGGCGCGTAGTTCCACATGCCGTCGAGCGGCAACTCGGCTTGGCGAATCCCGGGATGTTCCGGCTCGCCGATCGGCCGCACGCCCCAGGACCGATCGCGCGTGCCCCACCAGTGATCGGGCGTCACCGCGAACGTCTCGTCGCCGACGCGCAGCGTGCCGGACCAGCAGCCGGTCTGCGCGAAGCGCATCGTGTCGAACAGGGTGCGCCCGTGGCTGCGGAGGAACTGCCGCGGCTCTTCATGGGCCGGGATCGCGCCCTCCCAGCGCAGGTCCATTTCGATGCCGTGCTCGTTGGGTGCGAGGATGAAGCGCACTCTCTTGAGCCCTTCGATCACCTCGATGCGGAACGGCCCAACCGAGAGATCACCGCGGTCGCTGAGCGCACGCGACCCGCGCACCACGCGGTGCTTGCGCCCGCGGCGCACGACTGCGAAGGCGTCCTGCACGCCGAGGTTCGGGTATTGTCCCATGCCCATCACCATGAACAGCGCATCGCTGCAGGCGTGCACGTTGAAGTAGTAGCGATCGTAAAAGTTGCGGTCGCTGCTGCCGACGTGGCGGATAGTGTCGGCGATCTGGTGCAGCGGGTAGTCGTCCATCGATGAGAGCATCGGGGTCTCCTTCAGCCTTCCGTCACCTCATCGAGCACACGGGCGAGGGTCACCGAAGCCAGGTTGTTGACGTCCATGTCGCTGTCAGCGGGCATGATCTCATAGTGCTTCATCTGCAGAATAACCCGCGCCATGATGGCGGTGAACTTGTAGAGCGCGAGCATTTCGTAGTAGGCGAAGTGCCGCGCGGCGCGCCCCACGAGCTGCTCCCAGCGCGCGATCGTCGCGTGCCGATCGGGCAAACCTGCGAGGCGAACGACCCCGAGCCCTTCGCTGAAGCAGCGATCGAGCGCGATCCACCAGGCGAGGTCTTGCACCGGATCGCCGAGCCGCGCCATCTCCCAATCGAGGACGGCGGCGCATCGCGTGCCGTTGAAGATCTGATTGCCGAGCCGCGAGTCGCCCCAGCACAGCGCCACCGGCTCGTCCTCCGGCCGATGCGCCTGCAGCCAACGCTGCGCGCGCTCGATCAACGGATAGCGGCGGCGATCCACACCCCAGTTCGCGTACGCGTCGTACTCGTGCAGCTGCTGCGCGAGCGGCGTCGCGCCGCGCTCTGGCTTATCCAGGAAGTCGAAGCCGAGGGCGCGCCAATCGAGCCGGTGGATGCGCGCCATCGCCTCGAGGCCGCTCCACCACAGAGCCTTGCGCTCGGGCGCGGTGAGCTGCGGGATCCAACCGTCGACGTGATACGGCGGGTTGTCGGTGGGCACCCGTCCATCCACCCGCTCCATGATATAGAACGGCACGCCGAGCGGGCCGTCGTCCGCCTCGAGCCAACGGACGCGCGGCACGGGAACGTCGGTGTCGCCGAGGATCTGCAGCACCCGATACTGCTGCGCCATGTCGTACGTCGGGAAGACCGTGAACCCCGTCGGCTTGAAGCGCGCCACCAGCCGTTCGCGCCGCCGGCCGCCGCCGTCGGACCATTCCGTATCGAACATCACCGTGTCGCTGGAAAAGCCGGTCTCGGAGGGCCCCTTCAACTCGGTAACGTGCACGTCGCGCGCGTCGCCCAGCTTGTCCGCAAGCCAGTCGCGCAGCTGCGCGCGGGTCAGATCGAGATTGCGCTCTTTGGGGGCGGGCATGGCGCGAACCTACCTCCGTTCGATACAAGGTCCAAACCTCATCGGTCGGAAGATTGCAAGATGCCGGCACGCCCTCACGCCGGGCCCTAACATCGCGCGGCTTTCAAGCCGTCCGGCGGTTACCTACAATAGCGGATACTGGAGGCCGGCCATGAACCTCGAAATCCCCGACGACATCGTGCGTGCGACGCATTTGAGTCCCGAAGAGCTGCGACTGGAGATTGCCGTGATGCTGTTCGAGCGTGAGCGGCTCACCCTTGGTCAGGCGAGCATGCTGGCGGGGAAGAAGCAGCCCGACTTTCAGCAGATCCTGGCCAGCCGCAAGATTCCGCTCCACTACGACGTCGAGGACTTCCGAAAGGACCTGCAGACGCTGCGGGACCTTGGGGTGCGGTGACCGTCATCAGCGATAAGTCAAAGGGGGCTTTCGGTAAACGGCAGCCCAGGCCGTTCATCCAGATGCGAGTGATATCCTCCGGCATCAGGGCCCCAATCGAAGAACAGTCCCGCACTCTTTGTCTTCATTCGTCCGAAGAAATACCTTCGGCCCGCCGCCGGGGCCGTCGGGTCCGAAGAATACCAGCGTCGGCTGGGTCATTCGGATAGTGCCGCGCCGAAAAAGCGTGAGCCACGCGGTGAGGCCAGAGACCCCGAGCGCCAGGAGGGAAATCACGATGCTAGCAGCTTCCATCGCGTCTTTACTCGTGTCCTGATAGCGCGTCAACGAATGATCCAAACCTCTTCATCGGTCGCATTGCAAGTGTTCAGACGATCCGCGCGACGCGGACGGCGTCGGTGAGTGCGCCTTCGAGGTAGCCGACGCGACGGCAGTCGCCGATGAGATGGACTGCGCCGCTGCGGGTTGAAAGGGCTTCGGCGAGGCGGTGATCTTCTTCCATGCGCGCCACCAAGATGACGGAGTCCGCCGGCACCGTTTGCCGGTCGCCGTTCGTCGTGAAATCGACACCGGCATCGCTGATCGCTTCGGCCCGGCTCTCCGTGAGGAGCCGGACGCCGCGCTCGCGCAGCGTGTGCAGCACGCGCCAGCGCCGCGGCAGCGCCATCTCCACGGCGAGGGTCTTGCCCTCGTCGATGACGCTCACCTCGTGTCCGCGCGCACTTAGCAAGGCGGCGATCTGGATGCCGACGATGCTGCCGCCGATGACGACGACCCGCTTTCCCAACGACCTCAGCAACTCCGTGCCGCCGCTGCACAGCTGGTCGCTGCTGAGCACGTTGGCGCGGTCCGCGCCCGGCAGCGCCGGGAGTCGGCGGCGGCCGCCGGTGGCTACGAGGATCACGTCGGGCTCGAGCTGCTCGACGAAGGCTGCGGTGACCGCTTGACGCAAGCGGATCTCGATGGGCAGTTTCTGCACCTGCATCTGCAGATACGCGAGCAGCTGCGCGTTGGGTTCGTGCGTGAGCGCGGCGAAGCGTAGCGTGCCACCCAGCTGGTCGTGCTGCTCACACAGCGTGACGCGATGCCCACGCAACGCCGCGACGCGCGCCGCCTCCATGCCCGCCGGCCCGCCGCCGACGATCAACACACGCTTGGGCTGCGCCGCCGGCGTGATCTCATACTCCGCTTCGCGTCCGCTCGCCGGATTCACCGCGCACGCCGACGGCTTGCTCACGAAGATATTGCTGACACAGGTGTACGAGTAGACGCACGGCCGTACGTCTGCGGCGCGCCCTTCGCGCAGCTTGTTCGGCAGCTCGGGATCGGCCAGTAGCTTGCGCGCCATCGCTACGAAGTCGGCTTTGCCGCCGGCGATGATCGCATCGGCTTCGTCGGGCTCGATGCGGCCGACGGCGATGATCGGAATGTTGACGCGCCGCTTGATGCCTTCCGCCAGCGCGACGTAGCCGCACGGCGCATCCACCAACGGCGCGTCGGTGAACGCGACACCCGACGTCGGGTCGGCGTAGGCGCTGACGTGCATCGCATCGGCGCCCGCCGCTGCGGCCAACTCGGCGGCGCGCTGCGCGTCCTCCACGGAGATGCCGTTGGCGATGCGGAACTCCTTCGCGTCGAGCCGACACCACACCGGGAAATCGGCGCCGACCCGCTGCCGCACGGCGCGGATGACTTCCACCATCAGCCGCGCACGGTTCTCCAGCGAACCCCCGTACTCGTCGCAACGGTGGTTGGTTGCAGGAGACAGGAACTCGGCGATGAGGTACCCGTGCGCCGCGTGGATCTCGACGCCGTCGAATCCAGCGCGCCGAGCACGGTTGGCGGCGTCGGCGAACATTGCGATGACTGTGCGGATGTCCGCCGCGCCCATCTCATGGAAACGCAGCGCCGCTCCGGGCTTCATGAGATAGCCGACGACTCCCTGCGCCTCCTCCTGGGTGAGGTCGTTGAGCAGGTCTCCCGCCGTGAGCGTGGGCACCGACGGCACCCATACCGGACGCCCGACGGCCATGTCTTGCGTGGCGACCTTGCCGGCATGCTGCAGCTGGATGGCTATCTTCGCCCCGTGCGCATGCACCCGTTCGGTGAGTGTCCGCAGCCCGGGCAAGAAGACGTCGTTGGAGATGGCCACCTGATTTGGGATGCACGCGGCCACAGGATAGGCGATGGCGCCGACGCCGACGATAATCAGCCCGACGCCGCCGCGGGCGCGCGCTTCGTAGTAGCGGGTGATACGCTCGCCGATGTGGCCGTCGGCCTCCGCGAGATTGGAGCCCATCGGCGACATGACGATGCGGTTGCGCATCTCGAGCCCGCCGATGCGGCCGGGCGAAAGGAGATGCTTGAATGTCGGTGAGCCTTTCATGTGTGACAGTCCCTCGATACGCGGTCGAAAAAAGCGACCGCTACTCGGGATGGTCGGGACGCGCGTTCTCGGCAAGAACGGTTTGGCAACGTTGCTCCTCCCCGCTCACCCCGAGTAGGAGCCCCTCCTTTGGGCTCCGTATCGAGGGGCCTCGCGTCTACACGTGCGGCAGAAGAAATGCTACGAGACGGTCGCGCCGTGGAGGTCGGATGGAAAAGTTGGTCTACGTCGTGTGGAAGCGGGATGACGTTCCCATCCCACACTTCAGAGAAGAAATGCTCGGCGGCCTGGCCGCCACGCTGATCGACCGCGGTGCCCGTGCCCTCTCGATGATTCTGGCCGATGACCGCGCGGTGCAAGGCTTGCGCATCACGCAGTCGGCAGAGCCGCTGACCGGCGTCGTGTCCATCTGGCTCGACACGGCGCTGCGGCGCGCTCCCATCGAAGACGCGCTCTCGCGCGCGACCAAACGGCTGGCCGGTTATCTCGCTCTCGAGTCCGTGCCGCTCGTCAACACGACGCGCGTGACCGCGCTGGGCGAGCGCATCCCGGGGCTCTACAACGTGGCGTTCCTCGAGAAACCCGAACGCCTCACGTACGCGGCGTGGCTCGAGGAGTGGCAGGGGCATCACACGCAGGTTGCCATCGAAACGCAGAGCACGTTCCTGTATGTCCAGAACGTGCTGGTGCGGCCGCTCACAGCGGACGCGCCGCCGTGGACGGCCATCGTCGAGGAGGCCTTCCCTGCCGAGTCGGCCACCGACCCGATGGTTTTCTACAAGGCCGACTCGCCCGAGCAGTTGACCGAGCGTCAACGTGAGATGATGCGCAGCTGCGAGCGCTTCATCGACTTCAGCCATTTCGAAACGTATCCGATGAGCGCGTACGTCCTGAAGCGCTGACGCCGAGGAGGCCGGCGACGGCTTGGTTCCTGAGACCTGCGTCGGCGGCGATGCCACGCATCGAGACCCCGGCGAAGCCGCGCTCCGCGAAGCGCCGCTCCGCCGCGTCGAGGATCATGTCGCGTGTCGATCGTGCGTCCTGATTCCGAGCTGCCGCGGCGCGCCGGCTCATCGTGATTCAGCAGCCTGTCGGACTTGGAAGCCCGGAGCGAGCCAACGGCGAGCGGGCCATAGACATGACGCCAAACGCAGGTCCTAGCGCCCCTTGAACACCGGCTTGCGCTTCTCCTTGAACGCCTTGGTGCCTTCGCGGCAATCCTCGGACATCGACACGGGGACGCCGATCTCCATCTCCTTCTCCAGCGCCTGCTCCATCGGCAGGTCGAAGGTCGTCACCACGGAGCGCTTGACCGCCTGCACGGCGAGCGGGCCGTTGGCGTTGAGGATTGCGGCGTAGCGGCGCGCGTCGGGCATCACCTGGTTGGGCGGCACGACCTTGTTGATCAAGCCCATCTGTAGCGCGCGCTCGGCGGAGAACTGCTCGCCGGTGAGTAGGATCTCCATGGCGTTGCAGTACGAGATCTGCCGTGGCAGCCGCACCGTCGAGCCGCCCATCGGGAACAAGCTCCACTTCACCTCGGCGAGACCGAAACGCGCGTCGTCGCCGGCGATGCGAATGTCCGTCGTGCTCAGGATCTCGGTGCCGCCGGCGACGCAGAAACCGCGGATGGCGGCGATGATCGGCTTGGTGACCTGATAGTTGCGCAGCAGGCCTTTGTAGATGATGGTGTAGTCGTTCTTGATGCGCTCGTCGAAGTCGTTTTCGGGTGGCCGCAGACCTTGCATCATGCGCACCAACCGGTCCAGATCGGCGCCGGCGCAGAAAGCCTTGTCGCCGGCCCCGGTCAAGATCGCGACGCGCACCTCGACATCGTCGTTGATGTCCTGCCACGCATCGGCGAGGCGACAGAGCATCTCCGGATTGATGGCGTTACGCACCTCCGGACGGTTCATGGTGACGACGGCAATGCCGTCGCTCTTCTCGTAGAGCACTGCGGGTTCGGACATTCGAATCTCCAAGTAGCCGTGCGGGCAGGGCGACCCGGCGGTTGCCCCTACGGGTTCACAGCTCGCTACTGACGATCCACATCGCGAAATACTGTGCGCCGCCGCCGTAGGCGTGGCCGAGCGCCGTCTTCGCGCCCTCGACCTGATGCGCGCCGGCGCGCCCCATCACTTGCAGCGCGGCCTCGCCGAGGCGCAGCATGCCGGAGGCGCCGATCGGGTTGGTGCACAGCACGCCGCCGGACGGGTTGATCGGCAGGTGTGCACCGAATTTCTGCTCGCCGCGGTCGATGATCTTCCAGCCCTCGCCCTCGTCGCAGAAGCCGAGGTTCTCCAGCCACATGGCCTCGAACCAGGCGAACGGCACGTAGATTTCGGCGGTATGGATCTCCTTCCAGGGATTGGTGATGCCGGCCTTGTCGTACACGGCTTTGGAGCAGATGCGGCCGGCCGACGGGCTCACTTGATCGCGGCCGGGCACCCACATGGCTTCGGCATACGAATAGCCTGACTTGACCCACGCCGGCTTGCGCGGCCCCCTTTTCGCCGTCTCCTCCGACGCGACGACCAGCGCAATGGCGCCGTCGGACGACGGACAGGTCTCGAGGTAGCGGATAGGATCCCACAGCACCGGCGAGCTCATCACATCTTCGAACGTCATCGGCTCGCGCAGGTGTGCGTACTCGTTGCGCCCGGCGTTCTCGCGCGCGTTGACCGCGGTGATCGGGCCGATGTGCGGTGGGCACTTGGTGCGCGCGATGTAGGCGCGGCAGTACGGCGCGAAGAAGCCGCCGGCGCCGGCCACCAGCGGCGGCGTGAACGGCATGTTCGGCGACAGCGCCCACATGGCGTTGCCTTCGGATTGCTTCTCGAAAGCGATGGTGAGCACGCGGTCGTACAGTCCGGAGGCGACGTGCGTCACGGCGGTGATCGCCGTCGATGCACCGACCGACCCGGCGGTGTGCACGCGCAGCAGCGGCTTCATGTGCGCGCCGATGGCGCCGGCGAGGAACTGCTCCGGCTGTGCGACGCCTTCGAGCATGTCGGGCGCTTTGCCGATGATCACCGCGTCGATATCCTTGTGCTCGAGGCCGGCGTCTTTGAGTGCGAGATCGACCGCCTCGCGCACGAGGCCGGCGATGTTCACGTCGGCGCGCCGCGACGTGTGATGCGTCTGCCCGACCCCGACGACTGCCACCGGGCGCTTCATGTCCACCTCCGCTCGGTCCCCAGCACCCAGACGATGTTGTGCTGCAGGCAGTGACCTTGCGTGCCGTGCGCGATGGCGCGGCGGGCGCCGGGCACGGCGCGGGTGCCGGCGCAGCCGGACAGTTGGCGGAAGGCTTCGCCCATGCGAATGAGCCCCGTGCTCATGATCGGATGGCCGCACAGCGGGCCGCCCGACGGATTGATCACCGGCTGGGACGCCTTGGCGTTGAGCCCCAGCGCTTCGCAGAGAATCAGCTCCTCGACCGGAGTTGCAGCGGACAGCTCGACGAGGTCGGTTGCGGCGGCGTCCTTCATGCCCGCCATGGCGAGCGCCTTCTGTGCCGCCAGTTGTGCGCTGGCGCTACGCGAGATGTCGCGCGCGCCGAGGGCTTGCATCTCGGTGCGATGATCGACGCCGTGCATCCACACCGGCCGGTCGCACAGCTTCTCCGCCTTGCCTTCCGCGGCGAGGATCAAGCAGGTGGCGCTCTCGCCAACCGGCGGCAGATAGCCCGTACGCAGGGGCGCGACCTTCCAGGGAGTCTTCATCAGCTCGTCGGCCGCAGCGGCGGTGCGGACCTGATTGTCGGGATTACGCATGCCGGCGGCGCAATTGCGCGCGGCGACGGCGGCAAGGTCGCGATCGGCGGCGCCGGTGCGTGTCATGTACGCGCTCGCCTGCAACGCCGCCGTCGACGTCGGATCGAGACCGATGGCGGCTTGGTAATACGGGTCGAGCTGCAGGTTGAGGACGCGGTCCGGCTCGCCCTCGGAGGTCTTGCCGTGCGCCACCACGAGCGCGGTGTCGCAGTCGCCCGCCTGCATGCGCACCCACGCGTAGTACGCGCAGAACGCGCCGTCCATTTCGAGATGCAGGTCCTGCCGTGCCGGCCATGACCCCATCACGTCGAGGGCGCTCACGAACCCGAACGGCCGCCCGTCCATGTAGTCGGTCGAGCCGGCGATCTGAAAATCAATCGAGTCACGTTCCACGCCACACTCGCCAAGCGCTTGACAGATAACCGGGTAAAGCATTTCAGTCGCCATGCGATGCTCGTTGCGGGCGACGATTGGAAGCTGGGCAAAGCCCACTACAGCCACGTTGCGCAGCGTCGTCATTCGAGACTCACAGCCGGTGAATGTACGACGCCGCCGGCGCGTCGGGCTCGCCGGTCGGCCGGAAGTACATGATGTCCTCCCACTCGCCGCGGCGCTCGCCGTCGGGCTTCCACACCGCTTCGACGCGCATACCCATGCGCGCGTCCTCGGGCTTGCACTCCTGGAGGAGCGCGAAGATCGAGATGTCCGCACCGTCGAGCGCCACCGAGGCGGCGACGTAGGGGATCTCTAGCGTGCGCCCGATGACCGGGATGTTCACGATGCAGAAGGTCGTCATCACGCCGCGGTGCGCCACCTCGACGAGCTCGTTGCATGGCGCGAAGCTCTCCGGCGAACTGATCAGCGGCGGCACAAAGACCTTGCCGGTCTTCGAGCACTTCGAGCCGAGGATCTTCTTATCCTTGAGCGCGCGCAGATAGCGCGCCTTGTAGTCACCGGCGACGTAGTTGTACGGCAGGTAGACCTTAGCGTCCACGTACTTGATCGGTTCCTTCGGCGGCTCGTTCATGCGTTGGCTCTCAGCCAATCAGTCGGAAGCAGGCGATGTCGCGGATGCTGCCGGTGCGTGCATCGTCGGGCGCCCACACTGCAATGACGCGTGCGCCGACCTTCAGCGTGTCGAGATCGTCCGTGACGATGTGCGCCAACGCGGTATCGGCGCCGTCGAGCTTCACGAGGACGAACGCGAATGGCGATGTCGACGGGTGCAACCCTTCGATCGGCTGCTGCACGACGGCGACGGCGGTCACGGTGCCGGTGTCCTTTACCTCGACCCACTCGCCGCCCTCTGAGGCGTCGATTTCAGAGTAGCCGGTCGGCGGCACGACCACGCCCTGCCCGGAGACGCGTTGCCCCCAGATCTTCTTCTGCTCTTTCAAGCCGGCCAGAAAGCGTCCGACGATCGGGCCGGTCGAGTGTTTGTAGGGAAACTCCATCACCCGGCGCTCGCACAGCGGCGCCACGGGACTTTCTGCTTGGCTCATGGTGGCGGCAGATCTATCGGAACAAACGTTTGTCTGTCAATAAGAATCGGGTCGCGCTTCGGTGTGGACGCACGGTGGTAGCCGGACCATCGCTGGTGTACACGGAGACGAGTCGGTAGATAGGCACGTTGTGGACGAGAGCAGCATTAGCGGAGGACAGCAGATGGAAGCTGTTGCGCAGAACCACAAGACGGGACCGTTGGCCGGGATCAAGGTCGTCGAGATGGGTATCTGGGTGGCCGGGCCGGCTGCGGCTGCGGTGCTCGGTGATTGGGGGGCTGAGGTGATCAAGGTCGAGAACCCCGCCGGCGGCGACCCGGTGCGTGCGCTCATGGCACTGGGGATCGCAGTGCAACTGCCGATCAACCCTTCCGTCGAAGTCGACAACCGCAACAAGCGCAGCGTGACGGTAAACGTTCAGAGCGCGGACGGCGCTGCGGTCGTGCGCCGGCTGGCGCGTGATGCCGACGTCTTCGTCACCAACTTGCGCGCCGCCGCCCTCAAACGCGTCGGGTTGGCGTACGAGGACCTGCGACCCGAGAACCCGCGGCTCATCTACGCCGGCATCAGCGGCTACGGCACGCGCGGCCCAGAGAAGGACCGCGCCGCGTTCGACTACGCGGCCTTCTGGGCACGCGCCGGAGCGATGGCATCACTGGGCGAGCCGGAGGGGCCGCCGCCGACGCAGCGCCCCGCCATGGGCGATCACCCCGCCGGTCTGGCGCTCGCCGGTGCCGTCGCCGCCGCGCTCTATCACCGCGAACGCACGGGCGAAGGGCAGGAGGTCCACCTGCCGCTGTTTCATGCCGGGCTGTGGATGATGGCCACCGACATTCAAACCTGCTTGGTGACCGGTCTGGCACCGACGCCCACCGGCCGCCTGGTGCCCAATGCGCTGTGGAATCATTACAAGGCGAAGGACAACAAGTGGTTTCACTTGGTGATGCTGCAGCCCGATCGGTATTGGAGGGGATTCTGCCAAGCCATCGAGCGCCCCGATCTCGAAACCGACGAGCGCTACGCCAATGTGTTCGTGCGCGCACAGCACAGCGCCGAGCTCATCGCGCAGTTCGACGCCATCTTCGCGACCAAGACGCGGGCGCAATGGGCCGAGCGTTTCGATCAGAACGACCTCGTGTGGGGTCCGGTGCAGAGCATCGCCGACGTCGTGCAGGACCCGCAGGCGCACGCCCTCGGCGCCTTCGCCACGGTGCCGCATCGATCCGGCGACGACATCCAAGTGGTCGCCAGCCCCATCGAGTTCAGCGCTACGCCGAGCAGCATCCGGCGTGGCGCGCCCGAGCTCGGCGAGCACACCGAGGAGGTGCTCCTCGAGCACGGCTACACGTGGGAGGATATCGCTGCCCTCAAGCAGAAGGGTGCGATCGGCTAGGGCCTGCGGCCAGCGTCATTTCTGTGGCCCGCTCCCCGTTGGGTCGCTGCTGGCTGCCAAGTCCGAGAGGCTGCTAGTCGGCGGAGACGGCTTCCGACGTGCCGGCCGTTTCCGGCGCCGCTCGACAAATCTGCGTCCACAGCGGCACAAGAAGACGCAGGCCCGGCGTGGCGCGCGCCGGCGTTTCAGCCGATCCTAACGACATCCGGTCGCTGGCCTCGATGTTGCACTCGCGACGCGCATGCGCAGTGCGCCGGGTCTTTGGGATGCCTATCGGACGGAGACGGAGCAGCTGACTGCGGAGCGGATTCCGCAGGCCGGGGCCATTTTCCTCGGCGGTGCGGCGGTGTTCGGGGTCTTCGAATCCGTCCTTTATCCGGCTGCGGCGGTCCCATTCTTCGGTTTGTACCTGCTCGCAGCGGCGATCACCGTACCGTTGGTGTTGTTCCGGCACGAGCTGATGCGGCGGCGGCGGATGGTGCGCAGCAGCATCGCCGCCGGAGTGGTGCTCTCGTTGCTGCCGTACGCGCAGACCCTCTGGGTGGCGCCGCCGATGGAGTTGGTGGGCATCTCGGTCGTGTGCGTGGTGACGGCGATGGCGCTGGCGCTGCCGTGGGGCGTGCGGGGACAGGCGCTGGTCGCCCTCGTCAATGTCATCGGCTACGCCTGCGCCGTCTCGGTGAACGGCGCCGTCTCCACGTCGCCCGTCATCCTGCTGTTCGTGGTGTCGGCCGGCGCCGCGATGTCGGTGGTGGGTGCGCACTATCTCGATTTGTATCGTTTCACGATCTTTCGCGAGATCACGCAATCCGAGGAAGAGGCGGCCATCAACCGCACGCTCGTGAATATCGCGAAGGAGATCAACGCCAGCCTCGATCCGCGCAGCGTCCTCGATCGGATCGCCGCCTCGACCCGTGCCACCCTGCGGTGCGATTGGAGCGTCATCCTACTCTGGGACGAGCGCCGCAACGCGTTTCGCGTCGCCGGCGGCGCGGGCGATCACCCGGAGACGTACCGCGAGATCAGCGCCTTCGAGTTCAGCCCGGCCACGTTTCCGCTCATGGAGCGGATTCTGAGCGACGAGTACCTCGAGATTCCGGACCGGTCGACGGCCGATGCCGTGTCCGCCGGCTTCCTGCAGCGCTGGTACACGAACTACTTCCTGGCCGGCACCCTGATGTGTAGCGGCAGCGTGGTGGGCATCCTCGCCGCGGGCGGACGCCACGCCGGCGACGAATTCTCGCAACGCACCCGCCAGCTCTTCCGCGGCATCGCGCAGCACGCCGCCGTTGCCTTGAACAACGTGCGGCTGGTGGCCGACCTGCGCCACGCTGATCGGCTCAAGTCGGAGTTCGTCTCGGCGATGTCGCACGAGCTGCGCACACCGCTCAACGTCATCCTGGGCTATACCGATCTGCTCATGGCGGAGGACTTCGGCCCCCTGCACGGCGAGCAGCCCGATATTCTCGGACGGGTGCACGAGAGTGCCTGCACGCTGCTCGAGCTGGTCAACGAGACCCTCGACGTCAGCCGGCTGGATGCCGGCCGTTCGCCCGTGCTGCTGCGCGAGGTGAGCATTCGGGCGTTCATGGAGCAGGTGGAGCGCGAGACCGGTCTTCTGCCCCGCAAGCCGGAGGTCGACCTGCGCTGGGACCTGCGCCTGGGGTACGATCGCGTGCGCACGGATCCCAACAAGCTGAAGATTATTTTGAAGAACCTGATCGGAAACGCGCTGAAGTTCACCGATGCGGGGCACGTCACGGTGCAGGTCCACTACGACCGGCGCACCGGAACGCTCCAGCTGCAGGTCGCGGACACGGGCGGCGGCATTCGGGGCGATGACCTGCCGCATATCTTCGATATGTTCCGCCAGGGCGGCAACGGCCCGGACCACGGCGGTGTCGGCCTCGGTCTCTACATCCTGAAACGCTTCGTCGAGCAGCTGGAAGGCGAGGCGTCCGTCACCAGCGTCCCCGGTGCAGGGTCGACCTTCACGGTGTCCATTCCGGCCGCACCGGTCGCACAGGAAACGGCGGGGAGCGACGACACACAGCGCCCGGTACAGAACCCGCGGGCGCGCCAGCACCCCAAGGTCCAACGGTTGCCGGTCGCGTCTGCGGCCCGGTGACGCAGCCCGCGGCGCCGCTGGCCGGCCACCGGATCGCTTGACCTTCGCGTGAACTCCGGGTTGTATCGCGCGCGGACTGGAGGCGACGATGCTGACCGATGCCGAGGCGAAGGAACAGATCATTCAAATCACCAACGAGCTCTTCTCGATGGGGTTGCTGACCGCGACCGGCGGAAACATCAGCGCCCTGGCCAGCGACGGCGAGACGATGTGGATCACGCCGAGCCAGATGTACAAGGGCGGCCTCACCCAGGCCGATCTCGTGCACATCAAGCCGGACGGCACGGTCATCGAGGGCGTCTGTCGCCCGTCGGTGGAGTTTCAGATGCACTGGGCGGCATATCAGGTACGTCCCGGCTCCACCGGTGCCGTGCATACCCATGCGCCGGTCGCCACCGCCTTCGGCATCTGCAACCAGGCGTTTCCGGCGGTCAACACCGACGCCGTCTTCCTGCGCGACACCGTGACCGTGCCCTGGTACATGCCCGGCTCCAAGGAACTGGCCGATGCCGTCGCCGAGGCTCTGCAAAAGAGTCGCGGCGCGATATTGCAGAATCATGGCCTGATGACGGTCGGCGAAAACCTGCGCAAGGCGGCGACCCGCGCCATGATGCTCGAGGAGACTGCCAAGATCGTCCTGTACTGCAAGCAGTTCGGCGGCACCGTCTCCCTGCTGCCCGACGAATGGGTCGAACGTCTCGCGCCGCTGGCGGACTTCGTTTGAACCGCGGTTGAGAGTCGAGCGTCGAGAGTCTACTCTTGACTGTCGACTCTCGACAGTGTCTTTCATGCGCGGCTTCATCCTGACACCCACCTACCGGGTGGTGCGCGGCGTCCCGGAAGTGCATCTCTACGGAGTGCTCGAAGGCGGCGAGCCGTGCCTGCTCATCGACGATCGCACCCGGCCGCACTTCTTCATCCGGCAGCGTGACGTGGCGACGCTCAATCGCGTTGCACCCGGATTGAAGGCGGAGCTCGGCGATTGGCGCGCGCTGGACGGCGAGCCGGTGGCGACGGTAACCGTCGGCGTCCCCGGCGACGTGCCGCCGCTGCGGCGCAAGCTGGAGGAGCAGGGCGCCGTCTGCCTCGAAGCGGACGTGCGCTTCGCCTACCGCTATCTGATCGATCGCGGCATCCGTGGCGCGTTCGACGTGGACGGCAGCTTCGAGACGCGGCCGCGCCTCGGCCGGGTGTATCGCAACCCCGCACTGCGGCCGGCGTACTGGATGCCGCCGCTCAAGACCCTGTCGATGGACATCGAGACCAGCCTCAAGGGCGAGCAGCTGTACTCCATCGCGTTGCACACGCGCGACTTCGAGCGCGTCATCATGGTGCATGAGCATGTCCTGGAGCACGGCGAGTCGGTGCCGTCGGAGAAGGCGGCGATCCGCCGCTTTCTCGAATACCTGCACGCCCTCGATCCGGACGTCATCACCGGCTGGAACGTCGTCGACTTCGATCTGGCTTTTCTGGCGCGCGTCGCGCGGCGGCACGGGTTGCACTTCGCCATCGGCCGCAGCGAGGACGAGTTCGATCTACGCAAGGACGCCTCGTTCACGCGCGAGTCGCGCGCCGTCGTCTTCGGTCGCCAGGTGCTCGACGGCCTGTCGCTGATGCGCGGCGCCTTTATCCGTTTGGACGATTACAAGCTGGAGACCGCGGCACAGACGTTCCTGGGCAAAGGCAAGCTGCTCGTGGGCGCCGACCGGCACGCGGAGATCGAAGCGCTGTACCATCACGATCCGCAGCGCTTGGCCGATTACAACCTCCAGGACGCGCGGCTGGTGACGGAGCTGCTGGACCGCACCGGTCTGGTCGAGCTGGCGGTCGAGCGCAGCTTGCTCACTGGCATGCAGCTCGACCGCGTCAGCGCGGCGATCGCGTCGGTCGACTCGCTCTACCTCAACGCGTTGCGCGGCCGTGGCGTCGTAGCGCCGTCGGTGGGCGCCGAGGCGCGCGAGGCGCGCATCGGCGGTGGGTACGTAATGGAGTCGAAGCCGGGGCTCTATCACAACGTCTTGGTCTTCGACTTCAAGAGCCTGTACCCGAGCATCATTCGTACATTCAACATCGATCCGCTGACCTATGTGAGTGCGCCAACACCGGCGACGCGGACCGTGCGCGCGCCGAACGGAGCGCATTTCCGCCGGGACGTTCCAGGCATCATCCCCGAGCTGTTGACGAGCCTGGCTGCGGAGCGCGAGGACGCCAAGCGCAGCGGCCGCGGGGTGAAGGCCAACGCCATCAAAATTCTGATGAACTCGTTCTACGGCGTGCTCGGCGCCGGCGCCTCGCGTCTGTTTTCGCCCGAGGTGGCGAACGCGGTGACATCGTTCGGGCAACACCTGATCCGTCGCGCCGCCGAGTGCGTCGAGCGCACCGGTCACGAGGTACTCTACGGCGATACGGACTCGCTGTTTGTGCGCGCCGACGAGCCCGACCCGCAGCGTGCCCTGACGCTCGGGGAGCGTCTACGCGCCGAGGTCGGGACGGCGGTGGCCGACAGCGTGCGCGCCGAGTGGGGATGCGACAGTGTCCTCGAGCTGGAGCTCGAAAAACTGTACCACCGTTTCTTTCTGCCCGAAGTCCGAGGCGGCAAGGTGGGGAGCAAGAAACGCTATGCCGGCTTGCTGGTGGATGATGGACGCGAAGAGATCGAGTTCGTCGGTCTCGAGTCGGTGCGGCGGGATTGGAGTCCGGTGAGCAAGCACTTCCAGCAAGAGCTGCTGCGGCGCGTCTTCCACGATCAGCCGGTGGAAGACTTCATCAAGGGCTTCGTCGCCGACCTGCGCGCCGGGCGCTTCGATGATCAGCTGACGTACAAGAAAGCGGTGCGCAAGGATCTCGACGCCTACACCAAGACGACGCCGCCACACGTCAAAGCGGCGCGCAAGCAAGGCGCCGGCAGCGGCCGGATCATCGCCTACGTCATGACCCAGAACGGCCCCGAGCCCGTCGGCGATCGTACCGCGCCGCCCGACTACGCGCATTACATCGAGCACCAGATCGCCCCGATCGCCGACGCTGTGCTGCGCTTTCTCGGCACGGATTTCGAGTCGGTCGTGCAGACGAAGAAGCAGCTGGTGTTGTTCTGAGCCGGTGGGCCGCTGAGTGTTGTCGCGTGTGACGATACTCCTGCCCAATGGGACGGTATTCCTCCCTACGGAAGTCTGCTACGAGCCTTCGCATGGGTCTAAGGCGATGCCACCCGGGCCATCATTGTCGATGTCGAGCGCGTCAGCGGTTGCCCGGTTTTTGTCACTGAGGACCGCTCGCTCCGAACCTTCTGGATGATCTGCCTATCCAGCGCGCGCTCCGCGACGCTGATGGCATCTTGCCTCTCGAAGCCTTCATTGACGCCGTTATCGACCATGTCGCTTTGCAGGCGACCCAGGACGAGCGGGCGCGGTTTTGGATTCGTGAGGCTCATGCGCAATGGGGCGCTGACCCGGTTCGAAGCCACGCTGCACCTTTCCTCACGCGCCCGCCTGCGGACACTCTTGTGCTGCTTGCGCCTGCGAAGAGCCCCGACCACCTTGAGTGGATTCGAACACATCACCTCTACAATGTGAGAGCTGGCAAGCGAAGGGGAAGTGTTGGACTGGATTCACGCGAACTCGCTACTGAGTTCGTCCTTGTGTACGAGGCGCGGACGCAGAACGTCGAACTGTGGGCGGTCACGGGCGAACCGATGATCGACGCCATCGACCGCGTCCTCGCCCAGCACTGCTGCTTCACCGACAAGGATCTCAACTATGCCATCAGGTACCGGTTCGGGCAGGACGGTGCGGAGGAGGATGGCGACGAATGAGTTACACGCTGACCGAGCATGCGAAGAAGGTGCTGGCGGAGCGCGAAATCCCGCAATCCGGGTGGTGAGCGTATTCTTTGACCGGAAGATGAGAGGCAGACTATGAGACTACACGTTGACCAGGAAGCCGATGCGCTGTACCTGCGCTTGGACGAATCGAAGATCGTCGAGTCGGAAGAGGTCTCTCCTGGCGTGGTGTTGGATTTCAATGCCGAGAACCAGGTCGTGGGCGTGGAAATCCTGCACCTGTCGAGACGCGCCCCCGGCCTGGAGCCGGGCAAGCTCGGTGAACGGGGGCTGGCCGCGATCGCGCCCGCTCGTTAAACGGATCCGCGACATCGTCCGCAGCCGCTGACGCCGTACGCCGCGGCTGCGGTAGCTTTTCGAAGCACACGGCCGTTACCTCGCCGACGCGCAGATAGCCGCCATGCCGTCGGTAGGCACTCAACCATCGAACGTCGGTGATTCTGGATCGCATTTTGCCCAATGCCTCCCGCGTATTGTTGCGGGCACCGGCGCCCTTCTTCTACAATCGGCGCGATTCTGTTCAAATGCCGTCGCGCTCATGCGGCGCGTTGTGGGAGGATTTGGATGGCGAACTTTGTACGGGTGGCCGCGACATCGGAGATTCCGGCGGGGCAGGGCAAGGCCGTGGAAGTGAACGGCAAGACCATCGCCGTGTTCAATTGCGACGGCGCGTTCTACGCGATCGACAATACCTGCAAGCACCAAGGCGGGCCGCTCGGTGAAGGTGAGCTGGAGGGCACCACGGTGATCTGCCCGTGGCATGGGTGGACCTACGACGTGACCACCGGCGTCTCGCCGGACGATCCGGACTGTGCGGTCGGTCGTTACGAGGTGAAAGTCGAGGGTGATAGCGTGCTCGTTGCCGTGTGAGGACGTGACGACGTGAAGCGTGAAGCGGTCGGGCAGTTGCTCTTCGTCGGCATTCCGGGGCGCACGCTCGACGCGGACACACGGCGCATGCTCGAGCAGCTGCGCGTGGGCGGTATCGTTCTGTTTCGCAGGAACGCCGGCACGCCGGCGGAGATCGCGGCACTGACGGCAGAATTGCATGCGCTACCGTCGCATCCGCTGATCGCCATCGATCACGAAGGCGGCCGGGTCATGCGTCTCGGCGAGCCGTTCACCAAATTTCCGGCGGCGGCCGTTATCGGCGGCTGTCACGACGCCGACCTCGCCTATCGGGTCGGCACGGCTATGGGCGTGGAGCTGGCGAGCGTGGGCATTGATGTCAACTTCGCACCGGTGCTCGACGTGCACTCCAATCCCGCGAATCCGGTGATCGGCGATCGCGCTTTCGGGTCCGACCCGGAACTGGTGAGCCAGTTGGGTGTTGCAATGATGCGGGGTCTGCTCGACGGCGGTATCATTCCGTGCGGCAAGCACTTTCCCGGTCACGGCGTCACCGAGAAAGACTCGCACCTCGAGCTGCCCGTTGTCCGGCATACGCGCGCCGAGATCGAGCGTACCGAGCTGCCGCCGTTTCGTGCCGCGATTGCCGCCGATGTGCCGATGCTGATGACCGCGCACGTGTTGTATCCGGCGCTGGATGCCGAGCGGCCGGCGACGCTGTCGCGCCTTATCCTCACCGACCTGCTGCGCGCCGAGCTGGGATTCGGCGGCGTCGTGGTGAGCGATGATCTCGAGATGCGTGCCATTGCCGGTCATCAGCCGATCGGTGACGCGGCGATCGTGACGTTGAATGCCGGCGTCGATGTGTTGCTGGTGTGCGAGCACCTGAGCGAGGCCGCCTTGGCCTGCGGCGCGATTGAGAAAGCTGCCGGCGACGGCGGGTTGGACCCGCAGCGGATCAGCGCCGCCTTGCAGCGGCTGCAACGCCTGCGCGAGCAGCGCGCACGCTTGCCAGCGGTTACGTGCGCGCTTCCCAGCGCGGCGCATCGCGCGCTGGTGGCCGAGATCGAACGGCATCAGCTGTAGCGGTTGCAGCCGCGCTCAGGTCTTGCGCGACGTGCTGCGGCGGCGCACCGGGTGCTCGTCGCCGAGCAGCAATCGTCGCAGGCTTGCCTTGTAGGGTGCACGTGCCACGCCGCGCTCGGTGACGATGGCCGTGATTAACTCATGCGGTGTCACGTCGAACGCCGGGTTGGCGACCGCGATGCCGCTCGGTGCGATCTGTCGCTCTCCGATATGTGTGATCTCGCGAGGGTCGCGCCTCTCGATCGGGATGTCGTCGCCGTGAGCGCAGTGGAGGTCGACGGTGGATGTCGGTGCCGCGACGATGAACGGCACGCGATGCCGTTTGGCGAGCACGGCCAGGGTGTACGTGCCGATCTTGTTGGCGACGTCGCCGTTGGCGGCGACGCGGTCGGCGCCGACGATCACGCACGCGATCGCCCCGGTGCGCATGAAGTGGCCGGCCATGCCGTCGGTGATCAGCGTGACCGGGATGTGGTCGCGCTTGAGCTCCCACGCCGTCAGACGCGCGCCCTGCAGGAACGGGCGCGTTTCCGTCGCCAGCACCGAGACGTGTTTGCCCGCCTCCCGGGCCGCGCGTACGATGCCGAGCGCCGTGCCATAGCCGGCGGTGGCCAGTGCGCCGGCGTTGCAGTGGGTCAGCACCTGCGCGTCGCGCGGCACCAAGGCGGCGCCGTGTTTGCCGAGGGCGCGGTTGGCGGCGATGTCTTCGCGATGGATCGCCTGCGCTTCGCGCCGCAAGGCCTCGCGGATCTCGACGAGACTGCGTTCGCTCACGCGGGCGAAGGCGCGACGCATGCGCTCGATCGCCCAAAACAAGTTCACCGCGGTCGGCCGCGTCGCCGCGAAGGTCTTGCAGATGCGCTCGAAGGCGCGCGCCGGGTTGCCGCGCGCGCGCGCCATGCCCAGCGCAATGCCAAACGCGGCGGCGACGCCGATGGCCGGCGCACCGCGAATCACCATGTCGGTGATGGCCCGCGCCACCTCGCGGTAGTCGCGGCAGACACGATAGACCTCCTGCATGGGCAGGAGGCGCTGGTCGATCATCACCACCGTGCCGTTTCGCCAGTCGACCGTGCGTACCATCGTCAATCACTCGCCGTCTCGTACATACGGTCGCCTGCGTGTATGGTCAAGGTGCCGCGACGAAGAGCGCGGGCGAAAGCCGACAACGTCCGTTGGCGCGGCACGTCGCAAGTGGTACGTATGCCGGCATCACCCGAGTGCGTGGAAGGAGACGCGGCGCATGAGCCAAGACCTGACCGTCACACCCGTGCACACGCGGCGGGACATGCTGCGGTTCATCAAGTTCCCCTGGCGCGTGTACGCCGGCGATGCGCACTGGGTGCCGCCGCTCCTGCTCGAGCGCAAGCGCTTCTTCAACCCGCGGCGCAACCCGTTCTTCCGGCATGCCGAAGCGGCCTACTTCATCGCCTCCCGCGACGGCGAGCCGTGCGGCACCATTGCGGCCGTGGTCGATCACGACTACGTGCGCTTTCAGAATGATCAGATCGGCATCTTCGGCTTTTTCGAGGTCTTCCGCGATCCCGATGCGGCGGCGCGTCTGCTCGACGCCGCGCGCGATTGGCTGCGGCAGCGCGGCATGCGGGTGATGCGCGGCCCGCTGAACTTCTCGACCAATCAAGAAGCCGGAATGCTGATCGACGGCTTCGACAGCGACCCGGTCGTGCTCACGACCTACAACCCGCCGTACTACCAGGAGCTAGTGGAGCGCTACGGTTTGGTGAAAGCCAAGGACCTCTACGCCTACTGGCTGGACGCCGATCCGCCGCCGCCAAGCATGTTGCAGGCGGCGGAGCGCGTGCAGGAGCGCGCCCACGTGCGCATTCGCAAGATGGATCTGCGCGACATGCGCACCGAGGCGTTGCGCGTACGTGAGATCTACAACCAAGCGTGGAGCCACAATTGGGGATTCGTCCCGGTGAGTGAGGAGGAGATTGTCGAACTCGGCAACGCCTTGAAGCTGATTGTGGATCCCGACCTGACGCTGTTCGCCGAGCTCGACGGCAAGCCCGTGGGGTTCGCCGTCTGCATTCCCGACGTCAATCGCGCCGTCAAGCCGCTCAACGGGCGGCTGTTCCCGTTCGGCTGGTTGCGGTTCCTGCTGGCCAAGCGGCACATCAACTTCGTGCGTATCTTCGCCCTCGGTGTGCTGCCGCAGCATCATCCCGTGGGCATCGGTGCGTTGCTGTACCAGCGCGTGTGGGAGAATGGCCTGCGCAAAGGATACGTCGCCGGCGAGATGAGCTGGATCCTCGAGGACAACGCCCCGATGAACGCCGCGATGCAAATGATGGGCGGCCGGGTCTACAAGACCTGGCGCATCTACGACCTGCCGTTGCAGTGACCGGCGCGCAGCGCTTCTTTCTGAGACGTCATGACAGCACTGATCTTCTGGGACGAGGATACCCAGCACGACTTCATGGACCCGGACGGCACGCTGTACGTACCGGGTGCCGAGACGATCATTCCGAACTTGGAGCGCCTCACGCGCTGCGCGCGCACACACGACGTACCGATCGTCGCCATCATGTGCGATCACACCGAAGGCGACGCCGAGATCTCCGCGCGACCGGACTTTCACACGACCTTCCCGCCGCATTGCATGCGCGGTACCCGCGGTCAGGACCGGATCGAAGCAACGGCGCCGCGGCATCCGCTCTTTGTCGAGAATCGGTGGTATCCGTCCGCCGAGTTGGAGAAGATGGTGCGCACGCACCGCAGCGAGATCGTCATCAAGAAGCAGCTGCTCGATCCGTTCAGTAACCCGGCGACGGCGCCGATCCTCGAGCTGCTCGATCCGCAGCTGATCGTCGTGTACGGCGTGGCCACCGACTTCTGCGTCAATCAGGCCATCATCGGCCTCACCGACCGCAAGCGGCGCGTGTGGTGGGTGCAGGATGCGTCACGGCCGATCGATGCGGCCGGCGCGCAGCGCTGCGAAGCCGAATGGCGGCGGCGCGGCGTCCGATTTGTCGACACCGCCGATGTGGTGGACGCGGTCGAAAGCCGCAAGCTCGAAGCGTAAGGCGGCAAGCGCAATGCGGATGGAACACCGCGGCGCATGCTTGCAATCCACCGCGACCTGGGGGAAGATAAAGCGAAAGCATGTTCATGGACGCTTCCAAGAACCTGTCCGGCCGCGGAACGGGACAGAACCCGGAAAACCGCTTCGAGCGGATTCACATTGAAGCCGACGACGCAATAGAGGGCGGCTCGTCGCTGCCCACGATATTCCATCGCGACACGAGCAAAAGCATCCTCGCTGAGAACGAAAGCCCGGACATCGGGTTTCGCTTCAGCCTCAACCCGTACCGCGGCTGCGAGCATGGCTGCGTCTACTGCTACGCGCGGCCGACGCACGAGTACCTGAGCTTCAGCGCCGGGCTCGACTTCGAGCGCCGCATCATGGTGAAGCAGGACGCGCCGCAGCTGCTGCGCCAGACCTTCCTATCGTCACGGTGGCGGCCCGAGACGGTGGCGCTGTCGGGCAACACCGACTGCTATCAGCCGGCCGAGCGGCATCTGCAGGTGACGCGGCGCTGCCTCGAGGTGTTCGCGGAATTCCGCAACCCGGTCGGTATCGTCACCAAGAGCGCGCTGGTGGCGCGCGACGCCGACGTACTGTCCGAGTTGGCGGCGCACGCTGCGGGGCACGTCATCATCTCGGTCACCAGCCTGGACAGCGAGTTGGCGCGGCGCATGGAGCCGCGCGCGGCGCGCCCGGACAAGCGACTCGAGGCGATTCGCGCATTGAGCGCCGCCGGCATTCCCACCGGTGTGCTGGTGGCGCCGGTGATACCCGGGCTCAACGATGAGGAGATTCCGCGTATTCTCGTCGCGGCCGCGGCGGCCGGCGCGCGCAGCGCGTCGTGGGTGCTGCTGCGCCTGCCGAAGCCGGTCGACCAGCTCTTTGCGAATTGGCTAGAGAAGAACTTCCCGGCGCGCCGCGAGCGTGTCCTCGGACGCATTTGCGAATGCCGCGACGGCCAGCTGAGCGACAGCGCCTTCGGCCGCCGCATGCGCGGCGCAGGCGTGTACGCCGAGCAGATCGCCGCGTTGTTCCGGACCGCCGCGCGTCGTGCCGGATTGGATCGTCCGCTGCCGGCGCTTAGCGCGGGGGCGTTTCGCCGTCCGCCGCGTGCCGGCGAGCAGCTGAGCTTTTGCTGAGGTTGGAAAGCGAAGCAGATCACGGCCAGCGCAGCTGTCGCAGGTGTTGGATCACGGTATCGACGGGCGGCCGGTGGATGCAGAACGCGTCGGGGCGGCAGCGTGTGCAGGGCAGTGGCGCGTGCACGATTCGCAGTGTCTCGCCTTGCGGCGCCCACGTCGTCGGATCGGTTGGACCGAAGACGACCACACCCGATGTCCCGACGGCGCCGGCGATATGGCTGATCCCCGAGTCGTTGCCGAGGTAAAGGCCGCTGCGCCCGAGCAACGCCGCCACCTGCGGGAGGGTGAGGCGATCAAAGGATAGCGTCCCCGGTTCGGGAGGGGTTCTGCCTTCCACTTCTACAGGCCCGCGCAGGCTGATGACGGCGTCGTCGAAGTGGTCGAGCCAATAGCGCGCGACGGCGCCGAACCCCTGCCAATTCTTCTGCAGCGAACCGCTGCCTGAATGCAAGACGAAGAGGCGTCGGTCGCTGAGGTGATGTCGACTTTCGAACTCCACCAGCCAATTTGTGTCTTGTGCGATGCGCGGCAGCGGTGCGGATGCCATGTTGACGCAACGCTGGTAGTACGCTGCCGCGTGCTCGCCTGGTCGCATGCCGCGGAAAGGATACAGGTTCACACGGCCGCCGGCCGCCAGCGCCAAGCGCTGGGCGAACGCGGCATTGCCGAAGCCGGTCCACGAGTAAACGCAATCGAAGCCGGCAAACAGCTCCACAGTTCGCGGCGCCGGCAGCGAGGCCACGACGAACAGATCCGCCACTTCGCGGCGATCGATCGAAGCCGTCTCGACGTCGTCGTGCCCGACGAGCTCCACCAATGTCGGCTTGGCCAAGAGGAGTATGCGGCCGGCGTGCCGGGCGCGCAGCCCGGCGAGCGTCGGCAGGAAGCAGACGAAATCTCCCAACGCTCCCGGGAACAGGATCAGCGCGTTCTCGGACGTCGACATGATCGGCAATGCGGGCGCGGCAGCCGCTGAATTTGACTTGCCGGAAGCCCGCCGATATCTTGACCGGGCTCACTGATCAACGCAATCCAGATGCCCCTGCCGATCGCGAAATCCTGCCTCGACCTCATCGGTCATACCCCGGTGGTCCGCTTGAGCCGCATCGCCGGCCCCGACGACGCGGAGGTGTGGGGCAAGCTGGAGTCGATGAACCCCGGCGGCAGCGTCAAGGACCGCATCTGCCTCAGCATGATCGAAGCCGCCGAGCGCCAGGGCCGCCTGCGGCCCGGCGATACGATCATCGAACCGACCAGCGGCAACACCGGCATCGGGCTGGCGTTGGTCGCGGCGATCAAGGGCTACAAGCTGATCCTCACCATGCCGGACACCATGAGCGAGGAGCGTCGCAGCTTGCTCACGGCGTACGGCGCAACGCTCGTGCTGACGCCGGACACGAAGGGCATGCACGGCGCGATTCGCAAAGCCGAAGAGCTGCTCGCCGAGCATCCCGAGTATTTCATGCCGCAGCAGTTCAGCAACCCGGCCAACCCGGAGATGCACCGGCGCACGACGGCGCAGGAGATTCTCCGGGCGTTCGAGCGCATCGACGCATTCGTTGCCGGAGTGGGGACGGGTGGCACGATTACCGGCGTCGGAGAGATATTGCGCGAGCAGATGCCCGCGGTGAAGATCTTTGCGGTGGAACCCGCGGAATCGCCGGTGCTCTCCGGCGGTGAGCCGGGGTTCCACAAAATCCAAGGCATCGGGGCCGGCTTTGTGCCGGAGATCTTGAACACGGACATCTACGACGATGTGATCCGGATCAGCGACGACGAGGCCGCCCACTACACCCGGCGCCTGGCCCGCGATGAAGGCATCCTCGTCGGCATCTCCTCCGGTGCCAACGCATGCGCGGCCGTTCAAGTGGCCCGCAAGCTCGGCAAGGGCAAGACCGTGGTGACGGTCTTCTGCGACACCGGCGAACGCTATCTGACCACCGAGGTCTTTCAGGCCGAGGGCATCTGATGGCCGCCAAGCTCGAGCAGCTGCGCGCCATCCTGCGTCAGATGGGCCGCGTGCTGGTGGCGTTCTCCGGCGGCGTCGACTCGACCTTCCTGTTGCGCGTCGCCGTCGAGGAGCTCAAGGACAACACCATCGCCTTGACCACGCGTTCGCCGACTGCGGTCGACGAGGACTACGATCTGGCGGTTCGCCTGGCAGGCGAGTTTGGCGTGCAGCACATCGTCATCGACGCCAACGAGCTCGACATCCCGGGGTACGCCGCCAATCCCACCAACCGCTGCTACTTCTGCAAGGACAACTTGTACGAGATCTGCGCTGCCGAGGCGCCGAAGCTCGGCATCACGCACATCGTCGACGGCGCCAATCTCGACGACCTCGGGGACTATCGTCCGGGGCTCAAGGCGGCGCAAGTACATCGCATCCGCCATCCGTTGGTCGAGGCGCAGCTCGGCAAGCAGGAGATCCGCGAGCTCAGCCGAACGTTCGGGTTGCCGACGTGGGACAAGCCGTCGAGCCCGTGCTTATCGTCGCGCTTTCCTTACGGCACGGCCATCACGCTCCAAGGCCTCGAGCGGGTGGCACGTGCCGAGCGCATTCTGCGCGGACTCGGCTTCGCCGAGTGTCGGGTACGCTACCATGACAGCATAGCACGCATCGAAGTGCCTGCCGCGGTGCTCCCGCGGCTCGTGGTACCCGAGGTGCGCGACGTGGTGATCCGAGAGCTGCGCGCTCTCGGTTTCGTGTACGTCACGGTCGATCTGCAAGGGTTTCGCAGCGGCAGCTTGAACGAGGCGCTGCCGAAAACCGACGCGGCGGTGCGCTCGAACTAGGGCCTGCGGCCGGCGTCTTTGCGGTGGGCCGCTCGCCGTTGGCTCGCTCCAGGCTGCAAGTCCGACAGGCTGCTGACTAGTCCGGCCTGCTCCCTCTCCTTGCCAAGGAGAGGGCTGGGGTGAGGTGAACCTCAGGAATCAGGTCGCAGCGTGGCGGTGCTGAAGGTACCACTCGGCCCAGCGCAGATCGTCCGGCGTGGTGATTTTTCGATTCGTCGATTCGCCGAGGACGACCTGCACGCACTCTCCGAGGCGTTCGACGAGCGTCGCATCGTCGGTGGCGATGCATCCGTCGCGAGCGGCTTCCGAATAGGCGCGCCGCAGTAGCGCAGTGTGAAATACTTGCGGCGTCTGTGCCAGCCAAATGCCGCGCCGGTCGAGGGTGGCGGTGATCACGCCGTCCGGACCGACCTGCTTCACGGTGTCATGCGCCGGTACGGCGGCGATGGCGGCGCCGGAGCTCGCCGCAGCCTGCACGCACGCCGTTACACATGCGAGCGATACGAATGGCCTGGCCGCGTCGTGGACGATCACCAGATCGACGCTGGCACCGACTGACGCCAGACCTGCGGCAACCGAGTCTTGGCGCTCAGCGCCGCCCGCGACAATGTGAATGGGGATTGGCCCCGGCACCGAGCGCTCCACCATCGCAGCGGCCGCCTGCCGGTTCTCGGCCGCGACGACCAAGATGATCGAGGTGAGCCCGGGAACCGCAGCCAAGGTGCGCAGCGGGTAGGCCGCCATCGGCACCCCGCCCACGGGCAGAAGCACCTTCGCGGTTTCCCGGCCCATGCGGGTGCCGCGTCCGGCCGCCACGACGATCGCCGAGATATGCACGCTGGAAAGAATCGCCGGCCCGGGTCGGGCCGGCGGTCTCACGTCTCCGGGATTAGGATTAGTGGGCGAAGATATCGCTCAGCTCTTCCATGATTTTTTCTTCCGGATGCGAGCGAGCGATCGAGAGCTCCTTCACCAGAAGGTTGCGTGCCGTGTCGAGCATTTTGCGCTCGCCAAACGACAACTCCTTGTCTCCTTTGAGGACGAAAAGGTCCCGTAAGACTGTGGCGATCTCGAGGACCGATCCGGTCTTGATCTTCTCCGTGTACTCGCGGTAGCGGCGGTTCCACGTCTGCTGGTCGATCTCCACCCGGCGTTCGCGCAAGATCTTGTAAACCTTGCTCACCATGTCCTTGCCGATGATCCGCCGGAGCCCAACCGAGGCAACGTTTTCCGTGGGGATCATGATGGTCATATCGTTTTCCAGGATCCGAAGCATGTAGAACGTCTTTTCGGTCCCCGATATCACCTTGGTCTGGACGCTCTGGATCACGCCAACCCCGTGAGCCGGGTAGACGACCTTCTCGCCAATCTTAAACATCGTCTGTTCCTCCCTGGCCCCGAAAAATGTGTCATTATCGCACGTTGGCCGCGAACGGTCAAATGAACTTTGGCGCAACCGTGGCCCTGCCGAAAATCATTAGGATTACCGAGGGGTCAGCCGATGTCATGGATCTGCACGTCGGCCGCCCGCACGGTCTGAGAGGCAGGAAAAAATGAACGCCGCTGGCGCAGCGGTTGTCGACGATACGGAAAGTGTACTATAGCTCCGCCGTCAGATTGGTCGGGCCTGTGAGGGCGCTGACATGATGGAGCGCTACGTCAAGTTCATCGTCCGAAATCGCCTCGCCGCGGTCATCGCCGTGCTGGTGGTGACCGCAGTGCTGGCGATGCAGTTGCGCCACGTGCATATGGAGATCCGGCGCCGCGCCGTCCTGCCACAGCAGCATCCGTACGTGCAAATCGACAACCGCATTTCGGAACAGTTCGGCGGGGGCGCGTTGGTGCTCATCGGCATGGTTACGCGCGGAGGCGACAGCATCTTCACTCCATCGACGTTGGGAAAGATATACCGTATCACGCAGGGACTCCGAAAGAGCGAAGGCATCGTCGAGACGAGTCTCTTCAGCATTGCGGGCCCGTACGTCAAGGCAGTGGCTGCTGGGAGCGATGGAATGATGGATGTCCGTCCGCTCATGGACGAGCCGCCCACGACGATCGAGCAGATTCGCCGCCTCCGCGAGGAGATTCATCAAGACAAGCTGCTGCGTGAGAACCTTGTTTCAGTCGACGAAACCGCCGCAGTGATTGTGGCTGAATTCGCCGAGCGCGTCCCTGAGGCCGCCGTCGTTGAGCGCGTGGAAGAGGTCGTCGCGCCAGAGCGAGACGACACCGTCACGATTGCTCTGGCGGGTGCCCCGGTCTTGCGCGCCTGGCTGATGCGCTACACGGCCACGATGCGATGGTTGTTCCCGTTTGCCGTCGTGGTGATCGCGTTGATTCACTACGAGGCCTTCCGCACGCTGCAGGCGATGTTCCTGCCGCTCGTGACGGCACTCCTGAGCGTCGTGTGGGCACTGGGCATCATGGGCATGGTAGGTCAGCCGATGGACACCTGGAGTGCGGTGACACCCGTGGTCATTCTCGCGGTCGCGGCTGGGCACGCGGTGCAAATTCTCAAGCGCTACTACGAGGAGTACGCCCTGGTGGGCGACAGCGAACAGGCCGTAATTCGCTCAGTCACTGCGGTCGGGCCGGTGATGCTCACGGCGGGTCTGATTGCCTCGGCGGGCTTCGGGTCGCTGATGACCTTCGGCATCGCCAGTGTCCGCGTGTTCGGCCTGCTGCTCGCCTCGGGGATTCTGAGCGCGCTGGTGATCGAAATGACCTTCACTCCCGCCTGCCGTTGCCTGCTGCCGGCGCCGAAGAGCCGCGAGCTGCGGCGTGAGGGGCAGTCGCATTGGCTCGACCGCGGCTTGGAAGTCATTGCCGATGTCGTGGTGGCCCGGCCGCGGGTGGTCCTGGTTGCCGCGCTGGGCATCGTCGTGGTCGCGGGGGTCGGGGCGCTTGGCATCCATGTCGACAACAGCTTCCGCTTCTGGTTCGCGCCGTCGACGCAGGTGCGCAAGGACGATGCGTTGTTGAACGAAAAGCTGCCGGGCACCGCGTCGCTGCGCATCCTGGTGGAAGGGCAGCGGGAAAACGCGCTGCAAGAGCCGGAGGTGCTGAAGGCAGTCAGTGACCTCGAAGCGTTCATGGAAACCGATCCGAACATCGGCGGGGTGACGTCGATCGCCGATCACGTCAAGCGCATGAGCCAGGCGATGAACAACGGCGATCCCGCGTTCTACGCCATCCCCGACAACTCGCGCCTGATCGCGCAATACCTGCTGCTGTACGGCATGGCGGCCGGTCCGGACGGGCTGAGTGCGTTCGTCGATGCGAACTATCAGCGCGCTGTGATCCGCGGTCTCAGCAAGACCGACGGCGCGGCGTTCTCGCGCGATTTCATTACGCGCGTGCAGCACTACGCCGCTCAGCGGTTTCGCGGCTTGCCGGTGAGCGTGGGGATCGCAGGTGGAACCCTCGGCGTGCAGACGGCGATGAACGACGTCGTCGTGCACGAGAAGATCGTTAACATGGTGCAGGTCAGCATGATCATCTTCATCCTGTCGGCGTTGGTGTTGCGCTCGCTGGTTGGCGCTGCCTTCGTCCTCACACCCCTGGCCATTGCCGTGATCGCAAATCTTGGCGTCATGGGATGGTCGCAGACTTGGCTCGACATGACGACCGCCGCCATCACCGCGATGGGCGTGAGCATCGGCGCGGACTTCGCCATCTATCTGATCTTCCGCATCCGCGAGGAGTGGGCGAGGACGCCCTCGCTCGAGGCTGCCATCCGAGCCAGTCTGCGGAGCTCCGGCAAAGCCATCTTCTTCGTTTCGTCCGCCGTCGCTCTCGGTTACATGGTGCTGCCGTTTGCCGGGTTCAGCCTGTGGACACGTCTCGGTGTCCTCACCGCACTCATCATCTCGATCAGCGCGCTCACCACCTTGACTGTGATTCCTTCCCTGGCACTTATCATCCGGCCGAGGTTTCTGGCTCGTTCTCGGGAAACGAGCCCAGCTGAAGTGTTACCGCGGCACGTTGCTGTCGGCGGGCGCCCGGGGTAGTGGGAGTGCGTGGTCGATTTCAAACTTTCTGACGAGCAGCGAGCGCGTCGAGCAAAGGCACGCGAGTTCGCCGTCACGCGCCTTGCACCTGTCGCGTCGGCGATCGATCGCTCCGATGTCTTCCCGTGGGAGGTGGTGGAACAGGGTGTGCGCGCCGGGCTGACGACGATGCTGATCCCTGCGGCGTACGGCGGCGGAGGATTCGACAACCTGTCCGCCGGGCTGGTTCTCGAAGAGCTGGGTGCGGCGTGCGCGGGACTCGCGACGGTATTTGGTGCATCGATTCTCGGTACCGGGCCGATCGTGCTGCTCGGCGGTGAGGAGCAGAAGCAGCGGCTGTTGCGGCGCATCACCGGTGACCAGAGTGGCCGCTTCCTGTGCGCCTTTGCGGTGACCGAGTCGGCTGCGGGCTCGGCGGCGGCCTCCGGCGACCTGAAGTTCGGTGTGCAGCTACGGGCGCGGCGCGACGGCGACGCGTACGTCGTGTCGGGCAGCAAGCGATTCATCTCGAACGGTAGTGTGGCACGGCTGTACACGGTGCTGGCACGCACGCATCCGACCAAACCGGCGATCGGCGGCCTGTCGTTCTTCGCCGTCGACGCGGGCGACGGCGTGCACGTCGGCAAGGTCGAGGACAAGATGGGACAGCGGGCGTGTCCCGCGGCGGAAGTCCTCTTCGAGGATGCGAAGGTCCCGGCCGAGAACCTGTTGGGACGCGAAGGGCTCGGCTCGGTCGGGATGGCGCAGACCATCTCCTTCTCGACACCGTTGGTGTCCGCCGTCTGCGTTGGCGTGGCACGGCGTGCGACGGAGCTGGCGCGCGCGCATGCGCAGGCACGGCTCGATAATCAGGAAGTCGCGATGCGGCTCTTCGACATGGTCTCGACGGTGGAGGCGGCGCGCAACTTGGTGTGGCGGGCGCTGTGGGAGAACGATCAACGACAGGACCGCGTCACCGGCCGCTTGCGCGGGGCGCCGAATTTGAAGCTGGCGGCGATCGCCAAGGTGTTTGCGTCCGACGCCTGCGTGCGCTTGGTCGATGACGCCTTACGTATCATCGGACCCGAGGCCGTGGTGGGGGACCACCCGGTCAGTAAGCTGGTGCGTGACGCCAAGCTGATGCAGATCTTTGAAGGGACGAACCAGATGCACCGCATCGCGACGGCGCGGCTGCTGTGAGGATGCTACGCTGACGGTTCGGCGAGCAGCAGATAGGCGTTGATACCGCCGTAACCGTAGCTGGTGACCAGCGCGGTACGGATGCGTGCGGGACGGGCCTGGCCGGGCACGTAATCCAGGTCGCACTCGGGGTCCGGGACCTTGAGGTTGTGCGTCGGCGGAATCAGCTGGTGGCGGATGGCCAACGCCGTGGCGGCAACCTGGAAGGCGCCAGAGGCGCCGAACGGGTGTCCGAGCACGCCCTTGATCGAGCTCACCGGCACCCGTGCGGCGCATTCGCCGAAGGCCTTCTTGACCACCAGGGTTTCCTTGCGGTCGAACGCCGGCGAGGAGTTGGCGTGGGCACAGACGTAATCAACGTCGGTGGCGCCGAGGCCGGTGCGGTGCAGCAGCCGATGGATGGCGCGCGTGCCGGTCGCGCCGGACGGGTCGAAGGCGTACAACCCGTGGGCGTCGCACGACGAGGTGCCGCCGCGGAGCTCCGCGTACGGGCGCACGCCGCGCCGGGCGGCCGCATCGGCCGTCTCCAGCACCAGCAAGCACGCCCCTTCGCTGAGTACCAGGCCACAGTGGGCGCGGTCGAAGGGACGCGACGCGCGCGCGGGGTCATCATTCAGGGTCGAGAGCTCTTGCGTCCGGCCCATGCCGGCGACCACCATCGGGATGAGCGGGCTCTCGGCGCCGCCGGTCACGCACACGTCCACCTCACCACTGCTGACCAGCTCCGCGCCGTGGGCGATCGCCTGCGTGCTGGCCGGGCAACCTGTCGATACGGTCACCTGCGGGCCCTGCGCGCCGATCGCGCTGGCAACCTCCACGCCGGGCGTGTGATTCGGCGTCGCATTGGCGATGAACGGGTTGACCCGGCGCGTGCCCCGTTCCAGCAGGATGCTGTGTTGCTGTTCCGCTTCGCGCCACCCTCCCAACGCCGTTCCGATGGTCACGGCGACGCGGTCGGAGGTGTTGGAGCTCTTCGGCATACGCGCATCACGCAAGGCCAGCTCAGCGGCCGCCAGCGCCAGTTGTGTGACGTGTGTGCCGGTACGCAGGATGCGCGGATCCAGATATTCTTCGTAGCGCCGGTCGGCGACCTCGCCACCCACCTGGCAGGGATAGGTTGTCGGATCGAAGCGCGTGATCCGCCGGATGCCGGAGCACCCGTTCACGAGAGCCTGCCAGAACGTCTCGTGCCCGATCCCGGTTGGACCGACGAGCCCGATGCCGGTGATGACTACGCGCCGCACGTTCTGAGCCTCATCGGGCATTCACAGCCTCAGATAGCTGGCGACGAGATCTTTCATCAGCTCCGAGGGGCCGCCGCCGACACTGAGTACGCGCGCATCGCGGAACACGCGGGTGATCCAGTTCTCCTCCAGAAAGCCGTAGCCGCCGTGGAGCTGCAGGCAGCGCTCGACCACCCGCTGCACGGCCTCGAAGACCTGGAACTTGATCATGCAGATTTCCTTCGCCTCCACCGTGCCGTCGCGATACGTTTCGCACACCGAGTGCACGAAACGCTTGGCCATTTCCACCTCGGCGGCCATCTCCGCGATCCGGTGGCGAATGGCCTGCAGCTGCGACAGCGGCTGGTTGAAAGCGATCCGTTGTTTCAGGTAGCGAATGGTCTCCTCGAGCACGTAGCCCGCCAGTGCCACGGCGCTGGCGCCGCCGATCAGGCGCTCTTCGAGAATGTTGCGCGCCACGTAGTAGTAGCCCAGGTGCGGCTTGCCGAGGGTCAAGCGCTTGGGCACGCGACAATGATCGAAAACGAGCCAGCCGGTAGGCGAGGTGTGCATGCCGAGCTTGCGCAGGCTCTCCTTGACGCGGAAGCCGGGCACGTCGGTGGGGACGATCACCAGGCTCAGGCTGTTGGTGGTGAACGCGGGCTTGGTGCGCACCAGCGCGATCACGAAGTCGGCGATCGGGCCGTTGGTGATGTACTTCTTCTCGCCGGTGATCACCCAAGAGTCGCCGTCTTCCACGGCCGTGGTGTGGATGGCGCGGACGATGTCCGAGCCGCCGGCGGGCTCACTGGATGCTACGCAGCCGATCTTCTCGCCGCGGATAGCGGGCACGAGAAACTCCTGCTTCTGCTCCTCGGTGCCCAGGGTGGCGAGCAGCGGCGGAAAGATGTTGGTTTGCGCCACGATGCTCAGCGTCAGCCCCATCATTTTGGAGCGCGGCAGCTCCTCGGCGAAGGCGACGTTGTAGGAAAAGTCCAACCCCTGCCCACCATACTTGGGGTCATGGGTGATACCCAGGAACCCTTCGCGTCCTAAATCGCGGAAAATTGAAGGTGGGAAGCTGGCATTCCGCTCCCACGCCTCCGCATATGGCGCCAGGTTGGTTTCGACGAAGTGGCGGACGCGGTTCCGGAAGTGGTGGTGCTCCTTTCCGAACAGGCTCATTCCGCCCCACGAAGGACGCACTGGTA
>Ga0209415_10000724_pt1 | contig 61798 bp, 63 predicted proteins | sample PeaSoiSIISIP2007_FD_187696 | JGI IMG/M metagenome (GOLD analysis project Ga0209415, IMG submission 187696) | Peat soil microbial communities from Weissenstadt, Germany - SII-SIP-2007 (SPAdes) (version 2) | ecosystem: Environmental > Terrestrial > Soil > Wetlands > Peat | place: Germany...
TGCCGCGGCGCCGATCAGGTGCTCGCAGTTGTCAAGCACCAGGAGCAGCTGACGCCGGGCCAGCGCCCGGGCTAGCGCGTCGCCAGCCCCGGCTGAGGGAAGATCGCTGATCCCAAGCGCCGCGCCGACCGCGGTGATCACCTGGGCCGGATCGGTCACCGTTGCGAGCTCCGTCGAGATATTTGGGCAATCAAATGTCAGCTTCGGAAACGGTTTCGTTACGGTCTCAGCGGGAGGAAGTTCTGAAACCTTCAATTCAGATGGATCAGTATCAGGTTCGCTAGGTCTCCCTGGTGCACCTGGTCTCTCCGTTTCGAGCAATGGCTTGTCTTATTCGACCACAACAAACACGCATCTTGGTAACGATCATGTCCAAGTGCAAACGACGGCAACTTTCTACCCCGAAAGCATGAATCCTCCCACGCTTTCAGATGTTGTCATAGGGGGTAGTGTGCTTGCTGGCGCGCCCGTCGTCGTGGCAGGTGTCGTGAGGTTCCTTGAGTGGTTAGTTTCAAACGGGGGTGAATTTGCCTACTGATAACGGCCCATTGTCGAGCTTAAATAGGTTCTTTGCGACGGCGACTCGACTGCCACGTATGAATTTTGCGTCGATCGGCCTCGGCGAAAGGGGACGGCTCGCCCTTGAACCGCTACTTGGTGCGAACGAGATTCAGGACGGTGAGTGGATTCTCTGGTACGAGATGTCTCATCGAACTCTCGGCCGCGGCGCAAAGTATCCAGAGGATGAGCGAGCCCGAGCAATTGGTAGTGTCACTGGGCGGCGTGGCTATTCAAGCGAAGTTCAGAACCGTAAGATTGAGACTTCAGTTACTCCGTACGCCTCACTTGAAGATGCCGTTACAAGTCTGGCAAGGTTCCCGGATCGAATCTTCAAAGTGCCGTTTCGGCGAACACACGAAGTCGAAAGAGGTCTGGTCCTTTCCGCTCCGGTACCCCAGTTAGCTGACGCATTGATCTGCGAGGTACGTTTCAAGGTTCCAGAAGGCGAATACATCACTCAGATCGTCGGAAGAGCTATTGGGCTTCGACTTGTTCTAATGTTCTTTCGATCGCCGGAGAACACTTGGCCATGGAGTGGCATCGCAACAATTGCTGATGCTCAAGCTCAAAAAGCTGCGGAGTGACGACACGAGATTGGGTTTCGATCACTTGTGAGGCTAAGTTCCAAGCCCTGGATTTCGGAGTGGAAGTTCCAACCTGTTACGACTTCGCGGACGTATCAAACGTCCCTATCACCTATCCCAACTCACGTAAGTGCGGCCGACCGCATTCGAACGGATTGAGTACCCAATCTCTAAGTGCCCATAGAGTGCCTGCGCCCCCGAAGCGAGCAAAATCGACAAAGCGATATGGCCGCGTATCAGGTGTTTCACAGAAGACGATTCGTCAAACTCCCCACCCTTCCAAGCTGGCCATGCGGGTTCGATTCCCGTCACCCGCTCCACGAGGGCTGATTCCCCTCCAGAGATCACGCCAACCTAGCGACGCACCTCGGCGATGAACGACTCGAACATGGGCATCCACTGCTCGACCACCAGCGTCCGCACTTCAGGCGGCATCCCGGCGAACACGCGCTCGCGCGCCTCGTCGGTGAGCTGTTCGCTGACCAGTCCGATCGTCAACCACGGCTTGTCACCCTTGAATGACGCGATCGAGTGCTCCGGCAGCTGAGCCCACTCCTCGGGACTCAACCACCGCGTGCACAGTGGCACCACCGTCGCCTCCTCATCGGCCAGATCGGGTGCCAGCGCGTCGTTGATGGCGCCCAGCGCCTCGACGACCGTGCGAGCATCGTCGGCCGACGGGGCCGAGCGCCATGCCGCCAGGGCCGCCCGACCCGCGTCCATCGGATCGTTCAGAACCTTGTGCTGGTCGTCGATGCGGGTGATCTCGGGGTGTTGGTCGCCGCAGCGCGACACGAGCAGCGGGTAGAGGATCTCGTCTTCGCTCTCGTGATGCACGTGCAAGAACTCGATGACGTTCTCGTAGAACGAACCGACCGCGCCCACGCGTTCGCCGTCGAGACCCGCCGAGCCGACGTACGCGGGCGCCGAGTCGAACGCGCCCCGCAGTGCATGATGGACCGCGAACATGTCGGACGTGTCGGTGCTGTAACTGCCTGGCTCGGCCATCTGTCCCCCCTACTCGAGCCTCGCCCCCCGCGATCGGCTCGGTCCGACACTAACCGCGGTCCCGACCGCTGGAAAGGGCCGTTGCCGGAGACGCCGAGAAGAAACGGGGCGCGCCGATCAGGCTCGACGGCGCGCGTCCGCCTAGACGTGGCAGAGCAGACCCCCGTCGACGACCAGCGTCTGGCCCGTGATGTAGGACGCGTCGGCGGACGCCAGAAAGGCCACGGCGGCGGCCATCTCCTCGGGAAGCCCCTGGCGACCCATCGGCACGGTGCGGTCGATCAATGCGGCGATGTCCTGCGCGCTCAGTCCGTCGTGGTCGAACTGGGGATCGTTGAAGCCCGTGTCGACCCAGCCCGGACACACGCAGTTCACCCGGATGCCCGAGCGCGCGTAGTCGATGGCCAGGCTGCGCGTCAGATTGACCACGGCGGCCTTCGACGCGGTGTAGACCGCGAGGGCGGGCTCACCAAAGAGTCCGCTGATCGACCCGGTGGTCACGATGGCGCCGCCGCCGCGCGACTGCATCACCGGCACGACGGCACGCACCATCAGGAACATCGACGTCACGTTGACCGCGAGCGTTCGATTCCACTCAACAAGGTCGGTCTCACCGATGGTGCCTGCTCGCAGGCGTCCGGCGTGAGAGTGCAGCACGTCGACGCCCCCGAAGTCATCGGCAATCTGTGCGACGACGTCGGCGACCCGATCCGGGTCGGCGACATCAGCCTCGTAGGCCCGACCCGTGAGGCCGCCGCGCGTGCACTCGTCGGCGACCCGTTGACCCTCCTCGGCACGGATGTCGACGACGGCGACGCTCGCACCCTCGGCGGCGAAGCGCAGCGCGCTGGCCCGCCCGATCCCGTGTCCGGCGCCGGTCACCACCACCGTCTTGCCCTCAAACCTCGTCACCGGCTCTCCTTGGGTTGGCGGCGAGCACGCCGACATCCCGTCACTACCGAACGTAGCCCCCCGACACCCAAACTCGCCGCGGGCGCGTCCACGGACGCGACCCATTGGCGTGGCGGGTCAGTGGTCGCCGGCCCGCCTGGGAGCGTCGTGGGACACCGAGCTACAGCTCGTCGGATCCCTTCACCCCGCTCTCGCGCCGTTCCTTGATGGACTGGAAGTACTCCGATTCCGGACGGACCGCGCGAATGATGAATCCCAGTGCGAACACCAGGACCAGGATGATCACCGTCACCCACGACACGATGTGCGCTTGGGTGGTCAGTCCGTAGCCGAAGACGGCGCCCATGAGCAGCCCGCCGAGTACCGGAATGAGTCCCAGCCACACGAACTTGTTGGCGTTGTGACGCAGGTGGTCGCGGTAGAACCACACGCTGGCGCAGGCCACCACGAAGTACATGAAGAGGCCGATCATGCCGTCGGCGCTGATGATGTCGCCAATGGCGTGATTCGCCGACGTGTTGGCCAGGTAGGGAATCAGCAGGATCGGCGGGATCGCCGCCAGGATGAGCAGGGCCGCCCACGGCGTCTGGTGCGCCTTGTTGATCAGACCGAACACCTTGGGGATCAACTTGTCGCGCGCCAGCGCGTAGAGGATCCGGCTGGGCTCGGTCATCTGGATCTGGCAGGTGCCGATGACGGCGACCAGCACCGCGAGCGGAAGGGCCCGGCCCCAGAACCCAGGAACCAGCAGCTGTCCGGAGAAGGCCATCACGTCGGTCCCGGAGTTGAGGATGTGCGACGTGCTCGAGACACCTTGGAAGACCCAGATCAGGAACGTGTACCACACCGTGAGAAAGAGCGTTCCCATGATCATCGCCCGGCCCGGGTTGATTTTGCGATGTGTCGACTCCTCGCCGAGTACGGCGGTCGCCTCCCAGCCCAAGTAGAGGAACCCGCAGGGAACGGCCGCCTTGGCCAATCCCGCGAAGCCGCCGACGCCGCCTCCGGAGCTCGCGAACGTGAAGTCGTGGAACGAGGGCAGGGTCGCCCCCCCGGTGTGCGTGGCCTCGTGGAGGAGGGCCAGTATCACGAAGGAGATCATCGCGCTGTACTCGATGAATACGAAGAACCATTGCAGTCGCACGGTCGGCTTGATCCCGCGAATCGCCAGGTACACCAGTCCGGCCATGATGGCGGTGGCGACCAGCCACGTCACGGGATTGGAGAACTTGTCGCCGGTCGGGGCGACGACGAAGAGGAAGTACGCGCCGGCCAGGGTGATGTTGCCCACGTTGGCGAAGGTGGACACGGCCACGTTGAGCAGCCCGGTGCCCACCCCGATCGACGGCGTGACGGCCTCGCCGACCCAGACGTATGGGGCACCCGCGTGGGCACGCCACCGGTTCAGGCTCGCGTACCCGATGGCGCACGCCGACATGCCCAGGCCCACTACGAGCACCGCCAGTGGCGCGACGTGTCCGGCGAAGGCGAGCAGGAGCGCCAGCGTGTAGGCGACGCTGCTCGACGGGGCGACGTTCGCGACAGAGACGACGAAATCACCCCAGAGACTTACGGAGTTCTCCCGTAGGCCCAATTCCTGTTCGATCTGCTGTTCTTCCGTTGCCACAGAATCCCCCCGATCCACGGCGCATTTTTTCAACACAGTAAGTCATCTGATGACTTCTGTCAATCAACTTTCTCGTGTGCCGCCGAGCGACGTCAGACGCACCGACTCCGCGAGATCGGTGCTTCACGACGTGGGTGCCGGGTCAGCGAGTGACGTGGGCGTCGTCGTACGGAGACATGAGTCGCGCCAGTGGCGCTTACCCGAGTCGTGGCATGGAGCCGCCCGTGCGATTGACCAAAGTCATCTGATGACTTACTGTAAGGTCCGCAGCGAGGGCGCGCGGACACGGCGCCGCCGCTGCTGATGAGCGAGGGGCTGTCAGAGTCGATGAAGACCGTGCGAACGAACAGTGCGTGGCCGCGGTACCGACGCGACCCGCGGGCCACATCGTTGCGCTCAGGCTCCCGCCGTCCTCCTCTCCCCCCCGCCGCCCACCCCGCGTGCACGGTGTTCGACCACCTCTGCGGCGTGACCGGGCTCCTCGACAAGCGTGCCTCCTCGTGACCCTCGCGATCGGCCTCGACGTGGGATCGCAGAGCATCAAAGGGGTCCTGGTCGACGACGAGGGCGTGGAACGCGCCTCCGCGTCGCGGTCCCTGACGATGACGCACGCCCGTGGAGGTTGGGCCGAACAGGATCCGCGCCACTTCGAGGACGGGATCGCGTCCGTGATCGCGGACCTGCTCGGCCGGTCCGGGAACGCGCGCGCTGACGTGGGGGTGCTCAGCCTCGCCTGCCAGGTGGACGGCGTCGTGCCCCTCTCGAGTTCGGGCGAGGCCCTCGGACCCGCGATCATCTGGCTCGACCGGCGCGCCGACGCGCAGGCGAGCGCGATGGCGGACCTGGTCGGCGCGCAACGACTCTTCGACATCACCGGCCTCGTGCCCGACGCCTCGCACTCGGGTCCGAAGATCCTGTGGCTGCGCGATCACGAACCCGAGACCTTCGCGAGCGCGTCGGCCTTTCCCCCGGTCGCCGGATACCTGCTGAAGCGACTCACGGATCGGCTCGCACTGGACCACGCGAACGCGTCGTCCAGCATGCTGTACGACCTTCGCGCACGACGGTGGTCCTCCGAGCTCCTCGGGGCCTTCGACCTCCGCGAAGACCAGCTGGGCGAGATCCTGGCCGCGAGCGACTCGGCCGGCGTGCTCAGTGCGAGGGCCGCGGACGCGACGGGCCTCTCCACGAGCTGCGCCGTGATGGTCGGAACGGGAGACGAGCACGCGGCGTCGATCGGCGCGGGAGCAATCTCCGAGGGAATCATCACCGACGTCACCGGCACCGCCGAGCCGGTCACGGTGGCGTCCGCGCAACTGGTCCTCGACCGCGAGATGCTGGTCGAGACCCACGCGCACGCCCTCCATGGCTTCTACCTGGTCGAGAATCCCGGCTTCGTCTCGGGAGGCAGCACGAAGTGGCTGGCCGAGAGCATTCTGGGCGTGAGCCAGGCGAGGGTCTTCGAGTTGGCGGCCCTGGCGCCGCCGGCCTCGGACGGCGTCCTGTTCATCCCGGCGCTGTCGGGCGCGATGACCCCGAGGTGGAACTCCCAGATGCGCGGAACCTTCGCCGGTCTCGCGATGTCCCACACGTCCCAGACGCTCGCCCGGGCGGTCCTCGAAGGATGCGCCTTCGCCTTGCGCGACGTGGTCAACCGCTTCAGCGCGCTCGGGCTCGGTCGTGACGAGATCCGGGTCGTGGGAGGTGGTGCGGCCAGCGACACCTGGATGCAGATCAAGGCCGACGTCACCGGTCGTCCGGTCCGCCGGGTGATGGTGAGGGAGGCCACCGCGCTGGGTGCCGCGCTGCTCGCGGGGGTGGCCGCCGGCATCTTCTCGAGCATCTCGGAAGCGGTGAACCGGACCGTGGCGCTAGCCGACGAGCCGTTCGTTCCCGACTCGGCCAACCGCTCGCGCTACGACGACGCGTACCACCGCTACCGGGACCTCTACGACGCCGTCGAAGGGGCTCTGACGTGAGCGGGTTGGACGCGGTGGTCTGCGACGACTTGAGCGAACTGCGCGCGATGCTGAGCTCGGCGCCCGACGCCGCGTCACTGCACCCGATCGGACTGCGAGAGGTGGTGCGCGGGGAGGGCGCCGTAGCGGGCCTCACCGGCGTGCTGCGGCGGGCAGGCGTCGTGGACGGCTCCACGGTGACCGTGCTGTCCGACGCCACGCCCAAGCAGTACGCGGGCCGCGACGTGGTGGACGCCGTGCTCGATGTCGTGGGTGCCCACCACGGGGTGAGCCTCGAGCTCCTCGCGGCCGGAGCGCCGGGCGGCGACGTGCTCGCCGACGAGGACACGGTGGCGCGCGCCGTGAGCCAGGTGCGCCGGACAGCGCCGAGCGGGCTCGTGAGCGTGGGGTCGGGGACGCTCACGGACATCGCCAAGGTCGTCGCCGGTGAACTGTCGGTGACCCACGTGGTCGTCCAGACGGCGGCCAGCGTGAACGGCTTCGCCGACGATCAGTCCGTTCTCCTGGTCAACGGCGCGAAGCGCACGACGCCCAGCCGCTGGCCGGACGCACTGGTCATCGATCCCCTCGTCACGTCCCACGCTCCACTGGAGATGACCCGCGCGGGCCTGGGAGACCAGCTCTCGATGTTCTCGGCGAGCGCGGATTGGTACCTGGCCAACGCCGTCGGGTTCGACACGAGTTACTCGCCCACGCTCGTCGCCATGATGCGCGACGGAGTCGAGTCCCTCCTGTCAGCCAGCGCCGAGCTGGGACGGGGAGAGACCCACGCAGTCAGCGCCCTCGCTGACTGTCTCACGAGGGGCGGGCTCGCGATGGGAACGGCGGGGCGAACGGCACCCTCGTCGGGGCTGGAACACACGATCAGCCACTTGCTCGAGATGCGCGCCGACGCCGACGGACGGCCCAGTGCGTCGCACGGCTCCCAAGTCGGTGTGGCCAGCGTCGTGGCGGCGATCGCCTGGCGCCGAGTGCGAGCAAGGCTGGCCACGGGAGACGTCACGTTCGACGAATCCGGCGTGGCGACGCGCGATCGCGTGTTCGACGCCTTCGCTCACCTCGACGCCACTCGGGCCACGGCCCGCGAGTGTTGGAGGCTCTACCGGCGAAAGGCCGAGTGGATCCACGCCCACCTGGGCGACCTGGAGCGCACGGCACGGAACTGGCCCACTCACGCCCTCGACATCGATCGGCTGCTCAAGCCGGCCGACGTCGTCGCCGCGGCACTGCGCGAGGCGCGGGCCCCCGTCGCGTTCCACCAGCTCAGCCCGGCCCCCGATGGCGAGGTCGTGGGCTGGGCGCTCACCAACTGCCACCTGTTGCGAGACCGCTTCGGCGTCATCGACCTCGCGGAGATCATCGGCGCGTGGACCCCCGACGACGTCGGGGCCGTCCTCGGCGAACTGGACGAGCTGGCCCGATGACCCCTGAGGACGCCACTCGCCCACCGGACCGCGTGTTCGCCGGCTACGCCCTCGACCTCGACGGCACCGTGTACCTCGGTGACGAGCTCATGGGTGGCGCCGCCGAGACCTTGACCGCACTTCGCGGCCTCGCCCGGGTCGTCTTCGTGACGAACAAGCCGCTCGAGACGGCCGAGTCCTACGCCGCCAAGCTCACCCGGCTCGGCATCGCGACCTCCAGCTCGGACATCGTGACCCCGCTCGACTCCCTGGTGCACTACCTGGACGAGCATCATCGTGGCGCGTCGGTGTTGACCGTCGCCGAGGAACTCGTCGACGACGTCCTGCGCGCCGCCGGCTTCGAGGTGGTCGCCGAACCCGCCGACGCCGCGGTCGTCGTCGTCTCCTTCGACCGGACCTTCACCTACGCGAAGCTGCTGGCCGCGTATCGAGCCGTGCGCAACGGGGCCACCATCGTCGCCACCAATCCCGACCCCTTCTGCCCCACGCCCGACGGGGGCTTGCCCGATTGCGCCGCAATGCTGGCCGCGGTCGAAGCGTGCACCGGCGCGCGGGCTGAAGCGATCGTGGGCAAGCCGAGCGCGCACATGGGTCGCGCGATCCTGGGCCGCCTCGGCGTGGGGGCCGGCGTCTCGGTCATCGTCGGCGATCGGCTGCTCACCGACATCACGATGGCGCGCGACCTCGCCATGTCCAGCGTGCTGGTTCTCACCGGCGTCACGACCCTCGATGACCTCGCCCGCAGCGACGTGCGGCCCGACTTCGTGATTCGCTCCTTGCTCGACCTCCTGCCCACCAGTTAGGACCGACGATGATCAACTTCATTTTCATGCTGACCCACTCCGACAGCACGATCGACGACGCCATCGACTACGTCGACCAGCTGTCGGGGACGGGACTTCGATACCTCGGCTTCAAGGACGTCGGCGCCACGCCGGAGCGCCAGAGGTCCATCGCGCGCGCCGCGCGCGGCGCCGGATTCGAGACCATGCTCGAGGTCGTCTCGACCTCCCGTGAGGCCGAGGTCGCCTCGGTGCGCGCCGCGTTGGACGCGGGCGTCGACTGGGTCCTGGGCGGAACCCAGCCGGACGCGGTGCTGCCCCTTCTGGAGGGCTCATCGGTCCGGTACTGTCCATTCCCCGGCCGGGTCGTGGGCCATCCGAGCGTCCTGGAGGGCAGCATCCGCGAGATCGCCGAGAGCGCGGCGGCGCTGACCGCGAGGCCCGGGGTCTTCGGTCTCGACCTCCTCGCGTACCGTCACGCCACGGCGGACATCGCCGAACTCACCCGCCAGGTCGTGGCGGCCTCGCCCGGTCCCGTCATCGCGGCCGGCTCGGTGGTGAACGACGAGCAGATCTCGACGCTCGCGTCGGCCGGCGCGTGGGGCTTCACGATCGGCTCGGCGATCTTCGACGGGCTCTTCGCGGGGGCCCCGGACGTCGCGGCCCAGGTCCGCCACGTCCTCGACGTCGCGGCCGCGACATGACCTCGACGGCGACGGCCAGGATCAGCCGGGTCGAGGAGGTGCGCCAGGGGCTCCTGCACGATCTCTTCACCGGTGACCTGCGCGTCGGCACCAAGCTGGTCAACGAGCAGGGACTCGCCGCGCGCTTCGACGTGAGCCGCTCGACGGTCCGCGAGGCGGTCTCGGCCCTGGTGACCGCCGGCTACCTGGAGCGCCGCCACGGCAGCGGGACGTACGTCGTGGGCCTGCCCGGACCCCGCCACGCCCTCGACGCGACGCTCAGCTACACGCACATGATCGCCGAGGCCGGCATGGCGCCGGGCTTGCGCGTCCTCTCCGTCGAGACCCGGCCCGCTGCCGCCGACGAGGGCGCCGCCCTGAACCTCACGCGTGAGGAGCCGGTGCGACGCCTCGAGCGCCTGCGCACGGCCGACGGCCGTCCCGTCGTCTACTCGGTGGACATTGTGCCGGAGCGATACCTCGCGGGGGTGGCCAACCGGGCGTTCAACCGCTCGCTCTACGACGTCCTGGCCTCGATCGGCGAGCCGGTGGCCGGCGCCAACGCCGTGCTGGTGCCCGTCACCGCGGACCGGCGGCTGTCCCGACTGCTCAAGGTCAAGGTGGGCAGCGCCCTGCAGCAGATCGTCGAAGTGGACCACACGAAGGGCGGTCAGCCCATCGTGTTCTCGACCGAATGGCACGTGCCGGGGGTCTTCGAGCTGCGCGTCCACCGCCGGGCATGAGGCCGTCGCGAGGTCACGTCGACCGGGTGGGCGACGGCGACCCGTCCGGCGACGCGGCGCCGTGAAGGCCGCCCGCCTGTCGCCGACCGCGCGCCGCGACGCCCTCGCCGCGATGCAGGCCGCGCCCGGGCTCGACGTGCTCGTCGTGGGCGGCGGCGTGGTCGGGGCGGGTATCGCGCTCGACGCGGCCTCGAGGGGGCTCACGACGGGGCTCGTCGAGGCCGCCGACTGGGCCAGCGGCACCTCGTCGCGGTCCTCGAAGCTCATCCACGGCGGGCTGCGGTATCTCGAGATGCTCGACTTCCACCTCGTGCGCGAAGCCCTGCGCGAGCGCGGCCTCCTGGTGCATCGGCTGGCCCCGCACCTGGTCCAGCCGGTCGCGTTCCTCTACCCGCTGACCCACCGAATCTGGGAGCGGGCGTACGCGGGCAGCGGCATCGCCCTCTACGACCTCATGGCGACCGGATCGGGCGGCCTCGCGGGCATGCACCATCACCGTCACCTGAGCCGGGGCGCCGCCCTGCGCGACGCACCGGTGCTTCGCCCGGACGGCCTCATCGGGGCCATCGAGTACTACGACGCGCAGGTGGACGACGCCCGCTTCACCATGATGCTCGCGCGCACGGCCGCGACCAACGGCGCGCTCGTCGCCTCCCGGGCGCGGGTGACCGGCCTCGAGCGGTCGGGCGACCGGGTCACCGGCGCGCAGATCATGGACCTGGAGACCGGACGAACCGTGATCGTTCGCGCGAAGGTGGTCATCAGCGCGACGGGGGTGTGGAGCGGCGACATCCAGGCATTGGCCGAGGTCGCCGATCCCCTGCGGGTCCGCGCGTCCAAGGGCGTGCACCTCGTCGTTCGCCGAGACCGGCTGCGGCTCTCAACGGGTCTCATCACCCGCACGGAGCGCTCCGTGCTCTTCGTGATTCCGTGGGACGGCTTCTGGATCATTGGCACCACCGACACCGACTACGACGCCGACCGGGCCAGGCCGCGGGCCACCGCCGACGACGTCGACTATCTCCTGGCGCACGTCAACTCGGTGCTCACGACGCCGCTGCGACGCGACGACATCGTGGGGGTCTACGCGGGGCTTCGTCCGCTGCTCGACGGGGGCGCGGACGCCACCACCAAGCTCTCGCGCGAGCACGCCGTGAGCCAGCCGCGGCCCGGGCTGGTGGTGGTGGCGGGCGGCAAGTTCACGACCTACCGCGTGATGGCCGAGGACGCGGTCGACCGCGCGGTCACCCAGCTCGGGCGGGGCGTCCCGGGCTCGCGCACGCGCGGCGTCGTGATCGTGGGCGGCGACGACTGGACGTCGACGTGGGACGCTCGCTTCGAGATGTCCGCCGACACGGGCGTCAGCGCCGCGTGGGTCGAGCATCTGCTGCGTCGCTACGGTTCGCTCGCCTCCGAGGTGCTCGACGTCATCGGCACGGACCCGTCCCTCGCCGAGCCGCTCGCGGGCTCGGACGGGTACCTGACCGGTGAGGTCAGTTACGCCGTGACCCACGAGGGAGCCCTCCACCTCGACGACGTCCTGGCGCGCCGGACCCACGTGGCGATCCAGACGGTGGACCACGGTGCTCGCGCGGCCCGCCGCGTCGGCGACGTCATGGCGCCGCTGCTCGGGTGGGGTCGGGACCGCCTGCGCGACGAGTTGGCGATGTACGACTCGTCCGTCGAGTCGTGGTGAGCGGCGCGCGCGGCGACGCGGCGCGCCTCGGCCCGTTCGCCGCGAGAGTCGCCGAGGGTACATTCATGGGATGGCGGACGTCGAGAGCGTGACACCGGCCACTACTCTCGTCGGCTGGATCGGCACCGGCGTCATGGGCTCGTCGATGTGCGGGCACCTCGTGGCGCGCGGGTACTCGGTGACCGTGTCGACCCGGACGCGCGCCAAGGCGGGCGACCTGGTCGCGGCGGGAGCGACGTGGGCGGACTCGCCCGGCGAGGTGGCGTCGCTGAGCGACGTCATCTTCACGATGGTCGGCTACCCGGCCGACGTCCGCGAAGTGATCCTCGGCCCTCACGGCGCCTTACCCGCGGCCCGGCCCGGTTCGATCCTCGTCGACATGTCCACGAGCGAGCCGGCGCTGGCGGTGGAGATCGCCGAACGGGCCGAGCTGAGCGGCGTCCACGCGCTCGACGCACCGGTGTCGGGCGGGGACGTGGGGGCCCGCAACGCGGCGCTGTCGATCATGGTGGGCGGCCCTGCGGAGGTCTTCGAGGCGCTGCGCCCCCTCCTGGAGGTCATGGGCTCGACGATCGTGCGGCAGGGCGGCCCGGGAGCGGGTCAGCACACGAAGATGATGAATCAGGTGCTCATCGCGAGCAACATGGTCGGGGTCTGCGAGGCGTTGCTCTACGCCTATCGGGCGAACCTCGACCTGGAGTCCGTTCTGGCCTCGGTCAGCGGTGGCGCCGCGGGCAGCTGGTCGCTGTCGAACCTGGCGCCGCGGATGATCGCCAACAACATGGCACCGGGCTTCTACGTCAATCACTTCGTCAAGGACATGGGGATCGCGCTGGCCGAAGCCAGCCGGATGCGCCTCGCGCTCCCCGGCCTCGCGCTCGCTCATCAGCTCTACGTGGCCCTTCAGGCCCAGGATGGTGGCACGGACGGGACCCAGTCGCTGATCCGCGCCCTGGCCTCACTGTCGGGCCTGGACTGGGAGCGGCGTTCCGGGTCCTGATCGATGACCTCCCAGCGCGTCACCGTGAGCGTCCCCACCGCGCAGCTGCGCGACGCCCTGGTCGACCTCGTGCCGGGGGTCGGCGTCGTCGAGTGGGACATGACCGGACCCCCGCCCGCGGACGAGATCGACATCGTCGTGCCGCCCTACATGAGCGCGCCGACGCTGCTCAGCCGGCTCGCCGACGTCACGACGCGCCTCGTCCAAAGTCAGATGGTCGGCTACGACGGGGTGGCCGAGGCGCTGCCACCGGGCCACGTGTTCGCCAACGCGGTGTCGGTGCACGAAACCTCCACGGCCGAACTCACGATGGCGCTGATCCTCTCGTCCCAGCGGGGCATCCCGGACTTCGTGCGCGCCAGCGAACAGGGTCGCTGGGCTCCGCAGTGGCATCAGAGTCTGGCCGATGCCACGGTCCTGCTGGTCGGCTACGGCGGCGTCGGCCGGGCGATCGAGTCACGACTGCGCGGATACGAGGTGACCGTCGAGCGCCTCGGGCTCACCGAGCGGTCGGACGAGCGGGGCACGATCCACGGCATCGAGTCCCTTCACCGGCTGCTCCCGGCGTCGGACGTCGTGGTCGTCATCGTCCCGCTCACCCCGGCGACGACCCACCTCATTGACGACGCGTTCCTCTCGTCCATGCGCGACGCCAGCCTGCTCGTGAACGTCTCGCGCGGACGGGTGGCCGACACCAGCGCGCTGCTGGCGCACGCGAGCCGCGGGCGACTCCGCCTGGCCCTCGACGTCACGGACCCCGAGCCGCTCCCCGCCGGACACCCGCTCTTCGCACTGCCCAACGTGCTCATCTCCCCCCACGTCGGTGGGGCCACGTCGGCGATGTTGCCGCGGATGGCGCGGCTGCTCGGCGAGCAGGTCACGCGGATGCAACGCGGCGACGACCCGGTCAACGTGGTCCTGACGACGTAGGCCCTACACGCCGGCACCGGCCACCAGAACGGTGCGCCCGGGGGCCATCGGGTCACGGCGATACTCTCGTTGTGGCGACGGAGGGAGACGCAGGATGCAGAGCGACCGATCAACGATGACGCCGAAGCAGCGCGAGAGGGCGTCCGTCTTTCACTCCTGGTCCGCGCAGGCGACGATCGACCCGCTCGTGGTCACCGGCGCCCAGGGCGTCTACGTGACCGACCAGGAGGGCAAGACCTACCTCGACTTCTCGTCCCAGCTGGTGAACACCAACGTCGGTCACCAGCACCCCGCGGTGGTCCGAGCCATCCAGGAGCAGGCCGGCACCCTGTGCACGATCGCGCCCCAGCACGCCTACGAGTCGCGCTACCGCGCCGCCGAGCTGATCCTGGACCACTCCTTCGATGGCGCGGCCAAGGTCTTCTTCACCAACGGCGGCACCGAGGCCGTCGAGCACGCCGTGCGGATGGCCCGACTCCACACCGGTCGCCAGAAGGTCCTCGCGACGTACCGCAGCTATCACGGCGCGACGTCGACGTCCATCAATCTGACCGGAGACCCGCGCCGCTGGCCGAACGACAACGGCACCTCGGGCGTGGTGCACTTCTTCGGGCCGTTCCTGTACCGCACCGTCTACGGCGCGACGACGCCCCAGGAGGAGTGCGAGCGCGCGCTCGCGAGCCTGGAGAACACGATCCTCTTCGAGGGGCCGGCGGCGTTCGCCGCCATCATCCTCGAGACGGTTCCGGGCACCGCGGGCATCATGGTGCCTCCCGAGGGCTTCCTGCGCGGTGTGCGTGAGATCTGCGACCGGTACGGCATCGTCTACATCGCCGACGAGGTGATGTGCGGCTTCGGACGCACCGGGTCCTGGTTCGCCTACGACGACCACGGGGTGAAGCCCGACCTCGTCACCTTCGCCAAGGGCGTGAACTCGGGGTACGTGCCGCTCGGCGGCGTGATCATCAACGAGGCCATCAGCGCCACCTTCAACGATCGGGTCTACCCCGGCGGCCTCACCTACTCGGGGCATCCGCTGGCGTGCGCGGCGGCCGTCGCGGCGATCACGGTCATGCAGGACGAGCACATCGTCGAGCACGCCCGCCAGATCGGCGACGAGGTGCTGCGACCCGGGCTGGTCGAGCTCGCGACCCAGCACAAGGTCATCGGCGACGTCCGGGGCCTCGGCGTCTTCTTCGCGATCGAACTCGTCACCGACCGCGCCACCAAAGAGCCCCTCGCGCCCTACGGTGCCAGTTCTCCCGCCGTGGGCGAGCTGCTTCGCGCCTGCCGCGACGAGGGCCTGCTGATCTTCAACAACTTCCACCGGCTGCACATCGTGCCGCCGTGCACGATCAGCGAGGCCGATGCTCGCGAGGGCCTCGCTCGCCTGGACCGAGCATTGAAGATCGCCGACCAGTACTACGTGGGGGCGTAACCCGAGACGGCGCCACGTGGGATCATCGGCGACCGGGGTTGAGTGGGTCGTGAGTCGCCGCCGGGACGAAGGGAAGCGAGGTAATCCCTCGCGACCCCTGTGACGTAGACCAGGGTGTAGACCCTCGAAAAGGAAGGCACGCCCATGGTCACGACTCGTCTCACGACGCTCGTCCATCGCCGCCACCCCCGGCGGCGGCAGGGCCGCGACACCGCCGCCCTATGCTGAATGACCACTGTCGAGCCCGGAGATGCGCCAAGGGTTCCGGTCGCCGAACAGTCGGATCGAGACGCCCGAGATGACCGAACGCCTGACGAGACACATACCGCTGGTCCCACGCGACGACGACGGTGCGGTCGTCGGCCCCTCCGACGAGGCTCTCCTGGCTGGAATCGCAGCGGGCGACGAGAGCGCGACGGTTGCGTTCGTGCGTCGATATCAACGCCGGGTCTACGGACTTGCGGTGGGAGTACTGCGAGATCGCACGGCCGCCGAGGACGTCGCGCAAGAGGCGCTGCTGCGCGCGTGGCGTCACGCACCGGTCTTCGACCCGCGGCGCGGTTCGGTCGAGAGTTGGGTGCTGACGATAACCAAGAACCTGTCCATCGACGCACTGCGTCGTCGTCGCGACTTGCCGACCGATCCCGACGAGCTCGTCAACGGCGCCCTGGCGTTCGGTGGAGTGCCGGTCGAGGAGGCGGTCTCGTCGCGCTCCCTGCGACCACAACTCCTGCTCGCTCTTCGCTCGCTGCCCCAAGAGCAGCGCCGTGCGGTCGTGCTGGCGTCGCTGTACTCACGCACGGCCGCCGAGATCAGCGAGATGGAGTCGATTCCTCTCGGCACCGCCAAGACCAGGATTCGCGCGGGTTTGCTCAAGCTGCGCGCGCTCATGGAGTCCGAACAAGAGAGGTCCGCATGACGACCGACGACGACACCATCCACGACGCTATGCGCGCGTCGCTCCCGGAGCTGGCTCTCGACATCCTGGACGGCCGTCAGCGCGCCACGGTGATGAGCCACGTCGACAGCTGCGAGGAGTGCGCGGACGAACTGCGGGCACTGAGTGCGACCGCCGATGCGCTCGTTCTCGTGCCGATCGCGGTCGACCCCCCGCTCGGCTTCGAGTCGCGCGTGATCGAGCGGATCAGGAGGAGCGATCCGCCAGTCGCGTTCGGACGACTTCGCACGCTGAGACTCGCCGCCGCCGCGGCCGCAATACTTGTGGCCTTCGGCGTCGGTTGGACGCTCGAGCGCGTGACGTCAACGCCTTCGCACGCCACGACCTCGGGACCGTTCGTCGAGCGGAGCCTGACCGCGAGCGGCAAGACGGTGGGTTCGGTCTACGTCGACACCGGCCAGCCCAGCTGGATGTTCGTCAGCCTCAACGCACCCGGCGCGCCGTCGCGCATCCGTTGCGAGGTGATCACCTCGAGCGGACGACGTGACGTGATCGGGTCCTTCTCCCTGGTGGCCGGGCACGGCGCGTGGGCCAAGGCGCTTCCGATGCCGTGGAGCTCGGTACGCACCGTGGAGATCACCACGACCTCCGGAGTGCGCATCGCCACGCTCGGCGCATCGACGTGGCCGAGCTCGCCGACCACGATGACCAAGTAGGCCAATCCTCTCGCCGCGGCCATCCGTACTACCGGTAGCGGGTGACGAGCACCCGCGGTTCCCGGGAGGTCGCGCGATGTCGACGAAAGCCCACCGAACGAACGGCACCGCGACGCTTCGACCGCGACCCCGCCGCGGGTCGAGCCTCGCGGCACTCCTGGCCGTCGTTGCCGCCGTGACCGTGGTCGGCGCCGCGTCGGCCTCCTCGGGACCCCTGCTCCAGAGCGGCCACGCCGGGCCCTACGTCGGAATCCTGGTCAACTCGGGGCAACGATCCCTCTACGCGAACACCGCCGAGCGCGGTGGGCACATCCACTGCCGCGCCGCGTGCATCTCGTTCTGGCCCCCGTTGCTCGTCACGAACTCGGTCACGAGGGTGTCTCTGGGCTCGGGGGTCAGGGGCAAGATCGGCTTCATCCGGCGATCCGCCACGACGAGGCAGGTGACGTTCAACGGCTTCCCCGTGTACCGCTTCTCCGGTGACGGCGCGGCGGGGCAGGCGACCGGCGAGGGCATTGCCGCCGACGGCGGAACGTGGTACCTCGTCAACGCGCGATCGACGTCACCGAGCACGACGCACGTCAAGGTCCATCACGGCACGACCACGACCACGACCACGACGGTTCCCTACGCCACGACGACGACCTCGCCCAGCGGCACCACCACGACGATCCACTCGGGCACGACGACGACGATCTACAACTACTGAGGCCCGCGACGTCCGTTCGCTGCCCGCGGGTTCACTCGCGGCCGTACTCTTCGGCCTCGCGCTCGGACTTGATGAAGAGAGTCTCCGCGGTGTCCGACTCGGGGTCCGCGGCGGCCCGAACTTCGCGTCGGGACAGCTCGTCGTCGTGACGCTTCATGCGCCACATGGGGTTCAGGCCACGGTTGGCGACCCGGGCCTCTTCGGCCGCGTCGTGCTCGAGACGGTCCTCGGCGGCGTCCTCGACGAGTTCAGGCGCCTTCTCCATGATGCCGGGATCGCCCTCCGCGACCGGCGGCGCACTCGACTCGACGGCGGGCGCGCTCGTCTCGTGGTGCGTCTCGATCGGTTCGACCACGGGCGCGATGGTCTCGACCGGCTGCGCGCTCGGCTCATCGCTCGGCGCCTGCTGCTCGACGACGGGCTCGCTGACTTCGGTGGATTCGCGTCGACGACGCCGGAAGATTCCCATGCGCCGTACATTAGACGACCGCATCCGTTGTCCATCGGGAACTTGAGGCATCTAGGGTTCTTCGGGTGCGCAAGCGCCTCGCGATCATTCAGGTCCTGCGCCACCGGGAGCCCGCTCTCCTGGTGGCAGGACAGACCGTGTCCATGTTCGGAGACGGTGTCGCGCTCGTCGCGCTGACCCTGCTGGTTCTCGACACCACGCACAGCGTGTCGAAGCTGGCGTGGTTCGCCGCCGCGCGCATGGTTCCGCTGGTGGTCTTCCTGCTGATTGGCGGAGCGGTGGTCGACCGCTTCTCGCGCCGGACGCTCCTGTTGATCTCGGACTCCGTGCGCGCGGTCCTCACCATCGGTCTCACGGTCTTGATCGGCCTGCACGTGCTCACGTTCACGGAGCTGATGGCCTTCGGATTCGTCTTCGGGCTCTTCGACGCCCTCTTCTCCCCCGCGATGACGGCGATCACGCCAGAGATCGTGGACGAGGATCTCCTCCCGGCGATGAACGCCATCCGGCCCCTGTCGTCCAATCTCGTGGGCAACATGATCGGTCCCGCCGTGGGAGGAGTGCTGGCCGCGTGGAGCACGACCTGGGCCATCGGCATCGACGCCTCCACCTTCGTCGTCAGCGCCGGCGCCCTGGCCCTCATGCACGCCACACCACGGCCCGAGCGCCACACCGAGACGACGATGCGCGCCGACATCCGCGAGGGCATCGGCTACGTCACGAAGACCAGGTGGATCTGGACGACGCTCGCGTCGGTGACATTCATCAACGCCCTGATCTTCACTCCCATGTTCATCCTGATCCCCTTCTTCTTGCGTCATGACCTGCACACCTCCAAGGCGCTCGTGGGCGTGGCCTTCGCGGTGTCGGGGGCGTCGGGCGCCCTCGGCGCCTTCATCTCGGGCAACCTCAAGATCCCCCGGCGACGCATCCGCACCATGTGGATCTACTGGTCCATCGGAGCGCTGGTGGTCCTCGGCTTCGGGGTCGCCACGAACTACTGGGAGGTCCTGATCATCCCGCTGGTGGTGTCCCCCATGGCGCTGATGGGCAACGTGATCTGGGAGTCGATGCTCCAGACCGAAGTGCCCCGCGAACTCCTGGGCCGCGTGAGTTCGGTCGATTTCTTCGTGTCCTTCGGCCTGAGCCCGGTGGGTCTGGTCGTCGCCGGGGCTCTCACGGGCGCCATCGGCGTGCGCTCCTACTTCGTGGTCATGGCGCTCGTCACCGTCACGCCCGGCCTCTACATCCTCACGTCGCGGCGCATCAACGAGGTCGACCGCGACCGGGTCACTCCAGCGCCAGCAGCGGGGCCGTGGCCAGAGGCGGCCGCACCAGCCGAGAACCCTTCCTAGCGCCGCGCGGGTAGATCAGCTCGGTCCGAAAGGACCGTCCCTTGGCCTCGCCCGGGCGTCCCCCACGCACCTCGACCCACTCCTCACCGGTCGCGACGTTCTCCACGTGGGCAACGAAGACCCACTGGAGGCGGCGTTCGCGCACGCCGTCGACCACGACCGGGTCGCCGGTGCGCACGCCGTGCCAGCGCGTCTCGCGGCGCAGCTTCACGCCGGCCGGGTGGGGAGACTCGAGGGCCATGAACCCTGTCTAGTGCGTGCCACGCGAGATTCGGTGCGTACGTCACAGCGTTCACGTACCGTGAGCCTGGTGACCTTCGAGCGACCCCTGCCCGCCTACCTTTCGCCCTCGCGCCTCCAGGACTTTCGCGCGTGCCCGCGTCGCTTCCAGCACGCCTCCATCGACCGGCTCCCCCAGCCGACCAGCTACGCCGCCACCAAGGGGCGCCTCGTGCACCACGTCTTCGAGCACCTCTACCAGCTCGACCCCGAGCAGCGCGGCGCCGACCAGGCCCGCGCCCTGGTGGCCCCGGCGAGCGCGGCGGTGCTGACGGACGAGGTGCGCGCCGACCTCGCGATGGACGACGAGATGGAGGCGCGCCTGCTCGCCGAGACCGACGACATCATCACCACGTACTTCGCGATGGAGGACCCGAGCGAGGTCGACCACGAAGGCGTCGAGCTACGCCTCACCGCGACCATCGACGGCGTGCCGATGCTGGGCATCCTCGACCGCCTCGACCGCGACGCCGAAGGCAACCTGGTCATCGTCGACTACAAGACCGGCTCGCTGCCCAACCGCCGCTACGACTCGCAGACCTTCGCCAACACCGAGCTCTACGCCGCCCTGTGCGAGGTCGACCTGGGCGAGCGGCCCGCTCGGATCCGCCTGCTCTACGTGGCTCAGGGCGAGTCGATCGAGCGGTCGGTGACCGAGCCGCTGCTGCGCGCGCGCCGCGACGCCGCCGCCGAGTCCTGGCGGCGCATCACGCGCTACTACGCCGACGGCGAGTTCCCGGCGACGCCATCGGTGAACGCCTGTCGGTTCTGCTCCTTTCGCGCGACCTGCCGGGCCAATGGCGTGCCGGTGCCCGTTTGAGACTTTGGTCCCTGCCGGATCCGCGCCCGCCCCCCATAGCCTGGGTTGATGCGATCCTTCAGCGTGTCGTTCGACTACCGTTGCCCCTTCGCCAAGAACATCCACCTGCACGTCGTGGCCGGCCTGCGCGCCGGGGCTCCCTGGGACGTGACCTTCGTGCCCTGGACCCTCAACCAGGTGCACCGCGAGGAGGGCGACCTCGACGTCTGGGACGACCCAAAGAAGGACGAGCAGCTCCTCGCGCTGGCGGCCGGCGTCTCGGTGCGCGATCATCAGCCCGAGCTGTTCCTGCGCGCCCACGAGGCGCTCTTTCGCGCGCGCCACGACCGGTCCGTGCGCCTGGCCGCCCAGGGCGAGATCGACGAGGTCCTCGCGCCCGTGGGCGTCGACGTGACCGCAGTGCGCGACGACATCGCCTCGCGCCGCCCCCACAAGGTGATCGCCGAGAGCTTCCACGACTTTGAGCGCTTCGAGGCCTTCGGCGTGCCGACCTTCGTGGTCGGCGACGACGCCACGTTCGTGCGCTACATGGTCGCGCCCACCAATGGCGGCGCCGCGTCCATCACCGTGATCGACTCGCTGCTGGACCTCATGGCCGCCCAGCCCGAGCTCAACGAGTTCAAGCGCACGACCATCCCCTACTGACCTAGAGCGTCAGGCTGACCTAGAGCGTCAGGCGCAGCACCAACTCAGCGCCGCAGAGCGCGATCAGTCCCAGGACGGGCCCGTAACGGCGAATCGAGTCGCCCGCGCGCAGCTGTCCGACGAGGGTGAACAGTGCGGCCAGGGCCAGCACCGCGGCGGCACCCTCGTTGACCCGGGCCAGCACGTCGCCCTTGGACGCCAGGCCCACCAGCAGGGCGATCGCGCCGGCGAGCTCGACGAGGCCGACGCGGCGGTACCCCGCCTTGGAGAACCCGAGTCGCTCGGCGGTGTGGGACATGAAGTCGTTGAAGACGACCTTCTGGGCCCCCGCCGTCATGAAGGCCAGGAACAGCACGAGCGTCAACATGCTTGCGGCTTCCGCCATCGGGACTCCTTCCGGAGGACCAGGTTAGTGTCCGGCGACGAGGGGCCTGAACCTCGACGCGGCGCGCGGGCACGTGACACCATGGCGGGGTGGCGTCGTCGACGGCCCACGGAGGAGGCGCGGTGGAACCGGTGGTCGGCATTGTGATGGGCAGCTCGTCGGACCACGAGGTGATGGCCGACGCCGAGGTGATCCTCGACCGATTCGCGATCGGCTACGAGGTCCACGTCATCTCGGCCCACCGGACCCCCGAGGATGCGTTCGCCTACGGGCGCGACGCGCGCGAGCGGGGGCTGCGCGTGATCATCGCCGCGGCCGGGGGCGCCGCCCACCTCGCCGGGGTGCTCGCGGCCGTGACCACCCTGCCCGTGATCGGCGTGCCCATCGCCCTGGCTCGCCTCGACGGCATGGACTCGCTGCTCTCGATGGTCCAGATGCCCCGCGGGGTGCCGGTCGCGACGGTCGCGATCAACGGCGCGACGAACGCGGCGCTGTTGGCCGCGCGCATCTTGGGCACCAGCGACGGCGCCCTCGCCGACGGACTCGAGGAGTACCGCCAGGAGCTCGCCGCCCAAGCCCGGGCCCAGGACCGGACGCTGCCGAGGAACTGACTCTCACGAACTCCTTACCCTCGCGAGGGCGCTCGCCACGTGCCACCACCTAGTCTGGACCCGGAACGAAGGAGAAACACCATGGGCGTGTGGAAGCGAGTCAAGACTCTCGGGCAGGCGAAGGCCAACGCGGCCCTCGACAAGGCCGAGGACCCGCGCGAGATGCTGGACCTTTCCTACGAGCAGCAGCTCGAGAACCTGACCAAGGTGCGCCGCGCGGTGGCTGACGTGGCGACCGCGCGCAAGCGCGTCGAGATCCAGGCCGAGCAGCTCAAGGGCCAGGGCGACAAGCTGGCCGACCAGGCCAAGGCGGCACTGGCCCAGGGCAACGAGCCCCTGGCCCGCGAGGCGCTCACGCGACGCGAGGCGATCGCCGGTCAGCTCAAGGACCTCGACACCCAGCACGCGTCGATCGTCGAGCAGGAGACCAAGCTCGAGGACACCGCCCAGAAGCTCCAGACCGAGGTCGAGGCCTTCCGCACGAAGAAGGAGACGATCAAGGCGACCTACACCGCGGCCGAGGCCACGGCCCACGTCGACGAGGCGGTCAGCGGAATCTCGACCTCGATGGCCGACTCGGGCGCCGCCATGCAGCGCGCCCAGGACAAGGTCGCCCAGATGCAGGCGCGCAGCGGTGCCCTCGATGAGCTGCTCGCCTCGGGAGCGCTGACCGATCTCACGTCGAACCGCGACGACATCCAGGCGCAGCTCGACCAGGCTGGCGGATCGGCCAACGTCGACGCCCAGCTGGCCGCGATGAAGGCCGAGCTGAGCTCGGGCGGCGGCGGATCCTTGGCCAGTGGCGGCGCCGCGGCCCCCGCCGACGAGACATCGGCCGAGACCGGCGAGGCGGGAGCCTGACCGTGGCGAAGACCAAGTTCGAGAAGGACCGCGGACTCGACACCCGGATGTTCATCACGGGCCTCGCGCTGGTTCTGCTCTACGCGATCATCGTGTTCGCCCTGCTGAAGGCCGGGGTGTCGTTCGGGATCGTGATCGTGATCGGCGCCGGGCTCCTGTTCAGCCAGTACTACTTCAGCGACAAGGTCGCGATGTTCTCCATGCGCGCCCACGAGGTGACGCCCCAGCAGGAGCCCCGGCTCCACCAGATCGTGGATCGGCTGTGCACGCTCGCCGACATGCCCAAGCCCCGTGTCGGGGTCTCGGACATGGACATGCCCAACGCCTTCGCGACCGGGCGCAGCCCCAGTCACGCCGTGGTGTGCGCGACCCGCGGGCTCATGAACCGGCTCAACGACGAGGAGCTCGAGGCCGTGCTCGCCCACGAGCTGAGCCACGTCGCCCACCGCGACGTGGCGGTCATGACCATCGCCTCGGGCGTGGGCATGCTGGCCGGACTCATCGGTCGCATGGCCATGTGGGGCGCCATGCTCAACGGCGGGGGCCGGAGCCGCAACGGCCAGCAGATCGTCCTGCTCGAGTTGGCCACGATGCTGCTGTCGGTCGTGATCTACGTGATCGCCTACCTGCTCACCATGGCCCTGTCGCGCTACCGCGAGCTGGCCGCCGACCGGTCGGGCGCCATCCTCATCGGCAAGCCCAGCGTCCTGGCCAGCGCCCTGGTCCACGTGACCGGCGACATGGGCAAGATCCCGCGCACCGACCTGCGCCACACCGAGGGCATGAACGCGTTCTTCTTCGCGCCGGCGCTCGCGGGCAAGACGGCCGCGTCGCTGTTCTCGACCCACCCGTCGCTCGAGGTGCGCCTCGCCCAGCTGAACCAGCTGGAGCGAGAGATGAACGGCTAGTGGGCCTGCGCGACGCGATCTTCGGGCGCACCAAGCCGGTCGCGCCCAAACTCGACAACCTGTTCGCGCTGCCCACCGCGGCGCTGACCCTCCAGAGCGAGCTAGATCTGGTGACGTCGGGCCAGGCCGGGCTGTGCTTCAAGGCCTCCAGCGGCGAGGCCGAGCTCACGAGCGACACCGACCTCAAGGAGCTGCTGGGGTTCGACGAGGCGGGTGACCACCTCTCGCTGACCTCCGATGACCTGGGATTCAAGTGGCTGGTCATTCACGACACCGACATCGAAGGGCTGGTGACGCGCATCCACGGGGCCAACACCACCATGGTCGAGCACGGACTGGGCGAGCGACTGCTGTGCGCCGTCTTCGGCTTCGTGCCGGCGACGCCGCCCGGCGAGGGGTCGGTGCGCCTCGTCTACCTGTTGAAGCAGGGCACCTTCTACCCCTTCGCGCCCACCGGGGCGGACCAGCGCGACAACGAGCTCGAGTTGCGCGTCAGGTCGTTCCTCACCGAGGACCTGCCGATCGAGAAGGACCTGGCGCGCTGGATGGCGCTGTGGAACGTGCCGGTTGACTAGCCGGTGATCAGGTTGGCGAACTCGCCGGCCACCAGGTCGTCGAAGGCCTGCGCGTAGTCGAGGTCGAGCTGGGTCAGGCCGCCGCGGTCGTGGGTCCACAGCTCCAGGCGCAGGTGCCGGTAGCCCAGCGTGATCAACGGGTGATGGTCCAGCGCCTCGGCCAGGTCGACCTGGGCGTCGACCACGCGCACCGCGCTCGGGTAGTCCAGCATCGAGAACTCGGCCATCAGGTGGGCGCCGTCGCGGCGCCAGCGCGGGTGCTCGACCAGCCAGGAGTCCACGACGGTGGCGTCGAGGAGCGCCGGACGCGTCACGGGTGGGTCATCTCGTCGGGCACGACGGCCGCATCGAACTCCTCCGCGGTCAAGAAGCCCAGCGACACGGCCGCCTCGCGCAGGGTGGAGCCCTCGGCGTGCGCCCTCTTCGCCACCAGCGCCGACTTGTCGTAGCCGATCAGCGGGGTGAGCGCGGTCACCAGCATCAGGGACCGGTGCAGATGGTTGGCGATCTGTTCGTGGTCCGGCTCTATCCCCTCGACGCAGAACTCACGGAAGCGGTCGCAGGCGTCGGTGAGCAGGTCGATGGAGTTGCACACGTTATGGATGATCACCGGCTTGCACACGTTGAGCTCCAGATTGCCCCGCGACCCGGCCATCGCCACCGCGGCGTCATTCCCGAATACCTGGATCGCAACCATGATCATCGCCTCGCACTGCGTGGGGTTCACCTTGCCCGGCATGATCGAGCTGCCGGGCTCGTTCTCGGGCAGGCGCAGCTCGCCGAGTCCCGCCCGCGGGCCCGAGCCCAACCATCGCAGGTCGTCGGCGATCTTGATCAGCGACGTCGCCAGGGTCTTCACCGCCCCGTGGGCGAAGACCAGCGCGTCGTGCGCCGCGAGGGCGGCGAACTTGTTGGGAGCGGTCACGAACGGCGCACCGGTGAGCTCCGCGATCGCCGCGGCGACCCGCTCGGCGAACTCCGGGTGCGTGTTCAGTCCCGTGCCGACCGCCGATCCCCCCGCGGCGAGCTCGTAGAGCCCGCCCAGCACCAGTCGCAGCCGCTCGAGGTCGGCGTCGAGCTGGGCCACGTAGCCCGAGAACTCCTGGCCCAGGGTGAGCGGCACGGCGTCCATCAGGTGCGTGCGGCCGATCTTGGTGATCTCGGAGAAGGCCGACGCCTTGGCGTCGAGGGCGTCGCGGAGCCGTCGCACCGAGGGCATGAGCCGGCCGGTGATCTCGGACGCCGCGGCGATGTGCATCGCGGTGGGGAAGGTGTCGTTGGACGACTGGGACATGTTGACGTGGTCGTTGGGGTGCACCGGGTCCTTGGAACCGCGTTCGCCGCCGGCCAGCTCGATCGCCCGGTTCGAGATCACCTCGTTCACGTTCATGTTGGTCTGGGTGCCCGAGCCCGTCTGCCAGATGCGCAGGGGGAACTCCGCGTCCAGCGAGCCGTCGACGACCTCGCCGGCGGCCTGCTCGATCAGCGTCGCGCGCTCGTCGTCGAGCTTGCCGAGGTCGCGGTTGACCCGAGCCGACGCCAGCTTGAGCACGCCGAAGGCCCTGATGACCGCGGGGGGCATCGTCTCGTGCCCGATGGCGAAGTGGTGCAGGCTGCGCTCGGTCTGGGCGCCCCAGTAGTGCTCGGCCGGCACCTCGATCGAGCCCATCGAGTCGGACTCCTCGCGGACGTTGGCCATCGGGACCTCCTATCTGGTGGCGCGCTTCGCGGAGCCCTGGGCCGGCGCGCGCTTGTAGAGGGCGATGCCGGACGTCACCACCGCCCGGGCCGCCGTGACGTCCTCGGCGCGCGGGCCGCCGCCGTCACCGGGCACCTCGAGCAGCAACGGCAGGTCGCGGACCTTGGGGTGCCCCACCAGCGGCGCCAGACCCGCCGCGCCGATGGTGCCGTCGCCGATGTTGGCGTGCCGGTCGCGGTTGCCCCCGAGCTCGATCTTGGAGTCGTTGAGGTGCAGGCAGCGCAGGCGCGCCAGGCCCACCCGCCGGTCGATCTCGCCCAGCGCCTTCTTCGCGCCGGCGACGCTGGAGTAGTCGACGCCGCTGGCCCACAGGTGCTGGGTGTCCACGCACAGACCCAGGCGCTCGTCGCCCCCGCACGCGTCGATCAGCGCCTCGATCTCGGCGAAGTCGCGACCCACGGTGCCGCCGGTCCCGGCGGCGTTCTCGATCAGGATCGGACAGTCCACGCCGTCGGGACCCTCGTCGGCCTCGTCGAGGGCGCGCGTGAGGGCCGCGGCGATCTGGCCGACGACCTCGTCGAATCCGGCCCCCTTGTGGCTCCCGACGTGCAGGACGACCCCGGCGGCGCCCATGCCGCGCGAGACCGAGACGTTGTTGATCAGGCAGTCCACCGAGCGCTGGTAGAGCTCGGGATCGGCCGAGGCCAGGTTGATCAGGTACGTGGCGTGACAGAACGTGTGGGTGATGCTCGGGTGGGCCGCTTGGGCCTCGCGGTAGGCGGCGAGAACGTCGGGCGCGTACTGGGTGGGCTTCCACGCGCGCGGGCTCTGGACGAAGACCTGCACCGACGTGGCACCGATCTCCACGCCGGCTTCGAGGGAGGGAACCAGCTTGCCGCCCCCGCGTACGTGCGCTCCGACGTTCATTACTCTGAAACTACTCGTCCTCGCGACACACTCGACTGGAGAACCATGCCCGACACCTTCAGCCCACAGGCTCGCGCCCTCTTCGCCACCAAGGCTCTCGCGCACGTCGCCACCGTGGGCGAGGACGGCGCGCCCTACGTCACGCCGGTGTGGGTCGACCTGGAGGGCGACGAGATCCTCATCAACACCGCGCTCGGTCGGGTCAAGGCCCGCCACCTCGCCAACGACCCGCGGGTCGCGTTGTCGATGACCGACCCCGACGACCCCGAGGTCGGCCTCGCGGTGCGCGGCACGGTCTCGCGCTTCACCACCGAGGGCGCCGACGACGCCATCGACCGCCTGGCCAAGAAGTACCTCGGAGTGGAGCGCTTCGGGGACCGGCGACCCGGCCAGGTGCGCGTCAGCGTGTACATCACACCCGACCACATCTCGATGCAGCCGACGGACTGAGCGCCCGGCCCGCGATCGCCGTCGCGACGCGCGGGGCCTCGTGCCCCCTCGTCGTCGGGGGCGGGCACGGCGTACGCGACCAGTCAAGGAAGTCGCCTCTACCACGAGACCGCCGGCGACTGGCCGCCGCCGCGCCGCGTTCCAGCTCGTCGACCTCAGTGTGGCGCCGATGCGCGAGCTTCCGCTCGCTCACGCGGGGCGATCCGAGTACCCCGTGAGCTCACCCGCGTCGGTCGCGCGCGCGGCGCGCGCCACCAAGCGATCCGCGCCGTGGACCAGCGCCCCGCCCTCGAGTGACCAGACGGTCACCGGAGTCGGCGGCGCGGGGCGGTTGTACGCACCGCGCAGGGTCCCCGCGGCGTTGGCGAAGTCGACCTCGTCGTTGGTGAGCAGGGCCCGAACGACGTCGGCCTGATCGCCGGCGCGGTCGCCCGCCACGACGACGTGGTCGAGGTCGATGAGCCACGACAGCGTCCCGACGTCGCGCGCCACCAGGGCGGCGCTGTAGTCGCCGCTCACCTCAACCCACACCCCGAGGGACCGGGTCAGTCGATCGCGCAGCGAGGCGGCCACCATGATCGAGGACCCGTCAGGGCACGAGAGTGCCACCGGACCCGACACCTGCGCGACCACGTCGACGATCCGGTCGCGCCGGTCCAACGCCACGTCGAGTCGGTGCAGCTCCATGGCCTAGGGCTGGAGGTCCTCTTTGGGCAGGCGCTCGATGTTGACGTCGCGGAAGGTGAGGATCCGCACCGACGGAACGAAGCGCACCGTGCGGTACATGTCCCAGACCCACGCGTCGTGCAGCGTCACCTCGAGCAGCGTCGGGGTGTTGGTCGAGCGCACCTCGACGGCCACGTCGTTGGCCAGGTAGAAGCGCCGGTCGGTCTCCACGGCGTAGTCGAACGTCGCCGCGACCGCCTTGTACTCCTGGACCAGCGCCAGCTCCAGGGTCGACTCGTAGTCGTCGAGCTCTTCTTCGCCCACGCGAACTACGCGCGCTCGGTGACGCGCAGCTCCTTGATCTTGGCGGCCTTGCCGCGCAGGTCGCGCAGGTAGTACAGCTTGGCGCGACGCACGTCACCGTAGGACTCGACCTCGATCTTGGCGATCGTCGGCGTGTGGACCGGGAAGGTCCTCTCGACGCCCACGCCGAAGCTGACCTTGCGCACCGTGAAGGTCTCTTGGACCCCGCTGCCCTGGCGGCGGATCACGATGCCCTGGAAGACCTGGACGCGCTCGCGGGTGCCCTCCACGACGCGTACGTGGACCTTGAGGGTGTCGCCGGGACGGAACGCGGGGATGTCGTCGCGCAGCGAGTCGCGGTCGACGAGGTCGGTCGGGTTCATGAGCGGTCCCTTTCGGATCACCAAGGAGAGACCAGTTTAGCCCTTTTGCGTGGGACCCTCCAGCGAGAACTCCGCGAGCAGCGCCGCGTCCTCGGCGCTGAGGCCGCCGCGACGCTCGATCAGGTCGGGGCGGCGCGCCAGCGTGCGGGCCAGCGCCTGCGCGCGACGCCAGCGCGCGACGCGCGCGTGGTCGCCCGAGCGCAGGACCTCGGGCACCTCCAGGCCGCGGAACTGCGCCGGGCGCGTGTACTGCGGATACTCCAGCAGGCCGTCACCAAAGGACTCGTCGACGCTCGACTCGTCGTTGCCCAGCGCGCCGGGCACGAGGCGCACCACGGCCTCGATGACGCACAGCGCGGCGAGTTCGCCGCCGGCCAGGACGAAGTCGCCCACCGACAGCTCGTCGTCGACGACCAGGTCCAGGGCCCGTTGGTCGATCCCCTCGTAGCGCCCGCACAGCAGGGAGAACTCGGTGGCGCCGGCCAGGCGCGACGCCTCGGCCTGGGTGAAGGCCCGTCCCGAGGGCGTCAGCGCGATGAGCGGTCGCGCCAGGTCGGGTGTCGCGTCCACCGTCGCCACGATCGGCTCGACCGAGAGCACCATGCCCGGACCCCCGCCGAAGGGGGCGTCATCGACGCTGCGGTGCACGTCGTCGCTCGCGTCGCGCAGGTCCAGCACCCGCAGCGACCAGACGTCGCGCGACGCCGCGCGCCCGAGCACCGACGTCGACGCGTAATCGCGCACGACGTCGGGGAAGATCGTCAGGACGTCGACGCGCAGGCTCACTCGAAGAGCCCCTCGGGCGCGTCGACCACCAGGCGGCGGTTGGCTTCGACGACGGTCACGAAGGCGAGGGGGACCAGCGCGCCGCCGTCGAGGACCAGCAGGTCGCTCGCCGGATTGGCCTCGACGCCCACGACGGTGCCGCGCGCCACCCCCGCGACGTCGAACACCTCGGCGCCGAAGAGCTGATCGATCCAGATGACCTGGTCGTCGGGGATCGGTGGCGCCGTCAGCACCACGCCGTGCAGCCGGTCGGCGGCCTCGCGCGTGCTCACGCCCTCGAAGGAGACGATGAAGCGGTCCTGGTGCGCGGAGGACGCGCTCACGACCAGCGCTCCGCGCACGCTATCGAGTTGGCTGCCCCGATCCAGTCGTTCGTGGCGGTCAGTCCACAGGTCGACGATGACCTGGCCGCGCAGCCCGTGGGACTTCACGACACGACCGACCTCGAGCGCGGGACGCTCGGCGGTCATGACTAGTCGACGATGTCGACCGAGGTCGTCACGCCGTCGCGCGCGCCGGCGGCGCCCACCAGGGCGCGGATGGCCTGGGCGGTGCGGCCGCGACGGCCGATGATCCGTCCCATGTCGCCTTGACCGACGCTCAGCGAGAAGACGACCTTGCCGGAGCGTTCGGAGACCTCGAGCTCGACGGCGTCGGGCTCGTCGGCCAGGGACCGCGCGATGTACTCGAGCACCGCGGTGGCGGTGGCGGCGCGGTCGGTCCCCGCGTCGTCGCCATCGTCGACGTCGTCGTCGCGATCATCGTCGAGCGCGTCGAGGGTGTCGTCCTCGTCGAGCGTGTTGACGTCGCCGGCGACGTACTCGTCGTTGAGGTCGCTCACCGCGCCGCCTTGGCGGCCGCGAACGCGTCGAGCGCGCCGCTGGTCTTGAGGAGCTTGGCGACCCGCTCGGTCGGCTGGGCACCCTCCGAGAGCCAGTAGACGGCCCGATCGTTGTCGATCGACAGGACGGTCTCGTTCTCGGCCGACGAGATGCCCCGAGGCTGGTAGGTGCCGACGATCTCCAAGAACGCACCGGAGCGGGCGCGGCGGCTCTCGGCCGCCACCACGCGGTAGGTCGGCTGCTTCTTCTTGCCCATGCGGACCAAACGGAGTTTCACTGCCACGACGAACTATCCCTTCACACCGGTCACGGTATCGGTCGGGCTTTGCCCGAGCGTCAAAGTCTAGCGTTGTTTGGGCGGGGTGACCCTTCCGCCCTTCTTCTTCTTGCCCTTCGCGACGCGCGGTGGCGCGCTGCGCATCCCCGCGGCCAGCGCCTCGAAGCCGGCTGGCACCGTCGCATCGTTCGAGCGCGCCGCGAGCGGCGCGCGGCCCATCCCCGCCGGCAGGTTGAGCCCCCCGCCGCCCGCGACCTGTCGCATCATCTTGCGCATCTCGGCGAACTGCTTCATCAGCTGGTTGACCGCGCTCACCGTCGTGCCCGAGCCGCGGGCGACCCTCGTGCGCCGCGAGGCGTTGAGCAGCGCGGGCTCGCGGCGCTCGCGCGGCGTCATCGAGCGGATGATCGCCTCGACACGATTGAGCTCGCCGTCATCGACGTTCGCCGCCGCCGCGCGCATCTCCTTGGTCACGCCGGGCATCAGTCGCATCAGGCCGCCCAGGGACCCCATCTTGCGCACCTGGTTCAGCTGGTTCAGGAAGTCGTCGAGCGTGAAGGTCCCGCTCATCATGCGCCCGGCCGACTCGGCGACGACGTCGGCGTCCATGGTCCGCTCGGCCCGCTCGATGAGGCTCAGGGCGTCGCCCATCCCCAGGATCTGCGACGCCATCCGGTCGGGGTGGAACAGGTCGAAGTCGCCGAGGCGCTCGCCGGTGGAGGCGAACACGACCGGTCGACCCACCACCCCGCGCGCCGACAGCACGGCGCCCCCGCGCGCGTCGTAGTCGAGCTTGGTCGCGATGACGCCGGAGAGCTCGAGCACGTCGTGGAAGCGCCGCGTGGTCGTGACGGCGTCCTGGCCGGTGACCGCGTCGATGACCAGGAAGGTGTAGTGCGGGCTCGTCGCCGCGCTGATCGCCCGGACCTCGTCCATCAGCGCGTCGTCGATGCTCAAACGGCCCGCGGTGTCGATGATGACGACGTCGCGCCCGATGCGCGCGGCCTCGGCGACGCCGCGTCGGGACACCTCGACCGGATCGGTGGGCTCGCTGAAGACCTCGACGCCGATCTGGGCGCCGAGCACGCGCAGCTGCTCGATCGCGGCGGGTCGCTGGAGGTCGGCGGCCACCAGATACGGCTGGCGGCCCTGCTGCTTGAACCACCGGGCCAGCTTGGCCGCGGCGGTCGTCTTGCCGGCGCCCTGGAGCCCGGCGAGCAGGACCACGGTCGGCGGGCGTGACGCGTAGGTGACCTTGAGCGTCTCTCCGCCGAGGACCTCGACGAGCTGTTCGTGGACCGCCTTGACGACCTGCTGGCCCGGCGACAGGCTCTGACTGAGCGCCGCGCCGACGAGGCGCTCGCGCACCGCGTCGAGGAACGCGCGCACCACGCTGAGCTCGACGTCGGCCTCCAGCAGGGCCGCGCGCACCTCGCCGAGCGCGTCGTCGAGGTCCGCCTCGCTCAGTCGCCCGCGCGAGCGCAGGGTCGCGCCGACGCGTTCGAGTCGATCAGACAGGGCGTCGAACATCGTCCGCAGGCTACCGTCAGGCGTCCAGCAGCGAATCCACGAACGCCGCCGGATCGAACTCGACGAGGTCGGCCAGACCCTCGCCCACCCCGACGAACTTCACCGGGATCCCGAGCTCGCGCTCGATGGCCACGACCACGCCCCCGCGCGCGGTGCCGTCGAGCTTGGTGAGCACGAGTCCGGTCACCGCAGCGGCCGCGAGGAACTCGCGCGCCTGGACCAGGGCGTTCTGGCCGGTCGTCGCGTCCAGCACCATCAGGGTCTCGACGACCTGGCCGGGTGGACGGTCGGCGACGCGACGCACCTTGGCCAGCTCGTCGAGCAGGTTGGCGCTGTCCGCGCGCCGTCCGGCCGTGTCGGCCAGCACGATGTCGGCCCCGCGGGCGGCCGCGCGCCCGAGCGCGTCGTGGATGACCGACCCGGGGTCGGCCCCCTCGCCCGAGCGCACGAGGTCGGCACCGGTGCGCTGCGCCCACGTGGCGAGCTGGTCGGCCGCGGCCGCGCGGAACGTGTCGCCGGCGGCCAGCACGACCGAGCGCCCCTCGTGAAAAAAGCGCCAGGCGAACTTGGCGATGGTCGTGGTCTTGCCGACCCCGTTGACGCCGACGAAGAGCCAGACCGGAACCCGCCCGGGATCGGCGGCGTCGTGCACGTCACGCGGCGCGCCCAGGTAGCCCAGCAGGGCCGATCGCAGCGCGGCGACGACGCCGTCCGGTGCGCCGTTCTCCCTGAGGTCGGCGACGATGGCGCCGGTCGTGGTGACCCCGACGTCGCTGCGCAACAAGACCTCTTCGACCACGTCGAGCTGCTCGGCGCCCAGCCGGCCACCGGCCATGGCGCGCACGCGGTCGAAGACGCCGCGCGAGGCGACGAGACGGTCCGCCAGCCGCGGCGCCGCGACCACCTCGCCGACCAGGACGGCGGGCATCGGGGCCCGCGCCACCTCGACCACGCCGCGGCGGCGCCGGCGCGCGAGGACCACCACCACGAGCACGACGGCAACGAGCGCGACAGCGATCGCGACGATGGTCAGGGTCACGCCGGGACTTCCGTGGGACGATTGACGCGCTGGCTCACGACCTTGGAGGAGCCGCCGGGCACCATGGTCACGCCGTAGAGGGCGTCGGCCGCCTCCATCGTGCGCTTCTGGTGGGTCACGATGAGCAGCTGAGCCTCCTCGCGGAACTCGTCGACCAGGCTCAGGAAGCGCTGCAGATTCACGTCGTCGAGCGCCGCCTCCACCTCGTCCATCATGTAGAAGGGCGAGGGCCGCGAGCGAAAGACCGCGAAGAGGAAGGCCAGCGTGACCATGGACCGCTCGCCACCGGAGAGCAGCGAGATGCGACGAATGTTGCGGCCCATCGGGCGCACCTCGATCTCGACGCCGGTGTTGAGCGGGTCGTCGGGTGTGGTCAGGGTGAGGCGCCCCTGCCCGCCGGGAAAGAGCATCCCGATGAGGTGGCTGAAGTGCTCGTTGACGTCCACGTACGCCTCGGCGAAGGTTGACATGATCTCGTCGTCGAGCACGCGGATCGCCTCTTGGAGCTCGCGACGCGCGTGACGCACGTCGCCCACCTGGGCGTCGAGGTCGCGGTAGCGCTCCTCGAGGGCGGCGAGCTCCTCGAGCGCCCACGGGTTGATCGGCCCGAGCGAGGTGATCCGCGCTTCGAGCTCGCTGACGTGCTGGTCCAGTCCGAGGCCCGCGGGGACCTCCACCGCGGGCGCCGCGCCCAGCGCGGACGGGTCGACACCCAGGTCTCGGCGCACCACCTCGTGCAGGTTCGACGTCATCACGGCCAGTTCGGCGTGCTCGATGTCGTGGCGCCGCGTGGCGTCCGCGACCTCGCTCAGGCGCTCCTCGGTCGCGCGACGAGCGCGGCGGATCTCCTCGAGACGGTCGGCGCCGGCGCGCGACGCCTCGAGCTGCTCGCGGTACGACGAGTCGATCGCCTCCTGCGAGAGCCGGATCTCCTCGGCGGCCCGGCGCACCAGCGCGTCAAGGCGGGCCAGCACCGCGAGGTCCGCTTCCAACGACTCGCGGCGACGCGCGGCCTCGTCGCGCTCGACGCTGCGTCCCTCGAGTCGCTCCTCGATCTCGCTGCGGCGACGCTCGAGCAAACGCCGGCCCTCGGACACCTGGGCCTCGCGCCGCGACCACGCCGCTCCGCGCTCGGCGACCTGGGTGCGCAGCGCGTCGAGCTGCGTGCGGGCCCCGTCGGCCTGCGCGCGCCGCTCATCCTGGGTCGACGCCGCGGCCTCGAGGTCGCCGACGCCGGCGCGCAGCGCGTCGCGCTCCTCTTCGAGCGTCGCGCACTGGGCCGAGAGCTCGTCGACCTCCCGGGCCAGGGGGTCGACACTCGCCTCGGCCGCGCTCACCTCACCGGTGACGCGTCGCACCTCGCCGGCCAGGCGCTCGACTTCGGCGCCGGCGGACGCCACTCGCTCGCCGGCTCTCGACGCGCGCTCTCGCGCCTCGTGCGCCGCCTGGGCGGCGCCGTCGCGAGCGACGCGCCGCGGCTCGACGCCCGCGACGGCGTCCGCGGCCGCGAGAGCGGCCTCGTCCACCGTGGCGCGCGTGACCAGCGCCCGGCCCGAGGCCACGCGCCAACCCGACGGCGCGAAGAGGTCGCCCTCGCGCGTCACGATCACCAGGTCCGGATGGGCGACGGCCACCTCGATGCCGCTCTCGAAGCCGTCAGCGACGAACGCCCGGGAGAAGAGCGCGTCGAGCACGCGGGTCACGTGCGCGGGCGCGCCGCGCCGCGCGCGCACCATCGATCCCAGCGCGACCGTGCCCGCGGGCGCGTCACCGCGCGCGACGTCGCCCTCGGCGACCGGCAGGATGAGCCCCGCCCCGCCCTGACGGCGCAGCGCCTCGAGCGCGGCGCGCGTCTGGCGACGTCCGTCCACGACCGTCGCGCCAGCCGCCGCGCCGGCGGCTGACTCGACGGCGCGCTCGGCGCCCTCGTCGACCTCGATCAGGTCGACGAAGGATCCCAGCACCCCGTCGAGGCCCTTCAGGATGGCCCGGCCGCCGGCCCCCGTGAGCTCGTCGAGCGCTCGCGCCAGGGCGTCGGCCCGAGCCTGGGTCCGCGCGGACCGGTCCGCGGCGTCGCGCCACTCCTCGTCGGTGCGCGTGACCGCGACCTCGGCGGTGGCGACCGCGCGCAGCGCGTCGTCGCGCTCCTGGCGCGCCGCGACGAGGACCTCGTCGGCCACGGCGCGCTCGTCGATCAGCTCCTCCGCACGCGCCTGCGCGACCCGCGCGCCCGCGCGCGCGCCGGCCAGCCGCTGGGCGCCGCGACGTTCGGCCTCGCGCAGCGCGCCCAATGACCGTTCGATCAGCGCGACGCGCTCGTGGCGCGCGGCCAGGACCGACGCGACGTCGTCGTCGACGTCACCCCAGAGGTCGTCGAATCGCGCGACGGCGCCGGACAGGTCGCTCCGCGCCGCCTCGAGGGCCGCGAGCTCGTCAGCCAGCGCGGACTCGTCGCGCTCCAGGGACACCAGGTCCGCGCCGACGCGCGCCGCGTCGGACTCGAGGGTGGCGATGACGTTCTCGTCGGCCGAGGCGACCAGGGCGGCGCGCAGGGAACGGGTCCGCTCCTCGATGAGCGACGACGTCCCGCGCGCGCGCTCGGCGAGCGCCTGCAGGGTCCCCAACGCCGAGGCGAGCAGTTCCTCTCGCCGGCTGGCCAGGTCCGCGGCGGCCGCCGAGGCCTGCGCGTCGAGGGTGATCACCTCGTCGCGCAGCGTGCGCTCGCGTGTCGCCGCGGCCGCCAGATCGTGCTCGAGGGCCACGCGTCGCGCTTCGAAGGAGGCGAGGCGCTCGGCGAACAGGGCGTGACGCGCCGCGCGCAGCTCGGCCTCGACGTCGCCGTAGTGGCGCGCGGACGCGGCCTGGCGCTCCAGCGGCCGCATCTGGCGTCGGACCTCGCGCACCAGGTCGCCGAGCCGTTGCAGGTTCTCCTGGGTCGCGTCGAGGCGGCGCTCGGCGCGCTCCTTGCGGCGACGGTGCTTGAGGACGCCGGCCGCCTCCTCGATTACCGCGCGGCGGCTCTCGGAGCTCGAGTTGAGGATGGCGTCGAGCTGGCCCTGGCCGATGATCATGTGCTGCTGGCGTCCGACTCCCGAGTCGCCGAGGAGCTCCTGAACGTCCAACAGCCGGCAGGGGGTGGCGTTGATCGCGTACTCGGACTCGCCGTTGCGAAAGAGGGTGCGCGAGATGGTGACCTCGGCGCCGTCGACCGGCAGCTTGCCCGAGGTGTTGTCGATGGTCAGGGTCACCTCGGCGCGACCGAGGGCCGGTCGCGTCGGCGTGCCCATGAAGATGACGTCGTCCATGCGCGAGCTGCGCAGCGCCCGCGTGCTCTGAGCCCCGAGCACCCAGGTGACCGCGTCGACGACGTTGGACTTGCCCGAGCCGTTAGGCCCCACCACCGCGGTGACCCCGGGCTCGAACTCCAGGTCGGTGGTGTCGGCGAAGGACTTGAAGCCCTTCATCGTGAGGCGCTTTAGAAACACGAGACGACGCTACCAACCCGTACGCGCCGTCCCGGGCCCTAGGTCTCGTCCTTCTCGCAGAAGAACGTGGGGCGCTGGCGGAACACCACTCGCTGGATCGGCTGGCGACACAGCGGGCACGGCTGGCCCTCGCGGTTGTACACCTGGTGGTACTGCTGGAAGGCGCCCGGCTTGCCGTCGGGGTCGACGAACTGCTCGTCGTCGAGCGTCGAGCCCCCGTACTTGATGGCCTCGGTGAGCACCTCGACGATCGAGCGGTGCAGGCGGCGGATCTCGATGGTCGAGAGCGACTCGGCCGGCCGGTCGAAGCGCAGGCCCGAGGCGAACAGGATCTCGTCGGCGTAGATGTTGCCGATCCCGGCGATGATGTCCTGGTCGGTCAGGACCGCCTTGACCGCGGTCGTGCGGCTGCGCATGATCGCGGCCAGGCGGTCCCAGCCGATCTGGTCCTCGAAGGGGTCGACCCCCAGGTGGGCCAGCTCGGGGATCTGGCGGCGCAGGCTGAGGCCCTCGCCGCCGATGGAGAGGCGCGCGAACTTCGAGATCTCGGGCTCCTCGCCCTCGGGCGGGGGCGCCGAGACGTAGAGCTCGCCGAAGGTGCGCGGGTCCACGAAGCGCAGTTCGCCGCCCTGGGTGAAGGTGAACACGACGTGGGTGTGCTTGGGCTTGGGGTCCTTGGGGCCCCGGGCCTTCAAGAGCTGGCCGCTCATGCCCAGGTGGATCACCAGGTGGTTGCCCCCGTCGAGCCCGAGTATCAGGTTCTTGCCGAGGCGCTCGACCGACCGGATGGTGCGTCCTTCGACCAGCGCGCGAAAGTCCTTGGCGGTCTTGTGGCGCCGCACGATCCGGCCGTTGTTGACCGCGGCCGACTTGACCTTCTTTCCGATGAGGTCGCGCGCCAGCGAGGCGCGCACCGTCTCGACCTCGGGCAGCTCAGGCATGGCGTCGCTCCAGGGCGGCGGAGGCCGCCGTGACCTCGGCGGCCTTCTTCGACGTGCCCTCGCCGCGACCGAGCTCGTCGCCGTCGACGCGCACGACGGCGCGGAACACCCGCGCGTGGCTCGGGCCCTCGGCCACGACGTCGTAGACGGGCCGCGCCCGCCCGGTCTCGACCGCCCACTGGGTGAGGCGCGCCTTGGGGTCCACCTCGTTGGGGGTCCGGGCGGCCTCGGCGACGTCGCCGGCCAGCTGCTCTGCGACGAAGGAGCGCGCCGCGCCGTAGCCGCGCTCGAGGTAGAGCGCGGCCACCAGCGCCTCGAAGGCGTCGGCCAGCAGCCCCGGGCGCTCGCGTCCGGCCTTCTTGATCTCGCCGCGCCCGAGGCGCACGTGGCGCGCGAGGTCCAGGCGCGCGGCGGCGCGCGCCAGGGACGCCTCGTTGACCACGCGCGAGCGCACCAGGGACGCCTCGCCCTGGTCGAGGCGGGGGTAGTCGGTCACGATCAGGTCGGCGACCGCCAGGTCGACCACGGCGTCGCCCAGGAACTCGAGGCGCTCGTTGGACTCGCGGTCGTTCTCCGCGGCGAAGCTCGAGTGCGTCAGGGCCACCTCGAGCAGCGGGCTGGTCGCGGGGAGCCCCACGCGGACGGCCAACTCGGACGTGTCGGACTGCACCCGGCGCGAGACGCTACGCGGCCTGGAGCTTGGCCGACACGTAGTCGACCGCGTCGCGCACCGACGTAAGGCCCTCCAGGTCCTCGTCGTCGATGTGGAATCCCGCGACGTAGGCGTTCAGTCGCTCCTCGAGCGCCTCGACCAGCTCGATCAGCGCGAGGGAGTCCGCACCCAGGTCGGTGAACGGGACGTCCTCTCCGATGTCGGCGGGGCTCTTCTCGAGGATCTCGGCGAGCTGCTCGGTTACCAGGTTCCGGACGGCCTCCCGGTCCAAAGGCGACGAGTGTACGGCGTCAGCGGTCATAGCCACTCCTTTGCGAGGCTGTCCCAGACTACCGAGAGCGACGCGAGCGCGGCGATTAGCCGGCCTCGGGACGGATGGCCACGCGCATCTTGGCGACCACGCCGTCCTCGACCAGCTCGGCGGCCACCCGCAGGGCGTTCATGATCGCCGTCGCGTTCGACGAGCCGTGGCTGATGACGCAGATGCCCTCCAAGCCCAGCAGCAGGGCCCCGCCCTGGGACTCGGGGGTGAGGCGGCTAGCCACCGGCACCAGGTGGTCCATCAAGACCCGCCCGGCGGCACGGGTCTCGTCGTTGGTGTCGATGACGCCCAGCACGGTGGAGAAGACGAAGCGCAGGGCCCCCTCGAGGGTCTTGAGCGCCACGTTGCCGGTGAAGCCGTCGGTGACCACGACGTCGACCGGCGAGGGGATCAGGTCGCGCCCCTCGACGTTGCCGGAGAAATTGAGCCCCGACGCCGCGAGCAGCTGGTGGGTCTCCTTGACCAGCGGCGTGCCCTTGGAGGACTCCTCCCCGATCGACAGCAGCCCGATCGTGGGCCGGTCCACCCGGTAGTGCGCGGCGACGAACGCCGAGGCCATCAGGGCGAACTGCACGAGCATCTCGGGGGTGCACTCGGCGTTGGCCCCGGCGTCGACCATCACCATCGGCGAGCGTCCCGGATTGGGGATCGGCGTGGCGATGCAGGGGCGCACGACGCCGGGCAGGCGGCCCATGCGCAGCAGCGCGGCCGCCATGGTGGCCCCGGTGTTGCCGGCCGAGACCATGGCGCTGGCCTTGGCGTCGCGCACCAGCTCGGCCGCGCGCACCAGCGACGAGTCCTTCTTCTTGCGCACGCTGGCCGCGGGGTCGTCGTCCATGGCGATGACCTCGCTGCAGGGATACACCTCGAGGCCGAGCGGGTCGCCGATGAGCTCGGGCACCCCCACCAGGGTCACGGCGAGGCCCAGCTCGTCGACGGCCCGGCGCGCGCCCGCGACGACCTCTCCGGGAGCGAGATCACCGCCCATCGCGTCCAGGGCGATGGGCAGGGTCAACTCAGTTGACCTCGACGGCCGCGCGACCCTTGTACCACCCGCAGTTCGGGCACACGATGTGGGGGGCCTTGACGGTCGCGCACTGGGGACACACCGACCGGGAGGGTCGTCCCAGCCGCCAGTTCGCCGCGCGGCGGCTGCGGGTCTTGGCTTTGGAGGTCTTGCGCTTGGGAACGGCCATCGATCGTCACTTTCACCTTCCGGGCGAACCCGTCAGTCGCTGTCGCGCGGGCCGTCGCCCGCGAATCGGAGTCCGCCAAGTGTAGCCCAGCGCGGATCGCGCTCCGCCGAGCACGTGCAGCTCTCCTCGTTGCGGTCGATCCCGCAGACCGGACACAGCCCCCGGCACTCCTCGCGGCACAGCGGGGCCAGGGGAAGGTCCAGCAAGATCGCGTCGCGCGCCAGCGGCGCGAGGTCCACGACGTCGTCGTCCAGGGGGTAGAACTCGTCGTCACCGGGGCCCACGTCGTCGGCGAAGCGCTCGCGCACGCTCACCCGGCTCACCCCGAGCACCGGGGTCGAGCAGCGCCGGCAGATGCCGTGCCAGGGCGCCTCGACGACGCCCGTGGCGCTCACCCCGCCGGCGTAGCTCTGCAGGGTGACCTCGACGCGCACCGGGGCCTCGGGGAACACGTCGGTCTCGGCCGGGCCGCGCGGGGCGAGCTCGCGGCGCTCGTCGAAGGGCGCCTCGAAGCTGACCGCCAGCACCGAGGGCACCCGCCGGCGCAGCCGGGCCACCGGCACCAGGTAGGGCGAGCTCACCGCTCGAAGGCGTCCTGGTCGAAAAAGGACGCGTCGCCGGGCGCGCCCGACGGGTTCGCGTCGGGCGCGGGACTCACGAAGGACTCCTCGGCGGGCGCCGCCTCGATCATCGAGGTCGGCAGTCCCTGGGCGCTCAGGCGCTCGCGGCCCGAGCGCGTGGTGCGCAACAGCCGCTCGAGGACGATCTCGAAGTTGCCCAGCTTGCCGTCGATGAAGTCCTCGGACTGGTTGACCAGGGCCCGGGCCTTGGCCTGGGCGTCGGCGATGATCTGGTCGGCGGCCAGTCGCGACTGGCGCACGATCTCGGTCTTGTCGACCATGCGCGAGGCCTCGGCGCGGACCTGGTCCATGAGCTGCTGGGCCTTCTGGACCTCGGCGGCCATGAGGTCCTCGCGGTCGCGCAGCGCCCAGCGGGCCTCGCGGATCTCGTCGGGCAGGTCGCGGATGGCCTGGTCGAGCAGGCTGAGGACGTCCTCGCGCGGGACCAGGGCCGAGTTGGACAGCGGCATCTGCTTGGCGTTGGCCACGAGGTCGCGCAGCTCGTGCAGGTCGGTCTCGATGTCGCGTCGAGCGTGCTGGCCCCCGCGCCCGGTGAAGTCGGCGTCCTCGTCGTAGCCCTCGAAGGTCGTCACGTGAGCTCTCCGGTGAAGCGGTCCTTCAGGCGCGCGGCGACCGGGGGCGGGACAAAGGCCGACACGTCGCCACCGTAGCGCGCGACCTCGCGCAGGAGTCGCGACGCGATGAAGGAGTGGTCCGAGCTCGAGGGGATGAAGAGCGTCTCGACGCCCGACAGCGAGCGGTTCATCTGGGCCATTTGGAGCTCGCTCTCGAAGTCCGACACCGCGCGCAGGCCCTTGACGATCGCCGTGGCCCCGACGTCGCGGGCCACGTTGACCAGCAGCGTCGAGATCGACACGATGCGCACCGAGGGGATGTGAGCGCAGGACTCGGCGATCATCTCGCGGCGCTCCTCCAGGTCGAAGAGCGGCTCGGACTTCTGGGGGTTGCGGATCGCCGCCACCACGATCTCGTCGAAGATGTGCGCGGCCCGCTCGACGACCTCCAGGTGACCGTTGTGGAACGGGTCAAAGGATCCCGGTATCAGGCCGATGGTCACGCCACATCCCCACCGCGCCGCTCCACCATCGTTACGAGCGTAGTTCCGTATCGTTTCAACTTCGCGACAGTCCAGCCCGGCGGCGCCTCCATCCAGCGGTCATTCTCGATCATCGCGCGCGTCGCGTGCACCTCGCGCAGCAGCGCGTCGAGGTCCAGCTCCCCGTAGGGCGGGTCCGCCAGCACGAGGTCCAGGTCCTCGGGCGGCGACCACGCCGGGAGCGTGGCGCGCACGTAGAGCGCCGCGCCGGCCAGGCCCAGCGGCTCGAGGTTCTCGCGCACGGCGGCCAGGCACACCGGGTCGGCGTCGACGAAGTAGACCGTCTCAGCCCCGCGCGACAGCGCCTCGATGCCCATCGCCCCCGAGCCGCAGTACAGGTCGGCCACCACCAGGTCGACGAGGCCGCCGCGGCTCTCGAGCATCGAGAAGATGGCCTCGCGCGCGTAGTCGGTCGTCGGGCGCACCCCCGGCGGGATCTTGGCCCTCAGCGGCCGTCCCCGGGCCGCGCCGGCGATCACTCTCACCCCTAGAGGGTACGTCGCGCGCGCTCACGACTTGAACAGGTAGCCGGCCTCGTCCTCGTCGACGAACAGGCGAAGTTCGTCCACCAGGTCGGGCTCGCCGGCCAGCGCGTCGGCGGCCACCATCGACGCGGCCACGTCGCGCGCGATCACCAGGAGCTCCTCGTCGCGGCGCAGCGAGGCCAGGCGCAGATCGCTGCGGCCCTGCTGGCGCACGCCGAGCAGGGTGCCCTCGCCGCGCAGGTCGAGGTCGGCCTCGGCCAGCGCGAACCCGTCGCTGGTCGCGACGAAGGTCTCGAGGCGCGCCGCCGCCTCGATGGTGGGCGCGTCGCCGAGCACGACGCAGTAGCTGGCCGCCTCGCCGCGGCCCACGCGCCCGCGCAGCTGGTGCAGCTGGGCGAGGCCGAAGCGCCACGCGTCCTCGATCACGACGACGCTGGCCTCGGGCACGTCGACGCCCACCTCGATGACCACCGTCGCCACCAGGACGTCCAGGCCCCCGGTGCGAAAGAGCTCCATGACCTCTTCCTTCTCCGCCGAGGCCATCTGGCCGTGGATCAGTCCGACGCGCAGGCCCCGCAGCTCCGACTCCGCCAGCCGGTCGCGCTCGCCGACGGCGCTCGCCGCGGCCACCCGCTCCGAGCCGTCGACCAGCGGGCAGATGACGTAGGCGCGCCGACCCGCGGCGACCTCGGCGCGAACGCGGGCCCAGCCCTCGGCGACCTCCAGGGGGCCGCGCGCCCACGTCGTCGTGATGGGCTGGCGCCCCGGCGGCATCTCGTCGAGCACCGAGCGGTCCAGGTCGCCGAAGACCACCATGGCGGCGGTGCGCGGGATGGGCGTCGCGGTCATCACGAGCAGGTCGGGGTCCTGGGCGGACGCCGAGTGCGCGCGGCCCTTGTCGCGCAGGGTCGCGCGCTGCTCGACGCCGAAGCGATGCTGCTCGTCGATGACCACGACGCCCAGGGCGTGAAATCGCACGTCGCCGGTGAGCAGGGCGTGCGTGCCGACCACGACATCGATCTCGCCGCGCGCGAGCCGCTCGAGCACGTCGCGGCGCCCGCGTGCGCGCAGCCGCCCGGTGAGCTCCTCGACGACGAGCGAACGCGCGCCGCCCAGGACCGCCTCGTCCTCGACGCGCAGGTCGGCCAGGTCGCGGCGCAGGGACGCGACGTGCTGCTCGGCCAGGACCTCGGTGGGGGCCATGAGCGCTCCCTGGAAGCCGCCGTCGATCGCCACCAGCAGCGTGGCCAGCGCGACCAGCGTCTTGCCCGACCCGACGTCGCCCTGGAGCAGTCGGTGCATCGGCACCGGCGAGGCGAGGTCGCTCCAGATCTCGCCCAACACCCGCCGCTGGGCGTCGGTCAGGGGGTGGCGGTGCCCGGCGAGGAATCGTCGCACCAGGGACGCGTCGGCGCCCGCGCCGCCGGGGACGACCTCGAGGTCGGCGGTGTCGACGCGGTGGCGGATCCCCGAGGTGGCCTCTTCCATGCGGCGCCGGCGCAGGGCCAGCAGCAGCTGGAGGCGCAGGAACTCGTCGAAGACCAGCCGGCGCCGCGCCGGGGCCACGTCGTCGAGCTCGGCGGGCAGGTGGATGCCCCAATACGACGCGGTGCGATCGACCAGGTGGAACCTCGCGCGCAGCTCGTCGCCCAACGGGTCGAGCAAGGGACCGGCCCGGCGCAGCGACTCCTCGACGAACCCGCCGATCTCCCAGCTGGTAAGCCCAGCGCGACCCGATGCCGGGTAGATCGCGGCAACGCGCCCCACGCGCGTCGCGTCACGCTCCTCTCCCGAGGCCCCGACCACCACGTCGACCACCGGGTTGGTCATCTGGCGACGGCCCCGGTACTCGGCGACCCGGCCGAAGAACAGGGCCTGGACGCCCACGACGAGCTGTCGTTCGCGCCAGGCCTGGTTGAAGAAGACGACCGCCATCGACCCGCCCTCGTCGCTCACCGTGACCTCGACCATCGCGCGTCCCTGGCGGGTGCGCCGCGCGGCCACCCGGGTGACCTCGCCGAAGACCGCCGCCTCCTCTCCCACCGTCAGGTCGCTCAGGTCGACGCGGCGCGTGCGGTCCAGGTAGCGGCGCGGATACGTGGTCAGCAGGTCGAAGACCGTGCGGATCTCCATCGCGGCCAGCGCCGCGGCGCGCTTCTCGCCCACGTGGCGCAGCTGGTCGACGGGGATCGCGTCGAGTTGGCGCAGTCGCCGCGTCGCCGCGCCGGTCACTCGATGCCGAAGTAGTAGGGGTAGAGGGGCTGGCCGCCGTGATGGACCTCGGCGGTCAGCTGCGGGAAGTTCTCGGCGAGGTAGTCGGTGATCCGCCGGGTGTTGGCGTGGGTCGCCCCGTCACCTTCGATGATCGTGACCAGTTCGTGCTCGGGCTTCACCATGGTCGCCAGCAGCCGGTTGCTGGCCAGCGCAATCGAGTCCGCCACCGACGCGACGCCGTGCGACGACAGCCCGATCCAGTCGCCGACGTGAACGTCCCCGACGTCGGTCGACGAGTCGCGCACCGCCTGGGTGACCTCGCCGGCCACGACGCGCTGGGCCGACTCGCGCATCGCCGTCGCGTTCTGGTCGGCCGTCGCGTCCGGGTCGTACGCGAGCAGCGCCGCGAAGCCCTCGACGATCGAGTTGGTCGGCACGACGGTGACGTGCTGGTCGACCACGTCAGCCACCTGCTCGGCCACCGGGCGGATGTTCTTGTTGTTGGGCAAGATCACCACCTCGGCCGATCCGGTGGCGCGCACCGCGTCGACGAGGTCCGAGGTCGACGGGTTCATCGACTGGCCGCCCTTGACCAGCGTGCGCACCCCGAGCGAGCGGAAGATGCGCCCGACACCATCGCCCACGACCACCGCGACCACCGCGGTCGTCGGCGCGGGCTCGACGGTCTCATCGGCGCCCGCCCCGGCGGCCTCGCGCACCCAGCGCTCCTCGAGGACCTGATCGTTGAGGTCGGTCACCTTGATGTTGCGCGGTCGGCCCGCGTCCAGGGCCGCCTCGATCGCCGCGCCGACGTCATCGGTGTGGATGTGGCAGTTGTAGAGCCCGTCGCCGCCCACGATCACGATCGAGTCGCCGAGGCCGGTCCAGACCTCGCGGAAGGCCTGCACCGGGGCGTCCTCGGCCTCGAGCAGGTACATCACTTCGTAGCGCAGCGCCGAGGTGTCCTCGTGACCGGGCGCCTCGGCCGACACGTGCACGTCGATCGAGTCCGCCGACGGCGCGATGGGCAGGGGGTCGCCGGCCACGACGTGACAGAGCGCGTCGAGCAGCAGCAGCAGTCCGGTCCCGCCCGAGTCGACGACGCCGGCCTGCTTGAGGACCGGCAGTTGATCCGGCGTGCGCGCCAGGGCCTCGCGAGCCCGGTCCCGGGCTCGGCGCACCAGCGTCGTGAGGTGGGCCACGCCCTCCTTGGCGCCCTCGGCGGCGGCGCGCGCGACCGACAGGATGGTGCCCTCGACCGGGCGCACCACGGCGTGGCGGGCCAGGTCGTCGGCGTGAGCCAGGGAGGTGGCGAGCTGGTCCGGTTCGACACCGCCTTCGGCGCGCCACCCCTCGACCAGTCCGCGCAGCAGTTGGCTGAGGATCACCCCGGAGTTGCCGCGCGCCCCCATGAGCGAGCCGTGGGCGATGGCCTGGCCCACCTCGGCCAAGGTCGCCGTCGACCCGAGCGGCTCGAGCGCCTCGACGACCGACTCGACGGTCAGGGTCATGTTGGTGCCGGTGTCCCCGTCGGGCACCGGGTAGACGTTGAGCCGGTTGATGACCTCCTTGTGGCTGCGCAGGAGCTTGGCGTACGTTGAGACCACGGCCCGAAGGTCGGACGCCGACAGCGTCTTCAGTGAGGTCATCGATAGCGATGCTACAATGGTCGTTCGGTTTCAGCCGATGGCCACACGAGGCGCCGTCGGACCCAAAGGAGCTTTTCGACCATGGCAGCAGTCTGCGATCTGTGCGGCAAGCGGCCGGGATTCGGCATGAACGTCTCGTTCTCGCACCGGCGCACCAAGCGCCGTTGGAACCCGAACATCCAGCACGTTCGCGCGCTGGTGGGCGGCACCCCGCGCCGCCTGTACGTCTGCACGGGGTGCCTGCGCTCGGGCAAGGTGACCAAGCCCGCCCGGCGCACCGCCGGCGCCTGATCAGAACTGGTGCTGCCAGCCGCGTCGCTCTAGCGCCGATCCCTGGTAGGTGCGCGTCGCGGCATCCGCGACGACGCGCCCGATCGTGATCGGGTCGCGCAAGTGCCGGTCGATGAAGATCATGCGCAGCCGGGCCGCGTCGCTCGTCGCGATCACCAGCTCGTAGTCCTCGCCGCCGCACAGCGCCTCATCGAGGGTAGCCGCGTCGTCCACGGGCACCACGTCGAGCTCGAAGCCGACCCGGCTGGCGTCGGCCAGGCGGTGCAGGTCCAGCGCCAGGCCGTCACTGAGGTCCATCATCGCGTGCGCCCCCGCGCTGCGTGCCGCCACGCCCTCGTCGATCCGGGGCCACGGACGACGGTGCGCGACGACGAGCTCGTCATCTAGCGCGGCGCCCTCGCGTCGGCGCCGCAGGCCCGCCGCGGCGCGTCCGAGCGGCCCGGTCACCAACAGCTCGTCGCCGGCGCGCGCGCCGCGGCGCAGCACCGCCCCTCGGCTGGGGCACTCCCCCAGCACGGTCACCACGACGACGACGTCGCGCGCGCGGGTGAGGTCGCCGCCGACCACCGGGCAGTTGGTCATCGCCGCGGCGTCGGCGATGCCCCGGTGCAGCTCCTCGAGATCGGTGCCCGGAGGCGCCGCCACCGCCACCACGGCGGCACGGGGCCGCCCGCCCATCGCGGCGAGGTCCGAGACCGCCGCGGCCACCGCCTTGAACCCGAGGTCCTCTAAGGGGAACAGCGTCGAGTCGAGGTGCACGCCCCAGACCGCGGCGTCCGTGCTGAGCAGGGTCTCGCCCGGCACCGATCCGAGGACGGCCGCGTCGTCGCCGACGTGGACCTCGTCAGCGGGCGTCGTTCGCCGCCCCACGATGGCGGCGATACGCTCCAAGATGTCATCTTCGCTTCGGTAGGGCTCCCGGGAGGGGGCGGGTGGGTCGTTGGACGAAGACATGACTACGTGTCGTGACCGGGCGACGCGTGCGCACAGAAGGGACGCGACGTGACGTACCCCACCAAGAACATCAGGCTCGTGAAATGGGTGGAGGAGGTGGCGCGGCTCACGACACCCGATCGTATCCACTGGTGCGACGGATCAGCCCAGGAGTACGAGGAGCTGTGCGCGCTGCTCGTGGCCAACGGCACGTTCACCCGATTGAGCGACGCCAAGCGTCCCCACAGCTACTACGCGGCGTCGGACGCCGGTGACGTCGCGCGCGTCGAGGACCGCACGTTCATCTGCTCGGAGCGCGAGATCGACGCCGGACCGACCAACAACTGGTGCGACCCGACCGAGATGCGCGCGACGCTGAAGGGGCTCTTCACCGGCGCGATGAAGGGCCGGACCATGTACGTCGTGCCCTTCTCCATGGGTCCGCTCGGCTCGCACATCAGCCACATCGGCGTCGAGATCACCGACTCGCCCTACGTCGCGGTCTCGATGCGGATCATGACGCGCATGGGCGCCGGCGCCCTCGAGGTGCTGGGCGCCGACGGGACCTTCGTGCCCTGCCTGCACTCGGTGGGCATGCCCCTGGCGCCGGGCCAGGCCGACGCGGCCTGGCCCTGCGACCCCGACCGCAAGTACATCGTGCACTTCCCCGAGACCCACGAGATCACGTCGTACGGCTCGGGCTACGGCGGCAACGCCCTGCTCGGCAAGAAGTGCTTCGCGTTGCGCATCGCGTCGGTCCTGGCGCGCGACGAGGGGTGGTTCGCCGAGCACATGCTCATCTTGAAGCTGACCAACCCGGCCGGCGAGTCGCGGTACGTGACGGGCGCCTTCCCCAGCGCCTGCGGCAAGACCAATCTGGCCATGATGATCCCCACGCTGCCCGGCTGGAAGGTCGAGACCATCGGCGACGACATCTGCTGGATGAAGCCCGGTCACGACGGGCGGCTCTACGCGATCAATCCGGAGGCCGGCTTCTTCGGCGTGGTGCCGGGCACGAACATGGTGACCAACCCGAACGCCATGCTCTCGATCGAGTCCAACACGATCTTCACCAACACCGCGCTCACCGCCGACGGGGACGTGTGGTGGGAGGGTCTGGGTGAGCCGCCCGAGGGACTCACCGACTGGCGCGGACAGCCCTGGTCGCCCGATCTCGGCACGCCGGCCGCGCACCCCAACTCGCGCTTCACCGCGCCGGCGGCCCAGGACCCGGCGATCGCCCCGGAGTGGGAGGACCCCACCGGGGTGCCCATCGACGCCATCCTCTTCGGGGGACGGCGCGGCTCGGTCGTGCCGCTTGTCTTCCAGGCGAGGAACTGGGACCACGGGGTCTTCCTGGGGTCGATCGTCTCGTCCGAGACGACCGCGGCGGCCACCGGCGAGGTCGGCAAGCTGCGCCGCGACCCCTTCGCCATGCTGCCGTTCTGCGGCTACAACATGGCCGACTACTGGAACCACTGGCTCACCTTCACCGATCGCGTCGACGAGGCCACGCTGCCCAAGATCTTCTACGTCAACTGGTTCCGCAAGGGGCCGGACGGGCACTTCCTGTGGCCGGGATTCGGCGAGAACAGCCGAGTCCTCGAGTGGATCTTCGAGCGCTCCGCGGGACGCGGCGGCTCCGTCGAGACGGCGATCGGCCACGTCCCCGCACCGTGGTCGATCTCGACCGAGGGCCTCGACGTGAGCGACGCGGACATGGCCGAGCTCTTGCGCGTCGACGACGACGAGTGGCGCAAGGAGGTGCCGATGATCCGCGAGTACTACGACCAGTTCGGCGTGCACCTGCCCGCGCGCCTGCGCCACCAGGTCGACGACCTGGAGTCGCGACTGGCCTAGCTAGCTGGCCGTCTCGGCGTCCGCGACGATCAGTCGCGGCCCCGAGGGCCAGTCGAAGTAGCGCCACGTCCAGTTGATCAGCACGCGCAGCCGGTTGCGGAAGCCCACCAGATAGAACAGGTGCAGACCCAGCCAGGCGAGCCAGCCGAGCGTGCCCTTGATGACGCCCGCGTGGGGCAGCTTGGCCACGGCGGCGCGCCGGCCGATGGTCGCCATGATGCCCTTGTTGCGGTAGTGGAAGGGCACGGTCGCGCGCCCGTCGAGCACGCGCAGGATCTGGGCGGCGCAGTGGCGCCCCGACTGGATCGCCACCGGCGCCAGCTGCGGATGGAAGCTCGCGGCGCCGCTCGGCACCGCCGCGGCGTCCCCGATCGCCCACAGGTGGTCGCTCCCGGCCACCCGCAGGTCGACGTCGACGGGCGCGCGACCCCCCGGACCCGCGAGCTCCGACAGCGTGTCGGCGAGGGTCCCACTGGCCGTCACGCCCGCCGCCCACACCACCGCCGCCGTCTCGACGCGCTCGCCGTCGGCGAAGCGGATCGCTCCGTCCTCGACCTCCACGACCGAGCGGCCGAAGTGGATCTCGACGCCCAAGGACGACAACTCGCGCGCGGCGTAGCGCGCGGCGCTCTCGGGAAACGCGGTCAGGAGCCGGTCGGTCAGGTCGACCAGGAGGACCCGCACACGGGTGGGGTCCAGACGAAGCCCGTCGCGGCGAACCGTGATCTTGATCAGCTCGCAGAGTGCGCCGGCCGTCTCGACGCCGGTGGGCCCACCCCCGACCACGACGTACGTGAGGTGGACCGGCGCGGTCTCGGCGCGCGCGTCGGCGTCCTCGAAGCTGAGGAGCAGTCGGTTGCGCAGCTCTCGCGCGTCGGCCAGCGTGTAGAGGGGCAGCGCGAAGCGCGACGCCCCCGGCACGCCGAAGAATGCGGCCGTCGAACCGGTCGCGACGACCAGGTGGTCGTAGCCGATCTCGGTCGCGTCGTCCAGCACGATGGCGCGCCGCGCGTCGTCGACCTGACGGACGCGGCCGTGGCGAAACCGGATGTTGTCGGCCTCGCCGAAGATCGTGCGGATCGGGTAGGCGACGTCGGCCGGCTCCAGTCCGGCCGTCGCGACCTGGTAGAGGAGCGGCAAGAAGGTATGGAAGTTGTGCTTGTCGACCAGGGTCACGCGCACGGCCCGATCGGCCAGTCCCCGTGCGGCGGCGAGCCCGGCAAAGCCCCCGCCCACGATCACGACGTGGGGCGGGCCGTCGGGCTCCGGTGGGCTCGGCGCCGCACTCGTCGGGTCGGACACGCGACCAGTGTAGGGAGCGCGGTGCGTCGCTAGGTGCGCGCGAATCTCCGACCGACGCCGTAGACGACACCGACCACGCCCACCAGAACCGCGAGCGAGAGGTCGCCGGTGGCGAACGACAGCGTCACGCCGACCGGGAGCACCGCGCCCACGACCCACAGCAGCTGCTGACGCACTGCGAAGCGCGCGAAGGTCCGGCCCTGGGCTCCGAGCGGCACGTGGCGCTGAGTGATCGCGTCAAAGGTCGGCTGGGCCACCGCCGCGCACACGCCGAGCCAGCCGGCGAAGAGAGTCTGGACGACGAGGGTCGCGTGGGTCCCGGCGAGCGCGGCGCCCAGCGCCGTGGCCAGGAGCGACCACGTGAGCAACGTCGACTCTCGCACCTTGTCGCGCATGCGCGTCACGAGGCCCAGACCCGCGAGCGACCCGAAGGCGCTCAGCGTGAGGGTCAACGCGAACCACCACAGCCCGGCGTGGGCCCGACGCAAGCCGAAGGCGAGCAGGAAGGTCGCGAAGCCGACGGCGAATCGCATCACCGCAGTCGCCGACAGGCCCCACGAGACCTCGACATCCCCGAAGGGGTTGAGCGCGTGGCGGTCCCGCTCATCTTGGGTCAGGGAGTTGAATCGCCGGCGCACCTCCTCGTCCGGACGCTGCAGGCGCAGGCTCGCCACGACCGCGCCGGCGAAGGTGACCGACGCCACGATCAGCACGCTCGTCGCGCCCAGTCCCTTGAGCACTCCGGCGCCGATCGAGCCCACGACCAGTCCCGCCATCGTGCCCAGCAGCGTGAGCTGGGCGTTGAACCCGGCGAATCCTTGCCCCTCCTCGGCCCGGTCGAGCGGCCAGCCCGCCTGATCGACCTGGGCGGCGCGCTCGCGGAACTGGTCGGTGCGGGCCATCTCGGGCACGAGGGCGCCGCGGGTGACGACGTAGAGCTTCGACGAGACGAGGACCAGGAAGGCCTCGGGGAAGAGCCAGAGCGAGTGAAGGTGAGCGCTCATCGACCAGCACAGGACCGCGCGCAGTCCGGCCGACGCGGCGACCAGCGCTCGTCGCCCGGCGACCGAGCGGTCGATCAAGGGTCCGAGGAGCGGCGAGACCACGGCGAAGGGCGCGATGGTCAAGAGGAGGTACGCCAACACACGACCCTTGGCCTCGGTCGGGCTGACGGAGAAGAAGAGTGACCCGGCGAGCGAGATCGTGACCAGTGTGTCGCCGGCCATCATCACGACGTGCACCAGCGCCAGTCGTCCGAAGGCGGTGCGCTGGTTGAAGAGGTCCTGAGTCGACGCCCAGACCAGCGAGGCGAGTCCACGGCGACGCACGCCTCTAGAGCGTAGGTGGCCGTCCTCGCCGGACCGTCGTCCCACCTCAGTTGGAGAAGCAACCGAGGCGGTAGATGTGCTCCGGCAGCATGCCCGGGTGGCACCACGTCAGGCGCGAGACCAACGACCAGTGTTGCGCCGCGTCGTCGAAACGTAGGACCTCGGTCACGCCGATCTCGTACTCGCCCGATCCGACGGTCGCCCACGCGTACGCGAAGTCGCCCTCGCAGCCCCACGCGTCGATCGAGTCAAGGCCGAGGGCCCCGTTGAACGCCTGGCCGAGGGCCTCGGTCGTACACGCCGCGGTGACCGGCGACGGGGAACTCGTCGCGCGCGCGTCGCCCGCCGCCAGCCCGGCGACGACCACCACGGCGAGCACCGCGGCGTACCTGAGAATCCTCACCTTCGCATCTCACCACAGTCCGGCCCGCTGACGGACTACCTCGGCGTAAGGAGCAGGGCGAAGAGTTGGTGGAGGAACGCCGCCCACTCCGGCTCGGGTATCGGGTCCGCCGACAGGTCGTCGAGGTTCCGGCCAAAGACGACCGCCTGGAGGACCACCGCGGCCGGGCGGGCAGCGACGTCGCGCCGCATCCAGCCCCGCTCCTGGCAGACCTCGACGATCGAGGCGAGCTCGGCGGTCAGCCGCGCCTGGGCGGAGCTGATGATCGAGCGCAGGGCGGGCCGCGTCACCGACGCGGCGACGATCCGCAGTCGCATCGCGCGATTCGATCGACGGGTGTCGCCGGTGGAGACCTCGTCGAGGATCGGCTGGGCGGCCGCCAGGAAGTCCTCGAAGGTCGTGGCGGACATGACGGCGCGGCGGATGGCGTCGATGTCGCCCTCGATGAGGTCGGAGAAGATCATCTCGTACGCGGCGTCGATGACGCCTTCACGAGACCCGAAGTGGTGGTAGATCGACCCATAGTTGACGCCAGTGGCCGCGCAGATGTCGGGGATGCGCAGGCGGCTCTCGTCCTCGTGGCGCAATCGCTCGGCGACGGCGTCGAGCACGGTGCGCATCACGGGGGCCGAGCGGCTCTGCTTTTGCACCATGGGTTCGGTTTCCGGTCTCCTGACGACCGCGTCACCGGCGACGGTCCACGTGCACTTTATGGGGCGACGCGCGACGTCACGGCGGACGCCCCGTCGCGCCGCTGGTCACGGCGTGCGTGCGGTTGGCCATCCGCGAGACCGCCGAGAAACAAGGGTCCGAGCGGTAAGTACGGTGCCGATCCGCACAGAGGAGTGGTGAAGGCAACGTTGAGCGACGGGCATGACCGACGAGCGTGTCAACGGGTCCGAACGACACCAGAGGAGTGACCATGACCGATACCAATCCCGAGGCCAGCGTGCGCCGCGCTGAGGCGCGACCATTTGGTTCGCGCTACGCCGTCCTGATTCTCGTGCTCGTGCTGCTCGTCATCGTGGGGGTCGCTGGCGTGGCGCTGGGCCGATCGAAGTCCTCGGCACCGGGCACCATCTCGGTCACCGGTTCGGGGTCCGTGATGGGCGCGCCGGACACCATCACCGTTCAGTTGGGCGTCCAGACCACGGCGGCCACGGCGACCCTCGCCTTGAGCGAGAACAACGCCAAGACGAACGCCCTGGTCGCATCGCTGAAGCATCACGGCGTCAAGCCCAAGGACATGCAGACGTCCGGGCTGGACCTCTACACGAACACCAACAACGCGGGGCAGGTGACCGGGTTCACCGTTGATGACACCTTGACCGTGACCATCCACCACATCAAGCAGGCGGGGGCGGCCATCGACGCCGCCGCGAACGCGGTGGGCAACGGGATCCAGCTCAACGGCGTCACCCTGTCCATCTCCAATGACTCCAAGTACCTGGCCGCCGCGCGGGCCAAGGCCATGCGCAACGCGCGGACCGCGGCGTCGCAGATTGCGTTGGCCGGCGGAACCCACCTCGGCGCCGTCGTGAAGATCGTCGACGAGGAGAACACCAACACCTACGTGTACCCCATGTTCGCCACGGCCACCGCCAACGCCGCCGCCCTCAAGTCGGTGCCGATCCAAGCCGGCAACCAGGCGGTCTCGGTTCAGGTCCAGGTGGTCTTCGCGCTTTAGTCCTCCGACGCCGGTCGCCTCACCTGGTGCGCGACCGGCGTCGGACCTGGGTCGGTCGCGGACCGATCAACGCGGGACCGCGGGATCCGAGTCGACGTGCTCGGACGTCGCGCGCGGTCGAGCGAAGAGTTGCCGAGGTTACTGTGGTGGTCGTGAGCGCCAGCGAACGCGTGAGTGCGCTGCGACGCAGTTTCCTCGCCCTCACCTACCCAATGAACGCGGGTGATTTCGTGAGGTTTCGCCCCACGGCGACTGACGACGGCGTTTCGGGAATCGTGAGGTCGCTGTCCGCGGAAGGAGGCGACGGGTACGACGAGTTTCGCCGGGGGTTCGACGCCGGCGGTGTCGAGACCCTTCGGCTCTGGGCGATGCGCCGAACCCTCTACGGACATCGCCAGTCGTCCTTGGGACTGACCTATGAGGCACTCGACGGTTACGCACTCCTTCCCGCCGTGGGCGACGTGCCCTGGGATTCGTGGCTCAAGGCCGCGCTGTTCGGGGCCCGAGGACTCGGCGGTGACCCTGAGTTCATCCGCCAGCGCTTTGAAGAGGTGGCCCGGGAGGATGCGGTGAGGCGCTTTGACGTCGCACTCGACGCGATGAACCGCGTGGACGACCTTTCCCAGTGCCATATCGCGCAGGTTCGAACGAACTACGGCATCGGCTTCGTCGAGCAACAGGTATTTCGCGGGACTCCCACCATCAGCTTCCTCGGCGCGCCGCGCCAAGGCGACAACAAGGTCGGCTACCACCCCACGACGAACCTGGCGCAACTCGGAGCCAGCCTGGCTGACGCAATGGACGGCTCCGGCGACGTCAGTACCGGTCCCCTGGGCCAGGACCAGCTGGCCGCGAGCGCCCTCTCCTTGTCGGTGCCCGGCTCATACCTGGAGACCACCGGCTGCCTCAGTTTCGTGGCGGACGCCCGCAGCCGCGCCCCGTCCTTCACTGCGTTCGTCGCGGAACTTCCGCCCGGGATTGACGTCGCCGAGCTGGCCGCCGCGGCGTCGACGACCAACGATCAGGTCGCCGTCTTCGATGACGTACGACTGGTCGTCCTCAGCCCGCAGCCGAGCTTCGAGGACGACGAGGAGGATGAAGTTGACCTCCGCGAGTTCGAAGACCTCGCGCTCGGCGCGATGCGCGATCCCGCGAACCGGTGAAGGTTCGTCGGGCGCCCCTCGCCGCGGTGACGTGTGCCCGACCACCCCAGAGGCGACGCACAGCCTCCACGCGTTGCGCCGGGTGTTTCCGGGGCCGCCCACGTCGCCCTCCCGCTCAATACGTTCACGGAGGGCTCGTCCGCGACACCTCGTGGCGGGACGTCGAGGGCCTCGCACGAGCTGCTCCCACGGCTCCGAGCGTCACGGCGTGGCCCGGAACGACCCACGGACCTCGTCGCTCCAGTGCACAGCGCGACGGCGGCGCGCGATGGCAATCGTCCCGTCGGTCGACGTCGCCGATCAGGCCGATGACACGTCGTCGGACCGCCCTGGTCCGGCGAGACGTTCCAGCGAGGCGTTGACTTCGCCGCCCGCAAAGACAGCCACACCCGTCAGGTAGAGCCAGAAGATGAGAATGGCCACGCCGGCGAACGCCCCGTAGGTTCGGTCGTAGGACGTGAACTCCGACGTGTAGAGCGAGAACCCGAAGGAGACGAGCGCCCAGATGAGCGTGGCACATATCGCGCCGGCACTCGTCCATCTCCACTTCGGCCGCGGATGGTTGGGCGCCAAGAAGTAGAGGAGAGAGAACAGCAGATTAATCAGAACAAGCGCGATGACCCAGCGCAGGACGGACCAGACCGCGGGGAACACGTCTCCACTGATGGGGACCGCACCACGGATCTGGCGGCCCAACGGAGCACCGAAGACCGTCAGGGCCGATGCGCTGCCGCCCAGAACAATGCCGCCCACCAGGAGTTGCACGGCCACGACCCGCTTCTCGACGAACGACCGGTCCGCGACCAGTCCGTACGCCATGTCCAATCCCTCTTCAACGATCACCATTCCAGAAATGGCGCTCCAGAGCGCGACGACCAGGGCGAGCACCGTCGCCAGGAGGTTCTCGCTCGTGTGGCGGGTGGAGTGGGAGATGGCGCTCGTGAACACGTGCGCGGCGCTGGAGGGCAGCGCCTCGCTGACGCCATGGATGAGGCTCACGACGAACGAGCGAGGCAGCGTCACGAGAGAAGCGAGGCCCAAGAGCGCGATGATCATGGGAAAGATCGACAAGAACCATCGATAGGCGAAGGCGCCCGCGGCAACGTTGACGCGATCGGCGCTCATGCTCTTGGTCGTCGACGAGAGTATCTCCCTCCAACTAGAGCCCATCAGCCGAGGTCGCGCGAGCCCCGTCCTGAGGCGACTAAACACTGACAACAGGTCCTCGACTGATGACGCACGCGAAATGCGGAAGTGCGAGCGCTGCTATCTGCCGGTTGGTCATCGCTGTCACTGAGTCATTACTCGCGACATCGCTCACCACACTTTCATCCGCCCCTCTGTGGGCACTCGGGAACCACCGAACAGCGCACCGATTCGACACCGTTGACGCATCACACCGTCTCCCCGTCACAATCCTACGAAGCGCGCGAAGCCAGGACGCCGCCCGAAGACATCGGCAGCACGTGCGCCGCACCGGGTGTCGCGCGTTCCCGTGAGCGGCAGAAACCCTTGCGATTTGGGACCATGTGCGCCATCGGCAGATCTGTGATAAGTCTTCCCGGGCGTTAACTCGGCCAGCCGCTACCGCGGGGGAGGTAGCGAGCACCGACTGACCAGGGCCGAGGTTCGATCCGTCGCATCCCATCAATGGAGTATCGCCGCGGATCGCGAGGGCATGACGAAGGTCTGATCGGATCGCTCCAGATCCGCCGTTCACTTCGTCACCCGCAGATGGACAGAGGTTGGATTGGCCAAAAGTGCGACTCACGGGTTGCCCGAGCTGCGCCGAAGAGAGGAGTCATCGAGTGAGTCACTTCGTCTACGAGCGACATGGCTACCAATCGGCACGACGAGAACGTGACATCAGCTGGACGTGTCGGGACAAGCAGCAGGTGCGTGTCGCCGATGGCCCATCGCTCCCAACGTCGTGGAATACGGCGTGATTCGTGCTACCTGTTGCGGATTCTCGGCCGCCCGTCAGCCGCCCGCCATTGGTGGCAGGTGCACGCGACGCTCGGGGTGGCTGACATGAGGCGTGGGCTAGCCGTGACCGTGACGCGCTTCGGCGCTCGCGTCCTCACGTCCCTCCTTCTCCTGACCACGGGCCTGTTCTTGACTCCCCTGAAGTCGCTCGCCGCGGGTGACCCAGCATCAACTCTCTGCAGCGGCTACCTCGCGTGCAACCGGTCCCCCTTCACGTCGCACGGCTATCAACGCCACAGCGGAACTTCGTTCTGGTACATGTACGCCGGCAACAACTGCACGAATTACGTGGCCTTCGTCGAGACCACTACCTTCGGCGTCGACACGCCGTCGTACCGGCTAGGCGATGCCGGGCAGTGGCCCACGACGGCGGCGTTGCACGGCGTGGTGGTGAATCACGTTCCAACGGTCGGATCGGTAGCCGAATGGAACGGTGGAAGTCCCGGCATTCCCAGTCCTGGTCACGTCGCGGTCGTCGAAGCCGTGGGACCGCATCGCAGCTACATCGAGATATCCCAGCAGAACATCCTCGATGTCGACAACTATGACTGGACTCGAATCAATGCCGATGGTGTCGGGAATCTCTGGGAGCAGTGGCCAAGTAACTTCATCCACTTCCCGATTCACATCGGTTCCTCGCCGATCGTGGCCATACCAGTGAAGCTGAAGGTCGCCGCGCAGACACGACCGCTCCGATTCGGCAGGTGACAGCTCAGCCTCGGAATTGATGCGCGGATGCGTTGCGCCGCGTTCGAAGGCGGATGACCGCACCAGCGCTCCGCTCATGGGCTGTCCCGGCACGGTCACGGTTGGTGCCGGTGTGGGGGGAACGACCTACCCTTCCGGTGCGCCCTTTCGACGATGCCGAAGAGAGATGTCCTCTTCGCCGAGGGCCTCCTCTTCGTCCACTGCGATGCGCACCGTGGGTCGGAAGAACTGTTGGGCGACGAGTGTGGGAACAAAGGCCGAGAGAATGACGACTGTCACGAGCTCCGTGTACTGAAGTTCGGTGATGTAATGGTGCGTCAATCCATAGAGCGCGGAGATTGACCCAAAGGTGAGTCCCGTCGCCATGAGCAGGGTCGCGTAGGTCCGCTCCTGCTTCGGCAATCGGAACGCTGTCGCGGTTGGCCACACCCCGACGAACTTCGTGAACATCTTGACGAGGAACAACGCCCCGATGACACCCGCCCCCGTGACCAAGGCCGACGACGAGATGAGCGTTCCGGCCCTGAGGAAGAAGAACGGCGTCAACAGGGCGAACGCGATGGTTCGAATGCGGTCCAAGACGATGCGGTCGTTCATGAACACGCCGGCGACGACCAGTCCGGCGATGTACGCCGGCAACACCGCCTCACTGCCAGCGGCCGTGGCCAGGCCGCCCAATGCGAGCAGGACGACAAAGACCGTCTTGACTTCGGGTTCGCTGACGCGGTGGCCGACGTTGACAAGTATCCACCTCAAGGTTCGAGGCAGCAGGAAGAGGACGACTGCGGTGACCACGGCAAAGACGAGGAGCAACCACCCGTAATTCGCGAACAGGCCACCCAACGCAAGGACGGTGCCGAGATCGGTGACAAAGCACGCCGCCAGGATCAGCTTGCCTATGTCCTGGCGATTAAGTCCGGTCTCGACCATGACGGCGTAGACGACGGCTACCGACGTCGTGCTGAGGGCAATGCCCGCGATCTCCGACGCATGAAGGTTCCAATGAAAGATGAAGCGCGCGTAGCAGAACGCCCCGATCAGAGGAAGCGCGAAGGATACGGCACCGAGCGACACGCTTGCCTTCCAATTCTTTCGCAGCGATACCGGATCGATCTCGGCGCCCGCGAGAAACGTCAAGAGGACCGAACCGACTCCCGCGAGGAGCGTCGTGTAATCGGTTTGCTGGACGTGCTCCTTGATGCCGGGGATGTTGCCGATTATCGCCCCCACGAGGATCTCCACGAGAGCCACGGAGACGCCGATGCGGATGCTGAAGAGAGACGCGAGCAGCGCCATCCCCACCCAGATCGCCAGCACGTAATAGACGTTCACACCTGCCTCCTATCGCGGCAGGTACGAAACAACGGCCCTACCAGCCACTTTCCCCGCTGGTAGAAGCCATCAGCCGGGAACACCGGCACTTTTTTGGGCGGGCCTCATCGCTCAGGGGCGATCGTAGCAAAGCACGCGCAGACAACCCCATGGCATCCACCGGTGCGACCATTCGCTCGCAACAGCACGAGGGTCCATCAACGACTGGCGGGCCACGGACGTCCGCACTCCAGCGAGACACCCAGACCACGACCTTCCCATTTGAATTTCGCAACATACCGGTGTCTCGGGACGTGGCGTGGATGAACTGCGACAGCGCTGACGGGGGGGAATTGATGTGGGTGCCCAACACTCTGCGCCACGTAGGTGACCTCTTTCGTGATGTCCCCACGCCGGCGTCATCTGCTGTTTCCTCGCGAGCGGGTGGCGATGCCTGAACTGACCCCGGGGCTTCGTCCATTGGTACGGCTGGCGTCCGCAGTCGGAGTACTCTGCGTCAGCGTTGCCCTGGTGGGCCCTGGAGCATCGGCCACTCAATCTCTCAAAGGCCTCAAGGAGATCTAGGGCTATTCGTGCTGTGGCGGATCATTCGGAAGAGCTGCGGACCACGCGGGCGACGTCATCAAGGTCGACCTGACACGCGCGGCGCTCCATTGGAGCATCAAGCCCGCCAAGATCGTGAGTCTGTCAGTCAAGGCCTCGGGTCCGTACCCGAGCATCACTGCACTGAAGAAGGCATTGGCGAAGCGGCACCCCGCGCTGGGCAAGGTCTATTCTGCGCCAACGACGCTCCGGATAACTGACGAGAAGGCCACCAGCCCCGTCTCGACTCTTCGGGTCCCGACCAGTGCCGGAACCGGCTTCTATGAGATCTCGATCACCGTAGTGAAAGGACCGTCATTCGTTACAATCGGCGGAATCATCACCGTCGTGCATTGGACGTGGTTTGGCGGCTCCGGCCCTTAGAACAGCGGACAGCAGCTTTGCACGGTCATCTCGACCCAGCGTCAGAGAAAAAACGGCGGACTCCAAACAAGGACGTCGACATCGCCTCCTCAGGCGTGGACCTCACCAAACCGACGCCAGGGCCAACCCAGTCAGTCGGTTCAGGATTCGGACCCCAACCAACGCGTGCGCAACTGTGACCCCGCCCTTCGGTTAGGCGACGCGGTTCCGCCGGGTCGGGGCGGCGCACTCACGACAGAGGACAATCGACGTGCGGGTGTCGCCTTCTCGATCGGGCGCGCGAAGAACGCGAACCACTCCGTTAGAGCGGCACGCACGCTGGTGCCAACATGAATGGCGGACACACTTGCAGGTCCCAGAGGCTGGGGAACGAGACGCCTGTACGGGCACGGAATCATCAACGACTGTGGTTGGAAGATCATGAGTCACGAAGATCCCCTTGTATCCGTACAGCAAGGAGTTTACCAAGTACCCGTTGAAGCCCGAGCATCGCAGAGCCACTTACTCGTCCGCATCTCACGGCCTAAACTAGGGCGGGCGCCCCTTCATTCACTGGCTCCTTCGGAACGGCACTCCACGTCTATCGGCTCGAACCTGTCCGAAACGTCGGTCTGCATTCGACGATCGCACCGGCAGCTCGAAGCCCCGAACTTGAAGCCAACGATCCAGTTGCGCTGCCCGAGGTCACTCCCCGATCGCGCAGTCCGCCCATCGCGACATCATCCGCCGTGACTCCCGCTACAGGCGTCCCTGCGGACACGATGGAAGCAGTTCGGCGAGGATCGAGTGGTCTGAGGCTTCGTTCCCGTGTGTGCGCCAGGAACGGGCCGGATCTGAATGTGTCGGGCTCAGTCGTTCGGGCTAAGTGGAGAACTTGCCAATTCGTGGTGAAGGGTGCGGGGGGCTTATGCCGCACCACGCGTCGTCTCAGTCGGACTTCGAGAGACGAGTCGGACGGCCACCTGAGTGAATGGCCGAGATCGTGCTCGCTGCTCCTTCGCGCAATCCTTCGATTACTACAATTCATCCATGCAGGGCCATCGAGGGAGTCACGCACTGTTTCGTTGGTTGGGGTTGTTGGTCGCAGTTGCCACCGCTGCGGGACTGCTCACGCTCCGGGCCGACGCCGCACCGAGGAGTACCAGCGCGAGCGAATTCGACGCGCCGTCAGGCTTGGCCTTTGGCGGCAACCGCCTCTGGGTGACGAATGAGGCTGGCAACTCCGTAACGGAGATCGACCCCTCTTCCGGTGCGTGGATTGCCACCCTGTCGACCACTGACTACGGATTCAACCGTCCGACGGCACTCGCCAGCGTCGAACAGGATCTGTTCATCGCCAATGCGGTCGGTACCGTGAGTGAGATGCGGGTCAGCGACGGCAGCTGGATTCGGACTATTTCTGGCCCCGAGTATCGCTTTGTCAACCCTGTTGCCATCGAAGGACTTGGCAACACGGTCTTGGTACTCAGCGCTGGGCATCCGGGCGCTCGTCCACCCGTAGCTGGATCGATTACGGAGTTAGATGCTCGCACCGGCGCACTCGTGCGGGTTGTGTCCGGCGCCCGCCTCTCCTTCAGGGATCCCGTGGCCTTCACCGTATCGGGTCCCGACGTCTTCGTCGTCGACAAGGGAAGCAA
>Ga0209415_10000725_pt1 | contig 61773 bp, 53 predicted proteins | sample PeaSoiSIISIP2007_FD_187696 | JGI IMG/M metagenome (GOLD analysis project Ga0209415, IMG submission 187696) | Peat soil microbial communities from Weissenstadt, Germany - SII-SIP-2007 (SPAdes) (version 2) | ecosystem: Environmental > Terrestrial > Soil > Wetlands > Peat | place: Germany...
GGCGTAAGGCGGCAGAGATGGTGAAGGTGGCCCGCCGAGATGGGGAACAGTTCGATTGTGCACCCTGGGTGCACAAGGCCAAGGAACTGCCCAGGGAGGAATTCAAGCGCGAAGTCGAGCGACACCTCACCGGCAAAGAGTCAGAGCCGTGGGAAATGATCTATTTCAAGGTGTACAAGAGCCAGCTTCCTGTTATCGAGCAGGCCCTTGAAACTGCAGGTCTAATGCTGGGAAGCGATAGATCGCGAGGCTACATGCTGGAGATGATTTGTGCAGATTTTCTGGCGGGTGCGAACATCGAAAACGGGGACTCAAACGCCTTGATACTTTCACTCGACCGGCTCTTTGGTTTGCTTCCACAGCTAAAGCAGCAGGAGTTCCTGAGCAAAGTAAGCGGAACCTCGTGACGTTTAATACTTTGCGACGCCCGCCGTTGAGACTCAATGCCCCACTCTACGCGGAACTCCATCGCAAAATCCTAGAGCGAGACGGTTGGCGCTGCCAATCTTGCGGCTGCATGAATAACCTCCAAGTTCATCACATTCAGTCACGTAGCCGGCTCGGCGACGATACGGAAGAGAACCTCATCAGCTTGTGCGCTTCGTGCCATCGGAGCATTCATTTACGACCACCCCTATAGGGTAGAAACGCGATCGTCAGAGCAAGGTTGCTATAACAAATGCAGTCGGGTCATTGGGAATCAGCCGAAGGTATTCGCGCGCTGACCACGGGGACCATCCACACCGCGTAACCGTTTGGGTTGCGGATGTTGGCGGCCATCTGATCGAAGTATGCAACGGCCGACTCGCGCGTGATCGACGCCAGTTGACCGATTGACTCGGAATACCCGTCGCGCCACGCTTCAAGGATGGCCGCGAAAGTTTCCCGCGGGACGCGCAGCGTGTCAAGGATGACGTAATCCACGGCAATCTCCTCCATCTTCATCGCGGCGAGAATTCCAAAAATGTTGCGGCCGATGAAGAGGTCGGTTTTCGTTCCGGCTGAGAACGCCGGAGCAACCGTATGCCAGAAATCCGCCGGATCGAGCTTGGCCGGCTGGAAATGCAGCATCCCGTAGTCCTCAGGAATAAAGTGCAGGTAGCCCCCGGGGCGGGTGACTCGCACAAGTTCCGCGATAACGCGCTCGGGATAGGGAATCGAGTGCAGTACGTGACGGCACACGGTGAGGTCGAAACTGCGGTCAGCGGCTCGTAGCTCAAATACAGATTGGTGCTCGAACGTCAGCCGGGGCGCGAGGCTTGCGTAGCGCGACCGCGCGAGGTCCAGATGATGATCAAAAATATCTACTCCGACCACTTGCGCTCGTGGAAAGAGTTCGGCCAGCCGCGACGACACTTCGCCAGTGCCGCAGCCGGCGTCGAGTATGCGAGGCTCAGCCGGGAGCGCGTAACGATGAAACAGTCTTATTTCCTGCGGCCAGATTGCACGCGCCTGTGCGTCCAGGTTTCGGACCATAGATTCGTCGGCCATCTGCTTGGCTTGGGGGTTGAGATCGGTCACGGCATTCTCCAACCGGCTGCATCACCGGCACTCGCTTGATCGTAGAGTATCCTTCTGTGAGATCGGAAACGAAAGGTTGGGGGATTGGTCCGCGGCGGTGGACGGTGGGGGCAAATGGCGCGGCTGAGCCAAGCATGTACGCCGGGCACGGTGTACCGTGCCCCTACAAAACCGGATGTCAATCGCGCACACGTACCAAGAATCGGTGCCGGGCGCAGCATGCTGCGCCCCTACAGAACCACTTGGAGCGGACGATCGAGATGAATCGCGCGGCACCGGGAGTATACTCCGGGCGAATGGGGGCGACGATGAGAGCACAAAGCGTGTTGGTTTTGTTTCTTGCGCTAACGGGAAGCGCGATTGCGCAACAGGCGCCAACGCCAACCCCAGCGACGGCGACGGTGCCGGAGATCCCGTATCGCTCGGTGGCCGATTTTCTGAAGCTGCCGCCGGATTTGTATTTGGGCGAAGTCGCCGGCGTGGCCGTTAATTCCAAAGGGCACGTGTTCGTCTTTTCGCGCGGCAATACCACGGGAGCGGCGTATGGCGCGAGCGCCGCGCAACTTCTCGAATTCGGCGCGGACGGGCGCTTCGTGCGCGAAATCGGGCATAACCTTTACGCGTGGTCGTACGCGCATACGGTCAAGATCGATCCGCAAGACAATATATGGATCACGGACAAGGGTTCGGACATGGTGATCAAGTTCACTCCAGCGGGCCGCGTGGCGATGGTCTTCGGGCGCAAGCAGGAAGCCTCGGATGAGGGCACCGGGCCGCTGAAGCACGTGCGCCCGCCGTTGCCGCCGGTGGACGGGATGTTCCGGCAGGTGACCGATGTGGCGTGGGACGCGGCGGGGAATACATACATCAGCGACGGCTACGTCAATTCGCGTGTCGCCAAGGTGGATAAGGACGGCAACTGGATTAAATCGTGGGGCGAGCCCGGCGATGCGCCGGGACAATTCAACACGCCGCACAGCATCGCGACCGATGCGCAGGGAAACGTCTATGTGGCGGACCGCGGGAACCGGCGGATACAGGTGTTCGACAGCGACGGAAAGTTTCTGAGGCAGATCACCATTGACGTGCCCGTGCCGCCGGATGCCCGCCCGGCAATCGGCGCCAAGCCGAAGGCGACGACGGGAACAATGGCGCCCGGCGCGCCGTGGGCGATTTGCATTACGCCGGGGCCGCGTCAAGTGCTGTACAGCTCGGATGCTTTTCCCGGGCGAATCTACAAGCTGAGCCTGGATGGAAAAGTTCTCGGCGTGCTGGGAGAATCGGGCAAGCAGCTGAAGCAGTTTGGTTGGATTCACGAGATGGCGTGCCCGTCGGAGAATGAGCTGTATGTGGCGGAGCTATTGAATTGGCGCGCGCAGAAGTTGGTTCTGGGGCCGGGGCGGTAGATACGCGCAAACCGAAATTCGAAGACTCACCGCAGAGACGCAGAGATCGCAGAGAGAACTGAAGAGAGGTTCCTCGACTGCGCTTCCGGACGCCGGCCGTACATCACTGCACGGTGAAGCGGACGGGCTGGATGAAAATCGCATTGCCTGATTGAATCGAAACGTTGTAGTCGCCGGGCTTCAGTTCCGGAACCTTGATTACGATCTTGTCCGCAGCCTGCGAGACGACCGAGACTTTGTGATCGTCTTTGTCGTCGGAGAGAAATACGGCGGACACGTGGCTTTTCTCCAGACCTTCCCCGGTCACGGTTACCATATCGTTCGCCTTGCCGGAAGCTGGGTCCACGGCCGTCACGCGGGGTGTCGTACCTTGCGCCACGAGCAGTCGAGCTGGAAGGGCGAGAAGCGCGGCTGCGGTTAAGAGCGCGAAGCTCGCACGCACAAATCTTGTGCGGCGTTCAAAATAGCCTAGGGCTGGTGTGTTCGTCACGGACCACCTCTCAATAAATCAGAGTCGCGTAGCCCGATCTCGGGCTTGGGTTTGCGCAGAACATAGTCCCGCGGTATCCGGTTGTCAAACGATATAGGCGAACGACTCCGCGCGCATGGTGGCTGCCAAATTGGGCACAGGGCGCGCACCCACGCGCGTCGCGTTCTGCGCCTCCTGCTACGCTTGGAATACACAATCGAAGATGTTCGTCGAACTTGGGGAGCCTGTATGAAGAGCCGTGGAAACAATTTTCGTCTCGTAGTCTTGCTGGGGGCGCTGCTCGGCGTGGCGCTGGCGCCGGGTTGGTGGGCGGCCCGGGCGCAGCAGCCGTCGACAACGCAGGCACAGGCGAACGCGCCGGGGAAAACGACGTCTCCCGGGCAGACGACTTCACAAGATCAGGGAAGCCAGTCGAGCCCGCTGTATCGCGTGACGGTGGTGGCGCGAACGACGAAAGCGATCAACTACAGCCATGCCAAAGGTTCGACTCCCATCGATTTCAAGGGCACCGTGCTGATGCCGTTCGCGAAAGGCGAAGCGAAGGTCGAAGGCAAAAAGGGCGTCACCAGCGTGTCCGCGAAATTCGACAAACTCTCGCCCGCATCACAGTACGGCCCGCAATTTCTGACCTACGTGTTGTGGGCGGTGACGCCGGAGGGCCGCGCGTCGAATCTGGGCGAACTTGAGCTCGAAGGCGCGAAGGCGAAAGTTGACGGCGCGGCGGCGTTTCAGGCGTTTGCGATGATCGTGACGGCGGAGCCGTATTTCGCCGTGACGCAGCCGAGCGATGTGGTGGTGATGGAGAATTCGGTCCGGCCGGACACGGAAGGAAGCGTGGAAGAGGTGGACGCGAAGTTCGACCTGCTGCTACGCGGCGACTATTCGACGATCACGACGGGCAATGAGCCGACGCGCATGGATCCGCGCATTCCGCTGAGTCTCTACGAGGCGCGCAATGCCGTGCAGATCGCGCAGGCGGCGGGCTCCGACAAATACGCGGCGGAGAGCTTTCAGAAGGCGCAGCAGCTTCTCCAGCAGGCGGAGGACTCGCAGAAGCACAAGTCGCCGCGCAAGAGCGTGGACATGACCGCGCGCGAAGCGGTGCAGACCGCGCAAGACGCGCGATCCATCACCATCAAGCGGCTCGACGAAGAGCGGCAGGAAGCGGAGCGCAAGGCGGCGGAAGCGCGCGAAGCTCTGGCCAAACAGCAAGCTGCGGACGCCGAGAAAGCGAAACTCGAAGCGCAGCTCGAGCAGGCAAAGGCGGCACGCGATAAGGCCGAAGCAGAAGCAGCCCGTGCCGCCGCTCTCGCGCAGCAGCAAGAGGCGGAAAAAGCTGCGGCGCTCGCCGCCCAACAAAAGGGCGAGGCGGAGGCGACCGCAGCGCAGGCGGCGCAACAGGCCGCGCAGGCACAGCAAATGGCGGCGCAGCAACAAGCGGCCGCGGAAGCCGATGCCGAGCGAGCGAGACAAGCCGCGGCCCAAGCGGAGTCCGAGAAGGCCGAGCTGCGCAAGCAGCTTTTGCAGCAATTGAGCAGCATCCTGCAGACGCGCGATTCCGTCCGCGGATTGATCGTGAACATGTCCGACGTGCTGTTTGATACGGGCAGTTACACGCTGAAACCCGGAGCGCGCGAAAAGCTCGCGAAGATTTCGGGCATCCTGCTCGCCTATCCGGCGCTGAAGGTGCAGGTGGAAGGGCACACGGACAGCGTGGGCGGCGACGATTTCAATCAGCGTCTTTCCGAACAGCGCGCGGAGTCGGTGCGAGAGTATCTGGTTGATCAGATGGTGCCCGCCAATGCGGTGACCGCGTTCGGATTCGGCAAGACGAAGCCGGTGGCCACAAACGACACGCCGGAAGGACGCCAGCAGAATCGCCGAGTCGAACTGGTTGTGAATGGGGACGCGATCGGCGACAGCGTTGACGCGCCGGGTGGCGCAGCGCAAACGCAGTAGCCGCGAACGAGCGCGAAGCCGAACGATTGCCCTCGCTCGTTTCTCCCTCTCGATCCTCGCTCGATTGGTGATACCCTCCGCACGTCCCAAGGCGAAAACGTTCCGCTAGACTTGTGGTCAACAATGAATAGAATAGGAGGCCTTGGAAACGAGCGCGTCGCGATTTGGGATGCGGCGGTTCCACGGGCCACTTCGGGCAGTCCTTTCGGGCGAGCGGCGCGCAGATTGTCGAAGAAGGGAAAAAGAAGAGAGAGGTTTTCGTGATTGTAGGTGTACCCAAAGAGAGTTTTCCGGGCGAGCGGCGAGTCGCTCTAGTCCCCGCGGTGATTCCGAACCTGAAGAAGGTTGGTTTGGAAGTCGTCGTCGAGGCGGGCGCGGGCGTCGAGGCCGGCTACCCGGACGCGCAGTACGCGGAAAAGGGCGCGAAGATCGCTCCCGATCGAAAGGCTGTGTTCGGCACGGCGGATATCATCGCTCAGGTGCTGTGCTATGGCTCGAATGACAAGACGGGCAAGGCGGATTTGCCGCTGATGCGGCGGGACCAGGTTCTGATCGGGTTTCTGCGGCCGCTTGGATCTCGCGAAATTCTTCAGGAAATTGCCGGCGCGGGAGTGATGTCTTTTTCGGTCGAGCTGATGCCGCGGACGACGCGCGCGCAGAGCATGGACGCGCTTTCATCCATGGCGACGGCGTGCGGATATAAGGCGGTGCTGATCGCGGCGGATGTGCTTCCGCGGTTTTATCCCATGCTCACGACTGCGGCGGGCACGATCACGCCCGCGCGGGTGCTGATTCTGGGCGTCGGCGTGGCGGGACTCCAGGCGATCGCCACGGCGCGGCGGCTTGGGGCAGTGGTGTCGGCCTACGATCTGCGGCCGGCGGTGAAGGAGCAGGTGCAAAGCCTGGGCGCGCGTTTCGTCGAATTGCCGATTGAGGCGAAGAATGCTGAGGATGCGCGCGGATATGCGACCGCGCAGGACGAGGCGTTCTATGCGAAGCAGCGCGAGCTGATCGGGCGCGTGGTGGCGGAAAACGACGTGGTGATTACCACCGCGGTGGTGCCCGGGAAGAAGGCGCCGACGCTGGTGACCGCGGAGATGGTGCGCGCAATGGTGCCGGGGTCGGTGATCGTGGATCTGGCGGCGGAGCGCGGCGGGAACTGCGAGCTGACGCGGGCGGAAGAAACGATCAGCGTGAACGGCGTCACGATCATCGGCAAGATCAATCTGGCGAGCACCGTGCCGTACCACGCAAGTTCGCTCTACGCGCGCAACGTGACGGCGTTTCTGGCGCACCTTGTCAAGGACGGCAAGCTGAATCTGAATCCTGCGGACGAGATTACGCGAGAGACGATGCTGACGCGGGGTGGAGAAGTGGTGAACGCGCGAGTGAGGGAGTTCTTTTCGCTGCCGGCGCTGGTCGCGCAGGGCGGAGCGTAAACAGCAGCGTAGCGGAGCAAAAGGAGAAGGGACCATGTCGGGGGACGTCTTAATCAACAGTCTCTTCGTATTCATGCTGGCGGGTTTTGTAGGGTTTCAAGTAATCAAGCGCGTGTCGCCGCTGCTGCACACGCCGCTGATGTCCCTTACCAACGCGCTGGACGCCATTGCCGTTGTGGGAGCGATCCTGCTGGCCGGGAGGCACGAGAGCAAACTGGCGTTCTGGCTCGGAATGATCGCCATCGTGGCGGCTACGAGCAATATCGTCGGCGGATTCTTGATCACCGATCGCATGCTGAAGATGTTCAAGTCCAGCCGGCCACAAAAATCCTAGATATGACACTTCCCGCGAATTTCCTCATTGAGATCGTTTACCTGATCGCGACTGCGCTCTTTGTTTTTTCGCTGATGTGGCTGAGCGCGCCGACCACGGCTCGCCGAGGAGTTCTGGCGGGCGAAATAGGGATGGCGCTGGCGATCGGCGGAACTCTATTCGAGCGCGGAATCGTCGACTATCAGTGGGTTGCCGTGGCGCTGGTGCTGGGAACAATCATCGGCGTGCCGCTTGGGATGGTGCAGATGACCGCGGTGCCGCAGCGGACCGCGCTCAGCCATGCGTTTGGTGCGTGCTGTGTCACGCTGGTGGGCACGGCGGAGTATTACTTGCATCGATCGAGTGTCCCGAAATTTACGATGTCGGTGCTATCGCTGGAAGTGATCCTGGGGGGGCTTACGTTTACCGGCAGCCTGATGGCCGCCGGGAAACTACAGGAGCTTTCGTTTATTCCCCAGCGCCCCGTCACATACAAAGGCCAAAATTTCGTAAACCTTGCCATGCTGACAGTCGCAGTCGCGATCGCGGTAACGCTGGTGCTGAATCCGATGCACGCGGTACTTTTCCCGGTCATGGTGGGGATTTCGCTGCTGTTCGGAATAATGCTGATCGTCCCGATCGGCGGAGCGGACATGCCGACGGTGATCTCGCTGTTGAACTCCTATGCCGGGCTTTCTGCCGCGGCGATGGGATTCGTGCTCAACAGCAAACTATTGATTGTTGCGGGCGCTCTCGACGGGTCCTCCGGCCTCATTCTGTCCGTGATCATGTCGAAAGCGATGAACCGGTCGTTCACCAACGTGCTCTTCGGCGCCTTCGGGCAAGTGCAGGCGGCCGCTGCAGGCGCGGCGGAAGCGAAGACCGTACGGAGCGCGACCGCGGAAGAGGCTGCGGGGATATTGGCCGCTGCGAACAAAGTCGTCATCGTCCCGGGCTACGGCATGGCCGTGGCGCAGGCCCAGCACAAGGTGCGCGAGCTCTTCGACGCCCTGACCAAAAGGGGCGTGGATGTGAGATTCGGGATTCATCCCGTTGCGGGCCGCATGCCAGGACACATGAACGTCCTGCTGGCCGAAGCGGACATCCCCTACGACCGGCTGATGGAGATGGACGATATCAATTCCGATCTCCCTCAAACCGATGTCGCTCTGATCATCGGGGCGAACGACGTGACCAACCCCGCAGCCCGTAGCGACACGAGCAGCCCGATCTACGGAATGCCCATTATGGACGTGGACAAGGCCCGGACCGTGATGGTCATCAAGCGCAGCATGAGTCCTGGATTTGCCGGAATCGATAATCCGCTGTATTACTTCGACAAGACATTAATGCTCTTCGGAGACGCCAAAGGATTCGTGGGCGATATCGTCCGCGAGCTTACCGGCGGCTCGCACCACTAGTCCCCTCTAGCCCTATAAGTCGGAACCCTCATCGCCAAAGAAGAGGATCTGCGTTGTTACCTGCGCATCTCCAATGTGGGATGCGCCACATATCGAGGAGATAAAGCCTTCCTTGGGGGCAAATGAGTCCTATTGGCCCGTATCTAGTGCCTTTTTGGCACTTCTAGTCCAATTTGTAGTTGTTGCTCCGAGGACGTACCCCTACCTTAGATAACACAAGTTTGCTTCTTAATATGAGCAGCGCTCATAGCGCTCCGTTTCTTTTGGGGGCCGTGGCAAGCGCCAATACCGGGGATTACAAGGAAAAGGCATGTCGTCTTTGATGCAAACCACGGGCAAGAACATACAACCTAGCCGGAACGTGGTATCGCGTGTGGTGGCGAACGAGGCGATCGTAGTGCCAATCCGGCGTGGCGCGGCGGACATGGACTCGATCTACACGTTCAACGAAACCGGCACAACGTTGTGGGGAATGATAGAGGCGAACCGCAACGCATCGGAGTTGGCGGCGCACCTTCAGTCGGAGTATGGACTCTCCGAGGAAAAGGCGGCGGCGGACACCGAGAGATTTCTGGCGGATCTGACCGAAGCGGGATTGATCGAGCTTCTCTGATCGGATTTGCAGATCCACGGCTGGGCGGCCGGGGCTTGGGATGAACGACGCAACCTACGCGACATTTAGCCGCGCGATACACGAGCGCCATTTTGGCCGGCGCACGCCCGTGGAAGTGTCTATTGAGGTGACGCGGCGCTGCCCGCTGGAATGTCTCCACTGTTACAACAACCTGCCGATGAACGACGCGGCCGCGCGAGCGCAGGAACTCACCCTCGAGGAGCACTGCAAGCTGCTGGATGAAATGTCCGCCGCAGGCTGCCTCTGGATCTGCTACACGGGCGGCGAGATTTTCGGGCGCAAGGATTTCCTGGACATCTATACCGAGGCCAAGAAGCGCGGCTTCCTGGTCACCCTATTTACGAACGGGACGCTGATTACGCCGCGGATTGCGGACTATCTGGCGGAGTGGCGGCCCTTTGCGATCGAGATCACGCTCTACGGAGCCACGCGCGAGACCTATGAAAAACTGACGCAGGTGCCGGGATCCTACGACCGCTGTCTGCGCGGAATTCGGTTGCTTCTCGATCGCGGCTTGCCGCTGAAACTGAAGACGGTGCCGACGAGCGTGAACCAGCACGAAGTGTACGAAATGAAGCGAATGGCCGAGGAAGACTTCCACGTCGAATTCAAATTCGATTCGCTGATCAATCCTAGAGTGGACTGCTCGCAGAGCCCAATCGCCGTCCGGATGACCCCAGAGGAAGTGGTGGCGCTGGATTACTACGATCCCAAGCGCGCTCATGAATACGGCCGCCTCATCGAGCGGGAACTGGCCGCGCCCCTGGTGGAAACGCCGGACGACAACCACCGGTATTTCTGCGGTGGGGGAATGAACGGCTGCGCCATCGATCCGACCGGCGAGATGAGCATTTGCGTGATCTCGCACCAGCAGGACTACAACATCCGGAGCAAGGGTTTTCGCGAGGGGTGGGACGGCCCGCTGCTCGAGATTCGCAATCAGCCGCGCACGCGCCCAACGATCTGCGACCGGTGCAAGATTCGCTCGATCTGCGGCATGTGCCCGGCCAACGGCGAGCTCGAGAACGGCGATGCCGAATCGCCCGTGGATTTTCTTTGCCAGGTCGGGCACCTGCGCGCCTACGCGCTTGGTTTTGACGTGCCCGAGCACGGCGATTGTACGTGCTGCAAGTCCGGCGAAGTGCACGACGAACTTCTGGCCTCGGCCCAGCGCATTCAAAAACAAGAATCAGACCCAAGCCTGTGGGCCGGAGGCAAGACGCCTCCTCCGGCGTTCAACGTGCTGCAACCTTCCGGGGGATGCGCGAGCGGCGGCTGCGGATCGTGCGCGACGCATCACGCATGAGACGTACAAACGGCGAGGGGATGAGCGAAGGGAATCAATCCGAGAAGAACGAACGGAAGTCCTACGAGGCTCCCCGGATCATTCGCGTGAGTCTGCGGCCAGACGAAGCCGTCCTTGGCCATTGCAAAGTCTCCGGCGTAGCCGGGCCCGGCAATAGCTCGTGCGGCGCCCTATTCTGCCGGACACCCGGATCCTGACGAAGCCGAGAACCCCGATGCCAATCGCTCAAACAGACATTGCTTGCCCCGGGGCCTTCGCGTCATCGGAACCGAAAAGGACGCAGCGGCTCGCCTTTCGCGTGGGCGGGACGGGCTTCGGCCTGTTCAGCGACGAGGACATCGAGATGATGCTGGATCCGGGCCTGCGCGATTTCGTCGTCGAGCCGAGCATGAGCGACATTCAAATACGCGTGGAGTGGACCGAAAACTTGGAGATTCCTTCCGGAGAGCCGCTCTTCAATTCCGGAGGCTTATGGCGGCTATTCGAGGAGTCGGACGGATATCGTTTCTATTTTTCGACGCCGTATCTTGGCGCCTCGCCGTACAAGGCTGCGTGGTTCGATCCGGATTTCAAGCGCGGGCATCTCGTTTTGTTCCGTCCGTACTTCGATGCGCGCAAGGCGGTCTACCCGCTGGAGTACCCGCTCGATGAGCTGCTGATGATTCACCGCCTGGCGTGCGGAGAAGGCGTGGAAATGCACGCGGTGGGAATCGTCGATGATGCCGGGAAAGGGCACCTCTTTTTGGGGCATTCGGGCGCGGGGAAGAGCACGACGGCGCGGCTATGGAAGTCGCAACCGAACGCCCACGTCCTGAGCGATGACCGGATCATTCTTCGCGCGCGCGACGGGCGAATCTGGATGTACGGCACGCCATGGCACGGCGATGCGGGCATCGCTTCTCCCGAATCCGCCCCGCTTTCGAAGCTTTACCTGCTGGAACACAGCAACAAGACGGAGCTCGTTTCGCTTGCTCCCGGACGCGCCGCGGCGGAGTTGTTCACGCGCAGCTTCGTGCCGCACCATTCGCAAAAAGGGCTGCAATTCACGCTGCGATTCCTCGACCGCGTGGCCCGAGAAACGCCGTGTTCCATCTTCCGGTTCCTTCCGGATATCAGCGCAGTGGAGGCGATCTGCCGTGACGGTGCTTAAGACATTGGAGAAGCGCGATTCGCGGCAATTCGCCGTGGTGTGCGAGGCCGCGCTCGACGACGGCTTGAGGGTGCGCTTCCGCGCGGATGGGCGGAGCATGCAGCCAAACGTCTTGGGCGGCGACACCGTGGTGCTCGCGCCCATTTCGGCCGGGAAGCTGAGGCGCGGCGACATCGCGTTAACGAAGAGCGATCGGGGATTTGTGTTGCATCGAGTGATCGGGTGGGATCAATCGACCGGTGCATTGATCACGCGCGGGGATGCGGGCCGGGAGAACGATGCGCCGACCAGCAAGTTGCTCGGGAAGGTAATCGCGATCGAGCGTGACGGAAGGGTCATTTCGCTGGAGAGGCCAGGAACCGCCGCGCTGCACGGCCTTCGCAAGCAAGCGCATCGTTTACTTCGCGCCGGCGCGCGAGGGGCGAAGCGCTACCGCACGGCGCTAGCGCCTGCGCTTTTCATGATCTTCGCGCTTTTCTTGCAAGCCGCGCCCGCTGCGGCGCAGACCACGCTCACGGTGACGGACGCCGGCGCTCCAAATCCCGTGGCGACAGGCGCCAACATCACATTTACCCAAACCGTTAAGAACACGACGGCGACTCCCGCGTCGGGCGCGTCAATCACGCAAACCACGCCGCCAAACACCACATTCGTATCGATGGCGCCACCCGCTACCGGCTGGACGTGCCTCACGCTGCCTGCCGTGGGCGGTACAGGCACGGTGACTTGCACTGCGACAGCGAACGTCGCCGCCAACGCGACCCTGATATTTGCGCTTGTGGTGCAGGCAGACCCTGAAGCGCCTGGTGGATCGACGATTACGAACAATGTAACGGTGAACTGGACCGGTCCGGCCGGGGGGGGCACCAACAACGGCTCTGCGTCCGTCACAGTGATCGGCGCGGACCTCGCGATGACCCAGGTTGCGTCTGCGACAACAGCTGCGCCGGGCTCGACAATTACCTATACAGAAACCGTCACCAACAACGGCCCGAGCTCCGCCACCACAGCGGTTCTTTACCAAGAGACGCCGCCGAATACGACTTTCACTTCCATCACGGCCCCAGCGGGTTGGACGTGCACCTCGCCGACCGCCGGCAACACGGGTCAGGTGGTCTGTACGGATGGTTCGGCATTGACGAGTGGAACCACGACGACGGCATTTACATTCGTCGTGACGATTAATCCGGGGCCCACTCCACCCGCTCCCGCGGCGGGTACGACGATCGTGAATTCGGCCGACGTGACTTCGGCGACGACGGATTCGGTCGCCTCCAACAACTCGACAATCACGTCGGTGTTGGTCGAAACCTCCGGCGATTCCGATCTCGCGCTATCCATGTCGCCGTCGTCCACGCCGGTTTTTGTTTCCTCGCCAATCAGCTACACGATCCAAATCCGGAATCTTGGTTTATCGTCCGGTGCGGGTGTTTCAGTTGTGGATACGCTGCCAGCGTCGCTCACAGGCGCGTCGGCAACGACAACGGCTGGCAGCTGCGGAGGAGTGGTCTCCGGAACGATCACGTGCAATTTGGGCACGGTGGCATATCCGCTCGGCGCGCCGATCACGATTACGGTGAGCGGCACGGCTTCCGGCACGGCTACTTCGATGACGAACAGCGCAACAGTTTCGACAACGGGTACTGATCCCGTCAGCGCCAACAATTCCGCGACGATCTTGACCGTTGTGCAGCCGCTGGTTTGCTCGACACCCGGAAGAGACGGCGCCGGAGGAACGCTGACCGGAGTCGTGAACACATATTTTCCGCCAGGCGCTGGCGTCACGGGTGCGGCGGCGGGCTCGACCTCGATTGCCCTGGGTGCAGCCGCAGGCGCACCTGCCGCTCAGACGCCCGTTGCGATCGGTGATCGTCTGCTGATCATCCAGATGCAGAACGCCACGATTAACTCGACGAATTCCAGCGTCTATGGAGACGGCGTTCCCGGCGATCCGGGATCGGGATCGACCAGCCTGGGCAGCAGCGGACTTTTCGAGTATGTGACCGCGACATCGACTTTGGCAGTCGGCGGCGGCACGCTTTCGTTCACTGGTGCGGGGAACAATGGCGGGTTGGTGAACACGTATGTACAGGCAGCGGCGTCTCCGACCACGAATCCGACAGCCGGGCAATCGACATTTCAAGTGATTCGCGTTCCGCAGTACACGACCGCGGTGTTGAGCTCGACCCTGGACGGTTTGTCGTGGAACGGTTCCGTCGGAGGTGTCCTGGCGCTGGATGTTGCAACGCATCTCACGCTTGGCGGTGTCGTGGCGGTTGATGCGCAAGGCTTCCGTGGCGGCGCGGGCCAGATTTTGGCCGCAGCCACCCCCCCCCCGACGCCCCTGAGCACGGATTATGTGACGCTTTCGACGCAAACGACAAACGCCCCCAAGGGCGAAGGAATCGCCGGCACGCCCAAGACGGTTGCCAATAGGACTCTAACCACGCTAATCAACACCGGCAATGAAGGATATCCAGCGGGCAGCTTCGCGCGCGGCGCTCCGGGCAACGCAGGCGGCGGTGGGACCGACGCAGACCCGACGGCAAACGACCAAAACGACGGCGGCGGCGGCGGTGGAAACGGCGGCGCGGGTGGTATAGGCGGATTTGGCTGGAATAGTGCGGGCATTTTTGGAGGTTTCGGCGGAGCGGCATTTCCTGCTTCGACCAACGCGGTCGTGATGGGCGGCGGTGGCGGCGCCGGCACCACGAACAACGGCTCGTTCTGGAATCCGGCTACTGACACCGGCAACAACAATTGCGGCGCGCTATGCACCGGCATCGCCAGCAGCGGTACGGCCGGCGGCGGAATCGTGATCATCCATGCAGGCACGATTACGGGTACTGGCACCATCACCTCAAATGGCCAGCAGGCGCTTGAAACGGAAAACGATGGAGGTGGCGGCGGTGGCGCAGGCGGGACAATCATCGTGCTCACGAATAACGGCGGCGTTTCGGGTCTGACGGCGTCTGCCGTCGGTGGAAACGGCGGCGTGACCTGGCCGGAACAGGCTCCTGGCACGTTTCCGGGCAACCGTCACGGGCCCGGCGCGGGAGGCGGCGGCGGTGTGATTTTCACTTCCTCGGCTCCAGCCAGCGCAAACATCAGCGGCGGCGCTCCCGGATGGTCCACTCTGGCCGACGATGCCTACGGCGCAACCCCCGGCATGCCCGGAATCTTTTCCTCCGGTGCACCAGTTCAGGGAAGCCCCGGCGCGCAATCCGGAGCGTACTGCGCAGCTGCCGACCTGGCCGTCACCAATTCCGGCGCGCCGAGCCCCGTTATTCCGGGCAACAACATTACCTACACGCAGACCGTGACGAACAACGGCCCGGTTGACGGGATCGACGCCGCGATGACCGAAGTCGTTCCGGCGAATACGACGTTTCAATCGATCGTGATTTCGGGTGCCGGCGCCGCCGGATGGAGTTGTTCGACTCCCGCCCTTGGCGGTACAGGAGTCATCAATTGTACCGACGCGGACATACCTGCTGGCGCGCCAGGCGCGGCAACATTCACGGTGGTGGTGAAGGTTAACGGCGGCACGGCCACCGGCACGCAGATTACGGACACAATTTCGGCGACGTCGGATACCAACGATCCAAACCTTACGAATAATTCCGCGACCGTCTTGACCATCGTCGGCGCCGCGAACACGGCCAACCTGGCGATCACGAACGCAGCTGCGCCGAATCCGGTCATTGCCGGCAACAACATCACCTATACCGTCGTGGTCACGAACAACGGGCCCGGCACATCGAGCACGGTGGCGTTCACGGAGGCTCTGCCGGCGAACACTTCGTTTGTATCGGTTGCAGCGACTTCGGGAACCGCCGGCTGGACTTGCTCAGGTTCGTCGATTTCCTGCACGATTCCTACATTTGCCTCTGGCGCATCGACCACGTTCACCGTCGTCGTAAAAGTTGGCGCCGCGACCCCTTCTGGAACAATCATCACAGATACCGCGACGGTGTCAGCAGCGACAACCGATCCAAATCCGTCGAACAACATAGCAACCGTCACAACGATCGTCGCGACCGCGGGTCAAGCGGACCTCGCGCTCACGAAGACTGGCACGCCGAACCCGGTCCTCGCGGGAAACAACCTCACTTACACGATTACGGTGACGAACAACGGGCCGGCGACAGCCACAAACGTCACCATGCAGGACACGCTTCCGGCAAGTACATCGTTTGTTTCAATCACCACGCCGGCCGGATGGGCATGCCCGGCGCCATCCGGCGGGTTTCAGAATTGCACGAATTCTTCCGTCGGAGCGAACACGACGGCGACGTTTACGATGGTCCTGAAGGTGACTGCCGGCACAGCACCGGGAACGGCCATTACGAACTCCGCGACGGTGTCGTCGTCCAGTACCTCGGATCCGACTAACGCGAACAACTCCGCCTCGACGACTTCCAACGTAGCTTCGCCAACCCAGGCCGACGTAGCGATTATTAAGACCGCGTCGCCGGAACCTGTCGATCAAGGAACCAACCTGACGTACACGCTGCAGGTGACGAATAACGGACCGGCCGTGGCACAAGGCGTCACGGTTACGGATGTTCTGCCGGGTGAGGTGACGTTTACTTCCGTCTCGATACCGGCGTCGCAGGGGACCTGTTCCTACACCGCCGGAACCACTACAGTAAGTTGCAACCTGGGGACGATGAACGTGGGCGGGCTGGTGATCATCACGATCAACGTGAATGCCGCCACGTTCAGCTCCGTGACACTTTCTTCCAACACTGCGACGGTTAGCAGCACCACGAGCGATCCGAACTCGACGAACAATTCTTCGACCGCCATCACCACGATCCAATCGCCCACCACGGTGGAATTGACGTCGTTCCAGGCGCAGTCCCGCCCGGGAGGCGGAGTGCTGCTGGAGTGGCGGACGCGCGAAGAGAGCCGAAATCTGGGTTTCCACTTGTACCGTGAAGACGCGCAGGGCCGCCACCGGGTTGATCCGTCGCTGATCGCCGGTTCGGCGCTGCTGATGCGCGGCGGACGGCCGCAACACCGCGCGAAGACATATCAGTGGATTGACGCCCAAGGCGGGCTGCAGTCGGCATACTGGCTCGAGGACGTGGATCTCAACGGCACGCACACGCTGCATGGGCCCGTTTACGCGGATTCGGTCTCTTTGAATTCAGAGCCCGTCGCGCAGGCGCGTCTGCTGAGCCAAGTGAATCAGACGCTCGCCGTCGCGGCCTCGACTGCGCCGGCGCCTGCGCAAGTCACGCGGGTGCTCAGGACTCCGCGTCCGCAAATACCGCAGCTCGCGCCGGGTGAATCGCCCGTCTCGCTCAACGGAGATCCCGCGGTCAAGATATCGGTCACGAGCGAAGGATGGTATCAGGTCTCGCGCAATCAGCTCGTCGCGGCGGGGCTTCCACCGGGCGTGGACGCCCGCACGCTGCAACTTTACGCGGAAGGAATCGAGCAGCCGATGCTCATTCTCGGAAGACAGTTTGGTCCACTCGGGCCGAACGACAGCATTGAATTCTACGGAACCGGCATCGACACGCCATTTTCGGGCACGCGTGTCTATTGGCTGGTGCGCGGCTCGCGCCCGGGCAAGAGAATAACGGAGGTGCCTTCGCCTGGAAGAGGCGCCCCGAGCGCGCAGAGCTTCCCGTTCACGGTGCTGTTCGAGCAGCGCACCATCTATTTCGCGGCATTGCTCAATGGCGAGAACAACGACAACTTCTTTGGCGCCACCGTGACGACAGACCCGGTGGATCAGGCCATTACGGTCGCTCACATCGATCCCACGTCGAGCCTGCCCGTTACCATGGACGTAACGCTGCAAGGCGTGACGGACGCCCAGGCGCACAGTGTCTCAATCGCTTTCAACGGCGCGCCCGTCGGCGAGATGGATTTCGCCAATCAATCTAACGTGACGAACACTTTCGCCATTAGCAATAGCTTGCTGCAAAACGGCGCGAATACAGTCACGCTGACGGCGCTTGATGGAGATAACGACGTCAGCCTGGTTCAGTCCATCGCCCTGCATTACGCGCACACGTACACGGCGGATTCCAATTGGCTGCGAGCGACGGCGTCAGCAGGCGATACCGTGCGCGTCAACGGATTCTCGAGCGCGCAGATTCACGTGCTCGACATCACCGATCCGCTCGCCATCGCGCAGCTGACCGGTCCCGTCGCGTCCGATGGATCGAGCTTCGGTATTACGCTGATGGTGCCCGGTTCTCGCGGAGCCGAGCGCACCCTGCTGGCTCTCACCGACGATCAAACCTCCGCGCCGGCGGGCCTGGCGTTCCACGCGCCGAATTCGCTCGATCGGCCGCAATCGGGCGCTGACATGGCAGTGATCGCTCATCCGGACTTTGTTGCCAGCATCGCCCCACTGGTGAAGCTGCACGAGACCCAGGGCACCTCCGTGAACCTGGTGACGACCGATCAGCTATTCGACGCGTTCAACTACGGCGAGCGAAGCCCTTTTGCGCTGCAGAATTACTTGCAGCTTGCGGCCACCAGCTGGCGTACTCATCCGCAGGCAGTTCTCCTGGTGGGCGACGCTTCGTTCGACCCGCGCAACTATCTCGGCTTTGGCGAGAACGATTTTGTTCCCACCAGGCTAATCGAAACGGCTGCGTTCAAGACGGCTTCCGACGACTGGCTGACCGATTTCAAGCAGACCGGCTTCGCCACGATACCCACCGGGCGGTTGCCGGTCGGCACGCCGGCGGAAGCGGCGCTGGTCGTCTCCAAGATTGTGGGCTACGAACGTGGCGGCGATTCGGGGAGCTGGAACCAGCAAGCACTAGTGATTGCGGACCAAAACATTGGCGCGGACTTCACGACTGCGGCGAATGTCGCGGCGGCGGACATGCCGGCGTCGCTTGAGGTCACGAAAATCCTCGCCGACGGCCAGGATCCCACTGCGATCAAGCAGCAGATCCTGGGAGCGCTGAACAATGGATCACTGCTGGTGAACTACCTCGGCCACGGATCGGAAGAGCAATGGTCCTTCGCCGATTTCTTTGACGATTCGACGGCGGCGAGCCTTTCGAATGGCGAGCGTTTGCCGGTGTATCTGCTAATGGACTGCCTCAACGGATTCTTTCAGGATGTCTATCAGACGAGCCTTTCGTCATCGCTCATGCTGGCGCCGAACGGAGGAGCCGTGGCGGTGTGGGCTTCGTCGGGATTCACTGACGCTGCTCCGCAGGCGACCATGGACCAGGCTCTCCTGGGCGGATGGAAGGCCAATCCGACCCTGCCAATCGGCAAGGCGATTCTGAACGCCAAGACTGGAATCGTCGACGCGGACGTGCGCCGCACGTGGATTCTCTTTGGCGATCCGGCGATGAAACTGCAGTTCTCGACCCCTTCCGCGCCTCCCACTCCGCCGCGTAAGCGGGGCCACTAGAAGAAATTACCGCACTTGTGGAGCCGCGCCGGCCCAGCTAGCGTACAATTCATTCTGCATGTCCTTCCGATCTGGATTCGTCGCGATTGTGGGCCGCCCGAACGCGGGCAAGTCAACACTCGTGAACGCGCTCGTGGGCCGCAAAGTCGCGATCGTCTCGCCGCGGCCGCAGACCACGCGCAATCGCATTCAGGGCATCTTGAACCGCGACGATGCGCAGATCGTGTTGATTGATACGCCCGGAATCCACCAGGCAAAGAATGTGCTCAGCCGCCAGATGATGGACGAGGCTCAGCATGCGCTCGAAGGCGTGGACGTGCTCTCGCTGATCGTGGATGCTTCGGCGGATTTTGGCGCGGGGGACCAATTTTCGCTCGAGTGGGTGCGACGCTTCCACGGGCCAACCTTCCTGCTGCTCAACAAAGTGGATCGCGTTCGCAGGCAGCTTCTGCTTCCTTTAATCGAGAAGTACGCCGGCCTGTACGATTTCGCGGAGGTTTTTCCCATTTCCGCGCTAACGGGAGAAGGCTGCCCGGCGCTGGTGGATGGCTGGCTCGCGCGGTTGCCCGAATCGCCGCCCTATTTTCCGCCGGATCAATTCACCGATCAGCCGGAGCGATTTCTGGCCGCCGAATTGATTCGCGAAAAAGCGATCCTAGCGACCCGCGAAGAGGTGCCGCACGCCATCGCCGTACTGGTTGACACCTTCGAGGAAAAGAAGGAACTGGTCAAGATTCGGGCGACGCTTTACGTCGAACGCGAAGGGCAGAAGGGAATTCTGATCGGCAAGCGCGGCGAGACGATGAAGAAGATCGGCACGCAGGCGCGCAAGGAAATTGAAACCATTTTAGGCGCTCACATCTTTCTCGAGCTTTTCGTCAAAGTGCAGCCCAACTGGCGCCAGAATGCGGTGCTCGTCCGCCAGCTGGATTGGCACCGGCAACTCGAACAACTCGGCGAATTGCAGCAGGAACAAACGGAACTCTAGGGGCTGACCACGTCGAGATCGTGGGCGACAGCCACCTTGCCGCCATAGCCTTTTTTCAGCGCATCGATCAAGCCTGCCTCGGTAGCATTACCCATGAACGCAAGGTGCGTCGTCACGAGCGCTTTGGCATGCGCGCGCGTGGCGATGTCGGCGAGTTCGGAAGCCGACGTATGAAACGCCGCCATGTAATGCGCCCATTTTTCAGGCGGATCCACGGCGTTCGCGGGCAAGCCGAAATATACTTCGTGGATCAGAAGGTCGCATCCGTTGCAGGCTTGCACCACGCTTTCCGCGGGAGCCGTATCTCCGGAATAGACGATGCTCTTGCCGCTCGCATCGAACCGGTACCCGAGAGCGAGCGGCCAGCTCCCATGCCGAACAGCGAACGCAGTGACTTTGACGTTGGCGTCCTGAAATACGACGCCCGGCTTTATTTCATGCGCGTTCACGTTGTGCCCGGTTAAGTTCGCGTGTTCGAGCCCGGTCGTACGGACGTGAATGTCTTCCGCGTACGCCTTGAGAATGTTCTCTGCCATCGCCGAGATTCCCGGCGGTCCGTATAGTTCAAGTGGAGTTGCCCGTCCCATCACCCAGGGAGTCAGAATCAAGTCGGGCAATCCGAGGGTGTGGTCCGAGTGTAGGTGAGAAACAAACGCGACGCCGAGGTCCCGCGGATTGAGCGCCCTGATTCCATTCGCAAACGCGGCGTTTGCCTGTCGCACCACGCCAACGCCGACATCCACAAGATAGGCCTTATCGCCGGCAACCACGGCCAGACTTGGACCCTGGCGGTCCGGCGTAGGGCCGGGAGTGCCCGTTCCGAGGAAGACGACCAAAGGCGCCTTCGGTGCCTCGACTAGTGCGCCGCCCAGCTCTTGGCCGGAGGAGGCGCCGATGAAGAGAACGCTCAGGACGAGCGCGATGCACAAAGTCCAGTTTCGCATGGATGGTATCCCTATTCGCTTCACGACGCCTTCGAAGGCGCGATGCCGAGCGAGCGCATCTTGCGGTAAAGATGACTACGCTCAAGGCCGAGCGCCGCGGCCGCCTTGGTCATATTCCAGCGGTTCTCTTCGAGCTTGCGCAGGACAAACTCGCGTTCGTAGGCCGACCGCGCCTCATGGAGGCTTTCGTAGGGTTTTTGCGGGCTCTTCGACGCGCCGCGAAATAGCTCGGGCGGCAGGTGGTGCGGCTCGATGCGCGGCGACGGGCAGATAATCACCAGCCGCTCGACCAGATTGCGCAGTTCCCGCACGTTGCCCGGCCACGGATACATCAGCAGCACTTCCATCGCGGCGACCGTGAACTCCTTCGGCTTCCTGCCGTACGCCTCGCAGAATTCCTTCAGGAAGTGCGCCGCAAGAACCGGAATGTCCTCAGTCCTCTCGCGCAGGGCGGGAACGTAGAAGGGAATCACGTTGAGCCGGTAAAAGAGATCTTCACGAAACGCGTTGCGGCCGATCTCCTCTTCGAGTTTCTTGTTTGTCGCGGCGATCACGCGGACGTCCACCGTCACCGGCACGTTCGACCCGAGCGGCTCGACGCGCTGCTCTTCCAGCACGCGCAGGACCTTCGACTGCGTTTTCAGGCTCATGTCGCCGACTTCGTCAAGAAACAGCGTCCCACCGTCGGCTTTCTGAAACTTCCCCACCTTGTCTTCGCTAGCGCCCGTGAAGCTGCCCTTGCGATGGCCGAACATTTCCGATTCGATCAGCTCTTCCGGAATCGCCGCGCAGTTGACCTCCACAAACGGTTTCTCGTTGCGCTGGCTGCTGGCGTGGAGAGCGCGCGCGACCAGTTCCTTGCCGGTGCCGCTTTCGCCGTAGATAAGCACGCGGCCGGTGGTTGGCGCGGTGAGCGCGATCTGCTGGCGAAGCGCCTTCATCGGCACGCTCGCACCCAGGATCTGGTGCCGCTCCTCGAGCTCGGCGCGCAGGCGGCGGTTCTCATCCTCCAGGCGCACGTATTCCAGCGCGTTACGCACGACCACCACGATCTTTTCAAGCGAAAGCGGCTTCTCGACGAAATCGAAGGCTCCGAGCTTGGTGGCGCGCACCGCGCCTTCGATACTTCCGTGGCCGGAAATCATTACCACGACCGGCGCGCCGTCCTGCGCTTGTATGCGCTCGAGCGTTTCCAGGCCGTCCATCTTGGGGAGCCAAATGTCGAGCAGGATCAGGTCGAACGTGTGCCGCTCGATTCGCTCCAGGCATTCTTCGCCGGACGCGACAGCCTCGACTTCGTAGCCCTCGTCGCGCAGGAGTGCGCCCAAAGATTCGCGGATGCCGGTCTCGTCGTCAACGATCAGTATGCTGGCCATGAATCCGTCAGGGGCCTCAGCTCGCTTGCGTGGAGATTCCGACTTCGGCGGCAGGGAAGCGGATCAAAAACCGCGCGCCGGCGGGCATGTTGTCCTCGACGCGAATGGTGCCATTGTGCTCGGCAATGATCCGGCTCGCAATCGCCAGGCCGAGTCCCGTGCCGCGGCCTTTGGTCGAAAAATGAGGTAAAAACAGCTTTTCTTTGTCCTCGGGTGAAATTCCGTGGCCGCTGTCGGAAATCTCGATGACGACGGCGTCCCCGTCGCTTTCTGTGCGAGTGGACACGCGCAAACGGCGAATCGGCGCGCCTTCCATGGACTCCGCCGCGTTGTCGATCAGGTTGGCCACGACCTGGCGGATCAGCTCTGGGTCAGCCTTCACGGAGGGAAGCGAGCCTGCCAGATCGGTCGAGACGACGATTCCGTCGAGGCGCCCCTGGAAGAGTCCCAGCGCGCTTTGGACGATGGAGTTCAAATCGGCCGGTGCAAGCCGCGCAGCCGGGAACCGCGCGAACTGCGAAAATTCATCCACGAGAGATTCGAGCGTCTGCACCTCGCGCTCGATCAGTCCCGCGCACTCGGCTGACAATTTCTCGAACTCCGTGCGCTGTGCCGCCGGGTTTGCCGCAGCCGCGCGGTCCAGATACCGCAGCAGGCGCTGCGCGGAAAGCTGGATAGGCGTCAGCGGGTTCTTGATTTCGTGCGCGATCCGCTGCGCAACCTCCTGCCACGCGGCCGCTTTTTGCGCCTGCAAAAGGTCGGTCAGGTCGTCAATCACGACGATGAATCCGGGATTGGAACGCCGCGGGCCCAGGGACGTCACCGTCACCGCCGTGCGCACCAAACGGCCGCTGGTCGCGATTTCGATTTCGCTCGAAGCCGCGCCCATCCGAAGCGATCGCCGCATCAGATGCAGCACGGCTCGCGCCGCCTCTTCTCCGACCAGATCCGCCAGCGAATGCGCGCGGCGCGCCGATTCGCCCAGGATCGTCACGACCGCCGTATTGACGCGCGCGATCTCGCCCGATGCGTCAAGCGAGACAACGCCCGTCGGAATATTTTCGAGGATTGCCTCCATGAGCTTGCGCCGCCGCTCGCGTTCCTCGATCGCCTGTTCTAAGCTCTGCGTGAATTCGTTGATCTGCCGCCGCCCCTCGCCAAGTTGCTCGGTCATTCGGTTGAACGAGCGCACCAGCGTCCCAAGCTCGTCCTGCGCCTGCACGTCGATCTGATGATCGAAGTTTCCGCGAGAAATTTCGCGCGTCGCCTCGGCGAGCGCTTGAATCGGCACGGTCACTTGTTTGGAGAGGAACAGCGCAACCCAGGTAGTCGTAAAGAGAAGAAGCAACGTAACCAACATGAGCCACAACAGAATTTCGCGTTTGTACGCCCGCAGCTGCTGCTTCTGCTGGCGGTAGATGTCGGTCTGCGATTCGATGGCGGCATAGCGTTCCGAAAAATCGCTCGGCAGATGGCGCGCCACGTACAGCGTGCCGTCCTTCAATGGGGCGCTGCCGGCCAGGTAAAGCTCGCCGTTGATCTTCCACACGCGCGCGCCGCTGCGAATCGTCTGGATCGATTCCGGCGCGACGGACACCGTCAACGGGGTGGCGCTCCCTCGCGCGGCCGAATCCGTCGTGAAATCGAGGCTCGAAATCACTTTTCCGCTCGCGTCCGTCACCCAGGAAATATCGATGGCGTGATTGCGGTTGAGAAAATCTTCGTCCGGTGTACCGTGAATCGCCGCCGCGACGGCCAGATGATTCAGCCGGTCGAACTCCGTGGTTTCGAAATGCGTCAGAAGGATCTGGCTCTGCTCGTTGGCAATTTCAAGCGGCCGCGGGAACCAGTTATTCAGCGTTCGGTTCACCAGCGCATAACTGAAAAAAAACAAAAGACCTACGGGCACCAGCGACACGCCCATCGCGCCCAGAACCATCTTTACTTTGAACCGCGATCCTAGCTGTCCGCTGCGCCGCTCGGCCCACAGCCGCACCAGGCTGCGCGTCAAAATCAGCGAAAAAACCAGCAGCGCCGCGACGATAATGGTCGATAGCGCGAAGAAAACGACGAATTCGTTCCCTTGCTGTGGGTGCAGCGGAATGTTGAGAGATCCCAGCGTGAAAACGGCGGCCGTCAGCAGCACGACCACGACGCCGCCGATCGTCAGCCATAGATGGCTCTTGCGCCGCTGCTTCACGCTACCGGCCCTCCTCGAGATAACGCCCCAGTGGGCACTCGCCGCACAGCGGATCGTGCGTGCGGCAGAAATTCTTTCCCGTGGTTACGATCAGAGCATGAAACTCGTTGAACCGCGTTGCATCGCCGGGAAACTGGCGCTCGAACATCCAGCGGACGTCATCATACTTTGCTTTTTCGTGACTCCAGCCGTGGCGTGAAAGCATTCGCTTCGTATAGGCGTCCACCACGAAGACGGCGTGATCGCCCGCATAGAGCAAAATGGAATCGGCTGTTTCCGGGCCGATCCCGAATACCCCTAACAGCTTTTCGCGCAGCATCATCGTCGGCGCCTCGAACATCCTTTTGAGGGAACCATTGAATTCCGCGCGCAGGAATCCGCAGAATGCTTTCAGTTTGCGCGCTTTCTGCCGAAAGTAACCTGACGGCCGGATCAAGCTCTGTAGGCGCCGTAAGGGAACTTTCTCGATTGCCGTCGGGGACAACAGTCCCTCGCGGCGCAGATTCGAGATGGCGCTCTTCGCGTTGGTCCAGGAGTTGTTTTGAGCGAGGATTGCGCCGACAATCACTTCGAACGGGGACTTCCCCGGCCACCAGTGCTGCGGGCCAAACGCCGTGAAAAGGGAGTTGTAGTATTCGTCGAGCGGAGGCTCACCGCTGGGGACTGGCCGGATCGCAGAGATGCGTCTGGTCCCGGTGTGCGTCTCCCGACGACGACCGGTCTTGACTGGTTCGGTGCCGCCACGATGCGCCGTAGGCCGTAGATCGGTGTTGCTCATGGAAACCACACGATAACGGCGGTGGCGCGACAAGTCAAGCTAAGGTGTTGTATTCAAGCCACACTGTTGTGGTTTAGCGTCCGCAGGGCCAAAAGGTATCCAAATTGGGCTCTTCTCAGCCGTTCTTGCGCTCAAACTCCCGCATAAAGCTGGTAAGCGCTTCGACCGCTTCCGGGCTAACCGCATTGTAAAGAGAAGCGCGCATGCCGCCGACCGACCGGTGCCCTTTGACACCTACAATCCCCGCGGCTTCGGACTCCTTCACAAACCTCGCCGCGACGGCCTCATCTCCTCCGGCGATGCGGAAAACGATGTTCATCTTCGAGCGCGATTCTCGCTCCACGGGGCACCTGTAATACCCGCTGGCGTCAATCGTGCCGTACAGAAGATCCGCCTTGGCTTCGTTCCGTTTTTCGATCGCGGCCACGCCGCCCTGAGCCTCGAGCCATTCGAGCACCAGACCAACGGCGTAGATGGCGAAAGTCGAGGGCGTGTGATAAAGGGAGCGCTCCTTGATGTGGGTGCGGTACTGCAGAATCTTGGCAATCTTGTCGTTCGCGCGTTCGGCCAGGTCACGCCGGACGATCACGATCGTGGCTCCCGCGGGTCCCAGATTCTTCTGTGCGCCGGCGAAGATTAGCCCAAATTGCCGCACGTCCACGGGTTTCGAGGCGATGTCCGAGGACATGTCCGCCACCAGAGGAACGCTGCCCGTGGCGGGAATCTGGCTCCACTGCGTTCCCTCAATCGTGTTGTTCGTGCACATCGCCACATAGGAGGCATCCGGCGCCAGCGTGATCTCGTTGCTCCGCGGCACGCGCGTGAACTTTTCCGTCTCGGTGGAAGCCGCTAAGCGGTACTGCGCGATTTTCTTTAGCTCCTCAATTGCCTTTGCGGTCCACGAACCGGTGTGCAGCACGTCCACTGCCTTGCCGGCCTGATACAGATTCATCGGCACCATCGCGAACTGTAGACTGCCGCCGCCCTGCAGGAACACGACCGCATAGTCCTCTGGAATTCCGAGTACTCGGCGCAGTGCCCGTTCGGCCTTGTCGCTGATGGCCTCGAATTCGGGCGATCGGTGACTCATTTCCATAACGGACATGCCGGTGCCCCGATAATCCAGCAGCTCTTCGCGCATGTGCTCAAGCACGGGCAGCGGTAGCGCCCCCGGGCCTGCATTGAAATTGAATGCCCGCTTCGTGCTGCGTTCAGATGTCGTCGAGGAGTTCACGATGAAAGTATCCTTGGAGTGAAGTTTTCGTCTCTCGGACTGCCCGTGAGGGCGCTCCGGAAGGTCTAGAATAGCAGAAGTGCGTGTGCACCGGGCAGGCACATGGCCCCGCCATCGAGGGATGAAATTCGAGTTCGCGGGCGTTATAGTAAGTGCACGAGCTGCCACAGGCGGCGCACTCGACCATGAGGAGAACCCCAAGATGAAGAATTCGCGAAGCGCAGCACTACGCACACTTCCGTACTTGTTTCTTGCGATTGCACTGCTCGGAATGGCTTACCCGGCGATCCATACTCCGGCGATTCACGCGGATGACCAGCCGCTGCCGGCGGTCGGCAGCATCGCTCCCGATTTCACTTTGAATTCTCAGGAAGGCACGCCGATCAGCCTTCACAGTTTCCGCGGTAAGTGGGTGGTCCTGTACTTTTACCCGAAGGACCAGACACCCGGCTGCACGATTGAAGCGCACGGCTTTCAACGTGATCAGGCAAAGTATGACGCGATCAACGCCGTCATCGTGGGCGTCAGCGTGGACACCGTCGAATCGCACAAGGAATGGTGCGCCAAGGACGGCATGGCCTTCAAGTTACTCTCCGATGCGAACAAGGAAGTCGTGACCAAGTACGGATCCACGATGACCATCCCGCAGGCGCCACAACTCGGCACCGTCGCTGCGCGGAACACTTTTGTAATCGACCCGAGCGGCAAGATCGTGAAGGAATTCATCAAGGTCAATCCGACCGGGCACAGCGAGGAAGTCCTCGCGGCGCTGGCCGATCTGCAAAAATAAGCGAGGTAGCGTCGCAGCCACGTGCCGTGGTATCTATGGGGCAGGCGGGTTCTTTCCGGGCTTTGCCTGCCCTCGTTCTCGACGGGATCGCCACCACTGTGACTGCGCGGCAAAGTGAATTCGAGCGGACTGCGATGCCACACTCGAGGAGCTTGCTCCGGGTGGCACGGCGTCTGGCCTCCGATCCGGCAGCGGCCGAAGATCTGGTGCAGGAAACGTTCTTTCGGGCGTGGCGCAGTTTCGAGCAGTTTCAGACCGGCACCAACATGCGGGCCTGGCTGTTCCGAATCCTGTTCAACGCGTTCTACGCCCAAGGGAGACAGACCAGCGCCGCTCCCATCCTGGTCTCGCTCGACGCACCGGGCCGTGAGATCGAACCGCGTTGCCCAACAGGGTTGTCCCTGGTGGACACGGCAGAGGTTTCGTACGCGCTGGGCGAGCTTTCGGACGAGCATCGGACGGTGCTCCTGCTGGCTGTCGTGGAGGGTTTTACGTGCCGGGAATTGGCGGAAATTTTGTCCGTACCCATCGGCACGGTGATGTCGCGGCTCAGTCGCGCGCGGCGGACACTGCGTGAGCGTCTTCTGCCTGCGGCGCCCAAGGTTTGGGAAGCCCGGGCAGGTGCGGGACGCGCAGAGAGAGAAATGTGATGCACTGTTCTGACATCTCGGAACTGGCGCCGCTCTATATCGCCGGTGAAGTCGACTCGCAGCGTGCCGCGGAGGTCGACGCTCATCTGAAAACTTGCCCAGCGTGCATGCGGGAACTTGAAACGCAGGCGCGCCTTGACGCCCGATTGCGCGAAGTCCTCCTCGCCGACGAGCTGGACGTGTCGCGCGTGAACCGCCGCATCCGCGAGTTGATTGCCGCTGATTCTGCGGGTGGGCTCGTTCCGCAATTGCAGCCCGGGCCTGGCCGTTTGGTGACCGCGGCCATGGGAATTGCCGCGGCTCTGCTGGTGATCGCGGCCGGCTATCTCTTAATGCCAGTCCACGTTGCTCGCGTCTATGCCGACGCGGCGACGGACCACCACTTGGAAGTTATCGAGCAACAACCTCGCCGCTGGCTCACCGATCCCGCGGAAATCGCGGCGCTCGCGGAACAACTGGGGATTTCGGATTCGGTGCCTCGGGCGTTGACGTCCGGATACCATCTGGAGCGCGCGAAGATTTGCCGCTTGGATGACCGCCTGTTCCTTCACGTCGTTTACTCGGACGGCACGCGGGAATTCTCTCTGTATATGCGACCGCGAGACGGGCAGCATTTGACAGGATCGATCCGGGGCTTCGCAAATGGCAGGTTACTGCGCATTTGCGACGCCGGTGGCGAGCACCTCTCGTCATTTGAGACCTCTCGCCTGACCGCCTTGGTCGCGACCGACCAGCCCGCTGACGCCGCCCTTCGCTTCGCCAGGGAACTTTCCACCTCCCTCTAGGCGTTGCTCTTCCAACCGCTCGTTGCACGCTGCCTTGAACTTTTTCCATTCAACCATTAGACTGAATGGCCTGCTGTTATGGCGCGGAGACATGCGGAATGCTTCTTTCCAGAGATTACGTCGGCTACATGGCCAAGGAAATCGTAAAGCGCCTGGTTGCCGCCAAGATGATCGAAACAAAGGACGTGGATAGTCTTTCGCAGCAGGTCCGCCAGGTCATGGCCGACGAAGTGACGATCGAAGACCGGCTGAATGAGGAAGCGCGCGAAATCCTCGCCAAATACTCCGACGAAATGCGCCGCACCGGGGCCTCCTACCAGGAGATGTTCAAGAAAATCAAGAGCCAGCTCGCCAGGGAAAGGAAACTCATCCTCCGATGAGGAGGCCGCCCACATGCGACTGAGCCGCGAAAAAACAGTCAGGCTTTCTCATCGAGTCATCGACTTCCTTGTTTCCAGTCCGAGCGTGGACTTCGTCGAGGACCGCGACACGATCCGCCAGGAAATCGTCACAATTCTTATCTCGCTGTTGAAGCTCGAAGAGCAGGTGGACACCGAAGTCCGTGCGAAGATCGCCTCGCAGAAGAAAGAAATCCTGGAAGGCAGCGAGGAATGGGACATCCTCTATCGCAAGTATTACTCCGAAGGTCTCAAACGTCTCGGCGTCGCCGAAATTCACGCCCACTGAGAAATTCACAGCCCGCAGTCCGATCGTGCATCGCCAGCCCGTTCCTATTTTCGCGCCAAAACAAAAAGGGCACCCGGCCTCGAACCGGGTGCCCTGTCTGCAATTTCTCGACGATCAATTGTTGACTGGTTCTCACGGCTGCTGCGGGTCGTCGGTTCGGTGCTTGAGCGTCGGGCGGTCGCTGTCATCCGACGTCTGATCGGGCGTAGTCGACGTGCTGCTGCCGCCGGAAGTGGTGCTGTTGGGATCGCTCGGAGCCGTATTGCCGCCTTTGTTCTGCGAGGTACGCTTCCGCAGAGTCGGCTTGTTCGGATTCGCATCCTTCACCTTAATATTTGCCTCGATCAGCTGGAGGCGCGCCTTCACCGTGTCGAACTCCGAAGTCGAAACTATGTACTGATCCCGCGCGGGCAAGATCGTGGCGATTTCCTTCTGGATGGCTTCGATTCGATCTGGCGTTGGCGGATGCGTTGAAAAGACCTTGGGGATCGTTCCCGGCTCCTTCTTTTCGTCCGATTGCACTTTCTCGAAGAAGGAAACGAAGGAATTCGGGTCGTAGCCGGCCTTGTACATGTACTGCAAACCCAGGTAATCGGCTTCCGCTTCGTCGCCGCGCGAGAACTTCAGGAACGTCAGCGGGATCGCGAAGTTCATGCCCTGATAAATGGCGTACCCGGCCCAGCTATAGGGGATAAAAATCATCGCCGGTATCGAGGCAAGCTGGACGATCGTGCTCTTGGTCTGTTCCCGCGTTCCGTGGCGGGCGCAAACATGGGCGATTTCATGCGCCATCACTCCCGCGAGTTCCGATTCCTCATCCGCGTGCAGGATCAGGCCGCTATTTACATAGAAAAATCCGCCCGGAAGCGCGAATGCGTTCACGACGTCCGAATCGATCACCTTGATCGTGAAGGGCACTTGCGCGTCGGAATTTCGCACCAGGTTCTGTCCCACGCGATTCACGTATTCGATCACGACCGGGTCGTCGATGAACTTCGCGCTCTTCTCTACCTCCTGGGACAGTTGCTTCCCCAGCGCGATGTCGTGCTCGAGCGAATAGATTTCGGGACCGTGTCCCACCTTGCGATTGCCGATGGCGTTGACGTCCGCCTCGCTTCCGGCTTTCACGTTGGGATTGTCCTTCTGGGTGACGGGATCCGCCGGGGCCGACTGCCCGGCCGGGGCTTGCGTGGGTGGCGGCTGCACTTGCGCGGCCGCGGGAAGCGTTACGATCGACGCCGCCAGGAGCAGCGCCGTCCACTGAGCCGCAAAGGATTTCCTCATCGCTACCTCCGGAAGGAACCTGCCCGCATTATACACCCCTCGCGGCCGGGCCCTTGCACACAGCCGATTGGATGGCACGAGTCGTCAGATGGTTTCTTTGCGGTTTCACGCAGCCGGCCCGAGGCTGGCCGATCTCCGACGACGATGCCGCCGGTCAGCCCTCGCGAAGCTGTTGTTTCAACCGCTCGATGTCATCGCGAAGCTTGGCGACCCGGCTCGCCACGGACAATTCGTAGCCGAAAAAGACAGCCCATACGGCCATCCATGCAGCCAGAAGGAAATGGAAATTTCTCACGGTAACCCCTTTGTAAGCATGGAGCTTGAGCCCGAGTCCGCGCCAAAGCCGCGAACATTGGCGGCGAGCCGAAGTTCGTCAAGCTCGTGCCGCAGGCGCTCGAGCCGGTAACGATCCACGAGGACGAGGATCATCACCGCCATAATGGCCACGATGCAGACGATCAGGACCTTCCCCATCGTGGGATCGAGACCCGAATTTTCCCCGCCCAGAATCACGGGCGAGGGGTGCTGCGTGCGCCACAGGCGGTTCGACGCGTAAACGAGCGGCGCGTCGAGGAAGGCAAAAATGCCGAAAATCGCGGAAAGGGAAGCGCGGCGCTGCGGCTCCTCAATCAATCCGCGCAGCAGCAGATACGAGATGTAGAGGATCCAGAGAATGAATGCGGTCGTCAGGCGCGCGTCCCACGTCCACCAGATGCCCCATGCCGGGCGACCCCAGAGAACTCCCGTGATCAATCCAGCTGTGCAGGAAACGACTCCCACTTCGACCGAGGCGACGCCGAGCCAGTCCCATTGGGGTTTGCGCGTCACCAGCCACGCCACGTTCGCGACGAAGGCCAGCGAGAGTGCAATGAACATCGCCATCCAGCTTCCCAGATGGAAATAGAATACCCGCTGGATCTCGTGCATCGTGCTCTCGTCCGGCGCGATGAATAGCGCCGCGTAGCCGGCAAAGAAAATTAGCGCGGCGGAGACCACGGTGATGGCGCTGCGTCCCTTCATCGGTTCAAGCTCACGTCACTCCTCCAACAGAAAATCTGCGAGCAGCCACGATGCCGTCAGGAACACGATATCAAATCCGGCCAGGAATGCGAGCCACGCCCGGTCAAGAGCGGGCTGCTCCGCAAATAGCGAAGCGGTCGCCTCCACAGCGGCAATCAGCAGCGGCGCAAGAAGTGGAAGCAGCAACAACGGCAGAAGCAGCTCGCGCATGCGCGCGTGCGCGGCGACGGCGGAAAACACGGTGCCGGTAATCACAATCCCCAGCGTGCCCATCCCCAGCACCAGCGCCAGGCGGCCGACGATCCCCGCGATCGAAATGTTGTAAAGCACCGCGAAAACGGGAACGAGGATCACCTCGGCGACACCAAGAAAAATCAGGTTCGCCAGCATTTTCCCCAGCAATATCGCGAACGGCGAAACTGGGGCCATGCGCAGGGCGTCCAGCGTCTGGTTCGATTGCTCGCGAGCAAACGACGGATTCAGCATCAGCGAGCCTGCAAACAGAAACGCGATCCACAAAAGACCGGGGCCGTAGCGGCGGGATTCGCCCGCCGTGGGATCGAACGCAAAGCTGAAAAGTACGACAACCACGAGCGCGAAAACGACCGTGGTGCTCAGTAGTTCGCGAGCGCGGAACTCCATGCGAAGTTCCTTGGTCAACACGATGGTGGCGGCGCGCGCGGTGGTCATCTCAGGCTTCGGAGCGAAGGGCGGCGAGCAGCGGGCGCGGATCCCCGCCCGGTCCACTATCGCGGTCGACGCGCCCGCCCGCAAGCGAAATGGCGCGTGTGGCGAGGTCGAGCGATTCGTTGCGCGCGTGAGTGCTCATCACCACCGTGGTGCCGCTCTCGCGAAGCCGCGCGAGCGTCTCGCCGAACCACGCGAGGCCCTGCCGGTCGAGTCCCGCAGCGGGCTCGTCCAGGAGCAGCAGGCGCGGGCCGTGCAGCAGGGCGCGCGCAATCGCCAGGCGCTGCCGCATGCCGCGCGAAAACGTGCGCACGATGCTCCCGGCCCGCGAAGCAAGGCCGCAGGATTCCAGCGCCTGCGCGACTCGCGCGGGCACATCTTCCAGATCGTAAAGCTGCGCGAAGAACGTCAGATTTTCCGCCGCCGTCAGTTCGTCGTAGAGCAGCGTGCTGTGGCCGACCATGCCGATCAGCCCCCGCGGCGCTTCTCCCGATTCGCTCGCGGTGAATGCGACTTGGCCGCTCGTAGGTGTCGAAAGCACCGCAGCGATGCGCAGCAGCGTTGTCTTCCCCGCGCCATTGGGACCGAGCAGCGCGACGAACTCGCCCGCTGAAATATCGAGCGAGACCCCGCGAAGAGCGAGTAGCGAGCCGAAGCGCTTCTCCACGCGGTCGAAAGATACTCCCAGGCTGAAGGCCGAAGGCATTGCGGAGGAGGGAGGCGTTCCGGCGCGCGATGCCACCGGGGTGGACAGGGTGCCGGACAATTCGCTCAGCCTTTCACCAGATCGCGCAGCGCCTTCTGGACGCGATCGCGTTCGCGCGTGTAGTCGGCTGGCGAGATCGTGCCGGCTTCGCGGCGCAGTTCGAGGCGGAACAAAACGTCCTTCAACTCGTCGAGGCTGCCGCGGACCTCGCGGTCGAGGTTCGCCGCAACGCCCGCGGCGCCGGAGCTATAAGGAGCGGGTTGGCCCGAGCCGGGCGCCTTTGCCGGAGCGGGAGGCGCGGCAGGGATCTTGACCGAAGCAGCCTCTGCGGCAACGGCAGATTTCGGCTGGCGCGACACGTAAATCGAGCCGAGCGCAAAAAGCGCGACGAAACCGCCGACGATGATCCACTTCAAGCTGTCTAGACGAGCGGGGAGCGTCGTGACGCTCGCGACCGGAGCTTCGGTTCCCGTTTCGATTCTCGAGTTGACCGATGGATTTTGAGTGTCGTCGCCTGGTGCGTTTCCCGCAGCGGCGCCCTCCGGAGCGGGGGGTGGTGCAGTGCCCGAAACGGAAACCAAGAGCGGCGTGTTCGCGGCAACGGAATCGTGGGTGTAAGCGCTGAATCCCTGAGCCTGCCCGGCGGCCGTAAAACCGCCGCCCGAAATTTGCACCGACGGTGGCGCGAAGACCCCGAGATGCTCGACCGCGTAACGGGAAATGATGGGAATGCTTGTCTGATTGCCGGGATACGGCAGCTTATAGGTCAGGCTCACCTGGCTGTCGCCGGGGCGAAAGGGATAGGCGATCGAGTGCGAATTTTTTCCCTTGTCAACGGGGCTTTGCACCACGGGCATGCCGCCCGACGCAGCACCCGCGGCAACGTTGCCCAGTTCGGCGCCCTCGGGAAGCGAAAAAACGAAATCACCGTCGGCGCGGTAATAGGCAAGCGGCGGCTGGGTCTTGTTCGAGACGTTGTATTCCTCTGTGACCGCAAGCTCCGAGCCGTTTGGCTGCACGATGACCGCATGGACCGTGACCGAAATGGCGCTCGGCTTATCGGTCGGCTCGAATACCTGCATGTCCACGGTCGTCTTATCGGGTGTGGCAGGCTCGTGATAGTTCACCCCGCGATACACGGCGCGGATCAGCATCGGCCCGGCGCCCAGTCCGGGATGGTCGAATTTGTAGTGCCCGTCGGCATCGGTCTTCGTATTGGCGACGGGCTGCATCCCTCCCTGCAATTGGATCAGGATCATTTCCACGCCCGCGGCGGGCTTTCCCGTGGTGCCGTTGCGGACCGTGCCCATCACTGTGCCGGCGAACGCAGAAGACGTGAGCATACAGAACAGCACGGACGACGAAATCAACAACGCGCAGCGGCGAAGGCTCATGAGCGCCGCCCTTTTTCGGACGCGGCTTGCCGCGTTGCGGGCGTCGGAGTGCTGCCGGTCAACGTATCCATATCGGCCAGGACGCGCGCGGCTTCGATCTCGAGCGACTGCTTGATTTCGTCGTAATCCGCCTCGGAGAATTTTCCGGCGCGATGCTCGAAGCGAAGGTCCCGCAGGTTCTCGTAGATGGCGTCGCGCCGCTCCATCAGATGATCGAGCTTCGTGCGATGCGGCGCCGCGTCCGAAGGTTCCAGTCGCACGCCGAAGACGAAAATCATCGTCGCCAGCGCCAGCAGCACGCAGGCGACGGCAATATCAACGCTACTCATCGGAGTCCTTGTCCACTTCGCGTCGGGCGCGATCGAGCAATTCGGCCGAAATCGGCGGTCCGCCGGCGGGCGCGAGCGCCACGCGACGCCGCCATCGGCGCACAACTTCCCAGATCAGAAAAAGTGCGAGAAGGGGCGCGACGACCGGAGCGATCCAGACGAGCCACGTAAAACCCTTCTTGGGCGGATCGGGAAGAACCGTCGGGCCGTACTCCTGAACGAAGGATTGCAAGATCAGGTCGTCCGAGTCTCCGCGATCCACGCGCTGCGCGACTTCCTTCTGCATTGCCTTCGCCGTATCGCAGGGCCCCGAGAAGGCGCCGCCGGTGTGATTGCACGTGCCAGCCGTATCGTTGCACCCGCCGCACATGCACATCACTTTCTTGCTCAGGGCTTTGGCGCGAGGAGAGTCCTCCGCGCGCGAAGAAGTCGCGGCTGCCACGAAAATCATGGCTAAGAACAAAGCTGCAACGGCTCTCATCCCGAGCCTATAGCGCTTCGTGCCCTTCATGGCGTCAATCATTGGAGTCGGAGCGACGTATGGGCGCGCTTCTCGCAGGACTGGTGGCAGGCGATCCGCTTGCTCCCTGCGCCATCGCTTCACCCCAGCTGCTTTCCGTTGCGGCTCGCAGGACGATGGCCGCGCGCCGGTTCGGAATCATCGCCAGGACCGTCCCCAGAACCAGAACGATGCCGCCAAACCATATCCATTTCACCAGCGGATTCAGATAGGCGTGAATGACGGGCAGGTTGGTGTCCGGGCTGCGGCCCGCGTACACCACGTAGAGGTCGTGCACAGGAGTGCTTTCGTTCGCGACGATCGTTTCAGTCACCTGGCTCGCCAGGAACAATCGGCGCTCGGGGTAGAGCATCATCTCGGAGCGGCCGTTGCGGAAAACTTCCAGCGTGGCGCGATCGGATTGGTAGTTGTCGTTCGACGGCTGGTCGAAGTTCTGGCACAGGATCGTGTACGGGCCGATCGTAAGGCTCTGGCCAACGTTCAATTCCTTCTGGATATCCTGATTGAACGCGGAGCCTGCGATCCCTACGAAGATCAGCACCATCGCGAAGTGAACCACGTAGCCGCCGTACCGCCGCGTGTTGCGCATGGTGAGTTCGCCGACCGCCGTGATCAAGTTTGAGCCGTCGCGCGAAGCGATCACTCGTGCGCCGCGATAGAACTCCGAAAATATCGTCAGCGTGACGAACACGGAAAGTATCAGGCAGACCAGCGGGTAGAAACTGCGGAACCCGAACGCGAATCCTGCGGCACCCGCGACGAGTCCGCCTACCAGCGGCCATGCGAAATTGCGCCGCAGCGCGTCAACCGAGGTCTTGCGCCACGCCAGCAAAGGCCCCACGCCGGTGAGAAACAGTAGAAACAGCGCGATCGGCACGTTCACTTTGTTGAAGAAGGGCGGACCCACGCTGATCTTGCTGCCGGTCACCCATTCCGAGAGCACGGGGAAAAGCGTTCCCCAAAGAACCGCGAAGCACGCGGCCAGCAGGATAAGATTGTTGAACAGGAAACTCGATTCGCGCGACACAAGTGAATCCAGCTGATTGTCGCTGCGCAGGTAATCGCGATTCTTGTACCACGCTGCGAGGCACACGACGAGCACGATACCAAGGAAGCCGAAAAACCAGCCGCCAATGGAGGACTCCGCAAACGCGTGCACCGAGCTGACGATCCCGGTCCGCGTCAGCGACGTCCCCAGGATGCACAGCATGAACGTGACGAAGACCAGCCAGACGTTCCAGACCTTCATCATCCCGCGCTTCTCCTGCATCATCACCGAATGCAGGAACGCCGTGCCCGTAATCCAGGGCAGCAGCGCCGCGTTTTCGACCGGATCCCACGCCCAGTAACCTCCCCAGCCAAGCACCGCGTAGGCCCAGTGCGCGCCGAGCAGCACGCCGATCCCCTGAAAGCACCACGCGACCATGGTCCAGCGGCGCGTGATGTGAATCCATTTCTCTCCGGGATAGCGTCCCAGCAGCGCCGCCATCGCAAACGCGAACGGTATGGTGAAGCCGGTGTAGCCGAGATAGAGCATCGGCGGATGAATCACCATCTCGGGGTATTGCAGCAGCGGATTCAGCCCGCTGCCTTCCGATAGTTTCGCCATGTGCATCACGCCCGCGGAATCGGCGCTGGCGATCACGTGAAACGGGCTGGCCACGAAATTGTTCAGCACCAGGAAGAACGTCTGCACTCCCGCCAGCGTGACGCCCACGTAGGGCATCAGCTCCGGATGCTTCTTGCGGTTCAGGAAAAGCGCGAGGAACACGTAGATCGAGAGCAGCCAGCTCCACCACAGCAGCGAGCCTTCCTGCCCCGCCCAGAGCGCCGAGAATTTGTAGTAGAGAGGCAGGGCATGGTTGCTATGAGCCGCGACGTAAGCGAGTGAAAAATTATCGGTGAAGAAGAAATATTCGAGCGAGGCGACGGCGAGCGTGATCAGCCCAAAGACAGCCATGCCCGCGTTTCGCGCGCTCTTCGTGACCAGCGTTCGGCGCGTGACGATTCCCACGATTCCGGCCACGAACGCGTACACGGTGACCAGAAACGCGAGAAGCAGCGCGAACGATCCGAAAATATCCAAGCGGATTCCCCCTGGGGATGTTAGCCCTTGCCGATATTCTTGTCGCTGGCCACCGGCGCGCCGACGGGGGCGGCCTCGTACTTCGAAGCGCACTTAGCCTGCACCTGCTCCGCGACGAATCCGCCTTCCGGCATCAGGCGGCCTTCGACGAGCGCCTGTGCGCCGTCTTTGAATGTATCGGGAAGGGGATCGTTGCCGATGTAACTGACCGAGAGGTCCTTGCCCTGTTCTTCGAGCACGAAATTGACGCGCCCATCGCGGCGCGAAATCGACCCCACGCGGACGTTGCCGGAAACGCGCATGCGCTGATGAAGCGTCGAGCCCTGCAAGGTCGGAAGCTCGGAAATCGTGTGGTAGTAGGTTTTGCTCTGCGTGTAGCCGACGTAGGCCAGAGCCAGCAGCGTGGCGACAATAATCCCCGAACCCAGGAGGAATTTCTTGCGCGCTTTCATTGTTGTACCCCCATCTGCTTGTCGGCTGGCACCACAAAGTCTAACACAATCGGCCAACGCCGCTTCAGTCTGTGTCCTTTCCACCGAGTGCCCTGGCCAGGCGGCCAGTCGAAAGAAAATCGGCAAACGGTCTGCCGTGATCGAGAATCAGGCGGTCCGCCCAGTCGTTTGCCTGAAACAGGGGAATGAGTGCCTCCGTGGCGGGAGACAAGAACGCGACGGACTTGGGTTTGTAGGAGACCTTCACACGCCTAATTACCATAGGCGCAGCTCGTTCGATTGCCTTGGCGAGTTCACCGTCGCCTTCAATGGCGCATTCAATCGCGCCAATCAGGAAGAATCCGTGGCGCTGGAATTCGGCGAGCGCGGCCTCTTCGGTCATGCCAGGACCTGGCACCGCGGCTGCGCATCTCACCAGCCCGTCGAAATAGGCGCGTGATGCAGGCGAGCGCTCCGAGCGGTCGCTCGCGGCTCGATAGAAATAGTCCTCCAAGCGCGCGGGCGGGGCGGCGTCGATCAATAGCACAGAGATATGCACCGGGCGAAAACGCGTCGCCATCTCCAGCCGCTCGATGCGCTGCCGAATGTGCGCATCGTTCACCTGCGCGCCGCAACCATCGCAAATTGGCATTCGTGGCCCTCTCGACCCGTCGCAAGCTTGGCACGGAGCGGGAATTGCTGGCAAGCGCCTGCGCTCGATGGGGAGGGGCCGTTTCGGCAGCTTCATGCCGAGGTTACGGAAACAAGCTCGACGCGGTTGCGTCCCTGATCTTTCGCGCGGTAGAGGGCCGCGTCCGCCTGGGCCACCAGTTGGTTGAACTCGGGCGCCTGCTTGCCCGAGAATCCAGCGACGCCGAAGCTCGCCGTCACTTGGACCGTCGAGCCGTTCCATATGAAACGTTCGGCAGCGAGATGTTTGCGAATGCGTTCCACCACGACCAGTACGCTTTTCTCGTCCGCATGTGTGAGGATGAGCAGGAATTCCTCGCCGCCGATGCGGCCGCAGATGTCCGAGAGCCTTGTATTGGCTCGGAGCACTTCGCCAAATTTCTTGAGCACAGTGTCGCCAGCATCGTGTCCGTAGGTGTCGTTCACGCTCTTGAAGTGGTCGAGATCCATCAGCACCGCCCACAGAGAGAAGCCGTGCCGGGCGGCGCCGCTAAGCTGGCGTGCGGACCAGTCTTCAATCGCGCGACGATTGGGAAGACCCGTGAGGGGATCGGTGAGCGCCAGCTCTTCCAGGAGCCGGTTCTTCGCTTCGATCTGCCGGTGGAGATCAATTAGCCTCCGGCCCACGTGAACGCGCGCTAGGAGTTCGTCGCGATGGAAGGGCTTGGTCAGGTAGTCATCCGCGCCCGCGGAGAGTCCCTTGACCACGTTTTCCTTTTCCGCGTTGCTGGTTAGGATGATGATGTACGTATAGGAAGATTGAGCGCCCGTGCGGATTCGCTGACAAAGTTCGATGCCCGTAAGATCGGGCATCACCCAATCGGTGATGACCAGGTCGGGATGCTCCCGTTCGAATATCTCGATGGCTTGGTGTCCGCTGCTCGCAAACGACACCGGGCAGGAATCCTCCGCCAGCGCGTGTTCTACGAGCTTTCGATAAATCGGCGAATCGTCGGCGACGAGTACGCTAAAACTGCTCATCAAATCCTCGGGGACTTAAGCCGCCTGGCGGGCGTCATTGGCCGTTCGGTTCGTTCGGGCCGTTGGAACCGCTCGTGCCGTTAGAGCCGTTCGTGTCGGTGGGAGCGTCCGCGATTTCAACTTGGGTCTGTCCGAGTTTCGTGCGCAGACAGCCCACCAGCTCCGGTGCGAGGTCGGAGATGTTCATGCCTTCCGAGACGATGAACTTGCAGCTCAGAATGGGGCGAGCCTGGTCGTCGTCGGAGAGCTGGCAGTTCACGCGGCAGTACTGGCATTCCTGATTCCAGCAGAAACGTCCATAGGGAATCGTCCCGGGGCTGATGAATTGAAAGGCGCGGAGCAGGGAATTCCGCTCCGGAACCAGGAACGTCTTTCCCAGGATGGTGATTTCCACGAGCCTCTCATACGGTCGAAATACCTCCGACATTAGTGGTGCCTCGCCTTCAGCCATGGAACGGATCCCCCGTTAATCAAACCTAAACGAGTGGGCGACGGCGGGCAACGGGAACCGGGCAGGGCGTGCCCAATGCTCTAATGGCGGAATAAGAGACGAAGACTCGGCAGCTCGTTGCAGTGGGTCAGTTCGAAGTTCTGCGACTGGCGAGAATGCGTAGTACGCAGAAGATGACGCCAGCGTAGATAGTTAAATTGATCGGAACTGCAATTTCGGCGAAGTCCGCTGCCGTAGCCTCATGAATCCCGCGTGTCATGATGCAGGCATAGGATCCTACAATTTGTGACCCATATAAGAACCAGCGAAGGGCGGTGTACGGTGTCGAGGTCTGCTCCACCCAATAAGTCAACCACCACAGCGCCGCTGAGAGAAGCAACCCGCCAAGGATCGCGATCCATGCGTGTTTCCGAATACTGCTCCGCTTCCCGTTCACGGTGCAATAATGCCACAGGCGCTGGTACGGCGCGATTTACCTGGTGCCTAAATTGATCCTGTGTCAATGCCCTGCAATCAGGTGAAGAACTGGCCCATGTGGCGGAACTTGTCGTAGCGCTGCTGCAGGAGTGCTTCGGGCGAGAGCCGCGATAGTTCGTCGAGCGCGCGAGAAAGAACGGGCGCCAAAAGCTTCGCCGTGGCGGCGTGATCCGTATGGGCGCCGCCTTCGGGCTCGGGGACGACCTCATCCACGAGCTTCAGCTGCAGCAGGTCGGGCGATGTGATCTTCAAGGCCTCCGCCGCCAGTTCCGCCTTGGTCGAATCGTGCCACATAATCGAAGCGCAGCCTTCCGGCGAAATGACGGAGTAAATCGAATTTTCCAGCATTAGGACGCGGTCGCCGATGGCGATCGCCAGCGCGCCGCCGGAGCCGCCTTCGCCCGTGATCGCCACCACGATCGGCACCGGCAGGCGCGACATTTCGCGGATGTTGTTCGCGATCGCCTGGGCCTGCCCGCGCTCCTCGGCGTCAATCCCGGGGTACGCGCCGGGCGTGTCCACGAAAACAAGAATCGGCCGCCGGTATTTCGCGGCAATCTGCATCGCGCGCAGGGCCTTGCGGTAGCCTTCCGGCTTCGCTTGGCCGAAATTGCGCGCCACGCGCTGCTTCGTGTCCCGCCCCTTCTGGTTGCCCACGACCAGCACGGGCCGCCCGTTGAACCAAGCCATGCCGGCGATCAGCGCGGGGTCGTCCGCGAAATTCCGGTCGCCATGAATTTCGCTGAAGTTCTCAAATAGCAGGCGAATGAAATCGTCCGTGTAAGGCCGCTGCGGATGGCGCGCCAGCTGCACTCGCTGCCAGGACGCCAGATGGGCGTAGAAATCGTGTTTGAGCTCCTCGACCTCGCGGCGGATGCGGTCGATTTCGCCGGAGGTCGCGTCGCCCGGGTCCGTCAGGCGGCTCAGTTCGGCGATGTCGCGCTCGAGCGCGTTGATTTCGATCTGGCGCTGTTCGTTACGCTGACCGTCGCGCGGATTCAGACCAATTTCATTGGGTGGCGGGGCGGCGGCCTGCCGCGGTTTCGCGGCGGGCGCGGAAGGAGCAGCCAGCGCGGCCTTTGCGGCGCGCTCGTTCGCCCTCTCTTGCAGCTTTCGTTGTTTCGCGAGCGCGCGCAGGCGGCGCAGCCGCTCGCGGGCCAGCTTGCGTTTCTCTTTCTCTCGCGAATCGCTCATTGCACTACCGCGACGGAATCGCTGCCGCAGATCTCGCGCACCCGGTCGACAAGTTCGCGATCCGCCCTTACCGCGCTGCCCGCGTCAATCGTCGCTTCGCTGCCGTCGTCCTGGACGAGTTCAAACGAAATCCGGCAGCGCCCGGGGCGGCTGGCGAACAGCTCGTGCAACTGGTTGATGATGGTCGTGTCCATCGCGCTGCGGCTTACGCGCACCCGCAGCAGGCTGGGCGCTCCTATCGTCTGCGCGGCTCCGTTCGCGACCGGGTCACGCACCTGATCGAGCAGCCGCGCGTCCGACACGATCACGCGCGTGCCCACGTCCTCGACCGCGATGCGACCCTTCACCAGCAGCGGCGTCGCCGCCTTCAGGATCGACTCAAGCTTTTGAAATGCCTCGGGGAAAACCAGCGCTTCGCAAACGCCCGTGCGGTCCTGCAGCGTCAGAATCGCCCAGCGCGCGCCGCGCCGCGAACGCATTGGGCGCAACTGCACGATGATCCCGGCCACCACGATATCTTCGCCGTTGCGGCGTCCTTCGAGCGTCGAGAGATCAATCGCCTTGAGGTCCTGCAACCGGCCGGCGTATTTGTCGAGCGGGTGTCCGGAAATGTAAAAGCCCAGGGTCGAGTATTCGGCCGCGAGCAACTCGTGCTCCGGCCATTCGTCCACATCCGGCAGAGCGTCGGGCGGAGGAGGCGCCGACGAGGATGAGCCCCCGCCGAAAAGTCCGTGTTGGCCGCTCTCCTTGGCGCGCTGCAATTTCTGCGCGCGTTCGATCGCGCGATCGATCACCGAGATCATCTGTCCCCGGTGCGCACCCAGCCCGTCCAGCGCTCCGGCGCGCACCAGGCTTTCGAGCACGCGCTTGTTCATCAGCCGCGAATCCACCGATTCGCAGAATTCAAAAAAGTTCGTGAACTGCCCCAGCGTTTCGCGCGCGGCCAGAATTCCTTTCACCGTGTTCTCGCCCACATTCTTGATCGCCGTCAGACCGAATCGGATCGAATCGCCCACCGGGGTGAAATTGAGGGCGCTCGAATTCACGTCCGGCGGCAGCACCGTGATGCCCATGCTGCGCGCCTCGTTGATGAACTTCACCACCTTCTCGGTGTTTCCTGTTTCCGAAGTGAGCATGGCGGCCATGAATTCAACCGGATAATGCGTCTTGAGCCACGCCGTTTGATACGCTAGCAGCGCGTAGGCGCAGGAGTGCGACTTGTTGAATCCGTAGCCGGCGAACTCCGCCATCAGATCGAAGATTTTCGTGGCCTTCTTCACGGGCACTTTGCGCGCCTGGCAGCCGGTCAGGAATTTCTCGCGCTGCGCGGCCATCTCTTCGGGCTTTTTTTTGCCCATGGCGCGGCGCAGCAGGTCCGCATCGCCCAGCGAGAACCCCGCCAGGCGGTTCGCGATCTGCATCACTTGTTCCTGATAGAGAATCACGCCCCACGTCTCAGAAAGAATTTCCTCAAGCTCCGGCAGATCGTAGGTGACTTTCTTCTCGCCGTGCTTTCGCGCAATGAAGTCCGGGATCATCCCGCCCTGAATCGGCCCGGGGCGATACAGGGCGTTGAGCGCGGTCAAATCCTCGAGGCGCGTCGGCTGATAGCGTTTCAAAATGTCGCGCATGCCGTGCGATTCAAACTGGAAGATGCCCGTGGTGTCCCCGCGCGCAAAGAGCGCGTACGTAGGAGCGTCGTCGAGCGGCAGCACCGGAAGATCGAGCTTCACTCCGCGATTCTGCTCGATCAGGCGGACGGCGTCATCAAGCACCGTGAGCGTGGTCAGTCCGAGGAAATCCATCTTCAGCAGGCCGATACGCTCGAGCGCGTTCATGTCGTACTGCGTCGTGATTTCATCCTTGCTCGACTTATACAGCGGAACGATTTCGGTGAGCGGCTGCGGCGAAATCACCACGCCCGCGGCGTGGGTGGACGCGTGTCGCGTGAGCCCTTCGAGGCGCAGCGCCACTTCCACAAGTTCTTTCACGCGGTCGTCCGTTTTCCGCAGCGATTCGAGCTGCGGCGTCTGCTTGAGCGCGTCCTCGAGCTCGATGTTCAGCGTCGTGGGAATCATCTTCGCGATCTTGTCTACTTCGCCGTAAGGCATGTCGAGCGCGCGCCCCGCGTCCTTGAGGACCGCCTTGGCCGCCATGGTTCCGAACGTGATGATTTGTGCGACGCTCTTCTCGCCGTAAGTCCGGCGGACGTAATCAATCACCTCGCCGCGGCGGCGCATGCAGAAATCGATATCGATATCGGGCATCGAAACGCGCTCCGGATTCAGAAAGCGCTCGAACAGCAGGTCGTACTGCAACGGGTCCACGTCCGTGATTTGCAGTGCGTAGCTGACCAGGCTGCCCGCCGCCGAGCCGCGCCCTGGTCCCACCGGAACTTCCTGCGCGCGGGCGTAGCGGATGAAATCCCAAACGATCAGGAAGTAGCCCGCGAAGCGCATCTTCTGGATCATCTGGATTTCGGCGTTCAGGCGGCTTTCGTAATCGGAGAGCGAATGCCGCAGCCGATTTTCACGCGACAGCCGTTCAAGCTGTATGGCCCGCGATGAAAAGCCTTCGCGGGCGACCTTTTCGAAATACGAATCGGTGGTGTGCCCTTCGGGAACCGGGAATTCGGGGAAGGGATTGCTGACGCGCTGGATCTTCACGTTGCAGCGCTCGGCAATCGTGACCGTCCGCGAGACCGCGTCGGGCAGCTCGCGGAACACGTGCGCCATTTCCTCTGCCGTCTTGAAATAAAATTGGTCCGTCGCGAACTTCATCCGCTGGCCGTCGCTCATCGTCTTCCCGGTCTGGATGCACATCAGTACTTCTTGTGCGTGGGAGTCCGATTGCGTGAGGTAGTGGGTATCGTTCGTGGCGACCAGCGGGATGCCCGTCTCGCGCGAAAGATTGACGAGATCGCGGTTGATCCGCGTCTCGATTTCCATGCCCTGATCCTGCACTTCGAGGAAGAAATTGCCCTTGCCGAAAATGTCCCGCAGCCGGTACGCGTTCTTGCGCGCCTGGTCGTATTTCTCGTTCACCAGCGCCTCGGCCACCTCGCCGCGCAGGCACGCGGAAAGCGCGATCAATCCCTTGCTGTGCCGCGCCAGTAGCTCGTGATCCACGCGCGGCTTGTAATAGAAGCCGTCGAGATATCCCGTCGAGACGAGCTGGATCAGGTTGCGGTAGCCCTCGTCGTTCTCGCACAGCAGGACGAGATGATTCGAGCGCTCGGCTTCGGTCCCGCGATTCTTGTGATTATCTGGCGCGACGTAGACCTCGCATCCGATGATCGGCTTGACGCCGTGCGTGGTCGCCTGATGATAGAAATTCGCCGCGGCAAACAGGTTGCCGTGGTCCGTCACTGCGACGGCGGGCATTCCGCGTCGCGCGGCTTCCGCCGTCAGTTCGCCGATTTCGCACGCGCCGTCGAGTAGAGAGTAATCCGTGTGGAGATGAAGGTGAACGAAGTTTGACCCGGACGAGGCAGCCATGTGAAACCCATTCTAATCCAGCTTCGCTCAATCGGATACGCAAACCTATGCGGAGGAGAAAACGCTAGAAGTCGTCGGATTGCTGAGTGTAGCTAAAACCCGGCAGATCGGCCGTCCCGCTCGTGTGCGCGACCTTCACTCTCATGGGCGGCTCGCTCTCGGACCCGGTTTTGCGCAGGACGGCAAACGAGGTTAGCGCTTCGTTGTAGATTTTTGTGACGAGAAAGGAATCGCCCGTGTCGTTCTTCTTCCAAACCTGGCCGACTTGTACCTTCTTGACGGGCACCTTACGAATGTAGACAGTTTCCCCAGAGGCGTCAATAACGCTTCGCCGGGCTGATTCGCCCTCGAAACTCTCGGGCGTGGAACTCGGGCCTCTCGGGGCGCGATGGTTTTAGTGGAGTCGCGTGCTTCTCTTGTGGCATCTTAATATCTGGCTATCGAGACCATGCCCGCCGCAAAAGAGATCGCCGTCGTCTTGTTTCAGCTCGGAGGCCCGGACTCGCAGGCCGCCGTCGAGCCGTTTCTCTACAATCTTTTCTGCGATCCCGACATCATTAATTTTCCCGGATCGTTTCTCGCGCGCAAGCCGTTGGCGAAGCTGATCTCGACCACGCGCTCGAAAGTCGCCGGCCAGCGCTACGCCGCAATCGGCGGAGGCTCGCCGATCGGCCGCCTCACCGAGCAGCAGGCGCGCGCTCTCGAAGTGGCGCTGCGCCCGCACATTCCCGCGCGCACCGTGGTGGCCATGCGCTACTGGCGTCCGGACACTGCTCATGCCATCGCCGCGCTCGACAGCGCTCCCTTCGACGAACTCGTGCTCCTGCCGCTGTATCCGCACTATTCCTTTGCCACCACCGGCAGTAGCTTGAAGGAGTGGAACCGCCTCTATAAGCCGAAAGTGCCGGTTCAGCTCATCGACCATTTCTTCGATCATCCGGACTACGTCGCCGCAATTGTCGAGCGCGTCAACAGCGTCCTCCAGCAGCTCCCGCGCCCCGAGGAAGTTCATCTCGTGTTCAGCGCGCACGGCCTTCCGATGGCGCTGGTCGAAAAGGGCGACCCGTACCCGCAGCACATCGCCGCGACGGTTCAGTTGGTGCGCGAGCTGGGCGCGTGGCCCAATCCGCACGTTCTGTGCTTTCAAAGCCGCGTCGGCCCGCAGAAATGGCTTACGCCTTCGCTCACCGGCACCATCGAGCGCATGGCGCGCGAGGGCCAGCACCGCATGCTCGTGGTTCCGATTTCCTTTCTCACCGAACACATCGAGACGCTGCACGAAATCAATATCGAAGCGCGCGAGCAAGCCGAGTCGCTTGGCATCAAGGAGTTCCACATGATGCCCGCGCTCAACGACTCTCCGCTCCTGATCCGCGCCCTCGCCGACCTCGTCCTGCGCTCCGTCGGCCGCCGCTCCGGCGTCGCCTCCCTCGCGTTGTAGAGGCACGGCCCTCATCCCTCACACTCATTCCTGATCCCATTTCTTTTCCGGCATCCGTGTTTATCTGTGTTCATCTGTGGCTCATGGCCGTTCGCCCTCGCGCCGCCATGATATAAACGTATCGTGGAGTTCTCGCTCACCGACCAGCAGCAGCTTCGCCGCACCGTCCGCGAATTTGCCGAAGGCGAAATCGCGCCGCACGTGATGGAGTGGGACGAAGCATCGACATTTCCCTCGGAAATCATTCCCAAGCTCGCCGAAATGGGTTTTCTCGGCGTGATTTTCCCCGAGCAGTACGGCGGCGCGGGCATGGGCTATCTCGAGTACGCCATCATCATCGAGGAGCTGTCCCGCGTGGACGGCTCGATCGGCATCATCGTCGCCGCGCACAATTCTCTCTGCACCAACCACATCTACAAATTCGGCACCGAGGCGCAGAAAACGAAATACGTCGTCCCGCTGGCGCAGGGCAAGAAGCTTGGCTGCTGGTCGCTCACTGAGCCGGAGGCGGGCTCCGACGCCGGCGGTACGCGCACCGTCGCCGCCAAGCAGGAAGGGCTCCCAGGTCGTCCGCCCTTCACCTTGGCGGACGAGCCTGGGAGAAACGACGGATGGGTGATCAATGGCGCGAAGACCTTCACCACCAACGGCCACCACGCCGACGTTTGCGTCGCCATGGCCGTCACCGACACCTCGAAGAAACACCACGGCATCTCTGCGTTCATCATCGAGAAGGGAACTCCCGGCTTTCGCCCCGGCAAGAAAGAAAACAAGCTCGGCCTGCGCGCCAGCGACACCAGCGAGGTCGTCTTCACCGATTGCCGCGTGCCCGCCGAAAATCTCCTCGGCGCGGAAGGCGAAGGCTTCGTCAACAGCCTGCAAATTCTGGATGGCGGACGCATTTCGATCGCGTCGCTCGGCCTCGGCATGGCGCAAGGCGCTTACGAATGTTCCGTCCGCTACGCCAAGCAGAGAAAACAGTTCGGCAAGCCGATCGCCGAATTTCAGGCCATCCAGTTCAAGCTCGCCGACATGGCCACGCAGATCGAAGCGGCGCGCCTGCTGACCTATCGCGCCGCATGGCTCGCCGACCGCGCCATCGCCTCCGGCGATCGCGACGCCCGCATCACCCGCGAATCCAGCATGGCCAAGCTCTATGCCGGAGAAGTCGCCGTGCGCGTTGCCAACGAAGCCGTCCAGATTCACGGCGGCTACGGCTTCACCAAGGATTACCCCGCGGAAAAGTTCTACCGCGATGTAAAGCTCTGCACCATCGGCGAAGGCACCAGCGAAATCCAGCGCCTCGTCATCGCCCGCCAGCTCCTCGGCAAGTCGTAACCTCGACTCCAGTGCGCCCTTTGCAGGAGTAGAATGATCGAGTTCCATCTGAGGAGGTCTACCATGATTTCACATTTCCTGATTGCGGCGGGTTTGATTGCAGCTGCTTGCACGTCAGTGTCGCCGGCCCGTGCGCAAGAGGTCAGCGCACCAACAGTTGACGGCATCACCAACTTCCATCGCCTCGAGACCACCGTCGCCTGCGCCGGTGCGATCAAAGCCGACGTCGTGCCCGAAATCAAGAAGTTCGGTTTCGTCTCGATAATCAATCTACGCCAAGCCACTGAGCCCGGCGCGGACCTCGAAGCAGAGGCCGCTGCTGCGAAAGCTGCCGACATCCGCTACTACAGCATCCCGTTCAATGGCGCCGCGCCCGATCCCGCGGTGGCGGACAAGTTTCTGGATGCCATCACCGCGAAGGGCAGCGAGCCGGCGTTCATTCACTGTGCGGGCGGCGGCCGCGCGGCCACGATGTGGTTTATCAAGCGCATGGTCGTTGACCATTGGGACGTCGACCGCGCCTCGAAGGAAGCGACTGCGCTCGGGATGACGAATCCCGCGCTCAAGCAATTCGCCATCGATTACGCACAGACCCACAAACGCTAGAGGTTGTGCGGCAATCGAGAAGTTTGGCGAAAGGCGAGATCTGCTTCGTGCCTCGGGGCCCGATCTTTACTGCGCCATTTCTAGGTGCTAGTCTTTGGCGCCATGAAAGGCCATCTCAAGGTTTCAACTCCAGCGCAGTACATCGCCAAGCTCAAGGAGCCGCGTAAATCCGACGTCGCCGCGCTCGACAAGCTCATCCGCAAAGCCACGAAATTCGAGCCGTTCATCCAGTCCGGCATGCTCGCCTACGGTCACTGCCGGTTGAAGTACGCCGGCGGACGCGAAGCCGATTGGTTTCGCATCGGCCTGGCCAGCAACGCGAGCTACATTTCGTTGTATATCTCCGCACCCGAAGGCACGGCGGATGTTGTCGAACATTACAAGAAGTCTCTCCCCAACGCCAATATCGGCAAGTGCTGCGTGCGCTTCAAGCGCTTGGACGACCTCGACCCCGCCGCGCTCGCCAAATTGCTAAAGGAAGGCGCCAAGGAACCGAAGTCGAAGTAACTGCTCGATTCGATCCTCATATTCTCCGTACTTCTCTGCGGACTCTGCGTCTCCTTGCCCTGACGCGGGAAGGGTGCGGTGGATGCCTATTGTTGTTCTCCGTGATCTCTGTGCCCCCTCCGTGAACTCTGTGTTGAGTCCGGATTCGAAATTGCCAACCACACACCCGACGAGCGCGCGCGACGCACGCCTCTCTTCCGTTTGAACTTTCAACTTTCAACTGTTAACTTTTCACCTGCCTATCTGTGTTCATCTGTGGCTGCAATTCGCCTTCGATTCGTCGCGAGGAGACCGTCATGAAACTCGGAGAGATCGCCGAAAAGCTCAACTGTACTGTCGAGGGCGATGAAGACCTCGAAATCACCGGCGTTGCCGGGATCGAGGAAGCGCACGCGGGCGAGCTGACGTTCCTCGTCAACCGCAAATACCGCTCCGCGCTCGAAACGACCCGCGCCTCCGCGATCCTTCTCGCTCCTGGGGAGGCCCGCCTGCGCATGGCGGCGCTCCGTTCGGCAAATCCGTATCTCGATTTCGCCCGTGCCATTGAACTGTTTCATCCCGCTCCGCACTACGCGCCGAGCGTGCATCCCACGGCGGTAATCGCCGGCTCGGCCAAGATCGGAGTCGGCGCGCACATCGGCCCGTTCTGTTTCGTGGACGAGGATGTCGAAATCGGGAGCCATGCGGTCCTGCACAGTTTCGTCTCGATCTATCGCGGCGCGCGCATCGGCGACAATTTCTTCGCCCACGCGCACGCCTGTGTCCGCGAAGGCTGCCGCCTCGGCCATCGCGTGCTGCTGCAAAACGGCGTGGTCGTCGGCAGCGACGGTTTCGGCTTTGCGCGCGAAGCCAGCGGCCACTGGCACAAGATGCGTCAGGCGGGCATTGCCGTCATCGGCGACGACGTCGAAATCCAAACCCACGCCGCAATCGACCGCGCCACCGTCGGCGAAACGCAAATTGGCCGCGGCACTAAGATCGACAATCTCGTCCAGGTCGGCCACTCGTGCAAAGTCGGCGAAGACACGCTGCTCTGCGGCCAAGCGGGCCTGGCCGGCTCTACCAACGTAGGCAACCGCTGCATTCTCGCGGGCCAAGTCGGCACCGCCGGCCATCTGACCATCGGCGATGGCGCCACAATTTCATCCCAGTCCGGCGTCCCTGCCGACGTTCCGCCCGGCGCGATCTATTCCGGCTATCCCGCCATGGACAATCTCGCGTGGCGAAAATCTGTCGCCGTCTTCAACCGCCTGCCTGAGTTGCAGCGCGAGCTCCGCGAACTCCGCGAAGAAGTCGCTCGCTTGCGCGGCGCCTGAAGCCGAGGATGCGCTGGGTGTTTTCGTAGGGGCACGATATATCGTGCCCGGCGCAAATTCTTGGCGCGATCCAAACCATGCGTTTCGTGTGCCCGCGGTCTTGAGTTTTGTAGGGGCGTAGTCCGCCACGGCGGACTACGCCCGGCAATCATGCTTGGCACTGCGCCGCCCATCCGCCTCGCTCGCCCGCCGGCTACCCCGGTTTCGTAGGGGCACGATTTATCGTGCCCGGCGATATTTCTCGGCTGAGCCAAACGATTCAAGAAGCATTCTCATCCCGACAGGCGACGCGACGCGGGATCTCCCATCGCTCCACAAAAAGTCCACAGGCGCTGCCTGACAAATCCGAATTCCCGTCGTGCTACTTTTTGGGCGGAGCCGATTTCGCCCCGGAAAGGATGAACCGAAACGATGCGATCGATGATGAACGCTCGAACGGTGCCAGGCGGCACCTGTCGCGAATCGTTGCCCGTTTCGTCGTCGTCCGCATTTGTTCCACCGAGTGCGTTGGCGCGCGCGGGATCGGACTTTGGGTTGAACTTGCGCGGAATTAAGTGTCACACCGTGCAAAGTAATTCTGGGCCTAACTCATTGAAAACAAAGGATGGGGACCCTCACAAAGTGTCACACAAATCAAACGTCGGAATTCATGGCGCAGAACGGTTTTGCTACACCGCGCGGGCAGTGGAAATGGGAGCGGCGGCGGCGCGCCGCGCGCGGACCCGCAAAACTTTGCGCTGGTTCGCTTCCAGGACCTCGAAGCGCAGCCTGTCGAATTCGATGACCTCGCCGGTGCGGGGCACGTGCCCGGCGACGCTGTTCAGCAGCCCTGCAATCGTCGTCACGTTCGAATGTTGCGCGGCAGTTTCCAGCGGCGCGCCGAAAAGCTCGGCGATCTTCTCCACGGGCACGCTTCCGCGCAGAACCATCGTGCCGCCGCTTTCGCGAATCACGTCCGGCGCGGGGCGGCGGTCTTCCTCGCCGATTTCGCCCACGATCTCTTCCACCAGATCTTCGATCGTCACCACTCCGGCGAGCAATCCGTATTCGTCGATCACGATGGCCATCTGCTGGTTCTTGCGCTGCATTTCCTTCAGCAGTTCGGAGCCGAATTTCATCTCCGGGATAAACAACGCCGGCCGCATCAGCTCGCGCACGGTGCGCCTCCCCGCGTCGCGGTCGGGAACTTCCAGCATGTCGCGCGCCACCACGATGCCCGCGATGTCGTCCATCGTTTTTTCGTACACCGGCAGCCGAGACAGTTTGGTCTCGACCACGCGCTTGCGGAGTTCTTCGAGCGTCGCTTTGGATGAGATGGCAACCACGTCGGGCCGCGGCGTCATCACGTCGCGCACTCGCTTGTCGCCGAATTCGATCACCTGCTCGATTAGCCGGGCCTCGTCCTGCTCGATAATTCCTTCCTCCGTGGCCGCGTCCACCAGCGCTTCGATCGCCTGCTGCTCGGCCACCGGCGCGCTCGGCTCGTCCTCGGAGATTCGTAGAACGGAAACCGTCAGATCGAGCACCGCGAGAATCGGCCAGATGAGCCACAGTGACAATCGCATTGCCGGAACCAGCGGGGCGGCCCACTGCCCGCTCGTTCCCGCGAGCAGCAACAGGGGAAGCAATTGCATGGCGACCACGACCTCGGCGCCAAGCAAAATCACAATTTCGAGGGCGGTTTGCCACCGGTCCGGCTCAAAGTATACGGCGCCGAGGACCGTGAACGTTGCCACCACCACGATCCACAATCGCGCGAGCAGGCTGAACGCAAGCGCCGCGCGCGGCCGCTCCATCTTGAAGCGCGGCTCGATCTCCGTTTCGAAAGCGTCGAGGTGATCGTGAATCTTTCCTCGGGAGGCGTGGCCCAGCTCGCGATACACGCGGTCGAAATACGACGCGACCACGAGCCCCGCCGTCAAAGCCAGCATGCAAACGGTATAGAGAAGAATTTCGGCCATCTAAGCCAGCCCCAGCGCGCGCCGCAGACGCCGCTCGCGGCGGTCCATTTGGCCGCTGTCGGTTTCGTGATCGTAGCCCATCAGGTGAAGCATGCCATGAAGGATCAGTATGCGCATCTCTTCGCCGAACGTCCGTCCGAAGCGGCGCGCGTTCCGCCGGGCGACAGCCGGAGCGATCGCGATGTCCCCGAGATAGGAAGCAGAAGAGACAGAGGAAGTAGAGGACACGAACCGGTTACGGTTGGCGGGCGATCCCCTTTGCTTCCTCTGTGTCCCCCGGCTCTCTTGCTCCGCATCCGCCAGAAACGACAACACGTCGGTTGGTCCGCGTTTGCCGCGATACGTTCGATTCCACCGCGCGATTTCGGAATTGGTGACCAGGCAGACAGTGACCGATTCGACGGGCAGGCGAAGAGCGCGGCGCGCGCGGGAGACGAATTCTCCCAGGTCCTTGACGGAAATGCGAACATTGCGCTGGCGATTCACGATCATGAAAGCCGCTGTGGCAAGCCTATCGAGCGAAGTCCCCGCCGTACGAGTCATCGGCCCGGGACGTCATCTCTGCTCGAGTCATCGGCGTCTCACCGGCCGCGGGCCTTTTTCGCGGGGGGCGCTTTCGGTTTCGAATGCGCAGGCCGCGCCAGCTTGTGCGCCGCGCGATGCGCCTTGGCCGCGTCGTCGTGCTTGGCCTGGGCTCGCGCGCCGATGGCGGCGGCCGCTGACTGCGGCGGCTTCGTTCCGCTCGGAGGAGTCTTCGCTGGCGGAGGCGCTGCGCTTGGCGCGGCTTGCTGCGCGCGCTTGTCGCCCGGCTTTGCGTCTTTCGTAATCTTCGCGTCCTTTGCCTCGGGCGCTTTCGCAGCAGGAGCGGTTTCCTTGCCCTTGGTGGGTTTCTTCTTTTCCTTCTCTTCCTTTTTCTTCGGCTCTTCCTTGATTCCCGCGAGATTGCGAAGTGCTTTGGTGCGGTCTTCCGGCGAGCGCGCCCTGCCGCGAAGCTGCATTTCAAAAAGCTGCTCGATGATCTTGTCGAACTTCGGGCCGCGCGGAACGCCCAGCGCGTCGAGTTCGCCCAGCGGCAGCGCCTGGCGTATCGGCCGCCATTTCTGGATGTAGTTGCGAATCTTCGAGACGGCGCGGGGATTCGGCAGTTCGACCTCGATGAAGACGAGCATTTCGGGCGGCACGGAAGCGAGATAGAAATAAGCGTCGCGAGCCGAATTCGTTTTGCGGCTCTTGAGAATCTTCACGACTTTCTGCGCTTCGGGAACGAGGTGCGCGATCGCGTCTACCTCCGCGGATCGAAACTCCATATTCCGCAGCGCCGCCGCGGCCTCGCGCGATTTCAGCCGGCCGAGCACGTAGCCGGTGACCGCGACCTGCATGCGCGGACGGATTCCAGCGGAGAGAAAATTGCTCCGAACGCGGGTAAGCTTGTTCAAGCTGTCGTAGTCGGGCTTGCGCTTCTGCAGCCTTGGATGGATTGAGGCCAGCAGGCCGCGCGATTCCCATTGCTTGAGAGTCGCGGTCGGATTTTCTTCGCGCGCGAGTGCGCGAACTTCGTGGCCGGCGTCGGCGCCCTCGATGTTTTCGAAGAGGCGGCGCTCCATCGCCAGTTCGAACCATTCCTCGGTGCGCGTCTCCATTTTCGATCCCATGCGGGCGCAGTAGCGCAGGATACTCATCAACCGGACCGGCTGGTTCGTGAACGCGTGAATGGAAAGCGCGCGGACTTCCTGCCGTTCGAGATCGGCGAGTCCGTTGGTCGGGTCGAGCAGCAGGCCTCGCGACTGTGCGTTGAGCGAGATGGCGATGGCGTTGAACGAGAAATCGCGCCGCCGAAGATCTTCCATGATTCCCGCGAAGCGAATCTCCGGTTTCGCTCCGGGCCGGTCGTATACGTCGTCGCGGGCCGACGAAATGGAGCCATCCGCGTCCCCCGCGAAAATTATTTCATAGTGGCGGAGCTTTTCGTTTTCCCAGACGACGCGCGCGCCGCCCTTTTCCAGCTCGCGCACCATGCGGACGGGATTTGCTTCCACCGTGAAATCGAGGTCGCGGATCGGCTGGCCGGAAATGAGGTCGCGAATCGCGCTGCCGGAGAGATACACGTTGATCTGCTGCGAGCGCGAAAGTTCCTGCACGCGTTCAAGAGCGGCGCGCTGCTCGGGCGAGAGCCTGCTTTCGAGCAAGTACATGTAATCGGGCATGAGGTGGTGCTCCTTCTCGCTGGCCCCGCCGGAATTTCAGGCGCGCGGGTGGTGCGCCTTATAAACCTGCTTCAATCTTTCCTCGACGACATGCGTGTAGATCTGCGTGGTCGAGATATCCGAGTGGCCGAGCATCATCTGCACGGAGCGCAGATCGGCTCCGCGATCGAGCAGATGCGTGGCGAAACTATGGCGCAACATGTGAGGCGTCAGAGCCTTCCGTAGCCCCGCTTTGCGGCCATACTGCCCGAGCGTCTTCCAATACGCGATCCGGTCCACTTTCCGGCCCTTCAGATTCAAGAATAGATAGGGCGACGAGCCCTCGCAAAGCAGCTTCGGCCGGCTGCCGCGGAGATATCGCTGAACGGCTTCCAGCGCCTGCCGGCCCACCGGAACCAGCCGCTCCTTGTTTCCCTTGCCGATGCATCGCAGGCATCCTGCCTCGGCTTGAAGGTCGGCCACGCGCAGGCCGCAGAGTTCCGAGACGCGCAGCCCGCAGGAGTACATCAACTCGATCATGGCGCGGTCGCGCATCCCGACCATCGCGGACGTGTCGGGCTGCGCGAGAAGCCGGTCCACTTCTTCGACGCTCAGAAACTCGGGAAGGCTTTGGCGGAATCGCGGCGATTCGATCGTGGCCGCCGGGTCGTCGTCCACGTGGCCTTCCATGAGCGAAAAGCGAAAAAAATGCCGGACGGTCACGAGATGGCGCGCCACCGAACGGCTGTCCAAGCCCTTGCGATAGAGGGAGCCAAGAAAATCGACGACGTCGCCCCTGCGCACATCCTTCGTCGCAAGGTTGCGCGACGTTGCAAAGGCCGCAAATTTCACCATATCGCGGCGGTAGGCCTGGATGGTGTTGTCTGAAAGGCCCTTCTCGACCCGCAGGCAATTCAGGAATGTCCGAATATCCGCTTCCACGTTCTTGCCCTTCCGTTCATCTCAGCAGCGCGAAAGGATGGCCCGGATCGCCCTGGCTCGCGGGAATGCAGGGCGCGCCGAGCAACCCGACGCCTATTCGACTGCGTACTAGATTGCGCATACGAAAAGCCGGGACGAAGGAGCCAGCGGCCGACGTTGTCCCGAAGGGGAGAGCCACCCGTTGATCACGTAAGTGTCTGCAAATCCAGCTGATATCCGTGGCCAAGCCTGCAATGGAGGCCCATTCAAGGAGCTGTGGTGTGCATTCTATCGCCGGCGCTCCGGAGCTAACCCTTTAAGCAACAACAACTTGACAAAAACCTTCATAAAGATAACATAGTCTGCGAGGAGTTAGCAACATTCCTCGCCCCAAAAAAGGGGCCTGCAAGCTGTGAAAAACCGCGCTCCCAGCTCGACGCACAAGAAGGTCGTGGTTCTCTTGCTAAGCCGGACCGCTGTCCGCGGCTACCTGAATCCCGCCACGCTTGGGACCGCGGATGAGATCGAGCTGCTCACGATGGATGGGGAGCAGAAGTCGATCCGCCTCAACGACGTGAAATCCGTTTATTTCGTGCGCGAGTTCAAGGATCCGTTCGAGCCGGAGCGAAAGACATTCCTGAGCCGCCCAAAACTCGACGGGCTGTGGGTGCGCCTGCGGTTTCGGGACGAGGATGCCATGGAAGGTATCGTCTCGAATAACCTGCTCGATCTGCTGGATACCGGTGTGCGGCTCACGCCGCCGGATCTCCACGGCAACGTACTCCACATGTTCATACCGCGCACAGCCCTGACGGAGATGAAGGTGCTGGGCGTGGTAGGCGTGGCGCGGCGGTCGCCGCGGGCCACGCGAGACATTCGCGCGATCGTCGACGCGCAGTCGAAGCTCTTCAGCGAATAGACCTTCCACGAAAAAGCGTGCGAAAAGACATATTGGCTCTTTACTGCTCGCCGAAGTAATCTATATTGGCCCGTAGGATGGGGCCAATGCTTCCACTACATTTGCAGCCTGAAAGCCACATTCCCCTGTACGTGCAGTTGCGCGATCAACTTCGCGCGCTGGTGCACTCCGGCGAGCTACGCTCCGGCGAGCGCATTCCGGCGAGCCGCGAACTGGCTGGGCAACTTGGCGTACACCGGACGACTGTGGCGAACGCGTATGCCGAGCTTGAATCCGAAGGGCTGATTAACGGTCATGTGGGCCGCGGCACATACATTTGCGGCACGCCGGCGAAGCAGTTCTCGCCACCGCCGCGTTCGAACGGGAACGGTGGAGGCATGCGCTGGGAAGCCTTGTTTGCGGATGATCGCGGCGAAGAGAGCTTGAGCCGCATGATGCCGGAGGTGCCTCCGGGTGCGATCGCATTCACAGTGGCGCGGCCCGATGCGGAATATTTTCCGCTGGAGGAGTTCCGCCGCTGCACCAACGACGTGCTCCGCCGCGACGGATGCCGAATCTTGCAGCTCGGCTCGACCGACGGCTACGAACCGCTCAAACGCGAGCTACTCGCTTTATTTCGCAGCGAGGGATTGAACGTCCGGGGAGAGCAGCTCCTGATCACGGACGGCTGCCAGCAGGCAATTGACCTGGTTTGCAAAGCCTTCCTCCGTCCCGGCGATTCGGTGGCGCTCGAAAATCCAGGCTATCCCGGCGCCATTGCGATTCTGGCCGGGGCGCGTGTCCGCACGCTGGCCGTCGGCGTGGAGACAGATCCGGCCCGCACAGGTCATGTCGGTCTCGATGTGGACGCGCTCGAAACGGTTCTCCTGCAGAACCGCGTGAAATTCCTTCTCATCACGCCGGATTTCCACAATCCGACGGGAACGGTTTTGCCTTTGGCCGAGCGGCGGCGCCTTCTTGAACTCGCCGCGCACTACCAAGTGCCGGTGGTCGAGGACGGAATCTACGCGCGCTTGCGCGTTCGCGGCAATGCGGTGCCTTCGCTCAAAATGCTGGACACCGCGGGGAATGTGATTCACATCGACAGCTTTTCGAAGACAGCATTCCCAGGCCTCCGCGTCGGCTGGTGCATCGGAGCCGAGAGCGCGGTCGAGCGCCTGCGCCTGGTCAAGCAATCCACCGACCTGCACACGGACCAGCTTTCGCAAGCGGCGATGGCGGAGTTCATGCGCCGCGGGTATTTCGCAAAGCATCTCGCGAAGATGCGGAAGATGTATCGGAGCCGCCTGGCGGCGATGGAGGACGCGCTCGAAAAACATATGCCGGACGGGACGTCGTGGACGCATCCCGAGGGCGGCATGACGCTCTGGGTTACGTTGCCGCCGGGGTTCGATGCAGGCGAGCTGCTGATTCACGCCCGCGAGCGCGGAATCTTGTTCTTGCCCGGGCGATATTTCTATTCGCAACAGCACCGGCCGAATACCTTGCGTCTGGGTTTCGCCGCCGTGGACGAGAAACGAATCGCGCAGGGAATCGAAAAGCTGGCCGAGCTGCTGGAGGCCGAGCTTCGCAAGCGGCAGCGCGGCGCTCGAGACGAGTTCCGCGCGCGCGTGGCGATGATTTGACCATCCGACCAGGATCGTCATCCCGAGTCCGCCACGGCAGAGGTGCCGAGGGATCTCTCGTCCTGCCGACGGAGCAGGTGAAATAGGTTGATGCTGCTGAAACCCAATCTCGAGAACCACTGTTTTGGCTGCGGCGGCGCGAATGCGCGCGGCATGCAGCTGGCATTCGAGCAGGACGATGCCGCGTGCCGGATTCGCGGCGTGTTTCGCCTCGGGGCCGAGTATCAGGGCGGCCCGGGCATTGTTCATGGCGGAATTGTGGCCACACTGCTCGACGAAGTGATGGCGAAGGTGAGCCGCTTCGAGAAGGACGTCGCGGTGACGGGAGAGTTGACGGTGGAATATCTGAAACCGGTTCCGGTGGGCGAGGACTTGACCGTCGAGGGCTGGGAAACCGAAAGAAACGGGCGGCTGCGGATGCGGCAAGGCGAGATTCGCAATTCTTCGGGCGCGGTGCTGGCCCGGGGGCGCGGAAAATTCGTGGAGATTGATCCGGCGCGATTCCGTCAGGCAGCGGCAGAGCCAACGCGCGCGACTTGAAATTGAAAGGGGAAAGATCATGGACCTGATGAACAACAATTTGTGGCGAGTGAAAGTCGGGCTGGCGGAAATGCTGAAGGGCGGCGTGATCATGGACGTGACCAACGCCGAGCAGGCAAAGATTGCAGAGGATGCGGGCGCTTGCTCGGTGATGGCGCTGGAACGCGTTCCCTCGGACATCCGCAAGGACGGTGGCGTGGCGCGCATGGCCGCTCCGCGCGTGATCCGCGAAATCATGGACACGGTATCCATTCCGGTGATGGCCAAGGTTCGCATCGGCCATTTTGCCGAGGCTCAGGTGCTCGAGGCGCTGGAGGTGGATTACATCGACGAAAGCGAAGTGCTGACTCCGGCGGACGAAGAGCACCACGTGTGGAAGCACGGCTTCAAGGTGCCGTTCGTTTGCGGCGCGCGCAATCTGGGCGAGGCGCTGCGGCGTATCGGCGAAGGCGCGGCCATGATTCGCACAAAGGGTGAAGCCGGCTCCGGGAATATCGTCGAGGCGGTGCGGCATATGCGCGCGATCGTCGGTCACATGAAAAAGCTGACGACGCTGGGCGAGGAAGAGCTGATGCACGAAGCGAAAGAACTGGGCGCGCCATTCGAGCTAGTGGCCTGGGTCGCCAAGAACGGTAAGCTGCCCGTGCCGAATTTTTCCGCGGGCGGCATTGCGACTCCGGCGGACGCCGCGCTGGTCATGCAACTCGGCGCGGAATCCGTCTTCGTTGGCTCGGGAATTTTCAAATCGAGCGACCCGGCGCAGCGCGCGCGCGCGATCGTCAAGGCGACCACGCATTACAAGGACGCCAAGGCCGTTCTGGAGGCATCGGAAGAACTTGGCGAGGCGATGAAGGGTCTCGACATCCGCCAGATCGAAGAGAAGGATTTGCTGCAGACGCGGGGATGGTAGCGGGCGTTTTTTGCCACTGATGAACACAGATAAACGCAGATAAATACTGGGTTCTTCTGGTCAGACCTTTTCCCAATCTGTGTTGATCAGTGTTTATCTGTGGCTGCAACGGGGTTTACTCGCATGAATATCGGAATACTCGCCATTCAGGGTGACTACGACGCTCACGCACAGGCGCTCAACCGCTTGGGCGTCGCGCATACGTACGTCCGGCGTCCCGAAGACCTCGCGAATGTTGACGGCGTAATTCTTCCGGGCGGCGAGAGCAGCACGCAACTGAAGGTGATGACCGAGGAAGGCCTCTTCGACGCGCTCAAACGATTTGGCGCGAAGGGCGGCGCGTTTTTCGGCACCTGCGCCGGAGCGATATTACTCGCGCGTGAGGTCCACGGGCCCGCGCAGGCGTCGCTCGGCCTGCTCGACATCGCGATCCTGCGCAATGGCTACGGCCGGCAGCTTGCGAGCGACGTCCACATGGCCAAGACCAAGTTGCGCAAAGAGCCGCTCGAGATGGTTTTCATTCGCGCGCCGATCATTGAATCGGTCGGGCAGGGAATTGAAGTTCTCGCCGAGGACGCCGGGCATCCTGTGCTCGTCCGCGAAGGCCACGTGATGGCCGCGACGTTTCATCCCGAATTGACGGACGATACGACCGTGCACGAGTATTTCCTGAAAATGATCCCTCAGGCTGCCAACGCTCGCGCCTGAGTTCGTAACTCCATTTCAGTCGTAATATTCGGCGCCCAAGTGCGTGATCAGCTCTTCGCCCACCATCCAGCGCAGGGTGTTCTTCAGCTTCATGGACTGGATGAAGAGGTCGTGCTCGGGATAAAGCTCGCGGGCGCACATGGGAGACTTGAAGTAGAAGCTCAGCCATTCCTGAATGCCGCGCATGCCCGCGCGCTGGGCGAGATCGAAAAACAGCGCGAGGTCGAGGACGATCGGCGCGGCGAGAATCGAGTCGCGGCACAGGAAGTCCACTTTGATCTGCATGGGATAGCCGAGCCAGCCGAAGATGTCTATGTTGTCCCAGCCTTCTTTGTTGTCTCCGCGCGGAGGATAGTAGTTGATGCGTACCTTGTGGTGGATCTTGCCGTAGAGTTCCGGATAGATACTCGGCTGCAAAATATATTCGAGCGCGCCGAGCTTGGATTCTTCCTTGGTCTTGAACGAGCCGGGATCTTCGAGCACTTCGCCGTCGCGGTTGCCCAGAATGTTGGTCGAGAACCAGCCGTTGAGGCCCAGCATGCGCGCCTTGAAAGCCGGCGCCAGCACCGTCTTCAGCAGAGTTTGACCGGTCTTGAAATCCTTGCCGCCGATCGGCACATTCTTGGCTTTCGCGTATTCCTCGAGCGCGGGAATGTCCACGGTCAGATTCGGCGCGCCGTTGGCGAACGGAACGCCTTCACTGATGGCCGCCCAGGCGTAGAGCATCGAAGGCGCGATGGCCGGATGATTCGCCTTCATCGCCTTTTCGAATGATGGCAGGTCTTTGTGCACATCCTCCGCCTTCAAAAACACTTCGGTGGACGCGCACCACACCATCACCAGCCGGTCGCACTTGTTCTTTTTCTTGAAATCGCGGATATCTTCGCGAATCTGCTCTGCGAGATCGAATTTCGTCTTGCCCTTCTTGACGTTCGTGCCCTGCAGATTCTTGACGAAGTTCTGATCGAACGCAGCCTTCATCGGCTTGATCGTCTTCAGGAATTTCTGTACTTTTGTCAGATCTTTCGCGTCGAGCACGCCCGCCTTCACAGCCGCCTGATAAGCGTCATCGGGAAATACGTCCCAGCCGCCAAAAACGAGATCGTCGAGTTTCGCAAGCGGCACCAAATCCTTAATCTTCGGAGTGCGGCCTTCGGTCCGCTTGCCGAGGCGGACGGTGCCCAACTGCGTGAGCGATCCCACGGGCACGGATTCGCCGCGCCGGACGAGCTCGACTCCCGCCATGAACGTGGTGCTGACCGCTCCCATTCCGGGCAGCAGCACTCCCAGTTTTCCCTTTGGCGGAGCAATACTCGCGGGCCTGCGCATTCCGTTCCCCCCTGGTTCGTTCGAAGATCGTGACGCCGGTTTTTCTTGAGCGAGGCCGCAGGACTTCTCGCCGGCTCTCGTACGCGCACGCTAAACCTTGAGCGGTGCGCCGGATGGACCGAAGCAAAACATGATGCGGCATCCTGCCACCATTTGCAAATCCATTCCTAATTTGGGAGAGCCTACTCACATCGTATCCCCCTGGCGAAGTTGAAATGCATTAGTCCGAAGCGGTGGGAAGAACTCGCC
>Ga0209415_10000726_pt1 | contig 61756 bp, 57 predicted proteins | sample PeaSoiSIISIP2007_FD_187696 | JGI IMG/M metagenome (GOLD analysis project Ga0209415, IMG submission 187696) | Peat soil microbial communities from Weissenstadt, Germany - SII-SIP-2007 (SPAdes) (version 2) | ecosystem: Environmental > Terrestrial > Soil > Wetlands > Peat | place: Germany...
CTGGGGTGATAGTGGGAACCAGAACCTGCATAAGTGGCCGTTCGACCGTATCGTCAAGATGCTTACGTACAAGGCACGTCTCAGAGGCATCCTCGTTCTAGATTTAAATGAAAGCTACACAAGCCAGACATGCAGCCAATGCAACACCATAAACAAGTCCAGCCGTGTGCATCGTGGCCTCTACGTCTGCAAGCAATGCGGCGCCGTAATCAATGCTGATGTGAACGGCGCAATAAACATTCTCAAAAGGTATCTCCCGGAGCAAATAAGTGTCTCCTGGAGTAGTGGCTGCTTGGCACAGCCTGCGGTTAACCGGTTTGCCTGGAGAAAAACCAGGCCAGCTACATCAGCCCATAAACCGGGGACGTGGCAATTAACTCTGCCGCATCTGCGAACAGAATCAGCAGTGGCCCTCAGTAGTTGCAGGGTCTGATTCGGGAATCCTCGGCCTTCAGGCCGGTGAGGATGTCAAACCGGTTCGTTTATAATAAATAATTTGCACAGAATGCGGAAAATATGGGAGAATATAAGTTGATAAGGGCTAGCTCACCACAGTCTTGAGAACTTACTAAAATTATGGAAGAACGTAGACCTGATCCTGACCAGCTTCTCCAGCGCACCCGCGAAGAGGAAGAGCGGAAGCGCGAAGGGCAGTTGAAGATATTTTTCGGCGCAGCACCCGGTGTCGGCAAGACCTATGCCATGCTGGAAGCCGCGCGGCAGAAGCGTTCCGAGGGGATCGATGTCGTCGTCGGTCTTGCCGAGACTCACAGCCGCAGGGAGACAGAAGCGCTCCTCGAAGGGCTGGAGATTCTGCCCCGCCGGAACGTCGAATATCGCGGCACCACTCTTAAGGAATTCGATATCGACGCTGCCCTCCGCCGCAAACCCACCCTTCTTCTCGTTGATGAACTCGCCCATACCAATGCTCCGGGCTCACGTCACAAGAAACGCTGGCAGGATATCTATGAGCTGCTCGGCGCCGGCATCTCCATCTACACCACAATGAACGTGCAGCACCTCGAAGGCCTGAACGACGTAATCGCCCAGATCACAGGAATCACCGTGCGCGAAACGGTCCCCGATTTCCTGCTCGACCGCGCTGATGAAATCGAACTAATCGATCTGCCGCCCGACGATTTGCTCCAGCGCATGAAGGAAGGTAAAGTTTACATGGCGGAGCAGGCCGCGGCGGCAATCAAAAACTTCTTTCGAAAGGGAAACCTGATCGCCCTCCGGGAACTTGCCCTCCGACGGACCGCAGACCGCGTGGATGAACAGATGCAGGTCTACCGGCAGGACAAGGGAATCACCAATATATGGCCTGCAGGCGAAAGGATCATGGTCTGTATCGGCGCGAACCCCCGTTCTATCCGGCTGATCCACGCCGCCCGTCGGCTCGCCGCGGTGCTTCGGACGGAATGGATCGCCGTGCACGTCGAGGCCCCTTCGCAGGTACGGCCTTCGGAGCAGGACCTCAGGCAACTTGCCGACCATATGCGGCTCGCGGAAAGCCTCGGCGCGGAGACCGTGACGCTCTCCGGCCAGCGGATGAGCGAGGAGATCCTTACGTATGCGCGCAGCCGGAATGTGAGCAAGATTATCATCGGAAAACCGACGCACCCCCGCTGGAAAGACAAGCTGTTCGGGTCGCCACTTGACGAGATCGTGAGGGGAAGCGGCGATCTCGATGTCTATGTGATTTCCGGCGATGTCGCCGAACCGCACCTGCATCCGGCGCAGAAGGACCGTCCCCGCATCTGGCGCAAACGGGAATGGGTCTGGAGCCTTCTTGTGGTGGGGGCCTGTACAGGACTTGCCAAACTCATGTTCCCTTATTTCGAGCGGCTTGACATCGCGATGCTGTATCTTCTCGGCGTCGTGATCACCTCGAGCCGTACAAGCAAGTGGCCGTCCCTCTTCGCCGCTATCCTCAACATCGCTGCGTTCGATTTTTTCTTCGTGCCGCCTTACTATACCTTCGCCGTCAGCGATGTCCGGTTTTTCCTGACGTTCCTCGTAATGTTCATCGTCTCCGTGGTCATCAGCCGGCTGACAATCCGGGTCAGACAGCAAGCGGAAGCCGCGCGGTTACGCGAGCGCAGAACCGCAGCACTCTACAAACTGAGCCGCGACTTGGTCCGGGAGCGGGGTACCGGCCGGCTCTCCGAAATCTCCATAAAACACGTCAGCGAGGTATTCGACAGCCAGGTCACTATCCTTATTCCCGACAGTCAGAACCATCTGGCGCCAGCAGTCAACGGCGCCTCTTCGTTTACGCCGGACCAGCAGGAAATCAGCGTAGCCCAGTGGGTATACGAACATCGTCAGTCGGCAGGGATTGGCACGGATACGCTCCCCGGTGCGAAAGCGTTGTATCTGCCCCTCGTCGCGTCGTCCGGTGCAATAGGCGTGATCGGCATTCTGCCGAAAAACGCGAGCGATGGTTTTGAACCCGAACAGTTCCACTATCTCGAGGCCTTCGCGAACCAGACAGCCATTGCGGTCGAACGCTCCTTCCTGGGCGAGGCGGCGCAACGAGCCCTCTTGAAGGCAGAAACGGAGAGTCTCCGCAATACGCTGCTAAGTTCTATATCGCACGACCTGCGGACGCCCCTTTCGGCGATCACCGGCGCCGCGACGACTCTGCTGCAGAAGGATATCGCCTTCGACAGAATCGCACGCTCGGAATTACTGCAGACCATTCAGGAGGAGGCGGAGCATCTGAACCGGATCATTAAGAACGTTCTCGACATGACCCGCCTCGAATCAGGCACGATCAAATTGAACAAGGAGTGGCAGCCTCTTGAGGAGATCGTGGGCGCGGTGCTGAACCGTCTCGGAGAACGACTGAATAATCATCCCGTAACAGTCAAACTCCAGGGCAACCTGCCTCTCATCCCCTTTGACAGCCTGCTCCTTGAGCAGGTTTTCATGAACCTGTTCGACAATGCCATAAAATATTCTACCCCGGGGACGCCGCTCGAGCTTTCGGCCACCGAAACCTTTTATACAGTGACTGTCGAACTTGCGGACCGAGGGCCCGGAATTCCCCCGGGTGAAGAGGAACACATCTTCGACAAATTCGTTCGGGGCCGCAGTACGGGTGGCGGCGTCGGATTGGGACTCGCCATTTGCCGCACTATCATCAATGCGCACGGTGGTAAAATATGGGCGGAGAACCGCGAAGGCGGCGGCGCGATGTTCCGGTTCACCCTGCCGGCGGCGGGCCTTCCTCCAGCGCCGAAAATCGAAGAGAAGTGAAACTAACAGTACAAGCCGGTTCAACCGTTTAAATAGTTTCAACGGCTTGAATAAATTTTTAACATGCTATGACTGAAGAGATGGAACTCATATTGCTCATCGAGGATGAGCCGCAGATGCGGCGGTTTCTGCGGATAACGCTCCGAAGCCAGGGCTACCGCCTGATCGAGTCGGAGACGGGCAGCGACGGATTGACGCAGGCTGCCACGAGAAATCCCGACGTGGTGCTGCTCGATCTGGGTCTGCCCGATCTCGACGGCATCGACGTTACAAAGCGCCTGCGCGAATGGACGCAGACCCCGATCATCGTCATCTCCGCGCGGGAGCAGGAGCAAGACAAGATCCACGCCCTTGACGCCGGCGCCGACGATTATCTTACCAAGCCGTTCAACGCCGGAGAACTCCTCGCGCGCATCCGTGTGGCCCTCAGGCACATGTCGCGACGCGATACGGACCAGCAGGAACCGGTTTTCATCCTTGATAACCTGCGCGTAGATCTGGCCAAACGACAGGTGTTCGTCGGGGAACAGGAAGTTCACCTCACCCCGATTGAATACAAGCTACTCATGGTCATGGTTCGCCATGCCGGCAAGGTGATTACCCATAATCAACTGTTGAAGGAGGTATGGGGGCCCGCGCATGTCAATGAAGTTCAGTACCTGCGCGTGTATATGACCCAACTCAGACACAAACTGGAGGCGGACCCGGCAAGGCCCCGATTTTTGATGAACGAACCGGGAATCGGCTACCGGCTGAAATACGACTCTCTGTGATGGGTCGATGGTTAAGCTCAAATCTGCACATTCCCTGAGCACGTGCGTAAAAAAACATCAACAATACGTTGTTTCTGCAGGCTATCCGGAGAAGGGCGCGTAAACCTCCGTGAAGAGAATCAATGCTTTCATCACCGACTGATCTTAACCTTGTAATGGTATTAACCTTGCTTTATAATTGCAACTGCCTGCATTGCAAATAAGATACCGCGTGAGTCGCGGCGTTGAAAAGGACGGATTATTATTCCATGGATCAGCCACTGAAACCTTCCCTGTCACAACGTTTAAAAACCCTTGTCATCGGCGGAAAGCATAATATCGAGGACAAGTCGCTGTTTCACAAGCTTTCTCTCATTGCCTTTTTCGCCTGGGTGGGGCTGGGTGCCGACGGTCTGTCCTCATCGTGCTACGGCCCCGAAGAAGCATTTAACGCTTTCCATGGTCATGTCTACCTCAGTGTCTTTGTCGCCCTCATGTCGGGGCTTACGGTGTTCATCATCTCGACGAGCTACTCCCAGATCATCGAGCTCTTCCCGTCCGGAGGCGGCGGTTATCTCGTGGCGAGCAAACTGCTCTCTCCTACAGCCGGCATGGTTTCCGGATCGGCGTTGCTCATCGATTACGTTCTCACGATAACGATATCCGTGGCCAGTGGCGCCGACGCCCTGTTCAGTTTTCTCCCGGTGTCCTGGCTCCACTACAAGCTTCTTTTTGCTCTCGCTGGCGTCCTGCTCCTCACGGTCATGAATATGCGCGGGGTCAAGGAATCCGTTCTTCCCCTTGTACCCATATTTCTCACCTTCGTAATAACCCACGCATTCATCATTGGTTATGCGATTTTCGCGAACCTTGGAAGCTTCGGCGCTGTGGCCGCAGCAACGAGGGCCGATGTGATGCAGACGCAGGCCGAACTTGGTTTTGCCGGCATGGCCCTTCTCATTCTGCGCGCCTACAGCATGGGTGCCGGCACGTACACGGGTATCGAGGCAGTCAGCAACGGTCTCCCGATTCTCCGTGAACCCAAGGTACAGACCGGTAAACGCACTATGCACTACATGGCCATATCTCTTGCTCTGGTTGTCATGGGGCTGATGCTGGCCTACCTGCTCTATCGCGTCGTTCCCCAGTCCGGAAAGACACTGAATGCGGTGCTGTTCGAGACCATGACCAAAAACTGGGGGCAGTCAGGAACCGTGTTCGTTCTCATTACGCTCTTGTCCGAGGCGGCGCTCCTGTTCATCGCTGCCCAGACGGGTTTCCTTGACGGGCCGCGGGTTCTGGCGAATATGGCGCTCGATCGCTGGTTCCCGGCCAAATTCGCCATGCTAAGCGACCGTCTGGTAACTCAGAAAGGCATCTTGATGATGGGCGGCGCGGCGCTCGCAACCATGATCCTTACGGGCGGTTCCGTCACCTATCTCGTCGTCCTGTACAGCATCAACGTGTTCATCACATTTTTCCTGTCCCAGTTCGGTATGGTGCGCCATTGGTGGAAGGTGCGGGGACAGGAAGACCACTGGGAGAAGAAGCTGTTCATCAACGGCGTAGGCATGACTCTTACCTTCTTTATCCTCATCACGGTGACCATTATCAAGTTCGATGAAGGAGGATGGATCACGCTGATCCTTACCGGATCGTTGATCGGTATCGCGCTGCTTACGCGGCGCCACTATCAGAACACATTCCACGTCCTCAAGCGTCTCGATGAACTGGTGACGGTGGCGGAAGCCTCCTGCCCCTTGCTGCCCGGCGATACAGAAAAGGAACAGAACGTAAAGTACGACCCCCAGGACAAGACCGCGATTCTGCTCGTGAACGGCTTCAACGGGCTGGGGCTTCATACGCTCTTCAGTATCATACGCCTCTTTGGAGGGACCTTTAAAAATTTCGTTTTCATCCAGGTCGGCGTTGTGGATGCCGGAAATTTCAAGGGTGCGGAAGAAATGTCCCATATGAAAAACAGCGTAAAAAAAGAGCTGGAACGCTACGTGCACTATATGCGGTGCCACGGATATTATTCCGCCTCCTATGCCTCGTTCGGCAATGACGTTGTCGACGAAATCGCCAGCCTCACCCCGCAGATTCTTGAACGCTTCCCGAATGCCATCCTCTTCGGTGGCCAGCTGGTATTCCCCAGGACCAACGTCCTGTCCGGCCTGTTCCACAACTATACGATTTTCGCCGTACAGAGAAGATTCTATAACCAGGGAATTCCGGTCGTCATCCTTCCCATCCGGGTTTAGCGGCGACAAACGCAATTGAGACCTGAAAAAATTCTGATTCGAGGACATGACACGATGATTCGCCCATTAACCGCAGCAAAACCCGGTAATCGCTTGCGCATCCCTGTTTTTCTCATCGGCATAGTCATTTTTCTTTTGGGATTTATGTCCCCACCCCATGCCGCACGGGAAAGTCTTATCATCGAACACGGCAAGAGGGACAAGCGGATTGCTCTCACATTCGATGCCTGTCCGACGAGCCTGCATGATGAATATGACGAACAGGTTGTCGAAGTCCTGCTACGCGAAAAGGTTCCTGCTACGCTCTTCCTGAGCGGTCGATGGGTGGAGAAAAATCCGGAAAAAGCAAAGTTCCTGGCGGACCAAAAGGAGTTCGAGATTGCAGCCCACAGCTACTGGCACCCCCACCTGCTTGAAAAAGACGACGCCCGGGTACTCCGGGAAATGAAGAGGACGCAGGCGATCATTAAGAAAGTTACAGGCAAGACGCCCCGATATTTCCGGCCGCCTTACGGCGAGGTGGATGAACGAGTGGCAAAACTTGCAAAAGAGGCGGGGCTTGTGACGATACAATATGACATCGCATCAGGAGATCCGGATCCGGGCCTTTCAACGGAACGGATCGTGCGCAGCGTGCTTCGGGAGGCAAAAGGAGGTAGTATCATCGTCTTTCATATAAATAAAAGAGGCGTACACACGGCGGAGTCCCTGCCGGCGATCATAAAAGGTTTGCGCCAGAAAGGATTTACGCTCGTGACGGTGGGAGAAATGCTTTCGGAGTGAACGGATGGAAAAGCGATACACGATGCAGGATTTGCCTACGTTCAACATGAATCATGCATCCTCTATTATTCCCCATTTACAGGGCTTCTTCACTTACTTGGCCAAGCCTCTCTTGAATGTATCTAGCCATGTGATATGGCTTTTTTCCTCGTTGATGACTTCCTCGACCGCCCCCTTCTCTTTTACGATAGCCTTCAGCTCCATGAAGTAAAGCAGCGTCTCCTTCTCGAACCCAATCGCGAATTTCACGGCGTCCTGCACGGTCTTGATGTGATCCATGGACGGGAGGGCTTTGGCCCTGCCGAGAAAAAATTCGGATTCCACAAAGGCCCGCATGTAGTTGCTGACCTCTTCCCACTGCACCGGCTCGATGCCGGTTTTTGCCACCGATTCCTTCAGACCCTTGAAGGTCTTCTCATGCGTCTTTTCCTTGGTCGCAAGCGTGCTGAAGAGCTTGACCAGCCCGTCGTCTTTCTTGAATTTCTCCGCCATCCCGGTGTAGAATTGATAACCGAGAATCTCCGTCTGAATCGCCATTTCCATGATTTCATCGATCGAATACTTATGCATGTTTATCTCCTTGTAATCGTGCGTGGAATGATTCCGAAGAGGCTGGCCCACAGGCCGTGGAATGTGAAAATAATAGCGTGTTGCCGGCGAGGTGTCAATCGAATTTTGCCTTCCTTTTGTTGCACGACATCGCGAAGGCATACCCGGGGAGGATGACCGGCATACGCGGATGGATCGGGGGTGCAGTTCGTTTGCGTCAGTTGTGATAACGGCGGTTGAACTATCCCGGCCCTCATCCCGATCATGCTGTGTATCCCGGACCATCCGAACAAACTGTCCTCCCGCGGACACTCTCTTATTCTGTCGTCATGAGTTCGTGCAGGAGAGCAGTTCTCCCTTTCGAAGGAACTTCGATGGCATTCTTCAAACTATCGGCAGAATCCTCGGCTTATTGATGGTTACCCGGCGATTACCGTCTTTCACTCCCGCGTTGGGAATGCTATAATCCCCTTATGAGCGAAAACGATGTCAGACGTTATATCAGCGCAATGCACGATCTTTCCACGCTCCCCATGCTGCTGGGAAAAATCGTACACACCTGCAATGACCCGAAGGCCACTCCGGCCGAAGTATATAATCTCATCGCCATCGATCCCGCCCTTGCCGAGCGTGTCCTTCGCATCGCAAACTCTGTGTTTCTGGGACGCTCCGGACAAATCAAGAACATCTACCAGGCAATCATGTTCCTGGGTTTCGAGAGGATCAAGTCACTGGCCCTCGGCATGACCGTGCTCAACGCTTTCCCCACACGCGGTTCCTCAACGGCTGAGAACCTCTGGATCCACAGCTATGAAGTAGCTTACCTCTCCTCGCTTCTGGCGGAGTATGTCCCCATGACGCTCCCCAGCGAATGCTTCCTTGCCGGGCTCCTTCACGACATGGGCAGAATTGTGTTCTATGGAATGGACCAAAAAGGGTTTGTGCAGATCGAAACCGGGGACAGCATGTTCGAACAAGAACGCGAGGCTTTCGGTTGCACGCATACGGTCGCTGGTGCCTGGCTTGTGGAAGCGCTCGGCATGCCCAACGAGCTCATGGCTCCCATTAAATACCATCACCGGCCGTCTTTCGCAAACACCGCTCACAAGCAAGTGGGAATCGTCGCCCTCGCGGAAGCAATGACCGAGGTGCTCAAAACACGTGTTGAAGATGACGGCCAGTGGACCACCGAGATTGATGCCGTTCTTCAGCAGCTTTCGATTGCCGAGGAAGAGATAAGTGCGGCCGGGGAAAAACTGAAGGCAGCCCGGCCGGAAATCGAAAGCATATTCTCCTCATGATAAGGCCCGCACTACATTGCGAATATAAAGCAACATAGCCATAACGGCTTCCCCGCTGCAGTTTTTATCTTATCAGCGGGAATGGTGATGCGTACGAAAATAAAAATCCTTCGAATGGATAAAAAGGGATCAGGAAGACAGTGGAAAACGTTGAAGCTGTCCGTCTACCGTCCAACCCGTCTTTTTCCCGATCTTCTGTCTTGTCCACCTCTCCGCTCGGGCCCCCGATAAGAGGGGTCCCTAGATCTTCTTCGATCTCCGGCATATCTTCGATCATCCCAGGTCGACCTGCGCTCTTTGAGCAGCAACTCTAGGACGCGGTCGAGCATTTCTTTTCTTTTTTCGTCAAGGATATCCCGGTACGCGGTTTCGCTGTGAGATTCCTTTATTTTAAACTCGAAGCGACACTCTGAAATGGCCGATACAAGCGCTCCCTCGATTTGCATGAAGTGTTTGCGGTAATGCTCAATGCTTTTATCCTCATTATCCTCGGTCTTCATCGTTAATGTATCGAGATCATGGACATACTTACGCGTGTGGCTGTAGATGGATTCGTACAACCCGGCCATAGCGTTCAAATCTTCCCTGACGATGTCCGATATTTCGCGAGAGAGGGTGTCGACCGCCCTTTTTACATCTCCGAGGTCCTGTTTGCTGAGCTGGCCCCGGTGCAGGGAATCCTTGAGATGCTCCTTGAAGTGAACCTTTATTTCATCGATTATGCGGCTTTTCTCGTGTAAGGCCGTTTGAGGATCCGCGAGTATGCCGACCGATGCCCCGCAGAGCCTTTCGATCTTGACCAGATTTTCCCTGACATAGCGTGCGATGTGATTAAGCTCGCTTGCCAATTCCTCCCAGCGCTTCTCGAGCGTCTTAAGCGTGCTCCTCCGCTCATCAACCATCCCCTGCAGTCTTGTCAGTCTTGCCGCTTCATCTTTTTTTTTCGGATTGAGCCTGCCGATCTCTTCTTCGGCGGATTTAATGAACCCTTTCGGCTTCTTAAAATCGAGCGCTTTAAGCGCGTGGAGGTGATACTTGTACTGTTCAATCACCGACATGAACGCCGGGTTGAAAAAAGAGACATGTTCCAGGACGCCGATGAACACCTTCCGCTGGAGATTTTCCGAAGCAATGCCGCGCGCATGGTAGTAACTGTACGCTTTGATGCTTTCCAGCATCTCATTATACGTCGTCAGATCTTCGCTATGCAGCGCCTTACCGTTTTCCTCTTTCGGGCTTTCGAGAAAAACCCTGAGATCCTCCTGAAGGGGAAAGAGTTCATCGTTCGCTCCGAAGCGAAGGCCGAATATAGTCTTGTCTATCGCCATGATAACGGTCGTAACGGCTCATTTATGTGCGGCCAAGCCATGCCATCCAGATTCCATTATAATATGCAGACGCATCGAACTCGCACGGCAGATACCGCTAAGTTTCCATCCTTGCCTTACTTCACTAACCTCGATCAAGCCACTATAAAGAAAACAGCTCTTACTTCTGGCTGGCCCGTGCATTTCAAGGCTGGTTTTCTTTGCGGGGAATCCGGCATTTATCGGCCCCTCTACCGCCAAGGACCATAACGATCTGATTTCCATTTTCTCGAATTCTTCTTCAGGATGGGGGTTACTCTCGCCGGTTTTGATCGTTGCTCCGTTTCCAATAGTACAGGATTTCGTCCATTTTGACAAGTATAACATAGAAAACATCAGGATAAATGTTTTATCCCGGGCCGAATTATATCGATTCCCCATTGCGAAGGAGCGAAAGCATGGTTATATTCCGAGCTTCCGATGCGGGCCTTTCGTATTGACAAGTATGCCTTGATTTGTTACAGTTGCGCGGTGCGTGAACATCACGCAGGCATCACGATCAGGAAAGTCTCAATCTAACAGGAGGCAGCTATGGGGGGCAAGCTTGCAGTAGTGGTCGGCGGCGGGCCGGCGCCGGGAATCAACGGAGTGATCAGCGCAGTAACCTTCGAGGCGGTCAAGCAGGGCCTCGGCGTCATCGGGGTTCACGATGGATTCAAGTGGCTCTCCAAAGGAGACACGACCCATACGACTAACCTGGGGAACGGCGAAATTTCACGCATTCAACTCCGCGGCGGATCAATTATCGGGACCTCCCGCAACAACCCCACCAAGAGCCCCGAGAAGATGGCGAATGTGATCAAGGCGCTGACAAGCCTTGGGGTAACGTACCTCGTCACCATAGGTGGCGACGACACCGCCTATACGTCCACCCGGGTCGAGCAGGAAGCGCAGGGCCGTATCGCGGTCTGCCACGTACCGAAAACCATAGACAATGACCTGCCGCTCCCGCATGGCGTCCCTACCTTCGGTTTTGAAACCGCCCGCTCCCTCGGCACACAACTCGTTGAAAACCTCATGGAGGACGCACGTACAGCGAGTAGATGGTACTTCGTGATCGCCATGGGCCGCTCTGCCGGTCATTTGGCACTCGGCATGGGTATGGGCGCAGGCGCAACCCTTACGCTCATCCCCGAAGAACTCGGGAACAAAATATCGCTGAGCAAGGTCATTGCAATCCTTGAAGGAGCGATCATCAAGCGTTTTTCGTACGGCAGGAGCCACGGAGTCGCGGTCATTGCCGAAGGTGTGGCAACGCGGTTCGACCCCGAGGAACTGACCTTTCTCAAGGATGTCCCCCGGGACGACCATGGAAACATCCGCCTAGCGGAGATCCCATTGGGCGACATGCTTAAGCAGCGGGTGATGGCCGGTCTCGAGTCCGTGGGTCTCAAAACCACCATCATTGCCAAGGACATCGGCTACGAACTGCGCTGCCATCCGCCCATTTCCTATGACCGGGAATATACGCGCTACCTCGGTTACAGTGCCGTGAAGTTTCTCATCTCGGGCGGCTCCGGCGCCATGATTATGCTCAAAGACGGAGTGTGTCTGCCGATCAAGTTCGCTGACCTTCTGGACCCCAAAACGGGTAAAACAAGGATACGCACTATCGACATCAATTCCGACGATTACCACATGGCGCGACGCTATATGATCAGGCTGGAGAAGGAAGATTTGGAGGGAGAAGCGCTTAAAAAACTTGCCGCGACGGCGAAAATGACGACGGAGGATTTCGTAAAACGGTTTTCGATTGCGGTCGGATAATTGTTGTGAGGGGCTTGGGGAAGAATGCGAGGCAATGAAGGCTCACGGCCTCGCTTTTTTTTCATGATCGCGGCTATAGTGGGATGCGTTTCTCCCGTGCGATATTCCTAATGATGATCATGGCATTGTGCATGCGTTGAAGCTTCATGTTCCTCATTCTTAAAGCCGTCTGATTCCCGAAATCGAGCTTGTCGTTCCTGATGCTTGTAAGCGTCTTGTTCAAGTTCTCAAAAAGGTTCTTGATCATATCCTTGTCAAATTTCTTGAGAAAAAGCGGGTTTACCGTGATGAAGCCCTCTGCCACATCCACCGCAAGCATTTTCATGCTTTTTCCTTTAAAACCACTAAAACCACTTTCCGCCATAGCCGCTCCTACGGTTTCCCGAATGCTTTGATAGCGTGTTCCAAGAGGCCATGTTTTTTGTGTATCTCATCAAAGTGTTTCTGAAGTTCCGCCTTATCTGCACCGCGATGAATGCTGTTCTGAAGGGCTGTGATCTCGCTAAAAAGTTCACGCGCCGCATCCTGTATCAGTGATTGAGAGGTCCGGCTGTTTTCACACACCAGCAGGATCGAGTTTACGAGCTCCTTGAGCATGGGATCGTCGGAATCCCGGAGACGGAGACAAACGGATGTTTCGCCCTCCGCCATATGCTCGAGCGTTTTTCGAATGCGGATTATGGGCCCGACAAAGGTGTGGGAATAGAGGATACCACCGATGCCGATGAAAATAAGAAGTACGATGAGCGAAATGGGCAGAAAGATGGGAAGTTGCACAATCTCGGCGAGTTTCTGAAACACACGGAGCAGAATAGTATAGGAAATCAGCAAGAGAATTAGAAAAAGGATGAACCGAAACTGGGGGCCTGCAGTGTGCAGGTATCCCCTGTTCCTGTGCCATAACATCCTCTTCCCCGTTTTTTGCATATATCCTTCGTGCCTTATCTTGTTTGATGTGGATTGTAATCGATGGTCTATGCGGTGACCTGCATTCGAACAGGATTGATTTCATTATATTATACTGACAAATCAGAAGCGGGTCAAGCCATTATTAACCTTATGAGACCTCGAAAATATATTGACAATAAAACAGGCGCTGTGCTATAAAAGAGGTCTTTTGAGATATATTTCTGGTTTGTATAAGGACAAGGGCAAGGACGCAATCAATGGCGAAGATTATCCCCTTCAGGGGAATTGTGTATAACCGTGCAAGAGTCGGCAATCTTGCCGATCTCGTCTGTCCACCGTACGACATCATCTCGCCGTCAGCCCAACAGGAACTTTACAGAAAAAGTCCGCACAATGTAATTCGGCTCGAATATGGACTGGAGAGCCCCGGCGATACTGAGGACGACAACCGCTATTCTCGCGCGTCAACCCTTCTCGATGAATGGTTCAAAACAGATATCCTCCATCAGGACCGGGAGCCGGCCTTTTATGTCTATGAAATGGAGTATAAAACCGGCTCCAAGGTCAAACGTCTGCGCGGTTTTGTCTGTCTCGTCAGGATTGAAGACTACGACTCAGGAGTCGTAAAGCCCCACGAGACAACTCTTTCCGGACCCAAAACCGATCGTTTGACCCTCCTACGCGCCTGCAAAGCGAGTTTCAGCCAGATATTTTCGCTCGTCTCTGACCCACGGGGCATAATCCAATCCGTACTCGCGGGCATCAACGCAAAACCTGAGATGGAAGTTAAGAGTGAAGATGGTGTAATCCACCGCATCTGGAGGTTGACCGACAAACGGAGCATCGAAACCTTGGCAAGCGAGATGGCGGACAAGCCTTTTTTCATCGCCGACGGCCATCACCGCTACGATACGGCATTGAATTATCGGAACGAACGTCGCAAGGCTGCCGCTGCCGGCACGGGAGCGAGTGAGGAAGGCCATAACTACGTCTCCATGTTCCTTGCTAGGCTTGAGGACCCGGAGCTCACCATTTTCCCGGCGCATCGGGCGCTCTTCAACCTGGACGGTTTTCACCCCCGGCGCTTTGAGGACGAACTTAGCGGCTATTTCTCCATCGAACGCATCGATTTCGACAGGAAATCCGAGGGTAAGGATTTGCGCACGATCCTGGACACCCTAGCTCACCGCGCCGACCATGCCCACGTATTCGGCATGCGGGTCAAGGGCGAACACAGCTACTACCTCCTGACGCTTCTGGACGAGTCGGACCTGGATGGGTTGCTTCCCGGCAAATCACCGGCTTACCGTCGGCTCGATGTTTCGATTCTGCACCACCTCATCATTGACAGGCTTCTGGGAATCAAGATGGAGACGCACAAGCTAGGCCTGAACATCGAATACATAAAGGACGCCACCGAGGCCGACAAACTGGTCCATGACGGCAATGCCGAGCTCGTCTTTTTCATGAATCCCACGAAAGTGGAAGAAGTGAAGGAAGTGGCAGCCGCAGGCGAGCGCATGCCGCAAAAAGCAACGTACTTCTACCCCAAGCTACTAACGGGGTTGGTGATACATAAAATCGATTAGACACAGGGTCAAGGAGCAAGGGGCAGGGGAAATCGCATGTTCCCATAAACTGCTTGCTGCTTGCTACTATTTCCCCTCAAGGAGGCTACCATGGCAGTCAGAGTTGCAATCAACGGATTCGGAAGGATCGGCAGGAACGTGTTCCGCGCTTCACAGGGCAACAAGGACATCGAAATCGTTGCAATCAACGACCTCACCGATGCAAGGACCCTCGCGCATCTTTTGAAATGGGATTCCGTTTTCGGAGAATTCCTGGCTGAAGTTAAGGCCGGAGACGGCAAACTCACTGTGGGCGGCAAAGACATCGCGGTCGTGGCGAAGAAGGACCCGGCCGAGCTCCCCTGGAGGGACCTGAAGGTGGACATCGCGATCGAGTCTACCGGCCTGTTCCTGGACAAGGCGAGCGCGGGAAAGCACATGACCGCAGGTGCAAAAAAAGTCCTCATTTCCGCCCCGGCCAAGGACCCCGATGCGACCTTCGTTATCGGCGTGAACGAGCACACCTATGACCCGGCCAAACACCACATCATCTCGAACGCGTCGTGCACTACCAACTGCCTCGCACCCATCGCCAAGGTCCTCCATGAGAACTTCGGAATCGTGCACGGTCTCATGAACACGATCCACTCCTATACGAACGACCAGAAGCTCCTCGACCTGCCGCACAAGGACCTCCGCCGGGCCCGCGCGGCCGGCATGTCCATTATCCCGACCTCGACCGGTGCTGCCAAGGCTGTGTCGCTCGTGTTGCCCGAGCTCAAAGGCAAGCTGGACGGCATGTCGCTCCGCGTGCCCACACCGAATGTCTCGGTCGTGGACGTGGTCGTCGAGGTCTCCAAGAGGACCACGAAGGAAGAGGTCAATGCCGCGCTCAAGACCGCTGCAGAGGGCAAGCTGAAAGGCATCCTCCAATTCGAAGAGCAGCCTCTTGTTTCCATAGACTTCAAGGGCAATCCCCACTCCTCCATCGTGGACGCTGCGCTCACAAGCGTCATGGAAGGCTCCATGGTAAAGGTGATTTCGTGGTATGACAACGAATGGGGCTACTCAAATCGCCTCCGCGACCTGGCGATCCTTGTGGCAAAGAAGGGGCTGTAATTACGTTCAAAGAGGGCAATTGATTTACACGGTTTGATCCGACTTTGGGGGTTCCAGCATGGACAAAAAGACCATCGAAAAAGTCGATCTCAAGGGCAAGCGCGTGTTTATCCGCGCTGATTTCAACGTGCCTATCGACGAGAACGGCAACATCACCGACGACGGCCGGATCCGTTCTACGCTCCCGACGATTAACTATGCCCTTGACGCCGGTGCCAAGGTCATCCTTGCGTCGCACCTCGGCCGCCCTAAGGGAAAACCGAGTCCCAAGTACAGCTTGGCGCCCGTGGCTCTGCGGCTGAATCGTCTTCTCAGCAAGGAAGTCAAATTCGCCAAAGACTGCATCGGACCCGATGTGGAGCACCTCGTCGCAGGGATGCGTCCCGGCGATGTCCTGCTCCTCGAGAACCTGAGATTTCATGAAGATGAGGAGAGAAACGATGAGGACTTCTCAAAAGCTCTCGCGGCCTTCACCGATGTGTATGTGAATGACGCCTTCGGAACTGCTCACCGCGCCCATGCTTCCACATACGGCATTACAAAATATGTGAAACAGTCGGTAGCCGGATTCCTCATGAAGAAAGAGATCGAGTATCTCCAGAAGACCGTGGCGAACCCCGTTCGTCCATTTGTCGCGATCCTAGGTGGAGCCAAGGTCTCGGGCAAGATCGGTGTAATCGAAAACCTCCAGAACAAGGTTGACAAGATTATCGTGGGCGGTGCCATGGCTTTTACATTCATAAAGGCGCGCGGGCAGGAAGTGGGCGCCTCGCTCGTTGAGCCGGAAATGCTTGAGATGGCCCAGCGCCTTAGGAAAGGCGTTCGCGAAAAGGGTGTTAAATTTTACCTGCCCGTTGACTTTGTCGCTGCGGAGAACATGAACGACGGGGCGGAGACCAAAATTGTCACGTCCCAGGAAATTCCGAAGGGGTGGGTCGGTCTCGACATCGGACCGGCCACAACCAGGCTCTTTTCAGAAGCAATCCAGGACGCCAAAACCATCATCTGGAACGGCCCGATGGGCATGTTTGAAAAGGATGCCTATTCGCGCGGCACCTTCGCCATTGCACGCTCCGTGGCGGACGCCTACGCGACGACCATAGTAGGGGGCGGCGACACGGATGTGGCGGTGCATAAAGCCGGCGTATCGGACAGCATTACCTTCATCTCCACCGGCGGCGGCGCATCGCTCGAGCTTCTTGAAGGCAAGGAGCTGCCCGGGCTCGCAGCGCTGACTGATGACAAAGAGTAAAAATGTTTCGCCACAGAGGCAGCGAAGGCAAATCCCGGATTCCCGAGTCGGGGTTCTCACCGCGCGCTGAGTGTTTGTTGCGGTATAACCTTTTTTCTGAAAGCAGGTGCCCCCATGAATCCAAAACGCAGACCGATCATCGCAGGTAACTGGAAGATGAATAAGACCACGGCAGAGGCGCGGGACCTGGCCGCCAAGCTCATTCCGCTTGTGTCCAGCGCAAGGGACCGGGAGATCGTGCTTGCCCCGGCCTTCACGGCGCTTCAGGCCGTTAGTGACACAGTCAGGGGAACAAACATGGTGGTGTCGGCCCAGAACCTGTTCTGGGAGGACAAAGGGGCGTTTACCGGCGAGATATCCGCTGAAATGCTGTTGGAATTGGGCTGCAAGTATGTTATTATAGGCCACAGCGAGCGTCGGCAGTATTTTGGAGAGACCGACGAAACGGTAAATAGGAAAATCAGGCAGGCCCTGAACAAAGGGCTGCTTCCGATTGTCTGCGTGGGAGAGCTCCTGAGTGAACGGGACGCAGGCAAAGCGCATGAAGTAATCGACCGCCAGGTCACTGGGGCGCTCAAGGGCGTGACCGCCGCTGAGATGTCGAAAATCGTCGTCGCCTATGAGCCGGTATGGGCGATTGGCACGGGCAAAACCGCGACACCCGACCAGGCAAACGAGATACATGCTTTCATCAGGCAGAAAATCAAGTCCCTGTACAGTGACGAGGTGGCCGAGGGCCTTCGCATCCAATATGGCGGCAGTGTAACGCCGGAGAACGTTACGGCGCTCATGAACAAACCGGACATAGATGGTGCTCTTGTGGGCGGAGCGAGTCTCAAACCGGAGTCCTTCGCAGCACTTGTGAATTTCAAGTAATGCTTGTTAAAACGTTTTAAGTCGTTATTCAATAAGGGAGGTAGTTAAGCAATGCGCATTTTTCTGGTAACACTTCATGTCATCGTTTCCGCCATCCTGGTCGGGATGGTTCTCTTACAGAAGGGCAAGGGAGCGGACATCGGCGCCGCTTTCGGCGGAGCATCGCAGACGGTTTTCGGTCCCCGGGGCGCCCAGAGTTTTATGGCAAAGCTTACCACGGGAGCGGCGATCGTGTTCATGTTCACATCGCTGGGCCTCGCTTTGACGACGACAAAAAAGAGCTCAGTCATGGAAAACGTTCCACCGGCTCAGACGCAGACTGCGCCTCCACTGCCTCTTGTCCCACCCACGCAGCAGGCGCCGACTTCCGTACCGGCAAAATAGTTGCTCATGAGATGACAATCTCCGATACACACGGGGTAGGCTTTGCCTACCCTTTTGTTTTTTGCCATGATGACCGCTAAGACGGCAAGACAAGACCTGTCACCACGGGAATTTCTGAGAATGATAAATAATCTTTTCTCCCCGCGCACGTCGCCCGCTTTTGCTCCACGTCGTTTGTGGTTCGTTGCTTTCGCGCTTGGTTTGCTCCTTTCCTCCTGTGGCGAAAAGGTGGAACGGAATCCAGACACCTTTGTCGAGGCCTCTATCGGCGATGCGCGCCGGCTGAATCCGGTCATTGCGAACGACGGTTCTTCGGGAACGATTAACGATCAGATATTCAACGGACTGGTCAAGTACGACAAGGACATCAAGCTGATCAGCGACCTTGCAGAGCGGTGGGAGGTCTCGAACAGCGGAAAAACCATCACCTTTTATCTTCGCAAGGGAGTCAAGTGGCATGATGGCGCGGAATTCACCGCAGAGGATTGCCTCTTTACGTATCAGAAATTCATCGACCCCAACGTGGCCACTCCCTATAGCAGTTCGTACACCAACATTTCCAACGCCGAGGTCGTGAATAAGTATGTTTTTCGGGTGACGTATAAGGAACCCTTTTCTCCCGCTCTTGAAAGCTGGGCCGTGGGCATGCTCCCGAAACACCTTCTCGAAGGCAAGGACATCAATACGGACCAGTTCAATCGTCACCCCGTAGGTACCGGTCCGTATAAATTCAGAGAATGGATTTCAGGCCAGAAAATAGTCCTCGATGCAAACGAAGGCTATTTCGAAGGCAGACCGAACATCGACCAGTTTATCTACCGTATCATCCCCGACAGTTCCACCATGTTCCAGGAGCTGCTCTCGGGCGGGGTGGACATGATGGGATTGAACCCGCTTCAGTATCTTCGAAAAAGCGAAACGCGCAGGATCAGGGAAAACTACGTTAAGTTCCGCTATCCCGCGAATGCATTCACGTATATGGGTTACAATCTGCGGAATCCCCTATTCAGCGAAATCAAAGTAAGACAAGCGCTTTCTTACGCCATAAATCGTAAAAGCATCATCGACGGAATACTTCTCGGGCTGGGCAGGCCTTGCACCGGCCCCTTCTCGTACGTGTCCTGGGCTTACAACCCAAACGCCCGGTCCTACAACTACGATCCAGAAAGGGCACGGCGCATGCTCGCAGAAGCGGGGTGGAAAGATCGGAACAGCGACGGCATCCTGGAGAAAGACGGCAAACCGTTCCGGTTCACCATCATGACTAACCAGGGAAACAACGAGCGTATTCGTACAGCCGAAATCATTCAGCAGAACGTGAAGGCTCTCGGCATAGACGTGAACATCCGAGTTATGGAATGGCAAGCGTTCCTAGAGCAGATCGATAAGCGCTCCTTTGACGCCATCATCTTGGGCTGGAGCATGGGGCGTGATCCGGACCTCTATGATATCTGGCATTCAAGTAAAACCAAAAAGGGCGAATACAATTTTATCGGATATAAAAATACCGAAGTCGACCGCCTGCTTGTCGAAGGACGCCGGACGTTCGACATAGAAAAGCGAAAAAAAATCTATTACCGCATCCACGCAATCCTGGCAGAAGAACAACCCTATGCATTTCTCTATGTTCCTGATGCGACGCCAATCGTGCATAGGCGGTTCAAGGGCGTAAAGGTCGAACCCCTCGGCATCATGTATAATTTTATTCACTGGTACGTGCCGCAAAACAGGGCGGAGTGGTAGGGAAAAACAGTACGGAATTCAGAGTTCGGCATCCAAAGTACATGGCCATTATCAGCGTTCAAAATCTAGTTAAACAGTTTAAAACCCTTAACGCCGTCAACGGCATCTCGTTCTCCGTGGATGAGGGAGAGGTGTTTGGCTTTCTCGGTCCCAACGGCGCGGGGAAAACAACAACTATCAACATCCTCTGCACCCTGCTCTCCCCCACCTCGGGAAAAGCCGAAATCGCCGGTTTCGACTGCGCCGGAAGCCCCGATAGGGTGCGCTCCTCTATCGGGCTTATTTTCCAGGACACGACGCTCGACGCAGGGCTGACCGCGTATGAAAATCTCAAATTTCACGCTTACCTTTATAACCTCGACAGCAAGCTTGCCGAGAAAAGAATCGACGAGATGCTCGCCGTCGTCGCACTCCAGGGCAGAAAACACGATCTGATCAAGAATTTCTCCGGCGGTATGAAGCGCAGGCTTGAAATAGCCCGCGGCCTCCTCCACTATCCTCGGGTGCTGTTTCTCGATGAGCCGACCATCGGCCTCGACCCCCAGACGCGCAATACCATCTGGGGCTTCATCAACGCACTCCGGGAAAAGGAAAATATAACCATCTTCATGACCACCCATTACATGGAGGAAGCGGAAAATTGCGACCGCATCGCCATCATTGATAACGGCAGCATCATCGCGCTCGACACGCCAGCCAGACTCAAACAGATGGTACATGGTGAAATCATCCATCTGGTGACCGCAGACAACGATCGCGCGATCCAGGAGATTGAGAAATTATTTAATATAACTGCCCGCGAGGAAAACGGAGGACTGTCTCTCGAAACGGAAAAAGGTGAAGAGTTCATCCCCAAGCTGATTCACTCGTTACCGTTGCAGACCCTATCCGTAAGTCTCAAAAAACCGACCTTGAACGATGTTTTTCTTAAACTAACCGGCAGGACAATCAGGGATGACGTCCTTAGTGATAGTAAGGAAGTTACCCGGGAATTCGTTCGCAGCCACCGGAGAGCGCAACGATGATCCAGGTTCGGCCGATTTACGTCATTTGTTTGCGGGAGTTCAAGAAGTTCTTCCGGGAGAAAAGCCGGCTTTTCGGCACCCTGGCCCGGCCCGTGCTCTGGCTCTTCGTGGTAGGAAACGGCATGAGTTCACTCATCAGACCTCATATTGGATTCTCTTATCTACAGTTCATCTTTCCCGGCATGATTGGCATGACTATCCTCTTTTCGTCAATATTTTCGTCCATTTCGATCGTCTGGGACCGGGAGTTCGGATTCATGAAAGAAATGCTCGTGGCACCGATATCCCGGCTCTCCATTGTCGTGGGGAAAGCGATTTCCGGCACCCTGATTTCCGTGGCCCAGGCCATTATCATCCTGCTGCTCACACCGTTCCTCGGCCTTCATTTGACCTTGATGCAGTTCCTTGAGGTTGTGGCCATGTCTACACTTGTTTCATTCTGCATAACCTCGATGGGCATTTTGATTGCCGCAAGACTGACGTCATTTGACGGGTTCAACATCATCATGAACTTCCTCGTGATGCCCATGCTTTTCCTCTCCGGCGCTATGTACCCGGTCACCTCCATGCCAAGCGCCCTCCATCTTCTCACCCTCATCAACCCCCTCACCTACGGTATTGATGCGCTCAAGCATGTCCTCCTTCGCAATGGCACCCCTCCGCTCGGCCAGGAGTTCCCACTCTCTCTTGACCTATTCGTCGTCAGCTCATTATCCGTTATCATGCTGGCGCTCGCAGCGCTGTCATTCAGCAAGAAAGAATGAAACAATCAATGTTCATCTTGTATTGCTATTGCTTCCTCCACCGTTCTCTATTAAATAAAATCACAGTAAATCAATATGTTGCCAATTAGCACTCTCATTGACAGAGTGCTAATGCCATGATATATTATAAATAGAAGGAAGAAGAGAACGGATAATGTCTTCCTAGTAAAAAGTCAACAACCTCCTTAAAATGATAATTGCCGGGAGGAGGGGCAAAATTATCACGCCCATGATTCTAAGGAGCAGAGAGAAAGGAGTGATTATTATGAAAAGCCTGACTCGATGGGATCCATTAAGGATGATGAGACGCTGGGAACCCTTCGATGAACTCCGTTCTATTCATCAGGAAATGGATCGGATATTCGAACGGTTTCTTGGTGCAGAAGTTCCGGGCCGTGAAGCAGCCATATGGATGCCTTCAATCGAAAGCTACGTGAAAGACGGCAAACTTGTTTTTCGGGCAGAAATTCCCGGTGTCGATCCGAAGGACCTTGATGTGAGCATGACTGAACACGAGCTTGTCATCAAAGGGGAGCGGAAACATGAAAAAGAAACAAAGGAAGAGAATTACGCATATCGGGAAATCGCCTATGGCGCATTTGAGCGTCATTTTGCAATTCCTGAAGGAGTAAAGGTCGATGAGCTGAAAGCGCAATTCACCAATGGCATCCTGGAAATAACTATGCCAATGCCCGCAATTTCCAAGGCACGGAAGATCGAGATTGAAACTAACAAGGAGGAAGTAAAATCGATTGAAAGCGGAGTGAAGAAAAAAGCCGCCTAAGTTACTAGTGTAACGCAAACACGGCAGCAAGAATTTATCGCCATCCCGCATAATGTATATCGGGATGGTTTTTTCTGCCGGGGGATAAGGCTGAGGGCCCTCTTATAAGCGTTCTGAGACAGACTCCTCTAAGACCATATCTCTATGAAATCAAATAATAAAATAACTGCTTGACACAAAACTGCCTCTATGTTAGATTATTAGCACTCTATGATAGTGAGTGCTAAATTCAACGAATAAACAGGTTAGGGCAAGATAGAGAATATTTACTTATGAGCTGAAAAAAAGTTGCTTTGCTTATGGATCTCGCTGAACGAAATAAAAAAGTGCTCCAGGCTGTTATAGACAGCTACATTTCCAGCGGTATGCCCATTGGATCCAATGTGCTTGTCAAACAATATGATTTCGGCGTTAGCGCTGCTACTCTTCGAAATATCATGGCAGAACTCGAGGAGCTCGGATTCCTGACCCACCCCCATACATCAGCGGGGAGGATCCCAACAAATCAGGGCTATCGTTACTATATCGATAGTCTGATCAGCACTGAGAAAGAAGCAGAGGAGCTGGATGATCAGTTGCGTCAGGCGCCCAGCCTGCACGGGGAGAACCGGAACGAGCTGATGGAGGAAGCAAGCCGTTTTCTTGCCGTTCTTTCCCGATGCGCGGGGGTCGTGATCGCCCCGAGCGAACCCGAGGCTAAGTACCGGCATATCGAATTTGTGAGGCTGCGGGGCAAACAGGTTCTGATCATTTTCGTGACCGCAAGTGGCATTGTCCAGAACAAACTCATCGAACTTGACGAAAACATCCGGCAGCAGGACCTGAACCGGTTCAGAGCCTACCTTGACGAGGAGCTGGAGCAATGGACACTGAACGAGATCCGGGAGCGATTGATCGAAAAATTGCGCGAAGAGAAGCTCCTTTTCACGCAGCTGATGGACGAGACTTACCGCGCCAGCCTGGATGTCCACGAGCGGGAAAGCGAAAGGGTCTATATCGATGGCGCCTCGCAAATTTTCGAAACCCCGGAATTTGCCACTGTGGAGAGAATGCGATCATTGTTCAAAGCTTTCGAAGACAAATATAAACTGCTCAGGCTCCTTGACCGGAGTGTGGTAGCACAGGGCATCAAAGTCTTTATTGGGTCAGAGAACCCCTATTTCGAGATGCAGGGATGCAGCATGGTCGTAAGCAGCTACAAAACGGGCGCACACGTTGTGGGGACACTCGGAGTGATTGGACCAACGAGAATGCACTATAAACAGGTCATTCAGGTAGTCGACTACACAGCGAAGCTGCTGTCGAAACTCCTGGATGAGCGATTTCAGCGGGGCATAGAGCGATGAACAATGAATATGACGATATGACAGATGGAGACATCGAGGTTGTTCCCCCTGAGAACGATGAAACAAAGGCAGAGGAGGAGGACTCTTCGACGGCCATCGAAAAATTAACGCTGGCATTGGAGCAGAAAACCAGGGAGGCGGCGGAGGCGAACAACAAGTACCTGCGGACTTATGCTGATTTTGAGAATTACCGGAAACGAATGCAACGGGACCTTGCCGATTTCCGCAAGTATGCCAACGAACAGTTGGCATTGGAGCTTCTGAGCGTCGTTGACCATCTGGGTTTGGCGCTGAAACATGCTTCAGAGTCATCAGAGACAGAAGAAGCCAGCGAAGGTCTGCGGCAGGGCGTCGAGCTGGTGTACAAACAGTTCCGCGACACGCTCGAAAAATTCGGGGTCAAATCCTTCAATGCGGAAGGGGAACCCTTTGACCCAGCAAAGCATGACGCCATAATGCAGGTGCCTACAGTGGACGCGCCCGAAAACACGGTCGTGCAGGTGTTTCAGGAAGGCTACCGGTATTTTGACAAGATACTCCGCCATGCGAAGGTCGGCGTCGCGAAAAGCCCCCCGCTGACGGAGCAGGGGCCAGTATGTGATTGAATGACTCAAATCCCGGCATCGGGAAAAGAGCGGTGGAGGCGTGCCGGGGAGAAGGACATAAAACTGAATTTCAACAAGTGAGTATTCACGTTTTCTGATTCAGAAATAATCAAGGAGGATGTCATGGCAAAAGTTATCGGCATTGATTTGGGTACCACGAACTCCTGTGTTGCCGTTATGGAAGGCGGGGAGCCGGTCGTGATCGCGAACTCGGAGGGCAGCAGGACCACGCCGTCAGTCGTTGCCATTACCGAAAGCGGCGAGCGGCTCGTCGGTCAGATCGCAAAGCGGCAATCCATCACGAACCCGGATAACACGATTTTCTCGATCAAACGGCTGATCGGCAGGAAATTTGATACCACCGAGGTGCAGGAGGCGATGAAGCACCTTCCTTACAGGATCGTAAAGGCAGCCAACGGCGACGCCCACGTCGAGGTCCGGGGTAAAGTCTTCAGCCCCGCTGAAATCTCGGCGATGATTCTGCAAAAAATGAAACAAACCGCCGAGGATTACCTGGGAGAAAAGGTGACCGATGCGGTCGTGACTGTGCCGGCTTACTTCAATGACAGCCAACGCCAAGCCACGAAGGATGCGGGGAAGATCGCGGGTCTGAACGTCCTGCGCATCATCAACGAGCCGACGGCGGCTTCGCTGGCCTATGGTCTCGATAAAAAGAAGGACGAGACAATCGCGGTTTATGACCTCGGCGGCGGCACCTTCGACATCTCCATCCTGGAGCTCGGCGAAGGCGTGTTCGAAGTGAAATCTACGAACGGCGACACGTTTCTGGGCGGCGATGATTTCGACGACCGCGTTATCAAGTGGCTCGCCGACTCGTTTCTCAAGGATCAAGGCATCGACCTCAAGAAGGATAAGATGGCGCTCCAGCGGCTCAAGGAAGCCGCCGAGAAAGCCAAGATCGAGCTCTCCACAGTCATGGAGACTGAGATTAATCTCCCCTTTATCACCGCCGATGCCACTGGCCCGAAGCATCTCCTGTACAAACTCGCGCGTTCGCGGTACGAACAGCTGGTGGACGACCTTGTTACCAAGAGCATTGAACCGGTGAAGAAGGCGCTTAACGACGCCGGGAAAAATATCAGCCAAATAAATGAGGCGGTGCTCGTGGGCGGCATGACGCGTATGCCCAAGGTCATTTCCACGGTGAAGGAATTTTTCAAAAAAGAGCCGCACCGTGGTGTTAATCCCGATGAAGTCGTGGCGATCGGTGCTGCCATCCAGGGCGCTGTGCTTACGGGCCAGGTCAAGGATGTTTTACTCCTCGACGTTACACCTCTGTCCCTGGGCATCGAGACCCTGGGCAGCGTAACCACGCGTCTCATCGAGCGGAACACGACCATCCCAACGAAAAAGAGCCAGGTTTTCTCCACCGCCTCAGACAACCAGACGGCGGTCTCCATCCACGTGCTCCAGGGTGAGCGCGAGATGGCTGCGGACAACAAGACGCTCGGCCGCTTCGAACTCGTGGGCATCCCACCAGCACCCCGCGGCATTCCCCAGGTCGAAGTCACGTTCGACATCGATGCGAACGGCATTGTCCACGTGCTGGCAAAGGACCTCGGTACAGGAAGAGAACAGTCCATCAAGATTACGGCGTCATCGGGCATGAGCAAGGATGAGATTGATAAAGCGGTCAAGGAAGCAGAAGCTCACGCCGCCGAGGACAAGAAAAAGAAAGAGCTGGCCGAAGCGAGGAATGAAGTGGATACGCTCGTATATTCCGTCGATAAGTCAGTTGCCGAATATGGCTCCAAGTTGACCGATGCCGAGCGGGCTGACATCCAGAAGGCCCTCGAAGAGGCAAGGAAAGTGAAGGACGGAAGCGACGTCGATGCCATCAAACGGGCGGTAGCTGAGCTTTCCCGGGCGTCCCATAAGCTTGCGGAGGAAGTCTACTCCAAGATGAACAGGGAGCAGGCCCAATCCGGCGAAGGCGCCTCCACCTCAGCATCGGGTGGCGACGGGAATGTATCCAGCGAGAAAGTCGTGGATGCGGAGTTCGAAGAAGTGGACAAGGACAAGAAATAACCGTGGTTTTTCCGGGGATAACAGGGATTGCCTGTTATCCCCTTTTTTTGGAAGTGCAGTAGTGGATCGAAGCGCAAAGGACGACGCGAAACACGAGTTGGCTGTGGATCGTGACGAGCAGAACTCTTCAAGAGTGCTGCCTGCAGCATCGTTGCCCCTCGGCAGCCGATGCGCTTCCATTTGAAAGGATTTATGGCAAAGGACTATTACGCACTACTCGGTGTTCACAAAAACGCCACTGATGCCGAGCTCAAGAGGGCCTACCGCAGGCTTGCACTCGAATTCCATCCCGACAAGAATCCGGACAACAAGGCTGCCGAAGAAAAATTCAAGGAGATCGGCGAGGCATACGAGGTCCTGTCCGATCCGCAGAAACGTACCTACTACGACCAATATGGCGTTACGCCGGGCGCCCAAGGCACCGGGCCGGGCTTCGGCGGGTTTGGAGCTGGTATGGGCATGGGAGATATCTTCGGAGACATCTTCGAGGATTTCTTCGGCGGCGGGCGCGGTCGAGCCCGGGCAACGGCCGGTGACGACCTGCGGTACAATCTTAAGATCTCCTTTGAAGAAGCTGCCTTCGGAACAACGACCAAGATCCGCGTGCCCCGTTGGGAGCGCTGTCCTGAATGCGACGGCACTGGCGCAAAATCAAAAGACGACATCAAGGTCTGCCCGAACTGCCGGGGTGCCGGACAAATCCGGACACAGCAGGGCTTTTTCAGCATCAGCCGGACCTGCCCGCGCTGCGGAGGCGAAGGCAAAATGATCACCGACCCCTGCACCACCTGCAACGGGAAAAAACGTGTTGAGCGGGACCGGACCCTGTCTGTGAAAATTCCTGCCGGTGTCGAGACCGGCAACACGATCCGTTTGAGCGGCGAGGGAGAAATGGGGTCCTCCGGGGGTCCCCCGGGAGATCTTTACGTGTTTCTTACAGTCGAAGATCATGCTCTGTTCAAACGGGAGGGACAGGACATCGTCTGTGAGGTTCCAATCAGCTTTGCCCAAGCGGCCCTAGGAACCGAACTCGACGTGCCGACGCTCACCGGCAACTCGAAATTGAAAATACCCGCCGGCACTCAACCCGGGCATGTTTTCCGCTTCAAAGGCAAGGGATTTCCTAATCTGCGCGGTTCGGGGTCCGGAGACCAGCTCTGCCGTGTATTCGTCGAGATTCCGGCCAAGCTTTCCCCGAAACAGAAAGAGTTGCTCCAGGAATTCGACCGTCTGAACGCGGATGGCGCATCGCCAATCACAAAAAGTTTTTTCGACAAGGTAAAAGAGGTTTTCGGAGAAAAACCGAAAAAATAGCAAATTCCTTTCCCACCGAGATGACGTTCGAGCGGCGTCCACTTTCTTGACAGCAACAATTGGGCGCATGCATCAGCAATCCGGGGCATCAGTACGCTCAGCCTATGCGATCCAAGATCGACAATTCCCAACCGGAGGAGGTTCGCAAAATTAAGGCACGCATCTCCTCAAAAAAAAGCAATAACAATAATATTCGACGGGAGCAATAGGCTCTCTCCACTCAAGCTGAACATGGGCCTTGTCGGCGTCCCCCTTCAGTATTCAAACAGATGCACTCCCTGTCTCCGTCGCAGCGAGACGCGCCTCCTCCCCGATTTTTGCCCGCTCAGTGCTGCGCTAATCCCGCTTCTCGAATATGCTATACTTACTTTAGCATCACCGGGGAGAGTTAACGTGTCTGTATTGTGGGAGGCGAATAATACGTAATAAGCGCGGTGCTAAAGGAGTGGTGATGACGCTCATTAAACAAGGAGGCTCGGATGGATGCTCTCGAAATTGCTGTGAAGATGGAGACTGATGCGATCGCATTTTACACGGAAGCGGCTCACAAAACGAAATACCCCGCCGGTAAAAAAATGTTTGACTCGGTTGCGGCTGATGAGAAGCGGCACCTCGCAATGATCACCCAGATCATCAAGGGAATCGGGGCAACTCATCAGGAATCGAACCCGATAAAGAACATCAAGACAGTCTTCGAGTCTCTCAAGAATGAAATGATGAAAAAGGTGGAAGCAACACAGGACGAACTCGAAGCATTCAAGATCGCCATGCAGATGGAAAAAGAGGGGAAGCAATTCTACGAGAAAACCTTGGCAATGGTAAAAACGGACAAGGAAAAAGCGCTGTTCCGGCGCCTGATTCATGAAGAAGAGCAGCATTACGAAATTTTTGCGAACACCTACCAGTTTCTCTCGGACACGGGGAACTGGTTTCTCTGGGAGGAACGGGGCATTGTGGAGGGCGGATGAAGTCGCTTTTCCCCGGCTCGATGCGTGAACTTGAATCATCGGCAACAAAGGGTTTTCCGGGAGGCGGCAGTCCCGATGCTGTGATTTCCATTCACCGTGACGGGAGGATAAAGGAGGGTACCATGGTAATCACCACTGTTGCATTAAAAGACAAGATTCTGGAAATGTACCCGGAAATCGAAGACCATAAGGTTTCCGTGGGATTAGATTTTGACGAACAGACGAATGGCTATATTCTGACATTCAAACGGGGAACAGAAGCACTCACCACCCGTATCGAGAAACAGGACGCCGATGATTGTATGAACGGCATCAAGTGCGTCTATCTCGGCATCCAGGTTGCGCAGTTCATCAAGAATTTCGAAGAGCGACAGGTTTTCAGCAGGAAGGCCGCGTAAAATCAGTCATGTTCCGACAAATGCAGGAGCCGAAGCGGCCGCTGAAAAATAAAAAAATGAAGAGCTCGGCAGACAACTGCCGAGCTCGTTATTGTTTGATGCATCGAAGGATTTTTCGTCAGCAAGAGCTTTTGCACTTGCAGGTTACCGCCATTTTCTTCGTCACTTTCCTGATTGTCATAGGATATCCTCCTTTCTCCATTTTTTTATCCCCGAAATAACGCTATCTCCCCAGAACGTATTTTTAAACTCTGTTTTGAAAGGAAAAGAGAGAAGGAAGCGCGAAACATTTTATATTATACCATAAAGCATACACCGGTATAGGTCTTTTCCCCCTGCTCCTTCCAGCACCTCCGCCCTGTAGCGGCAGCCGCCCCTGCAGATCTCCCGGTACTCGCAGGCACAAGACAGCTCGTTCAGGGGGATCGGACGAATCTTCGCCCACGCTGCCCGTAAGCCGTCATCTACCGACCCTACCACTTCATCATGATAAAACGTGCACTTCGCGATCCCGCCGTCAGCCATGACGGACATCAAATGCAGCCCGCAGCCGAACCCCTGGCTGGATGTGTGAAGACCTCCACCATATCCGTATCCAAGGTACTTGCCGCCTTCTTCAGGGCTTATCGCCAGATCACCGTTCTCCGCAAAACGGCCAACCGGAACAGGCACGTCCACGGTCCAGTCCTTGATGCCCATGCTCTTGAACATCCGCTCCATGCCATCGAAATCCGACAGGTTGCCGCGGTGAATCATGGTTGAAATGGAAACAGCAAATCCCGCATCAAGAGAATGTCTGACCGCCTCCAATGATCGCTTGAATGTTCCCGGTCCCCGGACATAATCGTGCGCCTCCTCCATACCGTCGATGCTCACCTGAAGCTCGTCGAACTTCAGTGTGTTGATTATGTCTTTTTTCAGGAGCGTTCCGTTCGTGAAGAGAACCTTTCTGAGAAAGAAATCAGGTAGCATTTCATTTATTTCATTGAACATCCGGTGCACCAAGGGCTCGCCGCCCGTGATCAGCACCCGCAAACCCTGCATATCCTGAAACTCCCGTAAAACAGCATTCACCTGCTCCGCCGAGAGTTCATTGCGCTGCTTGCCATTGATATAACAATGTTTGCAGGCAAGATTGCAGGCATCGGTGATCTGAAGCTCAAGATAGCGGAGGGATGGTTCCGGCGCTCGCTCGACCACGGGCCGGGGAATAAATACTTTTTCCGTCGTGAGAAGGCCCTCCTCCATGCAGTAATCGATGAAGGCGCCGTCTCTTGATGAGCAACCGTCGCTTGAAGCACAATTCTTTATAAAACAAAAAGAGTCTGCGTCGAGCTCGTACAACTCATCTTTTGCGAGCTGATACACCGAGGGAGTTTCAAGCCATTTCAAGACAGCTCGCCTCGCCAAGTAATAACTCATGAAGTTATTATAGCATCATGGGTCTGTTTTTGTTATAATTAATCAGACATATGATGAAAAATGAAGCGCTGGTTCGGGTGCTTTGTCTCCCCTTCTGTTCCTTCTATAAGCCGGGCAGGAACGAGGAGCTCCTCTGTCGGGGGGCTCTTGTCATTAAGCGATTGATGCAGTCAGGCAGGGACGTCACTGCCGGGGAAACAAAGCTTACAAATTCCAATGAGGCTGTGCCTGTGTTGATGGGACGAGTGCTGTGTGGCGATTGCGATTTCCGCGAGCATGACTGCGACTTTGCACAGGATCGGCAAGCCCGGCCCTGCGGCGGATATGTTCTTCTTTCACGGCTCCTCGATTCGAGAACGATCTCAATAGAAGATATACGATAGCCATTCAACCTTCGTGCTTGCTCTGGGCGGACACCCCAAATAATTTCATGCGACCGCGGAAAGCGAATCCGGGTCAACTCATGCAGGATGCGGTAAAAACCGGTCTCTCTGCGAGGAAACCCGCATGCGAATAAACGCGACGCTCAACGAATGCCAAAAATCCCAGTCTAAAAACTGGTGCACTCGGTAAAGAGCAGGGTCACCGCAGCGGTGACGGATTTTAGTCGACATATTTGAGTGTAGGGGACAATGATGAATAACGCTGAAGATTTAAATTGGCGAAACAAACGCGCAAAATATATTATTGAAAATATCAAGGACGTTGTCTGGGAACTGGACCCCCGACTCGTCTTTACCTATATCAGCCCGCGCGACAAGGAACAACGCGGGTATGATACCTTCGAGGTAATCGGACAGCACTTGTTTACGTTTCTCACCGATGCGTCGCAGAAATATGTGCTCAAGGCGACTACCGAATATGCGAAGTCGGGCGAGCAAGGTAAATTTTCCTCCGTAGTACTGCCGGATGTTCAACAAATCTGCAAAAACGGGCATATCATCTGGACGGAAATCACGATCAATCCCGTGATAGAGAACGGCGCCTTGGTCGCCTTTGTGGGTGCCACCCGCGATATTACCGACCGTAAGACCGCCGAAGCAAAGCTGACACAGTATGCTGAGCGCCTTGATCAGATGAACCAGCAGCTGAAACGCATGTCAGCGTCCGATACAATGACGCGGGTCGTATTCAACCGGGACAAGTTGGAGAAGGGATTCTACGATGAATTAACGCGGGCGAAGCGGTATAAAGTGAATCTTTCTGTCGTTGTTTTTAATGTCGATTTCCTGAAACGCGTAAACGACGCTTACGGAAACGTGAAAGCCGACGACATGCTCAAGGAGTTGGAAGGTGTAGTCACCCATTTTATCCGCGACAACGACAGCCTTTATCGCCGTGGCGGAGACGAGTTCATCGTGCTGCTTCCGCACACAACCAAAGAGCAAGGACGCACCCAGGCGGAACGGCTGAGGCAAACGATCTCGCAGAACCAATTTTCAATACCGGAACCGATCACGATTTCGGCTGGTGTAACGGAATACATTGAAGGCGACACGCTGGAATCGGTGTTACAGCGGGCCGATATGGCGTTGTACATAGCGAAGCGGGCCGGGAAAAACCAAGTGGAAACCCGGTGACGCGGCCGGCATGACGACAAGGGACAGAACTATACCGAAAATGCTGAAACAAAGAGCCAGAAAACAGGCTCCCTTCCAAAATTGCTGGTCCACACCGGTGAAAAAATATTCACCTCCTTGTGAGCGTTTATGGCACGAATTTAAAATTCATGCCCGAACTCGAATGGAAATACGGCTATCCCGTTTCACTTTTCGTCGTGGCGGGGACAGCCGCGCCCATGATATTCTATTGCAAGCGCAAGAAATATCTGTAGAGGCGATAGCTATCCCCCCTGCCCCATGTATCTCGGCTCTCTCCATTAATACCTCGTCCTCACTCGGTACATAAGCTTTACCTCTTGGTCCTTCGGCACGGGAATGTTGAACTCCGCTGTAGAAGCTTCGGACTTTTTATACGGGTGTGACGAGTTCAGCATGATCCAGTCGCCGGGAATTGGCTCTACGACCTTCACAACCAAGTCTTCCTTTTTATGGTTCCTGAGCGAGATCTCGAAAGCAGCTTCATAGGTATCATAAGCGATTTTTTTCCAGTCCGTCTGCTTACTGCTCCCGGCCACGTCAAAAGCCTCGCCCAACTTGATCCGTACTTTCTCGTCCTTCGGCGTATGGTCGATGGAATCCTTGCCCGCGAACTGAAGCCCCCCCTCGCTGTCATACTTGTAGACCCGGATCGTGCCTTTGGGCAATGGGATGCCGAGGTTATTCTCCTTCCGGTTCTGAATTTCCACGAACACACCCACTTGCTGGTTGGACACCGTCTCTCCATGGCGGCTTGTGTAGTAATAATTTGTGCCTGAGTACAGAAACTCCTTCTTAACCGGGATGTCGACTGCAGTAACGAGGCTAATCTGCTTGGTTTGGTTATCCTTGACCGTGGCGGGCCGCTCCAGGGTGTAGATGTGGTACTCGAAAAAAGCGTTTTCCTTGAATTGGGGAGCCGCTGCATTTGTCGACGCTTCCGCGAGCCTCAGCATCTTGCCCTCATATTCGAACTTATCCCTGACCCGGTTCACGTCGCCGGCAACAAGCTTGAGTTTCGCGTTCCGGTACAAGGCGCCGCTGTGGTTGTCGATCGTCACCCAGCCTGAGAGATCCGCCTTGTCGTCCTTTGCATTCAGTATGACCACATAATCGGACCTCCAGCTAATCCCGGTCGTAAGATACGATGCTTCGATCTTCTGTGTCGACGCTAGGCTGTTCTCCAGAAGCCAGACGAGCGTCGGCTTTGCGATCAAGTCCTCCGGCACATCAGGAAAAATGATGCGGCCCGGATGGCCGAAAGTTATCTCGTCCCCGATTTTGAAGATAGACTGGCCATTGTTCGACAGCAGCATCGCCGATACCAGCTCCTCCCTTTCCGTGTAAGGATTCTTTGTGTAGAGCTTCACCTCTTTTCCCACGTATTTATCGAGCAGCTTCTGGGGATCCAGCAGGTCGTATTCGTAATTCTGTTCGCGCACCCGGAGCGATTCGGGATTCTCGACAGACTTGATATACACACTTGTGGCGATAATCTGTGAGGCAACATCCACGAATCTCAAGTCACCTATGCCTTTGAATATTTTGACCGAACGTCGGTCTTTAACCAGCCCCAGGTTGTTATTGTAAATGGTGAGCGCGACGTCGGTCTGATCATCCAAGGTGCTGGTAACGCTGTCAAGCTTAGCTCCTTTATTCCCGGCCAGGGAGAGAGAACTGACTCCTATGCTAAGCAAAGACAAAACTACGATTGCTGCTGACGCTTTCCTGATATTCATAACGGTCCTCCTTAAGAATGTATTTTTCTGCTGCTACGGCATTAGACAAAAAAGACATCGGAAAAGTTCCCTGCGCCGGGGAAGAGTTTATTTGATCTGGGACGCGGCCTCACGTATAATAGAAGGAGAATAGCTCGGCATGCCATTACTGCTATCCCTGGACTCTATCCATGGCAACCAGATTTAAAAAAATACTGTTTTGGTCTTCAGGCATCGGAGCGGCCTTTCTAGTCGTCGCGATCGTCGTGGCCCCGATTTACCTGAATTCCACATCAGTGATAAACAGAATCCAGGACGCCGTGTCAAAGAAACTCGGCGGGAAAATGTCTTATGAGAGAATAGACCTCAAGCTCTTCCCCCGTCCCCATGTGGAGATCAAAAAACTGCGCCTCGGCTATCCAAAGACGTTCCGCGGGACGCTGCAATCGCTCAGTATTTATCCTCAAATCACACCGCTCCTCAATGGCGAACTGCGACTTTCGAGGATTCAAATCGTCGAGCCCGATTTCAGGATCATCCTGCCTGCAACAATTGCCGAGTCGACATCAGAGTTTCCTTCCCTGGAGGAGACAAAAGCGAATATCCGCTCTATGCTCGCTTATTTGCAGACAATCGGTCCCGGGCTTATCGTGGATATGAATAATGGCAAATTCTTACTCCGAAGAAGCCAGCGGGATTTTCTCTCTCTTCGCAACATGACCGTGCATTTCAACGCGCCGCCGGGTGAGATGAAGGTTCTTGTCGAGGCATCCACGGATCGATGGGGGAATTTTTCGATGAGCGGGATCTATTCCTTCAGTGAGGAAAAATCGGCTGTAAGAGATCTTGAGGTATCCATGGGACAGTCTGCCCTTTCGGAGTTTTCCGCCAACCTGATATGGGATAGGATTCCCCGGATGGAAATCTTGTCAGGCCGTGCCACGGTCGCACTCGATGAAATATATTCATGGCTGTCGTCCTCGGAAAACCTGACCCCATTGCTGAAGAACGTTCGATCACTGCACGGCGCTCTTGCCGTCTCATCGATGCAGATCAGCGGACCGGTCGATCATCCCGAGGCGTGGCGAAAGAAAATCGACGGTGAAGTGAACACCCTCGTTGCGGAATCGTCCTGGATGCCTGCTCCCGTGAACGTCAGCAGCCGGTTCCTCCTTGACGATAATACGCTGTCAGTCTCCGGGTTGTCCTTCCACATGGGCGCGGCTTCACTTGAAGGGATTTCCGCCCGGTTTGTGGATGGTAGGACGCCAGTCTTTGACGTTTACGATGGCCGTGCGCAGATCAACCTGGCCGAGATTTTTCAGTGGAGGAATAAGTACAAAGCGTTGGGCACCCTTCTGAGCGATGTTAAAGACTTGACCGGTTCGGTTACCCTGTCATCGATGCGGCTCAGTGGCCCGCTTCTACGTCCTGCAGCATGGCGACTGAAGATAGCCGGATCTACAAAAAACATCGTTGTCAATTCTCCTCTTCTTCCCTCACCCTTAGCAATGTCCGGGAAATTCGCGGCAGAGGAAAATACCATTTCCGTTTCCGATACCTCCGTGCGCCTCGGGGAATCATCGCTGTCCCATGTTACCGCGAGCATAACGGGGCGCGAGAAACCCGCCCTGGAGGTTCGCGATGGCGGCGCGATCCTTCATCTGGGGGAAATTTTCCAGTGGCGGACACAGTATAACGCCTTGAATGATGTTCTCCAAGGCGTGGAAGGGATCGAGGGTACGATAACCATATCCTCTACGAACTTCAAGGGTCCCCTGTTCCAGCCCGAAGTATGGAAAATCTCTGCTTTCGGCAATCTTGACCATATTGTTTTTAGTTCTTCTTTCCTGCCGGGACAGATCGGCTTGTTAAAAGGAAATTTCAATCTTGCTCCGGATAAGCTATCCGTTGGCCTGCAAGACGCAACAATCCTGGATTCGGCTATAACCGGCACGGCCTTAATCAGCGGCGTTACTGATACCTTGCGCAGCATCGACCTGACTCTGAGCGGGAGATCAGGCAGGAAAACACTTGATTGGGTTTTTGAGAACCTTGAGCTTCCGCCCGCGCTCATGATCAAGACTCCCCTTGTAATTTCCGATTCTCATCTGCTCTGGCAAAATGCAACGGCTCTGACTTTCACAGGCAAAGTATCCGTGGCAAACGGGCCAGTGCTTTACGTAGATCTTTCCCAACACGGCGCCGATTTCGCGATCCGCCGCCTTACGATCGCGGACCAGGAGACAAAGGCGTCCTTGACCCTGAATTGGCAAAAGCAGGCAGCGGACTTTTCCTTTTCCGGTCGTCTAGCGCAGGCCACGTTGAGTAAAATATTCGTACAGGGGATCTTCGGCAACGGAACAATATATGGCGATCTTCAGGCGGTAATCCGCACGGATCAACCGCTCCGGTCGCATGCAAAAGGCAAACTTGCCGGTAACGACATTCCCATCCCCTGGGGCATGCCGGTCCTGACCACGGTTGACAAGTTCGCCCTCCATGCCGAAGATGACTTGCTCACCGTCGACTCCGCCGATATAACATGGGGTAAGAATCATTACTCCATGACAGGGACCGCAACCACCTCGGACACGGGAATCGCTTTCAGCATGGCACTCACCGCCGATGGTATTGAAATACAGGCAATCCAGCAAGCCCTGGAGCAGGCAGGCAAGAAAAGTACAGATCAAAAAGTCAGGTCTTTTCCCATGCCGCCGATACGAGGCAACATTGCTGCCGACTCGTCGTACGTCAAATTCGGACGCTTTACCTTCGCTCCTGCCCATGCCGTCATAAGCGTGGCTCCGGACGGGGTGAATATGGAATTTGCCGACACAAGGACCTGCGGCATATCTACACCGGGTACACTTCTTATTTCCCAAGAAAGCATTTCTTTTGATTTTATCCCTGCGGCGAAGAAAGAACCCTTGGGCTCCACTATCGATTGTCTGGCAGGCGAGAAATTGAGCATAACTGGAACCTTTGACTTAAGTTCGAACATCCAGGCGCGGGGAACAAGCGGGCAGCTATTCTCTTCCCTGGAAGGCAGAGTGGATTTCAAGGCGACGGACGGTAAAATCTACCGTTGGCCGACACTAAAGAAAATTTTTTCTGTTCTGAGTGTGCTTGAAGTGTTTCGCGGAAGGGCCCCGGAACTGGGGGGAAACGGTTTCTCTTATCTTTCCATGGAAGTGAAAGGGGATATCCATAAAGGCAAATTTACGGTGGAGAAAGCATTTATCGACGGTCAGTCGCTGGACCTCATCGCCCAAGGCGAAGTCGATCTGGGGGAGCAGAAGATTGACCTCGTCGTGCTCGTGGCGCCTTTTTCGACGATCAACTGGGTTATCCGGAACATTCCGATCCTCGGCAAGATCATGGGCGGCACGCTCATCACGATCCCGGCCCGTGTCTCCGGTGATTTGGGTAACCCGGACGTCGTCTTTCTCTCCCCCACGGCTGTGGGCACGCGAATCCTGAATATCCTGGAGAACATCATCAAACTGCCTGTCGAAATCATTTCGCCGATATTGCCGAAGGAAAAGGGACAGGAGGATGAGAAAAAGTAATTACGAGCAGTGGTTCCATGGTGTATTTATTTCGAAAGCATTCGCTGAACAATATTGTAAGAAGAGCATTTCTAAATAACCGGTTTTTTATAGTATCTTGCTTCTCCAACCCACTCAATATATTACATACCACCGATCCCTCTTCATGGAATAATCGCTACGTTTTAAGGTACTGGGAGAACCATGCCAAGCAGCGATTCCAGCCGTCTTTTGCTGCATCTGAACGATAACTGGGACGGTAGTCAGCAAAGAATGCATGGGGAGCGCCAGCAAAAATTATAAATTCTGCTATCCCTCCACTTGCCTTAATGGCGGCTTCCATTTCCTTGACATCGTTTTGGGGAATTCCCAAGTCCTCCGCGCCGTACAGACCGAGAAGGGGCAATTTGATCTTCGCGGCGACATCGAGGGGGCCTACTATACGGATGCCCGGTTTTTTTTCTGGTTTGATCTGGCCATACCACGCGACTGCAGCCTTTAGTTCATTGTTATGGGCAGCATACAGGAGTGTGTACATCCCGCCGCGACAGAACCCTGTGATGCCGATCCGGTCAGCTCGTGCTGCAGGATGTTCTTTGGCATAGGCGACTATTGCATCTAAATCCGCCATGACCCTCTTGTCAGGAATTGAGTCGACAATCTTCCGTACTGAAGGGATATCGGGCAGATTCAAAACGCCGCCTTCCCGCGCATAGGGCTCGAAGGTGATGCTGAGGAAACCCTCTTTTGCAAATCGGCGTGTGACGTCCTTGATGTGTTCATGCATCCCGAATATTTCAGGGATTACGAGCAGGATGGGATATTTCCCGGCTGCCGCAGGCCGAGCTTCGTAGATGGGGACCTGAAACGCTTCGTACAACACACTGCCGTCAATCGTTATAAGTCCTTGAGCGGAGGTGGTAATCATCTCTCCCGCAACCGAGTTAGAGGCTCGCGCGAAACCAGCCAGGTTGATGCCTGCCGCGCTCGTCCAGGAAAGAGACTGTCGCGGAGACATATTCTTGTACGCATTTGATAACCAATCTTCAACCATCCATACCTCCTCGTTGAAAAATGAACCGTCGCATCTCAACGCTGACAAAAATCAAGCCGACCTGAAGTTATTAATTACGATATTACACACGGGGAATTCCAACATATGCCCTGTGATCTTGATCAAGGAAACCACAGGTACGCGAAAGTCACACCGGGCCTGCTCAACTCGCCGACATTAATGTTGATGAGGTTCCTGGAATAGATATTGGCTCTATATTCGCCGGGACGGGAATAGGTCACGACCTGGGCCTGCGTCAGGTTCGCCAGGCCCTTTGCTTTTTCGAGGGAATCTTCAAGGTAACCGATGCCGTCAATCAGGCCTTTGTCCTTTGCCTCTTGGCTTGTATAAATACGACCATCGGCGATTTGCCGAACCCGCTCAGGCGCCATTTTTCGCTCATCGGCAACAACACTTACGAACTTTCCGTAGAGATTGTCGATCATGTTTTGGAAAAGCTTCGTTTCTTCCGGCGAAACAGGACGGAAGGGAGAGCCCATGCTCTTCCATTCTCCCGACGAAATCTGTAATGCCTGGACCCCTATCTTCTGCATCAGTCCTGAGGCATCGATACGGAGCATGGTCACTCCGATGCTGCCGACAATACTAGTTGGCTGCGCTGTGATCTGGTCGGACGCGAGCGCCGCATAGTAGGCTCCCGAAGTTCCCATATCCAAAAAGTGGGCGACGACCTTCACCCCCGTTTCATTCTTGAATTTTTTTATTTCATGATAGAGTGTATCCGATGCCGTAACACCGCCGCCGGGGCTATTGATTCTCAGTACAACAGCCTTGACGTTCTTGTCACTGCGCGCACGGTCAAGCTCTTCGCGCACTTGGGCCAGCATCCCCGGTTCCTTCGTTGTGCTAAAAACCGAACCTCCTTCCGAACTCGCGATGACGCCGGAGATATCAATGAGTACAATCTTGTTCTTGCCCTCGCCCGAGATCACCTGTTCCTCGAGAGGTTGCACCTCCGGGATAACGTTGACTTTGATATTGAAACAGCCGGAAGTGATCAGCAGCGTCAGTATGAAAAGAGCCCGCAGCAATAATTTCATAGTTTCCCCCCTTTCATCGGTGAATGTCTTCCCGGCATACTCATGCTGGAACGATGTATTCATATTTGATAAACCAATCTCCATGAAAAATCCAACAGGAGAATCATCGTATCGTAATTAAAACATCTCTGTTTCATTCAAACTCATGCATCCTTAGTATATCAGATTGCGAGGGCGGCCCGAGCGACTTGACAGTTCTTGCAATCGGCTGCAGTCCCTCAAGCGTTCGTCCAATTGCAGCAGCATTCTCATCTTCGTCCATAGCTACCTTCAGCTCCGAAACCAGCCTGAGCAGCGATTTCTGCTCGGGATACACTTTCAATTTGATCGGCGCATCATCAGAGAGCTTGAGCGCCTCGCGCACTGTCTTCAGCGCAACAGGATATCCGCCGAGTTCATCCACTAGTCCAATTTTTTTTGCATCTTCTCCGGTCCAGATCCTGCCTTTTGCGATCTTCTCCACTGCTTCCCTGGTGAGCTTTCTTCCCTGGGCGACCTTTGACGTAAAATCGTCGTACACCCGGTCGAGCCATTCCTCGAACCGGGCTTTCTGTGCAGGTGTAAAATCCTTGATCATGGTCCATGCGTCGGCGTTCTGGCTCGTATGAACTTCGTCCCACGTCACGCCGAGTTTTCTCCAAAAACCCGCGGTAACCATCTTCCCGCCGAACACGCCTATTGAACCCGTAATCGTCGCGGGCTGGGCAACGATCTTGTCCGCAGCCAGAGCGATGAAATAACCGCCCGACGCAGCCATGCTTCCCATGGACACGATGAGCGGTTTGCCAGCTTTCCTGGCCTTTACCGTCTCGCGCCATATCGTATCCGACGCCACATAGGACCCGCCAGGGCTGTCAATCCTGAGCAGGATGGCCTTAACGTCTTTGTCATCCGCTGCCTGCCTAAGCGCCGAGGAAATCGTGTCCGAACCCAGGATAATCTCGCCGGTTACTGCATTGTATCCGCTTTTTCCGCGCTCGATCCCCCCAACCGCGTAGATGAGGGCAACGGTCGTTCCCTTCTCGTTCAGGTCTCCCGCCCGTTTCCGGTACTCCACCAAATCGAGCAATTCGGCCTTCGCTCCTGCTCTAGCCTTGATCTTATCGTACACTTCGTCACGATACGCTAGCCCGTCCACGAGCTTCGCATCCACAGCCTCCTGACCGATGAACGGCCCCCTGTTGGCAAGCGACCGTATATCGACCTCGGATTGCTTGCGCGAAACAGCGATCCCTTTGACGATCTGTGAGAACTGGGACTCCATCACCTGGACAATCTCTTCTCGGTGCGGAGGTAGATACTTTGTCTCCGTAAACATGTACCGCAGGCTTTTGTACTCCTTCCTCCCGTCAATTTGCGGTACGATCCCCAGTTTGTCCAATGTCCCCCGGACAAAAGGCTGTTCGTAGATAAGCCCGGTGAGCCCCACATTGCCAGACGGCTGCAGATAAATCTCGTCAAAGGCCGTCGCGAGATAATACGTGACATTCCCCGGTCCGAACTCGCCGAACGTTTCGGCATAGCAGATCGCGGGTTTTCCTGTGGCCCGGAAGGCGATAACCGCATCCCGCAGCTCTTGCACCCGGGCCAGTTTCAGAGTCGAGCCCCCGATGCGTGCAACGAGTCCCTTGACCCGGTTGTCTATCGCGGCTTTCCCCAGTGCTTCTACCATGTCACGCAAACGGGGTTTTTGCATCAGCACAAGACGGGCAAGGGATTCGTCGGGCACATATTCGGTCATCCCTCTGTCAAAGTCCACTTCCAGGATCACCTGCTTCGGTACCCGACCGGTGAAGAGCCACCAATAAAGGCCTATAGCAACGCCGGTGATGAAGAAGATTGTGAAGATGGCAGAACTTATACGTCTGGACCTGCGTTCGTCGCGTAGCATGAATTTACTCCTTATAGAAATATTTGGACGTCCTTGAACAGTTTTTCCATCGCGAGCACTCCTGAAGGAGGCTTATCGGAGAAAACCACGTTGCCGTTGGTTGCTCGTATATCGGTAGAATTGTCCCCATAGGGGAAGGAAGGTGACAAAAAAGGGCTTACCACAATTAAAATGCGGAATGTCATAGAGGATAGCCGGCTTGTGAAGAAGTTAATCCTTCATATTGATCGATTTTCCTTCTGCAAGGTCTTCAATTTTTCTGGTTTCCGCTGCCCTAGCCAGCAATTCTTCTCGGCTTTGCATCGCCTTATTCTCTGCATCAGTATCCTTCTTGAGTTCATAGCTCGTTGCCAGTGTTTCGTAATATTGCGCTTCCGCAGCGTAGCTTCGCGATCGCCGCGGAATTCCATCCTTCAGCTGCGACTCCTCCTTGATAATCCGCAGTAACAGCACAATGGCGTCATCGGGCCTGTTTTCTGAATTATATGCCACGGCCTGCCGATAATCGAGGAACCTTATCTTGCTTTCAAGGCTCGCGGCATAAACCGGGTCCTGCTCAGCCCGTTTAATGTCCTTCGTATGGACGAGATTGGTTCTCTCCGCGGCTATGATTGCGCTTTCCGGCTTCGATGATTCTCTCATCAAATAGAAGACCAGCAAGACTGCGGCGACGAAGATAAAAAGCACCGTTATTTTGATATACGCTTTCAATGAGAAGCCCTCCTTACACCAGTCATGGCGAACTGCATAGGAGTTCAAGATCAGTCAAGATAATAAAAAAGATAATACAACAGAAAGGAAAAGGCAAGATGAAAGCAACAACAACGAATGGTTAAATAGTTTCGCATCTTATAATACAAAGAGGGATATCGGTCAGTTTGCAGAAAATTCGTAATTTATTGAAGGCAGACGGCCAGTGCCTTGCGAAGGGCCCTGCTTGTGCCGAAGCGCTCCTTGAATCTACTCGCAACCCATTCGTGGCCGTCATAACCGAGATTGATTTAAGTTCATTGTGTTTATCCCGGAAAAAGCTGAATAGTGCCAATGCAGACTGCCTGGTCATCAGGTTTAACATCAATCGTAAGGACGTGCCGAAGATATTGGTCCCCGCCATACAGAACGAATACGTTCCTGAACTCCCGCGGCCCCGACGTTTTGCGCTCCTGCTCACTTTTTTGCAGCGGCCGAAGAGGCCGACAGTCAACGCCTTGTCGGGCACTACGTTCATGAGACTTGTCACCAGCTGCTCTGCCCCTTCGGAAAGGACTGTACACGCTCCAAGAACCAGCACGGCGGTGAATACCATGCTAAGAAAGCGGGCTCCGATGCACCGTACAGGAATACTCTGCAGGCCTTCCTACTCAACGATCGTCACCACCATACCAGCACCCTGCCCCGCGATCCTTCCTGCGACCGTGCCGAGAACATGCTTTGGCGAGTGATGGGACCTCCCCACGACGATGGCTCGGCAGCCGCTGTCCCTAGCCTCCTCGAGGATGCTGTCGGCAACATCTGTCGAGTCAGATACGAATTTCGTCCGGATCCTGGCGGCCGGCATCCCCTTAGCAGTAAGCATATTCGCGGCCTTGCTGAACAGCGGTTCTATTTTTGCCTTCTGGGCGAGAAGCCACCTGTCTACGACCTTCTTGCGGTCCTGCTTCTCATTCTCGGACAGGATATGCCCCTCATCCCAGAAAATCGCGGGAAGATTCGGGAGCACGTGCACGAGGCTGACCTCCATATCGTCTGAGCGGCCGAATTGCTGCGCTATATACTCAACCGCTTTCATGGCGCTCGGTGATTCATCCAATGCTATCAGCATCTTTGTCATTCTTCTTCCTCCAAGTAAAAAAAATTTTTATTACCGCAGCGGATCAGGTTCGCTCGATGTGGCTGTCGCCTAAAAACATCTGCTACCATGAAGATAATATATCCTGAAGGAAAAGGCAAGACCGGGTCGGGAAAAAAGATGGAAGGTGATCCGCTAAACAGCGCCGTCGCCCTGAATCGAACGCATAAACTGCTCCGCTATCCGTCCGTTCCTGCCCCCTGCAGCGAGGGCCCACTGGATCGCGAGGCGTTCAAGCTTGTTCCTGTCCATACGGACGCCATACTTCGTCGCGTAGGATGCAACGATCTCAAGATAAATATCTTCGGAAAAGTGATAAAAACCGAAACGCAGGCCAAAGCGATCAACTAATGATACTTTCTCCTCCACCGTATCAGAAGGCCGAATCTCGTCGCTGTCATTATCCGAGAACTTCGTGGTAATCAGGTGTTTCCGGTTCGACGTTGCGTAAAACAGCAGGTTTTCTGGGATTTGCTCCAACCCCCCGTCCATGATCGTTTTCATTTCCTTGTAATCGGTCTGCCCCTCCTCGAAGGAGAGGTCATCGATGAGCAAAATGAACCTATACGGAGCGCTCCTTTCGAGCAGATCGTACATGTCCTGGATTGTGAGGATGTCGTGCTTGTAGACCTGGATCATTCTGAGCGGTGTATTATCGAAAACTGTAAGAAGCGATTTCAGGAGCGATGACTTGCCGGTGCCGCGCTCACCCCAGAGCAGGACATTGTTCGCCTTGCCACCGTCTACAAAATTCTTCGTATTGCGGATAACTTCCTTTTTGATCGAATCGACGCCGATGAGATCACCCGCGTCGATCCAAACCGGCCGCCTGATCGGATTTATGGATTTCCGTTTCCCGTCCCACAGAAAGGCTCGGTAGCCATCGAAATACGGCGTTTCCGGGCCGCTATCCACGTAACGGTCAAGCAACTTGTCGAGTTTGGTGAGGAGTTGTGCGATATCGGGTTTTTCCATGACCTTCAGTATATTTCTGTGTATCCACGGGTGACTGTTGGCACGCACTAAAATCCAAAACGCGTTCATCAGCGGTTTACTGTCTTAAGAAAATCCCAGATCATCCGCATCGGTTAAAAAAAAGGGATGACAATTTCATCATCCCGTTCTGTAGATAACTGTGTCCTTATTTTGATTTTATCTTCACGGGCTCATAGGTGCAGAACGGTTCAGCCGCAAGATAGTCGCCGGATATTGCATACGCCCGGGCCCGGCAGCCGCCACAGACACGACGGTATTCGCAGATGCCACACTTGCCGTGATAGTGGTCAAGGTCGCGCATCTCCATAAAGAGCTGTGATGTGTTCCAGATCTTGGAGAAGGGCTCTTTTTTGATGTCCCCAGCCTCTTCCTCAAGGAACCCGCAGATCTGCACCTTGCCGACATGCGATACAAAAGCAAAACTCTGACCGCCCATGCAGCCCTTGGTCATGGCGTCGAGGCCGTGAGATTCGGGCGTAACAGTTTTGCCCTTTTCCTTTTCCCCCTGCCGGAAGATGCGGTAATAGTGGGGAGCGCAGGTGGGCTTGAACTGGATCGGAACCTTCTCCCGCATTTCATAGAACCACTTGAGTGTGCTCTCATACTCCGCGGGCGGGATTTCCTGGTCGATCAAGTCCTTGCCGCGGCCCGTAGGCACGAGCAGAAAGGGATGATACGCAACCGCGCCGAGCTTGATAACCATATCGAGCAGCTTCGGCAGATCCTTCACGTTGTGCTTCGTGATGGTTGTATTCACCTGGAACTCCAAGCCGACCTTCTTGAAATTCTCAATGGCCTTCATCACGCTTTCGAAGGCCCCTTCCACGCGGCGGAAGTTGTTGTGCTGCTCCGCGGTAAGACCGTCGATCGAGAGCGAAACGCGCATGATGCCCGAGTCCTTCATCTTCTGCGCCAGCTCCTCGGTCACTAGAAGACCGCAGGGCGCCATGACCATGCGAAGGCCGATCGAGGTGCCGTGCTTGGCGATGTCGTAGATGTCCGGCCGCATCATGGGTTCTCCCCCGGTCAGGATGATGATTGGATCGCTGAAGGACTTGACGTCATCCAGGAAGCGGATGCAATCCTCTGTTGCCAGCTCGCCCGGATAGGGGCCGTATTTGGCCGCAGCCCGGCAGTGGACGCAATTCAGCACGCAACTGCGCGTTGTTTCCCAGGCTATGAGCCTCGGCATATACTTCTTATCTTTACCCTCGCCCGCTGGATGACCGTGAGGCGCTTTTGCAGCATGGGGATGGGACATAAACTCTCCTTTGTCGGGAAAGCTAAATTTCAAAATCCGGCGTTCAGACCGCACGTCGATCGTTTTGAACTTTGAGCTTTGATATTCTAACGTTAGGTATGAATTATATTAACCAATCGGGAGGGATTAGTAAAGACCAAATTCAGGCTGCAAACACGATTGCTGCCTTGCTACCTTGGCCGGGTAGAGCTCTTCGTCGACCCACTGAATAAGGTCTTCGAGGCTGTTTCCGAGCGACGGCTGCCGTATAGAACGCCATCGATTTCTCGCGTTCCACGGGAATGGCGATAAGGGGGAACTCTTCCCCTCCAAAGCGGGCGTGGTGGTGGCTATCGCGGAGCCAGTTTTTAATGCGGTTCGCGACACGGAGGCCACCGCATCGACGGTCAGATTCCCGTTGAAAATGGTCAATTTCAAGCTCAAAGAGCGAGACGTGGTTGCGGCGTGCGCAGCCACATCATTTTCTTCCGCAGTCGATCCATGAAATGGAGCCAGCTGAAGCCTGCGTCAGGCTATCGACAATCGACAAGCGCTCCTTCATGGGCGCAGTTTGTAATTCAGATAATCTGTGTTCATTCGCGTCCAGCTGATCTTTTTAGATCATCGAGGTTCAGGTCGGAACAGATACTTCAAGCCTGCTAGCTCATGGATGATATAATCCGGCCCCGCCTGCCGTAGCTCTTCCTCCGGACGAAAGCCGTACGTAACGGAACAGGTGATAATGCCGGCCGCTTTGCCGGCTCGGACATCCGTTATCCCGTCTCCCACGATCACCGCCCGCTCTTTAGACACTCTGAAATCCGCCAGCATCTTCAGCACTGCATCCGGGGCTGGCTTGAGTGGCAGGCCATAATCAGCGCCGATCATGAGTTTGAAATATCCTGCAATGCCTAAATGCTCAAGCAGTGGCGCGATGAACTCCATCGTCTTGTTGCTGATCACCACCAGGGGAAGGGATTTGAAATATTCAAGCGTCTCGGACACGGTCGGATATAGCCGGGAATGCACCACCAGGTTCGCGCGATGGTGTTCCTTGTAAAGGGCGACGGCCTCGGTGATATTCTCCGTTTTCCCTCCGAGGGAGCGGATCATCAGCGTTTCGATGCCGTCTCCAACATATCGGCAAACAGTGTCTTCCGTCAATGGCGCCTGACCGAGCCGGTTGAGTGTGAAATTGACTGATGACGCAATATCCTCGAGAGTGTTGACCAAGGTTCCATCGAGGTCGAATATGAGAAGACCTATAGGTTTCATTGGAAGGAAAAAAGTATTATACAGAATCGCTAATGATGCGTCGAAAAAAAGACCTTATTTTAAATTTTCTGGCTTTCATAACGATGTTTAATTGTTCCGCCTGTTGGGGGAAGAGCGACGTTTATGAGGCCGCCGTCATTTCCAGATACTTCATCGGGTTTTCCGATGCGAACTGGACGGCCCATTCCTGCGGGATCCCAATCATGGTCAGGTTATTGACGGCATCGGCCAGCGGGATACCGCTGCCCAGCAGCACGCCACCCGCCCCCCGGATCGGTCCGCTTCCCCAACCGGGCCCCATGACCGAGTCGGAAATGAGAAGGATCTTATCCAGACCTTTCATGTCGAAGATCATTTTTAGGCTCTGCTGGTGCAGGTGCGCCATGTCTGCGATAATTTCCACATAGACGTCTTCATCCATGATTCCGAATCCTGCAAGACCGGGCTCTCGGTGATGAAAACCCCGCATGGCATTAAAGAGGTGTGTAATTCCGGTGGCCCCCGCCCGCTTGCCTTCTTCTGCCTGGTCGAACGATGCGTCACTGTGGCCCATGTGGACCAGGAATCCTTTTTCCCTGCTCAGCTCGATCAGACGCAATGCGGTCGGCAACTCGGGGGCGATCGTGATAATCTTAATGATATCCTCGAAATCCTCCACAAGCCGCGTGAACACCTCCACCGAGGGTTCCATAAAACTGTTTTTATCCAGCGCCCCTGCCCGCTCGGGGTTCAGGAAGGGACCCTCCAGATTTACGCCCAGGATGGTTGCGCCCTCGCGCTGTGCCGACATAGCGCGCCGGACGGCTGCCATGTTCTCGCGCATGGCCTCGACGGAACCGGGATAGATCGTCGGGAGGAGGGCCGATGTCCCGCGCTGGCCGTGTATGCCCGCTATCTGTTGGATATCGTCCTGGCGTCTTGTGTGTGTATCGTACTTTTCAGCACCATGCACGTGGATATCGATAAGATACGGCTTGTTTCCGATAGCGTATGCCATAGAGAAGTCCCGAGTTTGAAGATGAGTTTATTGCACAGAGCTAAACCGGAATTCTAGGTGATCTTCCCTCTGCGCGAAAAGAATTCCGAGAGTGCCAGCCGCACCACGGCACCACGGTCCCAGGGTTGTCTGAGCTCTTTCGTGATCTCGGCAGCGACATCATCTAGTGCATCCAGATGCTCGTCTTCAAGAAGGAGCGTCACCTCCACCAGCCCATGGTTCTCATGCTCCTCATGTTCGTGGCCATGATCGCCCTCTGCATGATATTTGTGTGCGTGACCGTGTTTGTCGTCCATGAAGCACCTCAACATGACGATGAAGACCAGAGCGTGATAGGTCTTCTGGCTTCCGTCTAGAACAGTATTTTCATCATCACCGGCATCGTGAAGAACAACGCCACCGTCGAGACTGCAATGCATGCCGCTGCAAGTGGGACATCGAGATCGAGTTCATCAGCGATCACGAGAGACAATACCATTACCGGCATGGCGCCTTCTATAGTCACCGCCTGTAGCGTTTTCCCGGCAATGCCGAGCCGTGAACCGATCCACCATGCTAAAACAGGAGCAAGAAAAAGTTTGATCGCGAGGGCTGGGATCGCCATAGACAGCCGTTTTACATCGCGAAAGTCGAGCGCCAGCCCCACGGTAAACGTCATAATCGGGATTACGGCCCTGCCCATAAGCCCCGCCGCATCCAGCACCAGCTGCGGCACCGCCAACCCACTGAGACGAACCGCGCTGCCGGCCGCCACGGCCCAAAGCGGCGGAAGCATGCATACTCGTTTGAGCGATCCGGCGAGCGATACGGTTTTGCCGCTTCCGTACCGCGCCGAAAGGAAGACCCCTGCCGTCAAGAGAAGCGGCGTCGAAGCTAGAAGATCGTAAAGGATAGCCACATAACCGTGTTCCGCGCCGAGCATCTCAGTGATGACCGGAAGCCCCAGATACGTCACATTCCCATACGAAGCTGCAAGGATCATGACGCCGAAGGCCGGGCCGGGGATATTCCTGAAGCCGGGCATCAGCCTATAAACCGCAAAGCCTGCGGCAGTGCACAGGACAACGACGGCAGCGGCAGCGAGCGGTATGGAAACGAAACTTCTGTCAGCGCGGGTCGTTGCTATTAGTCCGAAGGCAAGAGCGGGTAAGAAAACATAAAGCACCGCGACGCTCAATACCTGTCGAACCCGGTGACGATCAAGCCCTCCGGGATCGAAAAATCTCCATGCATATCCCGCCGCGATGACCAGACCAAATGAATACAGAACTTTATTGATACACTGCTCCTTACATCAATTATACCAGTAAGTTGCCGAAGATTAAACCGGAATTTTCGTGACAACATCCTCCCCGGCCTGAAAACCGAGGAATCCTGAACCAGGCTCTTAACTGCAATGGGGCTGGCTCGTATAGTTCTCCTCTTTTTTCACAACGTGGATGCCTTTGAGTCTGGCCTTGTACATGAGTATCTTGATGATTCGGTCGAATGGCCACTCGTTGAGCTGCTGATTCCCGCTGTTTCCCCATTCTTTGCCCTCTCTGGAGTCCTTGCGGTTCCTCCAGACCATCGTGGAGACACCGCGAGCATCTGCATGGCGGACTAGAGATTTGGCAAAGCTATGGAGCAGGCGCGCACGCAGACGAGACAGTTTTTGGTCTCCCTCGCACTAAAACAATGCTAATCTGGTTGCATCGCAACGAGCGCTTTATATCCCCCCATAAAGAGACGGGGTCATATGGTACGGATGATAATTGTACCTGCATTTCAGAAAAGATTCCAGCAAAGGTTGCACGCACCTTTAGCTACGAATTCTTTGACAATCATTGACCGATTAACTATAATGGCGTTTGCGAAGAAAGCCTCATCGGTCGCGACGTCATTAAATTCGAATTCGGAGGGATACTATGTATTATAACATTTGGATCTCATTGCTATCAGTGCTTATCATGGCAGGCGGACTCGGCGGCGTTCTCTATCTCGTCATAAAAAAACAGGCGACCATAAACAATAAAATGATTCAATTTCTTGCGGTTACGTTTGTTCTGCCTCTTCTCATTATTCTGGGCATCATGAATACACTGGGCAGGGAGACGATCGGTACGTTGCTAGGTGTAGTCGTAGGGTATGTGTTATCAGGATTCGGGAAGGAATGATCCTCAACAGTCTCGTTCTCCCTACTTTTTATCATAGAAGCATCAGCAGGACTTACTCTTTTCCGGTGCATTGCCCTGCGCAATCTCTTTTGCCTTCAGCTTCCGAATAATTCCAAAAAATTGATGCGCTTCCGGGTGTCTCTCTCCAACCTTTCCCTGAGAATCCTCAGGTGATGCTGGGGAACTGCGCAATGAAAGTCCGGGATTACTCTCAGCAGTTCGATAGAGAGGAACTGACGATTATCCCGCTTCGGTTACATTTTTTGATAGAGTAGTGCAGGATCCTTGAATTCTCTTGCCATCATGATTCCGCTACTGCTTTCGACATTTCCAAGCGGTCTTTTGGCAGAAATGGGATGGTCATCATGCCGGGAACGGTTAACATGCAAACGATCACAAAGAACATCCTGTACCCGACCGCCTGCTGGAGCCAGCCGCTCACAAACCCCGGTAACATCATACCAAGAGCCATAATCCCCGTTGAGATGGCATAATGCGATGTTTTATATTTACCCGTAGCCGAGTACATGAGGTAAACCGTAAAAACCGTGAAGCCCAGACCGTATCCGAATTGCTCCAGTGCCACGAGGGGATAGACAAGCCCGATCCCCGGCTGCGCATAAGCCATGTATACGAAGAAGAGATCGGGTAGATGCATGATGACCACCATGGGCCATACGCACCGCTTGAAACCGAACCGCGCAATAAGCCAGCCTCCGAGGATTCCGCCGCTGACCAGGCAGACAACGCCTATTGTCCCATAAACCAACCCTACCTCCTTGGTCGTGATTCCCAACCCCCCAGCGCCGACCTGATCAAGCAGGAAGGGTGAAACCAGTTTGAGAAGCATTGCTTCGCCCAGGCGGTAGAACAGAATGAATGCCAGCATAACACCGATCTTTTCCTGTCTAAAGTAAGCACGAAGGACCTCTCCAAAAGACGACTTGTTGTTCTTCTCACCTGCGGCCCGGCGGCCGTCGCTTGTGGGAAAGGGCAGTAAAAACTTGTGATATATAGCCGCGGCAGCGAACATGACTCCCGATAATGTCATAATCATAGACCAGCTTCGGGAGATATTGCCGGTCGACATCTCGAGCATGCCCGCGACATAGACCAGCAATCCCGTACCGAAGATCATGGCCAGCCGGTAGAATCCCGCCCGCAGTCCCACGAAGAGGGCCTGCTCCTTTTCCGGCAGCGCAAGCATGTAGAACCCGTCCGCAGCAATGTCATAGGTCGCGGAGACGAATGCGCCTACAAAGAATGCCGCGAGGGACAAATAAAAGAAACCTTCGGACCTGAGTGAAAAGGCGATCAGAAACATACAGAGGCTCATCGCCGTCTGTGTGGCAAGAATCCATTTTCGTTTGGTCGAATACACATCCACGAAGGGGCCCCAGAACATCTTGATGACCCAGGGCAGATAAAGCCAGCTTGTCCAGAAGGCGATGTCTACGTTATCGATGCCCATGCGCTTGTACAGGATGACGGACACGGTGTTGATAAGTACATAGGGCAGGCCCTCAGCGAAGTAGAGTGAAGGAAGGAATAACCAGGGATTGCGCGAAGCGGAGGAGCGTATCGACATGGACAGTAGAGTAGCAAATTGACGAGGAAACATCCAGAAAAAAAACGAGGCAGGGAAGCGATCCTTTCCTTCCTTTTTTTAACATAATACCGCCAGAGAAAAGCTGCTTCAAAACTCTAGGGAATTCTCGACAGGATCGGGGGAGGCTTTTTTTCAAACTTGACCATGCTCAGATTATTCCTGCAAAAGAAGCTGTCGAATAAAATAACCGTGCGGAAGTTGACGAACAAGCCGACCTTTGCTCTTGCGGTTAAAAGGGAGATCATGAGCCTCCCTCGCCGTTCACTCTTCCATTTTTCCCTCGACCTCGCCCACGCCGGAGATCTGTTTGATCTTCTCCAGACGCTTCCGACGTTCCTCCCGGGCCACATACCAGTCTTCAACCAGCGTTTCGATTAAACCAATAAGCATCTTAGCCTCTCCGGGCTCGGTATCGAGAATTTCGGCACCTTCACTCTCGAACCGCGCGCCGATCATTCCGCTCTTCTTGACGGATTCGATGGCCTCCCAAGTCAGGGGATCCACTGTCCCTTTGATCTGGCGAAACTCGTCAACCAATCTGCCGGGCTGGACCTGCCAGAAATCTCGCAACATTTCCGACAAGCAGCGCCGAGCCAAGGCAGCCGCGACCTTCGGGCTGAGCTCGATGGTGAGGCAGGCTTCCTGGTAGTCATCGAGGATCTTCTGGGGGACGGCGACCGTGAACGAAAGAGCGCGCGACGGCGGTACAAGCGCCCAGGTTTTGAGGTGCTTTCCGGTATAGGAACGGTTTCCCGTGATCTCCAGGCCATGAAGGGAGACAGTCAGTGAGAACTTCCGGCACTTGGGATTCGGGCAGATTACATACTTGACTACGAGGCGGCGCGGACCATCGGCATTTTCGAGGGATAGATCGGCAAAAGAGGCGTGCTTGCCTTCCTCGGTCACGGTTTCATCCCTGTTACAGAACGGGCAGTGCCAGAGATATTCGCTCACGATTCCCTCCTTATGCCTGCCGACGGCTGCTACCTCGAAATCAGGTCCAGCAGGTGTTGTTCTTCCCAGTCTCTCGTGATAACCACTTCACCGATCTTTGTCGGCATGACGAACTTCACTTTTCCGCCTTCCGACTTCTTGTCCACCTGCATTGCAGCCATGAGATCAGCCGCCGTGGGCTTCCGGCTGAGCGCCGAAAGACCGACCGGCAAGCCATAGAATGCGAGAAGTTTTTTTACTCGCTCGGGCACCGTACCGTCGCATAGACCGGTTTTGTGCGCGAGTTGTGCTGCGTAGACCATGCCAATGGCGACCGCATGACCATGGCGCATAGTATAGTTCCCGGCAGTCTCAATGGCGTGTGCAACGGTATGGCCGAAGTTGAGGATTGCACGGAGGCCACCTTCGCGCTCGTCCTTGCTCACGACTTCCGCCTTGATCTCGCAGGACCGCAGGACGATATGCTCTAACATGTCTGGATCGAGGGCAATAATCTTGCCCCGGTTGTTTTCGAGGTAATCGAAAAACGATGCATCCCGGATGACCCCATACTTGATGACCTCGGCCATGCCAGCGAGATACTCCTCCTTCGGGAGTGAACTAAGCACGTCAAGGTCCATGATCACCTTTTTCGGCTGGTAGAACGCTCCGATCATGTTCTTCCCCAGGGGATGGTTCACACCGGTCTTGCCGCCAATGCTGCTGTCAACCATAGCAAGGAGTGTTGTCGGTATCTGTACGAAGGGCACTCCACGCATGAATGTGGCTGCTGCAAAACCGGTGATATCGCCGATCACACCGCCGCCGAGCGCGATGAGAGCCGATTTGCGGTCGAAGCTGTTGATAAGGAGCGCTGTATAGATCGAGTTGACCCAGTCGAGTGTTTTGAATTTTTCGCCGTCGGGGATCTCGATGGACATGACGAGGAAACCTGCAGCCTTGAGACTTTCCACCACGCGCTGCCCATAAAGCTTCTTGACTGAGGGGTTTGTAACAACGGCCATTTTTCTGCCGAATCCCAGCCCTTGCAGCTCCGCACCGGCCTGATCCAGACTCACTCCGAGAGTAATATCATAGCTCCGCTCGCCGAGGTCTACGTTAACAATATGCATGCTTGATTCTCTCTTTAATTCCGCGGATAACATCATCAACGGTTATTTCCGATGTGTCGATGGTCATATCGGCCTGAGCATAATATGTCGCACGGCTTTCAAGCAGTTCCTTGATTTTTGCCAGGGGGGCCGATGTTCGGAGAAGTGGACGGTGCGTCTCATGTTTAATACGCTCATAGATCACTTCTGGCCGGGCCGACAGGCAGACTACCAAGCCTGCTTTCTTGAACGCCACCCGGTTCCCGTCCCGGATTACGGCGCCGCCTCCAGTGGAGACAACCTGGTTTTCACCCGCCATGACTCGCTGAATAATCGCTGATTCGATATCGCGGAAGCGGGGCTCGCCGAGCTTCGTGAAAATGTCAGTGATGGTCATCTTCTGATCGGCCTCGACAAGCTCATCGGTGTCTACAAAGGTAAACCCGATGTCCTTTGCCAATCGCGTGCCGACGCTGGTCTTGCCAACGCCCATGAACCCCGTAAGAATGATGTTCTTGAACATAGTGGTTAGTTTCACCGTAGAGAACTCAGAGGCAGGTAAAAATTTCAGTGCAGCTTCAGCATCCAGAATTCTTCTTTCTTATGACTTTCTAACTCTTCCCTGCTCTTCCTCCACTCCCATCCGGGCCTTGAGGTACTTCAGGTACCCGTGGTAGTTCCGCTTCATCTCGTCGATGCTGTCACCGCCGAGCTTTTCGATCAAGGCCGACGCGATTTCGAAAGCCGCGGCGGACTCGGCAACCACGCCGGCCGCCGGCACGGCGCATACGTCCGAACGTTCTACGCTCGCCTTGAAGGGTTTCCTGCTGGCCAGGTCAACAGAGCGGAGAGGCTTCATGAGCGTGGGGATGGGCTTCATGGCTGCGCGGAGTGTAATGGTCTCACCGTTGCTGATGCCGCCCTCGATCCCGCCGGCCATGTTGGTCTTCCGGTAAAAACCTTCTTTCCTGTTCCAGAAAATTTCATCGTGCACCATTGAGCCCAGCCGGTTTGCAGATCCGAAACCGGCACCGATCTCTACACCTTTTATGGCCTGGATGCTCATGAGCGCCGCCGCAAGCCTACCATCCAGTTTCCTGTCCCAGTGAGAATGACTGCCGAGACCAGCCGGCACGCCGCTGATCATCACTTCGAACACCCCGCCCAATGAATCGCCGGCCAACTTTGCCTCATCGATCCGGCGCATCATCCGTCTTTCCGCTTCGGGGTCGGAGCACCGCAGCTCGGAGGCTTCTACGTGTTTTTTAAGATCAGTGACTGTAAGCTTAGGTACTTTGGCGAAAATACCGTCAATGCTCAGAACATGGCTCACCACGTCAATGCCGAATTCCTCTAGCAGCCGCTTTGCCACAGCGCCGATCGCCACACGCATGGCCGTCTCTCTTGCACTCGAGCGCTCGAGGATGTTTCGGATGTCAGTCATGCAATATTTAAGAGCGCCCGCCAGGTCGGCATGGCCAGGTCGGGGACGGGTAACGGGGTCAGCGGAATTCAGGAACATCGGATCCGGCGACATCTTATCACGCCAATTTTCCCAATCCTTGTTCCTGATCATCAGCCCGATGGGGCCGCCGAGCGTTTTTCCCCAGCGTACTCCGGTATAAATCTTTACGGAGTCCTTCTCGATCTTCATGCGGTTTCCGCGACCGTAACCTGCCTGCCGTCGGCCAAGATCGCGGTCAATATCGGTGACCCGGATTAGAAGACCGGCCGGCATGCCTTCAATAATCCCCATCAATAGTTCGCCATGAGATTCTCCGGCTGTTAAAAATCTCAGCATCTTCCCCCTCCAGTAATGCGTAATCCCCCGACACAGTTCCCTGAATGAAAAGGGTTACCTGTGGAAAATCCTTTAAAATCGCGCCCATCATAACAAATTTGCCATAGAAGTGCAACGGAAAGTGTGGTATAGTTAGGGGTATTTATAGGGTATTTTTCTGTTTTTTATAATAGTTAAAGTATCCTCGAATTGATATCAAACCGCTTAAACCCTTATTTTTTAACGAGTTATAAAGGAATTTTTTATGATAGCCCTCCTCTGCGCCGTTCAAGCCGAAGTTGAGCACATCTTAGCAGCGGTATCCGCATCTGAGACCAAAATGGTGGGCTCGAAGTCGATCACTACAGGGACGCTCACTGGACAGCAAGTCACCGTCTGCGTCGGTGGAATGGGAAAGGTCAACGCGGCCCATGCCGCAACGCTCCTCGCGCAACACAAACCGGAAACTCTTGTCATCTTCGGCGCAGGTGGCGCTTACCCCTCGTCGGGTGCAAAAATCGGCGACATTGCCCTCGCAAAGGAAGAAATCGTTGGCGATGAAGGCGTGCTGACCCTGGACGGCTTCAAGGACACCGAGTTCATCGGCATTCCGCTCATTAAGACAGCCACATCGGTGATGTACAACACCTACCCAGCCGCAGAAGCCCCGTTGCAGCATGCGATTAAGACGCTCGTCGCTCGTCAGCAGGCCGTCGCTAAGGATTTGCATATAGGTACCTTCGTCACCCTCTCTACGTGCACAGGGACCACCGGGCGAGCGCGAGACTTGGAGAACCGCTATCACGGGTTGTGCGAAAATATGGAAGGCGCGGCCGCGGCCCAGGTTGCCGAACTGCACGGGATTCCCTGGATTGAGGTCCGCGGAATTTCGAATATCGTAGAAGACCGTGATCTCCGAAAATGGGACCTCCCCCGGGCGACACTGGTTGTGCAGCAGGCTGTCCGGCTCATTGTAGAGGGTTGGGCTTCATGACGCAGACCATTACCATCGGCTATTCTCCCTGCCCGAATGATACCTTCATCTTCCATGCACTCATCCACGGAAAGGTCGGAATCCCGGGTGTAGCCTTTCGCGAACAGCTCGAGGATGTCGAGACGCTGAACCAGATGGCGCTCGACGGCGCACTGGACATCACAAAAATTTCCTACCATGCCCTTAGTCACCTGCGCGAGCGTTACGCCCTGCTGCGCTCCGGCGGCGCGCTCGGCAGGGGTTGCGGTCCGCTCATTGTCGCGAAACCGGGCACTCGGATTGCCAACCTAAGACACGGTGTGGTCGCGATCCCCGGGAAACTTACGACAGCCTACCTCCTTCTTCGCCTGTTTGATCCTTCGATCTCAGAGGTACGCGTCATGACCTTTGATAAAATCATGGATGCGGTATCGAGGGGAGAAGTTCAGGCGGGGCTCATAATTCATGAAAGCCGTTTCACCTATCCGCTATACAAGCTCGATAATCTGCTCGATCTTGGCAAATGGTGGGAAGACATCTCAGGGCTTCCGATTCCGCTCGGCGGTATTCTCGGGAGGCGCTCCCTCGGCCGGGACATGCTGCTCCGTATCGAGACTGCTATACGGGAAAGTCTCCGCTACGCCCAGACGCATCCCGACGAGGTCATGGAATATTGCAAGCGGCACAGCCAGGAAATGGATGAAGCGGTGATGAAAAGCCACATTGATCTCTATGTAAATGATTTCTCTTTGGATCTGGGCAGGGAAGGATTGCGTGCAATCCGTAGGCTCTTCGGGGAGGCGGAATCGCGGGGAATTTTTTCACGCTCCGATAAACCGCTCCTTGCCGAGGAATGATATTTTGATGGATTTGTAATCTTAGGAACGAATTCCTGAGGAGGTCATATGATCGGTTGGATACTGCTCGCAGTTCTCGTTTTATTGATGTTCTGGCTCATTTTTATTTACAATGGACTCGTATCGATCCGGAACGATACGCAAAGCTCGTGGAAACAGATTGACGTTCAGCTCAAGCGGAGACATGATCTTATCCCGAACCTCGTCCAGACCGTGAAAGGGGTCATGGAGTTCGAACAGGACACCCTCGAGAAGGTGATCTCGGCGCGGGCCAAAGCAGTATCGGCTTCCACGCCAGCCGCCAAAGCGGAGGCGGAAAACATGCTCACCCAAACACTTGGGAAGCTTTTTGCGGTGATGGAGAGCTATCCCGATCTCAAGAGCAACCGGAATGTGATGCAACTCCAGGAGGAACTTACCTCCACGGAAAACTGCATTGCCTTCGCTCGCCAGCTGTACAACGACCTCATCGCAAACTTCCGTACGAAGATCCAGATCTTCCCGAACAATATCGTTTCTTCGATGTTTAACTTTCAGTCCAAAGAGTATTTCGGGGCCGACGAAACAGCCCGTGCCGTACCGGCAGTGGACCTGAGCTTGAGAAAGTGAAGGGGATGACAAAAGACAGAGCACTGGCGTCAGGGTGAACCGCCTTTCGGCGCATCACTTCATCCTGAGTCCATCATCTGACTTCTGAATTCTATTTTCTGAGTATCCCATGGCCTTGACTTATATCGACATAGAACGTAAGAAAAGTTGGCGCATCTGGATTTTCTTTCTTTTCCTCATGATACTCTACTTACTCGTTCCCGTTCTCTTCGCCGCGTTTTTCCCGTTACACGCCTCACCGCGGTTCTGGTTCGTTGCCGGAATGATTGCCCTGCTGGTGGCGGGGATTCACTTCTTTTTCTCGGCCTACGACACGGTCGCCGTTGTAATCAGGAGCTTGAGCGCCCAGCCTCCGGACCCGCAGGACGATGTGCATACAATGCTCATTAACGTGATACAGGAAATTCACGTGGCCACCGGGAACAAGAGATCGATCAGATGCGTCGTCATCCCCTCGTTGTCGATGAATGCAATGGCCGCGGCCGATCTAAAGGGTGAGGCCGTTATCGGCATCACCGAGGGGCTGCTCTCCCGCCTCACACGGCCGCAGCTTGAAGCCGTCATCGCCCATGAGGCGCATCATATCCTTTCCGGCGACTGTCAGGAAACCACCGTCGCAGCGAGCCTTTTCGGCACGTTTACGTCGGCAGTCGAAAAACTTGATGACAGCACACGGGACCGGACACTTCCGTCCCCGGCGTTTTCCCTAGCCTGGCTTTTGCTGAAGCTGACCTATCTCCTGAACATGTTCATTTCGCGCGAGCGGGAGTACCGGGCGGACGCGGCAGCGATCCGCATGACCCGGAACCCCATAGCGCTGGCCGAGACACTGCATCTTCTATCACGGAGCTGGCGGGGGGCAGGATTTATCGGAAGCGGTTTCGAGATGCTCTGTATCGTCAACCCCGAAGCTACCGCACAGGACGAGAGGGAAGGTTTCTGGGCCGATCTTCTGTCAACTCATCCGCCGCTCGCCGAGAGGATCGATGTCCTGCTTCGGATGGCACGTATCAGTCTTTCTGACCTCGATGTCCGAGCCACCGCGGACAATGCATCCGCAGGGACGGGTGCGGCGGAAGAGAACAGTCCTGCTTATTATGCGATGAATCCCGGTCAGCAGTGGCAGGGACCTTTTTCTCTCCTGGAACTCGGGGCTCTGCCTTGGCTCTCGCCTCTCACCTGGATAACCCGGCAAAAGGATCAGGCAGCTGACCGGGCGTGGAAAGATCCAGCGGTGAATGCCTTTTTTGCAGCGAGGCTTTCAGAACCGGAACGCGCGCCGACAGGCTTTTCGTGCCCTGTTTGCCGGCAGCCGCTCGCCGTCGAGTCCTACGAGAGTACGCAGATTTACCAATGCCGTTTTTGCGCCGGGATACTTGCAGAAACTGCCAAAATACCGAGAATCATCGCGCGCACTGGCAGGGATAAACCCTGCTCAGAGCGTATTACTTCGCTAGCAAAAACAGTGGTGAAGGAAAACCAGCTCAGACTGGTGCATCATATGCCGACAAAAACGAGTCAAGCAGCCATTCACCTGCTCGACTGCCCCAAATGCGGCAATCCTATGTACCGGGCATTCTACAGCCTCGCTTATCTTATTGAGATAGACCGGTGCAGTTTCTGCAGCCTCACGTGGTTCAATCAAGACGAACTGGAGATGCTGCAGTGTTTGATCGAGAACAGGATCGTGCCCCGCATGGGAGAAACAACAGGTTCAATTCCTTCTTTGTGAAAACAATTTCAGCGCTCTCCCGGCCGCACGCTGGTATGATTCCTATCGTGAAATACCGTGAGTAAGAATAAAAACAAGATGATTACTGTCAAACTATTCGCCGTACTGAAAGACAAGGCCGGCACCGGCGAAATCCAGCTCCCAGGTAAAACTGAGACTGTATCAGACCTGCTCCGCCAGGTGTCCCAGGAGCTTCCCGTCCTATCTAACCTCCTTTCCTCGTGCGCCATCGTGGTCTCGGTGAACCAGGAATTCGTCAAACACAACACCCTTGTCAAGGACGGCGATGAAGTTGCGCTCATGCCTCCTTTTTCAGGCGGGGACGCACCGTGCGGCCGCATTCGTATTCAGCAAGAACCCTTCTCGCTTGAACAGGAAGTCGAATCGCTTAAGAGGTGTTCATCCTCGATCGGCGCGATCGTCACCTTCGTCGGGACGACGAGGGATGTATCCAGGGGAAAAGTGGTCGCGAAGCTGGAGTTCGAACATTATTCCGGCATGGCGGAAAAGAAACTGGAAGAGATTAGGACCCGGACGGTTGCCGACTTCGGAGTGATCGACGTGACGATCGTGCATCGTATTGGGACGATGCCGGTGGGAGAGGATATCGTGCTGATCGCGGTCGCAGCGGGCCACCGTGACGAAGCGTTCAAGGCTTGCCGGTTCTGCATTGATGAATTGAAGAGGATTACCCCCATCTGGAAGAAGGAAACAACTCCAGAAGGAGAGGTTTGGGTGGAGGAGCATCCGTGAGGATTATCCTTCAATCTGTAAAAACAGTTTCAAGCATTTAATCGTTTGCAAGGTAATTATTGCTTCTTTGCCGCTTTTTTCCCGTTCTTCAGAAACACCACGCAGGTAGAACAGTCGTTTTCCATCCGGCACCGGGTTGTTTCCCAGCAGGGTTTGCCCTTGTCCGTGAAGGCCGTACATACAACCCGGCGCTCATCAGGACAGTCCTTGATTTCCCAGCAGGGAGCGTAGTCGAGAAGCTTCTTGATGCCTTCAATGCTGATTTTTTTGGAATGAATCAGTTCGCGAATACACCTTAACCATTTGATGTCGTTCTCCGTGTACAATCGGTTTCTGCGCTCCCGCGTCGGGAGAATCAAACCATGCTTCTCATAAAGCCGCAGGGTCTGGGCCGTGGTTCCCACGAGCTTGGCAGCCACACCCATGGTATAGAGAGGCGCGTCCTTGTCTTTTAATACATCCAAACCTTCTGCTGTCATAATTTCCTTCTTCCCTTAGAATTTCTAACGAATTATAAGGATCGTCATTTTATCCATGATGAGGAGTATGCCCATGACGATCAGAATGGCTCCGCTCACTATTTTCATGACTTTAAAATGTCTTTTCAGCCTATTGAACGAAGTCAGGAAGGCACTGATTGCGATGGCTGAGACAATAAAGGGGATTCCCAATCCAAGCGAATAAAAGGTAAGAAGCGCCATTCCTCTGCCCATGGTATCTGTTTCCATGGCCAACGCAAGAACCGAGCCCAGAAACGGACCAGTACAGGGGGTCCAGCCTGCTCCGAAAATCATCCCCACGATGAGTGTGCCGACGAACCCCGCGGGACGCGTCTTCAGCTGCAGCCTGGCCTCGCGCTGCAGAAAGGGGATATTCACCACGTCCATGACGAATACGCCCATAATAATGATGAGAATTCCGCCGGCAATCCGTATGACATCGAGGTGCCGGGAAAGAACGCTTCCAGCAAGACTCGCCGTCGCTCCGAGCAACACGAAAATGATCGTGAAACCCGCGACGAATGCAAGCGAGTGAAGCAGGGTAATGTTCATGTTCCGCCTGCGCGACTCACGGCTCACGAGCTCATCATAGCTGATGCCGGTAATATATGAGACATAGGAGGGTATCAGCGGCAGAATACACGGGGATGCGAAGGAGATGAGTCCCATAAGCATCGAAAAAAACAGGACAGAGAACGTTAATCCGTGTGAAATGTCCATGAACGGTACAATCCCCCTCGACCGGCAATCTTTATAATACCAAAGCTCGCGAAATAGAGTCAAGAGAAAGTTTACTATTTTTTAATTGATATATTCTCAAATTGCCGCTTTGACATCCTCCCCGGCCTGAAGGCCGAGGATGCCCGAATCAGGCTCTACAACTACTGAGAGCCAATGCAGATTCTGTTCGCAGATGCGGCAGAGATGTGTGCCACTTCC
>Ga0209415_10000727_pt1 | contig 61702 bp, 48 predicted proteins | sample PeaSoiSIISIP2007_FD_187696 | JGI IMG/M metagenome (GOLD analysis project Ga0209415, IMG submission 187696) | Peat soil microbial communities from Weissenstadt, Germany - SII-SIP-2007 (SPAdes) (version 2) | ecosystem: Environmental > Terrestrial > Soil > Wetlands > Peat | place: Germany...
GGCTTCATTCGGACATCCGACCTGCCACCTTTTCTTTCGTCCTGACTTTCTATTATTTATGCAACGCTCAATAATGGATTGAAGCATGACGGGTTATGCCATTATCTGTATGTAATGGAAAAGTACCGCTCCACGCAAGCCATTACCAGATTGGAATGGCTTCAAGGAAGTCCCACGCCCCCTCATTTGGTGCCGTTATGTTCTTAGGCGATGATCCGCATGCCATTAACGGATCGGTAATGGCCTTGTGCGACGCTTGGAGATCCCTCACGTGCCCGACTGCAAGGTGGCGCACAACGCTCGACCCATTTCCTCGGCTCGCTGGTAGCCGGTGCTCGTCAGCTGGTACATGCTGCCTTTCCGGTGCCCTGTTACGTGCCGCGCCAGGGTGTGATCGATGCGGGAGCGCGGGTGGCCCGAGGCGGCTAACGCTTCTTTCAATCGCGTGACCAGCACGGCCTGTCCTTCCTCTCCGAAGCACAGGCGATGGCCGTAGAGAATCAGGAGCGCCGCATCAGCATCTTGCGACTTCCCCGCGGGAGACACGCGTAAGGTGATCCGCTTCCGCGCGGTGTCGACCGCGAAGATGTCGCGCGGTGTGCTGGCGCCGCCCGCTTGCTGCCCGGTCACCGTGCCGGCCGGTGGTGCAGTGTGCTGCCGCGGCACCGCCGGTTCCACGGTGGCCTCGGTGACCGGACGGGCCGCAATGAGCTGCTTCCATGCCTCGAAGTGTGCGGCAACCAGCTCACGCGGCCCTTCCGCCTCGAACTCATGAGGGCCGATCTTCATCCGCAGTTTGGTGACGTCCATCGACGTGGCCTTTCCCATGCCCCGACTTTTGCCACAACTGCTCCGATTCCGCACACGGTCACCGGGAGTCGGGGAGGAATACGGTAAGCGTGAGCCACTGCATTTCGCCCAGCAGGCCGCCGATGGGATGGCATGTTGTCGGAGGTACGGATCGATGGGGAGATCCAGATCAATCCCTTCGTATATCTGCGCGACGTGATAGATCGCGTCTCGATGCATCCGGCGCGGCTGGTGCTCGATTTGACGCCGCCGCGAGTGGACGCGCCTGCGGAAGGATTCGACAGCCAAGGCGGCCGTCTGAAACGGCTAGTTTCTAGCGCGAAACCCTTACGGCACACGGGTTTTCGCGGAAATCATTTGGTTGTAGGGTTTTATGGGATTTCCTCAGCCGCCCCCGCATCCGTTCAGCGCGTTATTCACCGCCGTGAGGATCTCATCGATGGTGATCTGTCCGTCGTGATTGGCGTCTCCGGCCTCGCACGTCGTGACTGGCGCGTTGCCGAGGGCGATGTTCACCATGGTGAGGATCTCATCCACGGTGACCGTTCCACGGCCATCGCAGTCACCAGCACACGACGGGGTTGGCGTCCTTGAAGGAGTTGTCGATGGCGTCAGCGTTGGGGTGGGCGTCGTCGGAATAACGTAGGATACGAGTTCCTGCAGATATCCGCCATTATTCATATCCGCCTCATATCCCGAAATGCGGGTGTTCCTAACTTTCCCGACGCCCAATGCCCACCAGTAATCCTGGACTTTAGTGGAGTCACCGGCCGTCGACGTCAAGCGCAGATGCAAGCAATCGGGAAAGGTTCCGGCGGGGACCGTTACCGAAGTGCGCTCGATGAGTTGCAGCGTGAGAGAGCCATTTCCGAGAAAACTCCCGCCCGGAGGGGTCCGTGCGCCTCCCCATGACACCGTTTCCCGCAAAATAGAGGTGGTGCCGCTGAAATAGCTGTAATCGTTATCGAGCACAGCGGGCGAGGCGACAGGGCACGACCGTGCACTGGTCCGCGCGCGCCGTCGGGCGCGCCGCCTGGCTATCCGGCGTTGGGCGGTCGGGTTGGTCAAGCCGTTTGTATTTAGCGAACTTCCGAGACACCGCACCAGACACGTCCGGGGCTTGCCGAGCCTGCAAGCGCATGTAAGAAGAGGCACGAAGGAGAGCATGCGTGGACCGCGGCGAGTTGAAACAGCGGCTGAAAGTCCTGCTGGTCGAGGGACTGAAGCTGGAAAACATCCGGCCGGAAGATATTCAGGACGGCGAGCCGATCTTCGTCGAGGGACTGGGTCTGGACTCGATCGATGCGCTCGAGCTGGTGGTGCTGGTCGAGGAACGTTTCGGCGTCAGCATCCCGGACGAGGAGGTTGGCAAGCTGGCGTTCGCGTCCGTCAATGCACTTGCGGATTTCGTGCTGGCCAACCACGGCGGGGACGCCGCCCGTCAGCCGTAAGGTCGCATCGGTTACCGGCATCGCTCACGACGATACAGACTCGTGGCAATGAAGCGCCTCTTCATGCTTGGCGTGCTTGCGCCGCTGGCGGTATGCGCCGTTGCAGGCGCGGCGTGCACGTCGACCGCAGACTGTTTGCGGGCGATCGAGCAGGCGCAGCGCGATACGCGCACGGTGACGGCGGCGTTCACGCAGGTGAAGCACGTCAGCCTGTTGGATGAACCCATCGTCTCCAGCGGCCGCTTCGTCTTCAAGCGGCCCGACCGGGTGCGGCTACAGATCGAGAAACCGCACCCGGCCACGGTCATCATCAACGGCCGCGACATCCACATTCCGAATCTGCCGGAGCGCGAGCGGCAGGCGTTGGCGATGGCGCCGGTTGAAGCGATGTTCACTCAGTTGGGGGCGATGTTCACGGGATCGATGCAGACGCTGCAACAAGGCTTCGAGGTGACGGCACACGATACCGGGACGAGCATCGAGGTCACGTTGCTGCCACGCCAGGCTGCCGTGCAGCAGATGTTCCGCGAGATCGATCTCGGCTTCTCGGGTGCGGAGCTGTTCGCCACGCAGATTCGCCTGGCCGATGCGTTGGGTGATAGCCTCGAGATCACGCTGCACGACGTGCAACGCAACGTTGAGGTTTCCGACTCCGCTTTCAACGTCAGCGACGCGCCTGCGCCATGATCGACGCCACACCGCCGTGGTTGCGGTTGCCGCATGCGTACCCGTTCCGGCTGCTCGACCGCACCGTCATGCTGGAGCCCGGCCGGTGGGCGGTTGCGATAAAGAACTTGACCCGTGACGATCCGTTGGTCGACGGGGAGGGCGTGTTGCCGCCCGTGTTGCTGGCGGAAGTCATGGCGCAGGCCGCGGGCTTGGCGGCGGTCGAATCGCCGGGGCACGCAGTGCCGGGGATGCTGGCGCACATCGATCGCTTCCGCTGCCGTTCGCCAGTCCGTGCCGGGGATCAGCTGCTGGTGACCGTGCATGTCGTCAGACGTTTTGGGGCCAATGTCAAGGCGCACGCCGCCGTGCGCGTCGATAGCCGTCGATGCGCCGCCGCCGAGCTGGTGCTGCACCTCGCGGCCGAACGCGCCTCATGAAGCCCCGAGGTCTTGCGGTAGCGGGTCTGGCGCTCCTCGGCCTGCTGTCCTGTACGGCGCGCCGGCCGGTGAGCCTGCCGCTCACCTCGAGCGATCCGACGACGATCTTCGCCATCGTCCGCCAGCGTGAGGCGCAGATTGTGACGCTGCGCGCGCGCTTCACGGCGGACAGCCGACGCGGAGACGAGCAGCACAGCGCCGACGGAGTGCTGCTCGTGAAAAAGCCCGACCGCTTCCGGCTGCGCCTCATGCTGCCCTTGGGCTTGACGGTGTTCGACTATGTCAGTTGGGGCCCGCACGCGCGCATGTCGCTGCCGCTGGAGAACCGCGTCGCTTCCGATCCAACGCCGGATAGTCATCTGGCATTTTCCCAGGAAGACCTGGCGCAAGCGTTTCTCCGCGGTTCCCGCGCCTTCCCCGGCACGTGTACGCCGAGCAACGATGATACGGCCGCTGTCGTCGTCGTCTGCCGCGACGCGCCCGGAACCATCCTGCGGCGCATCCGGATCGACGCGCACGGCGCGACGCCGCTCGACGAAACGAGCTTCGAAGCCGGGCAGCCGCGTATGACCATTCGCTACGGCGACTACCGCATGACCGGTGACATGCTGCTCCCGTATCGCATTGCCTTGCAGTATCCCGAACAGCGCGTCTCACTGGACATCAGCATCGAGCGCTACGAAGTGAATCCCAGATTGCCGGACGAGCTGTTTCAGCCGCCGCCGTCGGGTGGGTCATGAAGTTCCCGTACGCCGCATGGGTGTCGATCATCGAGCGCCACCATCGCCGTATAGTCATTGGTTCCGCGCTGCTGGCGCTCGCTGCCGCGCTGTCGCTGCTGCGTTTGCGCCTCGACATCGACGTGCTCGGCATGCTGCCGCAGGGCTCGCCGGTGTTCGCCAACTTCAAGTCGTTCGTGGCCGACTTTGGCGAGCTGGACACGCTGGTCGTACTCATCGACGGAGCGCCGCTGCCCCGCTTGCAGGGATTCGCCGATGCCTTCGCCGAGCGCCTCAGCGTTCTCGACAGCGTTGCCGGCGTGCACGCACGCATCGACGTGCAGCAAGTTCTCGACGGCGTGCTGGGGCGCTATCTCTACAACTATCTTCCCGAGGCGGACTATGCCGAGCTCGAACGACGGCTGACGCCGGAGGGGATCGAGGCGCAAGTGGCGGCGGATCGCGCCATGCTCAGCGCGCCGTTCGACTTGAGCGCGGCGCGTTCCGTCGCGCAGGATCCGTTGGGGGTGCGACGGCTGGTGGGGAGCGCGCTGGCGGAGGCCTCCGGCGGCGTGACGCCCGCCTTGAGTGGCGGATACTTCACCGCACCCGACGGCCAGGCGCTCCTCGTCTTGGTGCGACCGAAGCAGTCGGCCTTCGACATCAGTTTCAGTGAGCGGCTGATGCGCCAGGTCCGCGAGGCCGAAGCGGCGACGCGGCGCGCCGTCGGCGGCGACGATGTGGCCGTGGCGTACACGGGCAGCTACATCTACGCGCTCGAAGATGCGGGAACGCTGCGCTGGGACATCGCGCGTTACACAGCGTTGGCGCTGCTCGGCGTGCTGGTGGTCTTTTACGTCGGGTATCGCAACTTGCGCATTCTGCCGTTCGTGACGTACCCGCTGGTCGTCACGACACTGGTAACCTTTGCATTGTCGCTGGTGTTGTTTGAACAGCTCAATGCCGTATCGATCAGCTTCGCGGCGATTCTGTACGGTTTGGCGATCGACTCGGCGATATACTTTTACACACGCCTGCTCCAGGAGCGGCGGCAGCGGGATCTGCGCGCCGCGATCACGGCGACACTGGCAGGGCTCGGACGGGCGAACCTGGCAGCCTCTACGACCACGGCGGCAGCCTTTTTCGTCATCGGCTTTTCATGCCTCGCCGCCGTCGGTCAGCTTGGACTGTTGACGGCGCTCGGCATGTTGCTGACGACAATCGAGTTCTTCACCCTGTACCCCGCCCTGGCATTCTTCGCGGAACGCCGGCAAGCGGATGGGAACGTTGCCGAGACCGGCGGGTTGGCACACTGCGCGCGCGTCGCATCGACTCATGCGATGCCGTTGGCGATCATCGCCACACTCATCGGCGTCGGTCTGCTGTTTGCCGCGCGCCGCGTTGCGCTGGACGTGACGCTCACGCATCTGCGGCCACGCGACTCGGCTGCCGTGCGGGCTCAGGACACGATCGAAGCCCGCTTCGGTGGGCAGCAGGCGAGCGGCGCGGTATTGGTGCGCCGCGGCGATTTGCAGCAAGCGCTGGTCGATAGCGAGGCAGTCACGCGGCGTTTGCGGGGTTACGAAGCGGACGGCCTGCTGCGTGGGTTCCAGAGCGTCGAAGCGGTGCTGCCCTCGGCGCAGGCCCAGCAAGCGCGACTGGTACGCTACAATCAATTGCCGCGCGCTGCTGCTATCGAGACGATCGCGGCCGCGCTGGTGCGGCACGGGTTCGTGCCACAACGCTTCAGCGAGTTCTTTGCCGAGTTTAAACAGCCGCGATCGGCGATCGTGGACATCGACGATCCGGCGCTGGCGCCGCTGGCATTTCTCATCGAGCATCACGTTCGACAACGCCACGGCGAGTACATCGTTGCGACCTATCTGCAGCCGGCGGCCGGCGTCAGCCTGCAGACCGTGGCCGACCGCCTGAGCCAAGATCTGGGCGATCTGCGGTTCACCGTGGCGGCGCGCTCGCTCCTCGAAGATGAGCTCGGGACGGTATTGCGCCGCGAGCTGACCGGGTTCTTCGCGCTCGGACTGATCGGAAACTTCGTGCTCCTGGTGATCAGCTTCGGGAGCATCGGCACAGCGGTGGCGATCCTGGCGCCGGTCGTGTTGGTAGTGATCGCGCTCTTTGCGGCGATGTCGGCGGTGGGCATCGCGTTGGATCCCATCAATTTGATCGTCACGCCGCTGATCTTCGGCATCGGCGTGGACTACGGCGTCTACATCGTGGCACGGGCGCGCGAGCGTGGCGGTGTCGTCGATGCGATTCGCCACACGGGCAGAGCGGTGGTTGTCGCCGCGCTTACGACCGTGACGGGATTCGGGTTTTTGGGTATGTCGCATTTTCCGCCGCTGTCGACCATGGGTCAGCTTGCCGGCGCGGGACTGTTTCTGTGCTTGGTGTTGTCGATTGTGCTGCTGCCCGCGTTGCTGACGCTCGCATCCTCCTCGGCGAGCGGGGCGGAGACCGCCGCTGAGGCCTCGAAGTCGATCGTGGACGGTCGTTCCACTCCATGACCCCGACGAGCTCGCAGAGCATGGTCGTGCAGGTGCAGCCGGCGCTCCATCGTCTGCTCGTCGTCGCGAACCCGCGAGCCTTCGCGACGCTGCCGTCGGAGTGGTGGCCGGACGCGGTCAATGCCTTGCGCTGCAATGCGACGTTCTGCGGCGACGTTGAGACGCGTGGCGATGGCGGCAACGTCGACCGCATCGCGCGGTCGATCGAGCAGACGGAGCCGGGGATCGTTGTGGCCGCCGGCGGCGATGGCACGGTCAGAGAAGTCGTGCAGGCGATCATGCAAGCGCGCACGCCACCGGCACTGGCAATCATCCCACTGGGCACGGGCAACAGCGTGGCGCGGTCATTCGGGTTACGTTCGTGGCGAAAGCATGGACGGGCGGCCATCGATATCGCCGTCGGGGCTGCGCTGCATGGGATCGAGCGCCGCATCGATCTCGGTCAGGTGGACGGACGCTACTTCATCGGCTCGTTCGCCGTCGGAATGGACGGGGACATCCTCGGCTTGCGGAACCGGTATCACGACAAAGTCCGCCCGCGGGCGCCGCAGGGGTATCCGCTCTACCTGTGGAGCTGTGCCGTGAACCTCTTGCGGCGCCACGGTGGGGCGGCGCAGCTGTGCGTCGACGGCACTGCGTTCACGACGCGGATCTACAACGTGCTCGTCACCAACACGCCGATCTACGCCGGCGAGTTCCGCTTCGATGCGGCGGCGCACGCAGACGACGGGTGTCTCGACCTGCTGGAATTCAACGGCGCGGCGGACTATGTTCGTCGCTACAGCTTCGCCTGGGTGCGGCACCTGCGACACGGCCGCGGCCACACGGTGGCGCCGGCGCGGCAGCTGCAGCGTGTCCGTGCGGTCGACATCGAGCTTGAGGTCCCGGTGCCGGGTCAGCTGGACGGCGAAGAGCTTGAGGCGGCGCGCCGCTACCGCGTGCGAGTGGTCCCGCAAGCGCTGAGGGTTCGTGTGCCGCCGGTGGCTACCGGCCACGCTGCCGGTGTATGATGCCGCACCCATGAGACACCGGGCGGTCATCACCGGTTGCGGCGCTGTATCGCCGCTCGGCTGCGGCGTCGAGGGCTTCTGGAGCGGCCTGCTCGCAGGCCGAAGCGGCCTCATGCCGATCCGTTCGTTCGACGCCGCCGGCTACGTCAACGCGCTGGCCGGCGAGGTCAAAGATTTCGATCCACGGCGCGAGCTGTCGGCGGACAAGACGAGCCGCCTCGAGCGCATCAGCCAGTTTGCCCTGTCGGCGGCCCGCGAGGCACTGCGTGATGCCGCACTCGACTTGACGCGTGTCGACCGTACGCGCGTGGGTGTGATTCTGGCGACCACCCTGGGCGGCATGCTCATCGGCGAAGAGTATCAGCGCTGCCAGCGTGACGGCCGGCCGTTCGATGCGCGACGGCTGCTGAACTTTCCATACTACGCGACGGCGACGCGTCTGGCGCGCGAGCTCGGCGTGCGCGGGCCGGTGATCAGTCCGTCGATCGCCTGCGCCTCCGGCACGCACGCGGTGGGGGTGGCTCAGGAGCTCATTCGCCGTCGCCAGGCCGACGTATTCGTGGTCGGCGGTGCCGAAACCGTTTGCCCGTTCGTCGTCAGCGGCTTCAACAGCTTGCGTGCGACGACCCCCGACGCGGTGCGTCCGTTTGATGCGCGGCGCGACGGTCTCTTGATGGGAGAAGGTGCGGCAATTCTGATCGTCGAAGAAGCTGGGCATGCGCAGCGACGTGGCGGGCGTGTCGATATCGAAATCGCCGGAACAGGCCTGGCGGGCGATGCCGTCCACATGACGGCTCCGGCGCGCGACGGTGCGGGCGCGGCGCGGGCCATGCGCGCCGCGCTGATGGACGCCGGCTGCGCGCCGCACGCCATTGAGTTCATCAGCGCGCATGGTACCGGGACGGTGTACAACGATGCCATGGAGATGGCGGCGATCAGCGCCGTGTTCGGGGAAGCCACGCCGCGAATTCCCGTGAACTCCATCAAAGGTGCGATCGGGCACACGCTGGGCGCGGCGGGCAGCTTCGAGGCGATCATGTGTGTCAAGGCGCTGCGCGAAGGGCTCATTCCGCCGACCGCTGGTTGCCAGGTGATTGACCCGGCATGTCCGCTCGACGTCGTTCGGCACACACGGCGACGTGTCCCGCTGCGCACCGTGCTGTCGACGTCGTCTGCCTTCGCCGGCAACAACGCTGCAATCGTGCTCGCAAAGAGCGGTTGATGGAAGACGTCGTGGTCACCGGCATCGGTGTGGTGTCGCCGCTCGGCAACTCGGTGGAAGAGCTGACGCGCCGCGTTGCAGCGGGTGAGCGTGCCGCCGCAGGCTCGGATGGGTGCAGCATCCCGGTGATCGACATTCCGATGGATGCGATTCCCGCGGACAAACGCGTGCGGCTCGGACGGCTGGACCGCCTCTGCCGGTTCTTTCTCTCGGCAGCGTACCTGGCGGTTGCCGACGCGGCTTTGGTCATCCTTCCCGAAGAAGCCGAACGCGTTGGTCTATCGTTCGGGACTGGTCTGGGCTGCCTGCTGACGGACGAGGAGTACAACCGTAAGGTGGTGGAACAAGGCCCGGCGGCGGCCAGCCCGCGCCTGTTCGCGTATACGGTGTCGAGCGCGGCCGCGGGCGAGGTGTCGATCGCGCTCGGTATCAAGGGCCCGAACGTCACGGCGCACATGGGATTCGCCGCGGGCTTGGGCGCTGTGGGCTATGGATTCGATCTGATCCAGATGGGCAAGGCCGACGTTGTGCTTGCTGGCGGTGCGGACGTGATCGGTCCGGCACTCATCGCCGGCCTGCATGACATGGGCGTGCTGCGCGCGGGAGACGCGATCTCCGGAGCAGGCATTCGTCCGAGTGAAGGCGCGGTCGTCGTGGTCCTTGAGCGCCGGGACCATGCGCGACGCAGGGGCGCGAGGTGCTGGGGACGCATCGACGGGTACGCCGCCGGATTCGAGCCGACACTCACGCGGCGCGCGCGCGTATGCACGGGAGTGTCGGCAACCTTGAACCGCGCGCTGGCACTGAGTGGCCGCACGCCGAATGAAATTGGCTTCGTTGTCAGCGGCGCGCACGGCACGCGGGTGGACGACACCGAGCGCGCAGCGCTCGCGGAAGTGCTTGGCGCGGAGAGTACGGCTGTCGTTCTCACGCCGAAGGCTGCGCTCGGCGAGAGTTTCGGCGCGAGCGGAGTACTCGGGCTCGCCCTAGCAGCGGGAATGCTGGATCAGCAGAACACGGCAACGGTGGTGCTGATCAATGCGCTGTGCTATTCGGGCGACATCGTGAGTCTGTTGTTCACCCGTGAGGGTGCGTCATGAACGGCACCGCGCTGCGCGTGTTGCTGATCTCCGCCAATACCGAGAAGCTTCCGGACCCGGTCTTCCCGCTGGGTGCCGCGTACATGGCGGCGGTGGCGGAGAAACACGGGCACGCCGTCGACACCCTGGACCTGTGTTTCCTCGACGTGCTGCGGCCCGCCCTCGACGAAAAGATTTCCGCGTGCAATCCGCAAGTCGTTGGGATCTCGTTGCGCAACCTGGACTCGTCGTCATATCCGTTGAATACGTCGTACATCGACGACTACAAGCAACTCGTCGATGCGATCCGCGCTCTGACGGATGCGCTCATTGTCCTCGGCGGCGCCGGCTTCACGGTCATACCGGACGCCATCATGGAGTATCTCGGTGCCGATGTCGGCGTCGTCGGAGAAGGGGAGGCGGCTTTTCCCTGGCTCCTGGAACGTCTCGCGGCGGGCGAACCGCTCGCCTCGACGCCGGAGTTTCGTTGCCAGCCGATCAACGGCGGCGTCTGTGTCACGCCGGTCACGCGCATCAAGCATCTCGACATCACCGGTGTGCCGATGCGGCAGCGCTTCGATATGGACGTCTATCATCAGCGCGGCGGGGCGCTGAACATCCAGACCAAGCGCGGCTGCTATTTCGAGTGCGTGTTCTGCAGCTACCCGCTCATCGAAGGGTCCAAGGTGCGGATGCGGACGGCGCAGGCGGTCGTGGATGAGATGCAGGCCATTCGCGAGGAGTTCCAGGTACGCCACTGGTTCTTCGTCGACAACATCTTCAACATGCCGATCCGCCACGCCAAGGACATTTGCGAGGAGATCATCAGCCGCCAGCTCGACGTCGAGTGGTCGGCGTATCTGAATCCCAAGTTCATGGATGACGAGCTGTGCCGTCTCATGGCCGCATCGGGATGCAAGGCGATCGAGTTCGGCACGGATTCCGGCGCGCCGAGCATGATCGAGAACCTCAAGAAAGAATTCAGCGTCGAGGACCTGCGCAAGGCGTCGGCGCTCTGCCACGCGCACAAGCTGAAGTTCTGTCACAGCTTGATCTTCGGCGGCCCAGGAGAGACACCGGAGACGGTGAGCGAGACGATCGACCTGATGGACGAATTGAAGCCGACGGCGGTGATCGCACTGACCGGCATTCGGGTGCTGCCCGGCACCGGCATGGTGGAGATCGCGCTGCGCGACGGTCAGATCGATGCGGACGACAACTTGCTCTATCCCAAGTTCTATATCTCGTCGAGCCTCGGCGACGAGTTGATCGAGCGCATCGAGTCGTATGCGCATGCCCACTCGAACTGGATCGTGCCGGGGAAGGGCATCAAGACCAACATCGCGGTGCTGCAGAAGCTGCGGGAGCGCAAGATCAAGGGGCAGCTGTGGCGGCTGCTGCGGTAGCATCCGGCGAATTGGCCGGCCGTCGCGTGTTGGTCACCGGCGCCTCGCGTGGCATCGGACGCGCCGCGGCAGTGGCCCTGGCGGCGGCCGGCGCGCGGGTGGCGATCAACTACGCACGTTCGGACGCCGAAGCCGCGGCGACCGCGGAGGTCATCGCCGCCGGCGGCGGCGAAGCGGAGGTGGTCAAGGCAGATGTGGCCGATTCCCAGGCGATCACAGCGATGTTCGATCACCTGAAACGTCACTGGGGCGGCGTCGATATTCTGGTGAACAACGCCGCCGTGACGCACGACGGGTACCTGATGATGCTCTCCGAAGACGCGTGGGATGCCGTGCTGGCGACGAATCTGCGCGGCGCCTTCCTGTGTGCGCGCCACGCCGTGCGCGCGATGATCGGCGGCCGCTGGGGGCGTATCGTGAACGTGGTCTCGCCCGCCGGGACGGTTGGGAAGGACGGCGCAGCCAACTACGCGGCGTCGAAGGGTGGCCTGCTCAGCATGGGCAAGTCGCTGGCGCGTGAGGTGGCGCGCTATGGCATCACCGTGAACGCCGTGTGTCCCGGCCTGATCGATACCCAGCTGATCGCCACCATGCCCGCCGCGCAGCGCGAGCGCATGCTGAGTCAGATACCGCTGAACCGCTTCGGCACACCCGAAGACGTGGCGGAGGCCATCGCCTTTCTCGTTTCGGAGCGTGCGGGATACATTACGGGGGCCACGTTGACCATTGATGGTGGCCTGACGATGATCTGAGTGGCGGGCGTTGGCCTGCCGGACTGAACGCAAAACCTCCGCCATGCGACGTGTAGTCATTACCGGTGCCGGCACCATCAACGCTTTGGGCGTTGGTGTCGAGGCGTTCGCGGAAGGGCTGCGGACGACGCGGTGCGCGATTGGAGCTCTGTCGCTTTTCGATACGAGCGGATACCGGACCTCGTGTGCGGCCGAAGTGCGCTCGCTCGCGATTCCCGGTTGGTTGCCGAAGGCCGTCGCGCGGCACGCGTCGCGCTCGGATCTATTCGCATTGATCGCGGCTCGCCAGGGATTGGTCGCGGCAGGCTTGGAAGCCGCGGATACCGAAGAGATGGGCGTCGTGATCGGCGGCACCACCGGCGGCATGTACGGCAGCGAGGAATACTACCGCTGCTTGATGAGCAGCGTGCGACCGCCACGCCACGGCGCGTCCCTGACCTTGCCCGTGTCCTTGTCGGCAGACATCATCGCCAAGCTGTTCAGCTGGCACGGGCCGCGCCTGACGGTCTCGACGGCCTGTTCCTCCGGTGGCAACGCCCTCGGAATCGCCGCGGACTGGATTCGCGCCGGACGCGCCGACGCCGTCCTGTGCGGCGGTACGGATGCGCTCTGCCGCATGACGTTCTCGGGCTTCAATGCACTGCAGGCGCTCGACGCCGTGCCGTGTCGTCCCTTCGATCGCGAGCGTGCCGGGCTCAGCCTCGGTGAAGGTGCCGCGATGCTCGTCATGGAAGAGCGCGATCACGCGTTGGCGCGCGGCGCCGCCGTTCTCGCCGAATTTCTCGGTTACGGCGTCAGCGCCGACGCGCATCACATCGCGCAGCCGCGTTCCGATGGCGCAGGCGCGCTGCTGGCGATGCAGCGGGCGTTGCAGGAAAGTGGCATCGAGGCGGAGGAGATCGACTACGTCAACGCGCACGGAACGGCGACGCCGCTGAACGATGTGTTGGAAACTCGTGCCCTCAAGGCGCTGCTCGGTGCGCATGCTTATCGGGTGCCGGTCAGCTCCACGAAGTCGATGGTCGGCCACTGCCTCGGTGCCGCCGGCGCCATCGAAGCGCTGGCCTGCATACTGGCGCTGCAAGGTGGCTTCGTGCCGGCGACCGCCAACCTCGAGCATCCCGATCCCGAATGTGACTTGGACTATGTACCACGGGCGGCGCGTTCGCAGACGGTGCGTACGGTGCTCTCGAACTCCTACGGATTTGGCGGCAACAACACGAGCATCGTGCTGCGTCGCGCAGAAGCAGTCCTGAGTGCTGAGTGCTGAGTGCTGGGTTTGGGATACATGGTTCTCGCTCAGGACTCAGGACTCAGGACTCAGGACTCAGCACTGCGACCGGTCGCCGTCACCGGCCTTGGCGTGGTGAGCCCGCTCGGCGTGGGCCGCGTGCAGTTTTGGGATGCACTGTGTGCAGGGCGATCCGGGATCGCGCCGCTGCCAGACGCCGCCGGCGTGCCCCACGTTGCGGCGCGTATCCTGAACTTCTCGCCGCGCGAATTCATCACCTCGGGGCACTTGCGGCGTGCCGATGCGCTGTCACGCACCATCGTGGCAGCAAGCCGAATGGCGCTGGCCGACGCCAAGCTCGGCGCGGCGATGCCGGCCTCGGAGCGCATCGGTGTCGTCGTCGGCTCGGAGCTCGGCAACATCAGCGAGTCCGTTCAGTATCTCGATCGCCTGTTTGCCAAGGGACCGGCGCTGGCGAGTCCGCTGATGTTTCCGAATCTCGTGCTCAACGCTCCCGCGAGCTACGTGGCGATGGAGATGGGATGCACGGGCGCCAATCTCACTGTGAGCCAGGGTCAGGCGTCGGGCGAACAGGCGATCGCCACCGGCTGCGATCTCATTCGCACGGGACGCGCCGATGTGGTGCTGGCGGGGGGCGGCGACGAGCTGGCCGAAATGGTGATCGCCACCTACAGGCGGTTCCGCGCACTGTCATCGCAACGCGGTGGCCCGGAGTGGTGCAGCCCGTACGATGCGGACCGCAACGGTATCGTGCTCGGTGAGGGAACGGCGATGCTGGTGCTCGAACCGCTGCATCGAGCCCGGCAACGTGGGGCCACGATATACGCCGAAATTGCGGACGTGTTGAGCTTCGGCGTCGCGGCACCAACCTACGGTTGGCCGCGCCGCGCTCCTACGGCGGCGCCTCGTCTGCGGCGCTTCCTTGATGGCGCCGCCCAGTCGGTCGTCGATCTCGTCTGCGGCGGCGCCAACTCGTCCCGTTGCCTCGATGCGTATGAGATCGACATTCTGACGCACCTGTTCGGCCACGCGTCGCCGGCGGTTCCGCTGACGTCCATCAAGGGTGCAATCGGGGAGTTCGGCGCCGCCGGCGCCTTGACCGCAGTTGCCGCCTGCCTGGCGTTACACGAGGGAGCCGTACCGCCGCTGTGCGAGCTCCGCCGGCCACTCGTGGCGGAAAACCTGCGTTTCGCGGCGCGCACGGCGGAGCCGCACCCTCTGCGCAGCGTGCTGCAACTCTCATTGGCGCGTGGCGGGGCCGCGATCGCACTCCTGCTGCGCCGGCTGACCGAGTGAGCGGCGCACGCTCGTTGTAATCAGCGATTGGAGTGTGGTATCGGCCTCGCGATGGTGTGCTCTCCTGCCATCAGTGCTGCTGGACATCCATTTGCATTCTCGGTGCGAGTGCGTCCTGCGCTGCAGGTGTCATGGTCCGGTCATGAGCCGGTCGCAGGAGGCGGTCGCGGTGGAAAGCGAGAACAGGGATGGAGAACAGCAGCGTAGCGATCACTCAGGCGAGCGCGTCGAGTCGTGATGAAGCCTTGTGCGACGCGGTGGCGCGGGCGCGACGGAGTCCGTTCTACCAGCAGCATCTCGCCGGCCACGAGGTGAACGGATGCGCCGACCTGGCGCGCCTGCCGTTGACGTTCAAGCATCACCTGCGTGACGCCAGCCCGTTTGGCATGCTGGCCGTCCCACCTACCAAGGCATGGCACTACCACGAATCCAGCGGCACAACCGGTGAGCCGATCTCCACGTGGTGCGGCCTGGCAGAGGTGCGCGTGATGGCGGCGCGGCTGCAGCGCGTCGTGCCCGAGATGGCCAGCGAGTGCATCATGCTCAACCGCTTTCCGCTGTTCGCGCCGGTGTCTTTCATCTTCGAGGATGCGCTGCGTCTGGTCGGTGCCTGTCACATCGCAGCGGGGAACGTGAGTTGGGATGTCCCGTTCACGCGGGCGCTGGAGTTCATTCGTCGCTTGGGCGTCACGATGCTTGCCAGCCTGCCGTTCGAACCGATCCTGTTGCGTGAGCTGGCCCGTGAACAGGGGCTCGATCTGCGGCGTGATCTCGACTCGCTCCGGGTCATCTGCTGTGGTGGCGCCGTGCTGCCGCCGTCGCTGCGTCGCGTGATCGAGCAGGACTGGAATGCGCGTGTGGTCGAGATCTACGGATCGAACGAGACGATGGGCCTCGGGTTGAGCTGCGTCAAGGGACGGCTGCATCTGTGCACGGATCTGATTGAAGCGGAAGTGCTCGATCCACAGACATACGCGCCGGTTGAACCAGGTGCCTTCGGCGTGCTCACCGTCACCAGTATGGTGCACGAAGTGATGCCGCTCGTCCGTTACGTCACCGGCGATCTGGTTCGCATGAATCCGCAGCCGTGCCCGTGCGGCGATCCGGATCCGGTGATCGAGGTGCACGGACGGGCCGCCGATGTCATCGAGATCGGCGGGGCGCGCGCCACCGAGTATGACGTGCTCGACGGCGCGTACGAGTTTGCGGAGCGGCTGGGCACGCGGATCTTCTTCATTTTGATACGGCGGCGCGGTCTACACGTGCTCATCGAGGTCGCCAATCCTGCAGGAGCACGCGATCCCGCCGCCGAGCGGCGGCTGGCGGAACGCATTGGGCTTCCGGTGACCGTCGACTACGTCCGCCACAACGAGGTGATGGATCGCACGGCGCTGTTCCGCACGCCGAAGATCTACAAGCCGAGTCAGCTCAGCGATTGGCGCGGCGACGGGCGGAAGACGATCACCATCATGGAGGCGCTGCTCGAGTGGCCACGCTTCGACCGGCGCACGCTCACGCATATCGTTCTGCGCCAGATCCGCAACATGCAGCGGCGGCGACGCTTGCTGCGCGAGGATCGAGAAGGGTAAACCGGATGGGCCCAATCCCGGCCCTGCCCGTGTTGCCCTGGCGTGCGCTCGGTCGTGACGAGTACAGCGCCGCGCTCAAGACCGGTGCGCTGCAGTGTGGCATCTGTCTCGAGGAGCGGTTCCGCCGCGACCGACCCACGCTGGTGTTCATTCACGGCGCTGCCGGAGCGCCCAATCTGTTCGCCGATCTCGCGACGGCGTTGCGCGCCCGCGTCAATCCTGCCGTGTTCGTGTGGGACGACACAGCGCGGCTCGCGCCCACCGCGGAGGTCTTGCGTACGGCCTTGCTGCGTCTGCCCTCTGCCGTGATCATCGTGGCGCACAGCATGGGCATGCTCCTCCCGGCATACATCGGCGCGACCGACCCGCGCGGCCGGTTGCGAAATCTGGCTGCCATGTATCTGAATCCGTTGATCGGTGGGAGCCGGTATGCCGGCGATTTTCGGGCGCTCCGATGGCTCCGCGTTGGACCGATTCTGCAACGCGCGTTCTGCCGTCCCAGCTTTCTGGACCTTGCACCCGAGAGCGAGTTCCAGCAGACCATTTGTGCGCAACGGGGCGCAGCATCGTCCTTTGCCGCACGTACGGTCTTGCTGTTCACGGAGCGGCGAGGCGACGAACCGGACATTCCTCCGTCTCGAGTTCCGTACTACTTCGGGCGGACCCGCGACGAGCTCCTGCAGCGCTTTGGCACCGTGCTGAGAGTGCCGCTCGCGCAGACGCACGGCCACAACGGACCGCTGCTGCGGCCGAACCTTGTCCTGCCGCTCCTCGAGGAGCTCCTGGCTCCTCGCGACTGTCGCGGCGGCTAGCGCCAGGCGCTTCAAGCCGGGGGCGGTTGGAAGTTCTCGATGGTCCGGCTGGTGACGAGGTGCTCGCGCAGGATCTCTTCGAACGACCGCTGATCGATCACCTCGAACTGGCTGGTGTTGAGCGGGAAGCGGGCGCCGGTGGCGGTGTACGGGGCGACCGCAGCGGAGCCGGCGGAAATCACCGTGACGATGGGCGCGAGCGTGTGCTGCATCGCCGCATCCTCACGTGTCGTGATCACGATTTTGGAGGTCGGCAACCCGAGGGACAGGAGCGACACCAAACGCACGAACTCGGCGTCGCCGGCTCCGCGCTGCGTGCGGCTCCCGGCGATCTGCCGCAGGCGCGGCACCGACAGGTAGACTTCCATGCCGCGCGCCACGAGATGCTGCGCGTGCAGCGCCAGCGCGGTCATCTCGAACGCCAGATCGGGGTTGAGGCCCACAAGGATGCCGGGGTTCGCCACGCGCATGCCGGCGCGAAAGGCGCGATCGAAGTTGCGTAGACGCCGGTCGAAATCGGCGCGCGGGTTCTCCGGGTCCGTGCCCATGAACTTCGCGTAGCAACGAGGCGAGTAGGTTTCCTGGAACGTGCACATCGTGAGCTTCGGTTGGACCGAATCGTCGTGGTTGCGCGCGATCCCGGACAGCAACGTGGCGAACTCGGGAGGGTCGATCGAACCGACGTTGATGAGCACGTGGTTGAACTGCAGCTCCTGCGCTGCCCGCAGCGCTTGGTTGACGTACGTGAGCGCCCACGGACGATTGGCGGCGCGATACTCGCCGGTGAGCAGCGCCACCGCATGCATGCCGCGGCGCTTCAATAAGTGCAGTTGCTCGACGACCTCCGCGATATCGGCGGTCTCGCGCTTGAGTGCGCCGTTGTCGCGCCGCATGCCGCACATGCGGCACTCGGCGTCGCAGGTGTTGGTCATGTACAGCGGCGAAAAGGTTTCGAGCCGATCGGCATGCGGGGCACGCATGCTGCGCGCCAATTGATAGAGCGTATCGGTCTCAATGTGGGCGGCAAACCACAGGATGCCCATTTCGTCAGGGCTCAAACCGGCGCCCTCACCGGCACGGCGCAGCGCGCCATCGACCAGGGCCGTCCGCGCTTGCCGGCGGGCCCAGCGAAGGCGCTCTTCCACGGCGCCCGCGTCGAAATGAAAATCGTCCATCACGGCGGCTCTTCGACCTCAGCTCTCCGGACCTGTATAGTGCACCGCGGGCGTCGCGGTCAACTCAGCCCGGTTGCACGCCGCATCGAGATGGTGCAGAGAATGGAATTCATGGAGCCGACGTGGCGCGTCCTCGCATGCGCATGCAGCCTGCTGGCGGCGGGTGGTTACGCTTGCTTCGGCTCGCCGCGGGAGCAGACGCACCAGCGCGTGGCCGATCCGGTCGACGCTTCCTTTCATCGCAAGCCTTCAGGAAGCTACCCGCTGCTGTACCATGTGCCGGGCGACCGGTTGCTGCGGATCACCGAGGCAGAGAGTGGATACGCTGCGTGAGGCGCTCCGTGGTCCATGCGTTGAGCGTCGATGTGGAGGACTGGTACCACGATAGCGTGGTGGGCGCGGCCGCGGCCACAGACCAGCGCGTCGAGCGCAATACGCTGTTGCTGCTCGATATCTTGGCGGCACGCGGTGTCACGGCGACGTTTTTCTTTCTCGGCGAGGTTGTAGACCGCTCGCCGTCCTTGGCGCGCCGCGTCGTCGCGGCGGGCCACGAAATCGGCAGTCACGGCTATCACCACCGTGCGGTGATGCGCGGCACGCACCGCGAGTTCCGTGAGGACGTGGCGCGGTCGTTGCGCGTGATCGAGGATACGACCGGCGCGCGCGTGTGGGGATATCGGGCGCCGTACTTCTCGATCAAGGCGGACGTGCGCTGGCCGATCGAAATCCTCGGTGAGCTGGGCGTGCGCTACGACGCGAGCATCCTGGCGATCGATCGGCCGCCGGGGCTGGAGCTCGTCTCTCCGCGCGCGCCGTTCCGCCACGCCAACGGTGTCTGGGAGATTCCGGTGGCCATCCTGCAGGTGCTGTATTTCTGGCATCTTCCGCTGGCGAGCGGCACGGGCTTGCGGCTGCTGCCGCTGCGCGTGCTGCGGCGCTGGGTAGACCGTTTCGAGCGCGACGTGGGCGCCGGGGTGTTCTACCTGCATCCGTGGGAGCTCGATCCCGACTCGCCGACGGCGTCCGGCGCCAGCCGCTGGTTGCTGCGGGTGGGGCGCCGGCACCTGGCGGAGCGCCTCGACACGCTGTTGCGGCAGATCCGCTTCGCCTCCATCCGGGAGGTGTTTGCCGAGCAGCTTGCGCACGGCAGCGAGGCGCTGGTGGTACGCAATGCAGCGGGCGCTTGAGGTGAGCGCACTCGCCGCGGGCCTCGGCGCAGTGGGGCTGCTGTGCTGGCATTTCGGTCTGAGCGATGTCACGGCGGCGTTGCGGCGTGTGACACCGGGGTACCTCTGTCTGTACCTCGCATGTGGTTGCGCCGCGCGCGTCGGCTACGCCGTGCGCTGGCAAGCGGTGGCGTGCAGTCTCGATCGCAGCCCGGTGCTCGCGCAGTTTGTCGGTGCACGCCTTGCCGGTGACGCGGTGAGCTCGCTGCTCCCGGCCGGGCGGCTCGGCGGTGATCCGGTGCGTGTCGCGCTGCTCTCCGGCGAGCAGGTGAGCGGCAGCCGCGCGACTGCCGGCGTCGCCATCGATCGGGTCATCGAGCTGATCGGCAACATGGTGTGCGCGATCGCGTACCTGGCGACGTTCGCGTCGGTACACGCCGCGGCGCCGTCGCACGCGCCGGCGCTCACGCTGGTTCTGACGATGAGTGTCCTGCTGGTACTGCTGGCGATCCCGTTGGGAATGTTGCAGCGCGGCCGACGGCTATTCGCCCCGTTGTACGGCCTCGCCGCGCGCCGCAGCTCAACGTGGGCGGCGGCGCTGCGCCGCACCGAGGAGGATTTGATCACGTTCTTTCGCGTGCACCCGCGCACCTTCGTTTGGGGTGTGCTCGGCTCGCTGGTCATCGAGGCGCTCATGCTGGGCGAGTTCTACTGCCTGCTCGCGGCGTTCGGCCTCACGCTCGATCTGCCCACGCTGCTGGTGGCCTCGGTCGCCGGCGGTGTGGCGCACGCGGTGCCCACCCCGGGCGGTCTCGGTGCGGTCGAAGCCAGTCAAGTCAGCGTGCTCGCCATGGCGACGGGCAGACCTGATGTGGGTTTCGTCGTCGGCATGGTGCTGCGGTTGCACGAGAGCGTGTGGGTTGCCGTCGGGCTGCTGGCGCTCGTACTGCAGAGGTCCTCACTGGCGCGCCTGCGCCTTGTGGTGGCGGCGCGCAAGCCGGCACTATGACGCTCGGACTTGCGTTGGGGCTGCTCTTCGGATCGGGGTGGCTGCTGTTGCACTACTACCGCGCCGAGAACGTGAGCGCCGCGCTGCCGCACTACAGTCGCACAGAGCGCTTCTGGGTGCGACTCACCGTGATCGTGGTGAGCCTGCATGTGACCGCAGCGTGTGTCACCGTCAGCCTGGTGCGCGAGGTGCCGGCGTGGCGCGCCGCGTCGGGTCTTGCGCTGTATGCCGCCGCCCTCGCCTTTTGGTTGTGGGGGCGGATGCTCATCGGCCCACTCCATGTGCAACGCCTGCCGGAGGAGCCGCCGCTGCAGCTGCGCCGGGCCGGGGCCTTCGGCATCGTGCGCCACCCACTGTATCTCGGGGTACTGGGTGCCGCGGCTGCGCCGCTGCTGGTGGCGCCGCGTGCATATCTCGTTCTGAGCCTCGCGGGCGTCGCCGTCGTGCTCGGCGTGCGGGCGGTTCAGGAAGAGCGCCGCCTATACGCGCAACTGGGTGCGCCGTACGCGGCCTACTGCAGTGAGGTCAAGCGGTTGATTCCGTTCGTGTGGTGAGCCGAGAGCGGCAGCGTCAGCACGCGCCGCCGGAGGATTTGGACCTCACATCTGCGCTCGGTACCAGATCGGCGACGTCCACGCGCGCTCCTGAATGGTCTTCGGAATGGTCGGATCGCTACATGACGCCGGCTGCTGGTCCGCCGTCAGACGGTTGCACACGTAGGTGCTCCACCGGCAGGTCGGATTCTCCACTGCGCGCACGTAGTAGAAGGCCTGCTGGCTCGGATCGAACGTCGGGTCGGTCCACACCGCGCACAGCGCGTCGGCGCCCGCCCCGTGCGGCGTGCACGTGCCGGTGTCCACCGTCGCGCCGTTGTTCGGATCGCCGGCAACGTCGAACACTTGCTGATGCGCTTGGCCGCCGTCGATCCATCCTTTGATGACCTGCAGGCGTTGCAACGGCGTGCCCGGCCGGCTGGCGCTGCCAGGATCACGCAGCGCCGAGAGGACAAACGTCGGCGCCGTGATGCCGGCGGGTTGCGGCGGCAACACGCCGCCCATCGGTACGCCCGCCGCGTCGGCCTCGGCGATCATGTTCGGATCGTCGCACAGACCGGCGGGCAGGCTCCATGCGCCGAAGAAGCGTGGCGTGATGCGGGTTCCGCTGGTGCCGAACGTCTCGCGGCGCCGCAACGCGTCGAAGAGGCTGTCGCGCGAGTTCTCCTCCGCCCACACGCCGGCGAGGCCGCCGGGATCGAAGTAGATGCCGCCGCGCGTCAGAATGCCGGGCCCCAACAGCCGGGCGATCGTGGCGTCATCGCTACCGCGGTGCCCCATGAACGTGTCTTCGTCGACGTCGCCGGGCGTGCCGTTGTGCGTGTCGGTGCTGGCGATGATCCCCAGTTGATACGGGTTGACGCCGATCCGGTCGGCTTCCTGCAAACCGGCGAGCAATGCGCCGCGCACGAAGTCCAGCCGCGACAGGCAGCCGTTCCCGCTGGTGCCGAGCGAGCCGGTGCCGTTGCCGCAGTCCGGCGTGGTTGATCGGCCGCGCTTTTCAAAGTCGCACAGCTCGTCGGGCGCGCCGAGGACGCCGGCGAGGCCGTTCATGCATTCGGAGTCGCCCTTGTGCTGGAAGATTTCGACCAGCGGCTCCATCGTGGCGCGAAACGCCGCTTGGTCGTGTTGCTCCTGCGGTGTCGCTGCGCCGGGATATTCGACGAAGAACATCTTGCCGTTGCTCTCGTTCGAGTTGTGCGGGATGGCGAGCACGTCGCAGCCGGTGCCGGCGTCGAGACACGTGGCCTTGAGCTGCGTCCACAGACTCTGCGGCGTCGATGCTTCGAACACCGAGGTCGGAAACGGCACGTGATCGTTGCGAAAGATGACGTTGCGATGCATCGTGCTCGCCCCCGGGCTGGCGGAATATTCGTAGGCGACGAACGACGTGAACGAGCAGCGTGCGCTGCGGTCGTAGGCCGCCGCCGCGGCGTCTTGAATACGTTGCCACACTGCGCCCGCCAACGTCAGGCACACCTGGTTGTTGGCGCCGCACACGTCGGCCGGGCGGTGCGGTATGACCGAGGCGAAAAAACCTCCGAACACGCGCGCCGCCTGGTACTCGTCGCCGCGGTAGGTTTGGCAGTCGAGGGACTCGTACGTCGGCGAGCCCGGCGTGATGCAGGCCTGGACCTCGCCGAGGAACTCGGAGTGATCGGTGACCGCCGCGAAGTCGAGCGGACGGTCGAGGCGCACCGTACGGGTGCCGTTGCCGTTGGCATCCAGCGGTGGCAGGGTCACGGGCGCCCCTTGGGCGAACGCGTAGGCTTGCGCGGGCGTGGTGCGCACGTCGAAGATGTGCGCGTCGAAGGAGTACGTCGTGTGCACGTGCAGATCGCCGAAGTACGCGTTGCGTAGCGGATTGTGCACGGCGCACGGCTCGCGGCCTTCGGGCGGTGATGGAATCACTTCGCCGCCGCAGCCGGCGAGGACGGCGGCGAGCATTACCAGCAAAAGCGCGGAACGCGACGTGCGCATCAATGGCGTCCCGTCTCTACATCCAGAAACGCTGAATGCGCTCGAAGGTCCATGCGACCGCCAGCGCGCCGATGGCGTACGCCGGCACCAAACGCAGGCGCGACAGCGCAGAGGTATAGCGCCTGAACAGCAACAGCGGGCCCAGCATCGCGGCGACGAACATGACTTGCCCGAGCTCGACGCCGAGGTTGAACGACAGCAGCGCCAGCGGGATTTGGTCGGGCGGCAATCCGATTTCCGCCAGTGCGCCCGCGAAGCCGAGGCCGTGCAGCAGCCCAAACGCGAAGGCCACCGCCCACGGATACCTCCTCGTCAGCGTCGCCGGAGCATCCGGGGCGCGCGTCAGCTCGAGCGCGACGAGCACGATGCTGAGGGCGATCAGTGTTTCCACGGGCGCCGGCGGTACCGTGACAACACCGAGCACGGCGAGCGCCAGTGCCAGGCTATGCGCCACCGTAAACGCGCTGATCGTCTTGAGCAGCAGGGTCCATGAGTCGACCAGCAGGAGCAGCCCCAGCACGAACATCAGGTGATCAAACCCGAACAGAATGTGCTCGACGCCGAGCCGGCCGTAACTCACGAGCACCGCGCTCGCCGCGGCACCGCTCCGCGCCGCGGCGGGCTGAGCAGGGACAACGAAGGTGTCGGCACCGCTGCGTAGGACACTGCTGGTGGCGGTACCGTCGCTCCATGTGATGCGGACGATCACATCGAGGCGGCTGCCATCGAGACCGCCGGCCGAAAGCTGCGCGCCCCGCAGCCCTTCCGATCCACAGTCGAGCCGCCAGTACGCCGATCCGTCCTCGGAAGCGCCGCCGCCTTCAAAACGCCGGCACCGGCTCGGGAACTGTGGGGCGACACGCTCGTCGCCGGGTGTGAGCACCCCCGATTCCGCCCCGGGCATTTTCCACACGACGTCGAAGATGCCCGGCTGCCGCTCGCGGAGGTCGAGCACGGCAGGTGCGAACGAATGCGCGAATGCCGCTCGCCACGGTGCCAGCGCCGCAAGAACGAGAGCGTAGTGCAGCGGGCGCACCGGCTTCATGGCGGCACCTGTGCGAGCGCAGAGCCGAGCGGGGCGCCCGCGATGCGAATGTCGTAGCGCCGGCGCAGGCGAGCCAAGGCGAGCCGGTTGGCCTCGCTGCGCCGCTCCTCCCGCCAATCGCGGTCCACCGCGGCGCGCACCTCGGCCAGATTCGGAGCATGACCATCGGCACGGGCGGTGACGCGGACGAGATGCCAGCCGTAGCTGGACCGTACCGGCTCCGACCAGCTTCCAACCGGCAGCGACATAACCTGCGCGGCAAACGCCGCGCCGAAGACGGCACTCAACTCGGCTTGTGTGCTCGCGGCAAAATCCCGCCCGCGCAGAAACGGATCGCCGAGCGCCGCCGGGTCGGTGCCCGCCAGGAGCTGTTGACGAAGTTGTGCGGCGTCGGCGGCGGCGTGGTCCGCATGGCGATCGGTGCTGATGAAGACGTGGGTGAGGGCCACCCGCGCCGGGACCGCATAGTGCTCGGCGTGTGCGTCCAGATACGCCTCCAGCACGGCGTCGGTCGGTTCAGGAATCGGTTCGAGGTCCTCGGTGAGGAACTCCATCTTCTGCACCAAACGGCGGCGCACGACGATGTCGCCGCGGTCCAATCCGAGCGCCAGCGCCTCGCGATACAGCACCTCGTTATCGACGAATTGTTGGATGATGGCGGCCTCTTCGTCGGCAGTCGGCACGGTGCCGTAGCGTCGCAGATGGTCTTGGCGCAGACCGTGGATCACGTCGTCGGTGAGCTCGATGCGCCGGCCCATTCCCGGCGGCGCCACCCAGCGGTGCACTGCAAACACGGTGACACCGAGGATGACGAAGTGCAGCAACGGCTCACGCAGCCAGCGGCGCACACGGTTTGCGTGAATCTCTTTCATGAAACGTCTCCCAACGGTTGCGCCCATTCACAAAGCATACCTTGCCCGGTGAGGTCCAGTAGGTTGCGGCCGCTTGCGCAGCGGGTGTTGCGCGGGATACATCACCGTCCCATGGATGGCAGCAGGGCTTTCGACTCCGGTGCGCCGAGGAAGCGGGAGCGCGCATGAACATTCCAGCCGATGTTGCGCGCGTGCACGACGAGTGGGCGCAGCGCGGCCGTTTCATCAATCTTGCTGAGGGGCATCGCATCTTTACCGTCCAGGAAGGGCAGGGGCCGGACCTCGTTCTGGTGCACGGCTTCCCGTCGACGAGCCACGACTTCGCGGCGGCGCTGGCGTTCCTCACGCCGCGCTTTCGGGTCACCACGTGGGATCAGCTCGGATTCGGCTTCTCGGACAAGCCCGGGGGCACCGTGTCGTATTCGCTGCTCGATCAGGGACGACGCGCCGGCGAGATCGTGCGCACGCTGGGTGTGCAGCACGCCCGGGTGGTTGGGCACGACATGGGACTTACGGTTGCCGTCGAGATGCTCTGCCGCCACGAGGCGGGCACGCTCGGCTTCGGAATGGACGCGTTGGTGCTGTGCAATGGCAGTCACCTGGTTGAGCTGGCGAAGATCACCGCCGTCCAGCAGGCGCTGATGACCGACGCGGGCGCCGCGGCGTTCGCGGCGAGCTACGATCCCGAGCGCTTCGCGCAGGGCCTTGGTTTCGTGTGGGCGGATGCGTCACGGACGCCGGCGGTCGACATTCGAGCGATCACGTACTGGCTGGCGCTCGGCGGCGGTCTCGACGTGTTGGGTCGTATCGCGCGTTACAACATCGAGCGCACGAAGTACGCCGAGCGCTGGCGGCCGATCCTTGGACGTACGCAAGTGCCGATCAGCGTCGTCTGGGGCGACAAAGATCCGATCGCGGTGATGGAAATCGGGCGGCGTCTCGCCGAGATGTCACACGGCCCACTCACCGTGCTCGAAGGCGTCGGCCACTACCCGCAGATGGAAGCACCGGAGGCGTGGGCCGCGAGCATCGCGCGGAAAGGCCTTGGCGATTGAGTCTCCGTGGTCAGGACTTTCTTGTCACATCACGGTTTTTCGAACACCAGCTTGAAACGGCGCTTGCCGAGGCGGTAGCGCGGTGCGCAGCACAACAGCGCTTCGAGGCCGGTGCCGTTGAGGGCGCGATCCACCTGAGCCTGCGCGTCACGCGTCAGGGCTCGGTACGCGTCGAGTGGCCGCTGCACCATCCACAAGGTGTACGGGCTGGTGAAGCGCTGGAAGCGCACGCCGCGCAGCGTCGTCTCATGCGTGCCGACGCCGCGCGGCGGCTCGACGAGATCCGCCGGCTTGCCGTCCGCCCAGGCTTCGAAAGCGCGCAGGTTGTCGAGCAGGAACGGCACGGCGTCGTGGCCCACCAGCTCGAGCAGCGGTCGCAGCGTCGGGGGGAGCGCGTCGTCGGCGACAAACACGCCGCTGCGCGCTTGCGGATGGTTCATGCGTTCGATCCAAGCGCACACCCGCGGAGCGGTCTTACGCAACAGACGGCCCGGTACCGCGTCGAGGTAGAGGTGCGCGTAGAACGGCCCGAGCAACGCCAGGTCGGCGAGCGACATGCGGCTGCCGAGCAGGAAATCGTGGACCGCGAAATGCCGTGACAGGATGTCGAGCAGGTCGCGCAGATGCGCTTCGATCGCCGGAATGCTTTCGGGATGCACGCCAAGCAGCGGGAGGCTGCCCTTCATGCGATCGGCGAACGGTCGGGCGGTCTCCGGATTGCCGGTGGCGCGCGCGAAGTCCTCGCGTGCCTTCGCCTCGCTCTCCGGAAAGCTCCAGCGATAGTGCATCGCCGGCAGGACGGAAAACTCGTCGGCGTACACTTCGAGCAGGTACGCCACGACGCGTTGCACCGGCGTCGGCGGATACACCGGCGGGGTGGGGAAGCGGCGCTCGAGCGCGTCGAGGATATCGCTGGTGTCTTGCAGCGTCTCGTCGTCCGGCGTGACGACCACCGGGATGAATCCCAAGCCGGTGCGCGCAATGATCACCTCGCGGTACACCTGCGGTGTCGGCGCAATCTCTTCGTAGGGGATCTGCTTGTAGCGAAAGAACGGACGCACTTTGCCGGAGAAGTACGAGATCTCGGCGGCGTAGAAACGGTAGGCTTCATTCATCGGCATACTCAGGACTCAGCGCTTGCATCTAGGCCGGCGCGTCCACCTTCAGCTGTGCGGTACGCTGAGCCGGTAGGTGATCGTACAGATCGGCAATCAGGTCCGACTTGATGGTCTGATAGCCGGGATCATCCCACAGATTGCGCCACTGCAGCGGGTCTTCATTGACGTTGTACAACTCTCCCTCGGTGCCATCGTAGCGGATGTCGGGCAGCGGCCACTCGGCGCCGAAGGCCTTGTAGATGCGTGCCAGGCTATAGCCCACGCTGCGCGTCGTCGGCTCGTAGACGGTGCAGGTGTAGCCATCGCGATAGATGGTGCGCAGATGCATGCCGATCTCCGCGAACTGGCTGTCCCACTCGGTGATGACGCGCTGGCGTCCGGAGCCCGGCGCGATCGGTAGCGGGGCGCCTTGCATCCATTCCGGCTTCGGCACGCCGGCGATCTGGCAGAAGGTCGGTGCGAGATCGACCTGGCCGACGGGTTCGCTGATCGCCGCCGGCGCGATGCGTGCCGAAGGTGCGGGTCGCCAGATCATCGGAATGCGCATCAGCGCGTCGACGTGATACGGCCCTTTGAACAGCAGGCCGAAGTCGCCCTGCAGCTCGCCGTGATCGGTGGTGAAGACCACGTCGGTGTCGGCGTCCCAGCCGCGCTCGCTGATGCGGCGCAGGACACGGCCGCACGCCTGGTCGATCAGCTCGTTCTCGATGTGCACCATAGCGTTGACTTCGCGGACCTGATCGTGGGTCATGCGACACGGCAGGAAATTCATCGGACCGCCTTCGTTGTTGCGGAAGCGGCCATCGTACCATTCCAGCCAGTGCCGCGGCTTCTGCGCCAAGATGCTGCGCACCCTGTCTTCCGGGCCAGGATGTCCCAGTGGGAGGTCCAGATCGCGCCAATTGATGCGCCGCGCTTCCGACGCGGGCGGGTCCCACGGGTGGTGCGGATCGGGAAAGCTCATCCACACGAACCAGTTGTCGTCGGCGGTGAGCGAATCGAGAAAAGCGATGGTGCGATCCGCGACCCAGTCGGTGTGGTAGTGCTCGCGTGGGACCGGATTGTACGTCAACTCGGGCGCACCGGTATCGCCGCCGCCTTGAGCGCTCAGCAGCGGTGCGAAGCCGTTCAGCTCAGCAGGGTAGTTGTCTTGCAGCCACTTCGAGTAGTGCCATTGGCCCATGGGGCCGTGCATCGCCAGCTCCATATGATCGAAGCCGCGGTACGGTCCGGTCGAGCCTTCGTTGGCCATCCGGTTCTCGAACCAACGGCCGCGCAGGTCGAAGGCCGGCTCGAAGTGTGCCTTGCCGAGCAGCGCGGTGCGGTAGCCGTGCGCGTGCAGGTGGGCCGCAACGCTCGGCGCATCCGGCGGCAGCGCGACGCCGTTGGCGAAGACGCCGTGGGTGCGCACGTACTGGCCGGTGATCATCGTCGAGCGGGCCGGCATGCAGACGACGTTCTGGTTGTGGGCACGGCGATAGTTGATGCCTGTGGCCGCGAGACGATCAATGTGCGGCGTGCGCGCGATCGTCCCGCCGTTGCAGCCAAGCGCGTCGTAGCGCTGCTGGTCGGTGGTGATGAAGAGAATCTTGCGAGCCATGACGTCGTCCGAATAGCCCTACGCTTGCAGCCAGTCGTAGCAGCCGCTCTCCTTGAGAATGGGATCGAGCTTCGACTTGTCGGCCACCGCGGCATAGCGCGCGCGCAGCGCCGCGAGCGACTTGGCGTGGTACTTCTGCGGCTCCTGCGCGTACGGCCGGCCAGTGAGGCTCATCGAAAACTCCTTCTTGCCCTCGCTGAGCGCCTGGGCGTTGGCTGCTGTCCACGGGAAGAAGACGGCGGCGACCTCGTCGCGCAGCAGCGGCATGAGCGTCGGCTCGAGGTCCGCCCAGCGCTCGAACGCCCCGTCGGCACGTGGGCTGAGCATCTCCTGAATCCATTTCGCCACATGCGGTGCGCTCTCGCGCATGATCGCCCCGGGCGTCGGGTCGGTGGCGCACTGATAGAGCTGCGCGTACATGCCGAAATCCGCGAACGCCGGGCGCGCGCCGAACAGGTACTTGCGGCGCGCCAGGTGTCGGTCGAGGATCGCCAGCTGCCGCTTGTACGAGCCTTCGATCAGGTCCTTGGTCTCCGCAGAGGAACCGACGAACTTCAGCCGTGGAATCATGCGCCCCTTGATCATCGCCACGGCGCTCTGCAGGTCGACGTCCGGCATCATGCTACGCGCTAGACGCTCGGCGGCCGACTGCTGATCGGGCTCATAGAACCAGCGATAGTGGAACATCGGCTTGTTGCCCCACTCGTCGCCGTACTCTTCGATCAGCGCCGAAATGAACGCCGGCGCCGCATCGGACGGGTGGATCGACGGCTCCGGGTAGAGCTTCTCGAAGTGCTCGAGGATCGGCGTCGAGTCCTGTAAGCCTTGGCCGTCGGGCGTCACCACGAGCGGGATCAACGGCAGCTTGGCATAGCGCTGAAACTCGGCCTGATTGCTCGGGTCTCGAACGATCCATTCGTGCGGGATCCGCTTGTAACGGAAATAGGAGCGCACCTTCACGGAATACGGCGACAGCTCGTTGCCGAAGATGCGGTACGTGTTGGACATGCCGACGGCCTCCTCCCCAATGTAGTGGCCTTCAGCTAGCCCGTTTGCGTTTCCGTGTCGACCGGGGCGGACACGCCACGGACGATCCATGGTGGCCGGAGCTCTAATTCTGTATCTTGAGCATACAGCACCGTGCAGTACTGCCTGCCCATTGCGTCAGCTTGGGGGTTTCCGACCGGCGATACGGTCGTGGCCGCAAGAGTGCGCGATATCGACGGGGCTGTCGGGCTGCCGAGCGAGATTGTGCCGCGCGTTGCAGCCACCACGCCGGCTCCCGATTGAGCCGTCGCGGCCGTTGGCGAATCATTCCGATCGACGCGCGGCGGCGGCTTTGATAGCAATCGGGACGTGAGGAGTATGCCCATGCCTGTGCACCAGGATCTGTTCTTTGCGTCGGCCATCGACCTGGCTGCTTTGATTCGCGGCGGCGAGCTGTGTCCGGTGGAGCTGATGCGCGCCACACTAGAGCGCATCGAGCAAGTGAATCCGCGACTGAATGCGTTCGTCAGCATGCGCCCGGTCGAGCAGCTGCTGGCCGAAGCCCAATCGGTCGCCGACCGCCTGACGCGCGGCGAAGATCCCGGTCCGTTGGCGGGGCTGCCGCTGGGCGTGAAGGATCTTGAGGATACCGTCGGCTTACCGAGCACGCATGGCTCGCTCCTGTTCAAGGATTTCCGCCCGCAGCGCGACGCCATCCAGGTGCAGCGGCTGAAGCGTGCGGGGGCGATCGTCATCGGCAAGACCAACACCCCCGAGTTCGGCTACACGGCGTTCACGAGCAATCGCATCTACGGGACGACGCGCAATCCGTGGAACCTGGAGCGGACGCCGGGCGGCTCGAGCGGCGGCTCTTCGGCTGCCATCGCCGGCGGGTTGGTGCCGCTGGCGACCGCGTCGGACGGTGGCGGCTCGGTGCGGATTCCGGCGGCCTACACCGGCTTGTTCGGTCTCAAGCCGACGAATGGGCGGATTCCGTGGGGACCCGAGGAGGTTCTGCGCTGCTCCGCGTGCATCGTCAGCGGTCCGCTGACACGGTCGGTCCGTGACGCCGCGCTGTGGCTCGACGTCACCGTCGGCCCGCACCCCGACGACCCGTTCTCGCTGCCGCACCCCGGTTACTCGTATCGAGAAGTTCTCGAGCGGCCGGTGCCGTCATTGCGCATCGCGTACAACCCGACGCTCGGTTATGCGCGCGTCGAGACGCAGGTGCGCCGCGAGATCGAGGCTGCGTTGCAGGCGCTCGAAGGCGTCGGCCATCGCGTCGAAGAGGTCGACCAGGCGTTCGAAGACGTCGTACTGGATTGGGTGCGCCTGATGTCGGCGGAAGATTACGGTTTCGTTGCACCCCACCTGACGGATGAGAGCCTGCTCGACCCGGGATACGCGCCGGGTTTGCAGCTCGGCCGCTATGCCAGCGCGGCGGATCTCGGCCAGGTGCAGCGCGTGCGCATGCAGCTGGTGCGCGACGTGGGGGAGCTCTTCTCGAAGTTCGATCTGCTCGCCACGCCGACCGTGCCCACGGTGGCGTTTCCCGCAGAGGGCCCGTTGCCAATGGATGTGGAAGGTCAGCCGATCAAGACGGCGGGTGGCGGCATCGCCTTCACTTACCCATTCAACTTCTCGGGCAACCCGGCGCTGTCGATGCGCGCCGGCCTCACCGCCGAGCGTCTGCCCGTCGGCTTGCAGCTCGTCGCACCGCGCTTGCGCGAAGATCTGCTGCTGCAGGTCGCGTATCAGTACGAGCAGGCGCGGCCGTGGAAGGATACGTGGCCAAGCCTGTGAGGGCTATTGAGTCCTGACGAGTATCACCCCGACACGGCCTGCAGCGATCCGAATAGGCCGTGCGCTTCGTCATCCAGGCCGGCGGTGAAGAAGAGCGTGTTTGGATCACCGGCGTTGGCGCCGCCGCCGAAGCTCAGACCCCACAAACCGGAAATGGTGATCGGGCTCTGATGGATATCGACCAGCTGACCAAGGAACCGGTGACTGCTGGGATCGAACGCATTGATGCGCCCGTCGCCGAAATTGCCGATCAGGAGCGCATTGCTGAACGTCCCGAAGTTCGCCGGTGCAAGCGCCACGCCCCACGGCGAGTTGAGCGCACCCTGTGATGCGAAGCGAGTGGGCGGGTGCCCGCTGGTGTCGAAGACGTCGACGAATCCGTTGCCGGCGCCTTTCACGTCGTCGTGCTTGTGGTCGTCTTGTTTTGCATATGTGATGTACAGGTTCGTCCCGACGGCCTGGATACCGAAGGGTGCAAAGCCGACCGGAATGTTGGGATCGCTGAACGAGCCGGCCAGCGTGGCTTTCGCGAAGGTCCGATCGAACACGTCGATAGTGCCGGCGTTGAAGTTGGTGGCGTACAGGAAGTTGGCGCCGCCGCTGCTGGCCATGGCCAATCCCTTGTAGACGGCACCGCTCGCCGAGTTGTCGGCGGCGAGGATGGCGGCGCCCACGTCGACGGTCTGATTCCATCCAGAAATCGTGCCGTCCTCGGTTGCAAAAATGAACAGCGCCGCAGCCGACGTCGTTCCGTTGCTCACCATGAAGTCCGCGGTGGCGTTGAATACGATGCCGGTCGGCGCCGCCGTGGTGCCCGGGTCACTCCCGGCCGGCGGTGGAATGGTGACCACCAGAGGCGTGGGAGAAGGAAATGGGGTGCCGGAGCCATCGTACAGCGTCGACACGCCTTGGCCGTTGTCGGAGATCCAGAACGGGGTCGATGGCCCGTGAACGATGCCCCACGGGTTGACCAAGTTCGGATCCGTACGCAGCGCCATACCCGGGATGTCCGACACCAGATTGGTCTGTTGGAACGGTGTGCTCGCGTTCATGCCGTTGTCACTGCTGCCGCACCCGAAGAACACGACTCCCAGAAGGAGTGGCGTGAACGCGCGGCGGAGGCGGCTCGCTACATTCGACGCATCGCGGTGCTTCATCGGCATACTCGCTCCTTCCGGGCTCGATCGACGTTGTGAACCTTCCAACCCCTCGGCAGGTGAAGAAGTTCCCCGGCGCGTCGGCCACGCCGAATAAAATTGTTGGCGTGCGCTCCGCCGCCGTGCTTGATTGACAGAGCAGCGGCGCCCTGGCTAAGGGTTTGCCCGGGCCTCAACCGGAGGTGCCACCGGGAGGATTCATGAACTTCGATTTTTCGGACGACCAGAAGCTGCTGCGCAAGACGGCGCGCACGTTTCTTGCCCAGCACGCACCGCTGAGCCTGTGTCGCGCCGTGCTAGAGTCCGACGCATCCTGTTCCGACAGCTTGTGGAAAAGCGTCGGCGAGCTCGGGTGGTTGGGGACGGTGATCCCGGAGGCCTACGGCGGGTCGGGCTTTGGGCATCTAGAGCTGGCGGTCACCGCCGAAGAGATCGGCCGCGCGCTCGCGCCCATTCCGTTTTGCTCGAGCGTCTATCTCGCCACAGAGGCCATCCTTCTCACTGGCTCGCTGCAGCAGAAGCAGGCGTACCTGCCGAAGCTGGCGGCGGGCGAGTGGGTCGGGACGTTCGCCCACGACGAACGGCCGGGAGCGAGCGGCACGAAAGGCATCGCGACGACCTTCACGCGCGGCAAGCTCACCGGTACCAAGGTGCCGGTGGCGGACGGCGACGTCGCCCACTTCGCCGTCGTAACGGCGAAAAGCGGGAAGGGAGTGGTGCTCGTGCTGGTCGATCTCGCCGGCGGCGGCGTCGAGCGCAACACCGTGCGCTCCCTCGATCCGAGCCGCAGCCTCGCGGCGCTGCGCTTCGATGCGGCGCCGGCGCAGTTACTCGGTGAGGCGGGCAATGGATGGAAACTGACGCAGCAGCTGTTCGACCGTGCCGCCGTGCTCATGGCTTTCGAGCAACTGGGCGGTGCCGAGCGTGCGTTCGAGATCACGCACGAGTACTGTCTGAGCCGCTACGCCTTCGGCCGGCCGATTGCGTCGTTTCAGGCGCTCAAGCATCGCCTCGCCGACTTGTACGTGGAGATCGAGCTGGCGCGCTCCAACGCATACTACGGCGCCTGGGCGCTCAGCAACCAGAGTGACGAGCTGCCGGCCGCCGCGTGCGGCGCACGCGCCAGCGCCACCGACGCCTTCGAGCTGGCGAGCCGGGAGATGATTCAGCTGCACGGCGGCGTCGGCTACACCTGGGAGTACGACTGCCACTTGTTCTACCGGCGCGCCAAGTGGCTGAGCGCTGTGCTCGGCAGCGCCGACCGATGGCGCGAACGGCTGATCGAACGTTTGGAAACGCCGCAGACCAAGGCGTAGGCGCCGCGATTGCGCTCTCGACCGGAGGACACACGATGGATTTCAACGACACTGCCGAAGAAGCGGCCTTCAGAGCGGAAGCACGGGCATGGCTCGACGCCAACGCCGAGCGCCTGCAGCCAGGCGAACGGTCCCCCGGCATCGCGGAAGGGCGGGCCGATCCACACATGATCGCCCGCGCCCAGGCCTGGCAGGCCAAGAAGGCTGAAATCGGCTGGGCGTGCATCACCTGGCCGAAGGAGTACGGTGGCCGCGGCGCGACACCGATCCAGAGCGTCATCTGGAACCAGGAGGAAAGCCGCTACAAGGTGCCGCCCAACGCCTTTGCGATCGGTCAAGGGATGCTCGGCCCGACGATCATGGTGCACGGCACCGAGGAGCAGAAGCAACGCTATCTGCGACCGATGCTGCGCGGCGAAGAAATCTGGTGCCAGTTATTCAGCGAGCCGAGTGCCGGCTCCGATCTCGCCGGCCTCCGCACCAGCGCGGTGCGCGACGGTGACGATTGGATCATCAACGGCCAGAAGATCTGGACCACCGGCGCGCAGTACTGCAAGTGGGGCATGATCGTCACGCGCACCGACCCGGCGGCCGAGAAGCACAAAGGGATCACGTACTTCATCGTCGATATGCAGTCGCCGGGGATCGAGATCCGCCCGATCAAACAGATCAACGGCGCGTCCGGATTCAACGAGGTGTTCTTCACCGACGTGCGCGTCGCCGACCGCAATCGCGTCGGCGCGGTGAACGAGGGCTGGCGCGGCGCACTGACGACGCTGATGAATGAGCGCCATGCGATCGGTGCCGGCGCCGGCGGCCCCGATTTCAAGGATCTGGTGCGCCTCGCAAAGGAGAGCCGGTGGAACGACCGTCCCGCGTTTGCAGATCAAGCCGTGCGGCAGCGCTTGGCGCGGTTCTACATTCGCCTCAAAGGCCTGCAGTACACGGCGTATCGCACGCAGACGGCGCTGTCGCGCGGGCAGATTCCCGGTCCGGAAAGCTCGATCGGCAAGCTGGTGGGTGCGCCACTGCGTCAGGAGATGGCCAGCTTCGCGGTCGACCTGCAAGGTGCGGCGGGCGCGATGCTCGACAAGGCTCTCACACCGGAAGACGGCGTGTGGCAGCAGATGTACCTGAGCGCGCCGGGCCTGCGGCTCGCCGGCGGCACCGACGAGATCCTGCGCAATATCATTGCTGAGCGTGTGCTGCGCCTGCCGCCGGAGATTCGCGTCGACAAGGACCTGCCGTTCAAGGACGTTCCGACCGGTCCAAAGAACCAGTGAGCACCGCGACGGTGCAGCGCGCGCCTCACGCCGTCGCGGATTCGATTTCCGAATGGACGCGCTTGCCCGCGCTGCGGCGGCGGCTCAACGCGACCGCGACTTCGGCCGCAGCGCGCCACGCGCGACGACGTCGGAGCCGAAGCGCGCCGCCAGCGTGTCGAGCGCGCGATTCAGCGCCGCGCGCCGCTGTGGGGCGGCCGGGCGGAACAGCGGCAGCTGCGCCGGCTCGTCGCCGATGCCGCTCACGGAGACGCCGACGAGCCGCACCGTCTTGCCGGCGCAAACGGCGCCCCACGATGCCAGCGCCGCATCGGCGATCGTCTTTCCATCGTCGGACGGTGCGGCGAGCGTGAGACTGCGTGTGAGCACGGGATACTTGCCGGGGCCGATGCGCTGCGCCAGCTTGACCTTCAGCGTGACGGTGCGTCCCTGGCAGCCGTCGGCACGCAAGCGGCGCGCCACCGCCTCGGCCTGCTCGGCGATGGTCCGGCGGATCAGATCGCCGTCGCGCCGGTCGCGATCGAACGTGCATTCCTCGCCGTACGATTTGCGCTGGCGGGCCGGATCGACGGTGCGGCCGTCGCGGCCGCGGGCCAGCTCCCACAAGGCGACACCGAGCGTGCCGAGTTGCTGCTCCAGACGTGTGGGATTCATGTCGGCCAGCGCGCCGATGGTGCCGATGCCCAGCGCCGTCAATTGTGCGAGCGTGGCGGGGCCGACGCCCCATAAGTGACCTACCGGCAACGGGCGCAGAAACTGCTCGACGTTCTCGGGTGGCACTTCGAGCAGGCCGTCCGGCTTGCACATGCCGCTGGCGATCTTGGCGATCATCTTCGTTGGACCGATGCCGACGGAGATGGTCAGCTCGGTGTCCTCCCGCACCCGTTGCTTGAGCCGGCGGCCGATCTCGGCGGCGCTGCCGAGCAGCGTGATCGAGCCGGTGATGTCCAAGAAGGCTTCATCGAGCGACAGCGGCTCGACCAGCGGCGTGAACTCTGCGAAGACCGCACGGATCCGGTGCGCGACTTCGGCGTAGCGTCGCATGCGCCCGGGGACGAAGATCCCATCGGGGCACAGGCGCCGGGCCTGGACCGCCGGCATGGCGGAGTGCACGCCGTAGACGCGCGCCTCATAGGATGCGGTCAGCACCACGCCGCGCGGGCTGGCACCGCCGACGATCACCGGCTTGCCGCGCAGCTCGGGACGGTCGCGCTGCTCCACGGCGGCGTAGAACGCGTCCATGTCGGCATGCAGGATGGTTGGCGAAGCGCCGGGCATCGCCGCGATTGTTGCGCGTCGCGACGGGCGCGACAAGCGGGGCGAGTTGATGCGCGAGCCGCCTTGCACTAAGGAAGGAGCATATCCGGCTGCAGTCGTGGCGGTGGCGCGGCGCGATCATCAGGGAAGGAAACGCTCATGAGCGAGGCTGACAGGTCACTCGAAGAGCTGAGCATCAACACCATTCGCACGTTGGCGATCGACGCGGTGCAGAAGGCCAACTCCGGCCATCCCGGCTTGCCGCTCGGCGCCGCGCGCATGGCGTACGTGTTGTGGCAGCACCACCTGCGTCACAACCCCAAGGATCCGCATTGGCCCAACCGTGATCGTTTCGTGCTCTCGGCGGGTCACGGCAGCATGCTGCTGTACGCCCTGCTGCACCTCACCGGTTACGACCTCAGCATGGACGATCTGCAGTCTTTCCGGCAATGGAGCAGCCGCACGCCGGGCCACCCCGAGGCGCGGCTCACACCAGGGGTCGAGGCGACGACCGGACCGCTCGGCCAAGGCACCGCGAACGCCATCGGGATGGCGATCGCCGAGCGCGCCCTGGCGCATCACTTCAACCGCCCCGGACACACGGTCGTCGATCATCGGACGTATGCGATCGTCTCCGACGGCGACGTCATGGAGGGCATTTCGTCGGAGGCCAGCTCGCTGGGGGGACATCTGCAGCTCGGCAAGCTGGTGTTTCTCTATGACTGCAACCACGTGTCGCTCGACGGGCCGACGTCGCTGACGTTTTCGACCGAAGATGTCGCGGCACGATACAAGGCCTACGGCTGGCACGTGTGCGAGGTCACCGACGGCGACACGGACAGCGGCGCCATCGAGGCGGCGATCGCCGCTGCCGAGGCGGAGACCACACGACCGTCGTTCATCGTCGTGCGGACGACCATCGGCTACGGTTCGCCGAACAAGCAGGGCACCTCGGAAGCCCACGGCAGCCCGCTGGGTGTCGAGGAGGTCAAGCTGACGAAGAAGGCATTGGGATGGGATCCCGAGCGGTCCTTCTATGTTCCGGAAGCGGCGGGCGCGCATTTCCGGACCGCCGTCGAGCGCGGCGCGCGCGCACAAGCGGAGTGGGAGCAACGCGTCGAGGCGTATGGGCGCGCGTATCCCGAGCTGGCGGAAGAGTGGCGGCGTGCGCTGCGCGGCGAGATGCCCGACGGCTGGGACCGTGACCTCCCGACGTGGAAAGCGGGTGAGGAGCTGGCCACGCGGCAGGCCGGTGGGAAAGCGATGAACGCCATCGCGGCGCGCGTTCCGTGGCTGATGGGCGGGGACGGCGATCTGTCCGTGTCGACCAGCACCGCGCTCAAGGACGCCGGGTCCTTCGACGGGCAAACCGGCGCGGGGCGCAATTTTCACTTCGGCGTGCGCGAGCACGCCATGGGCGCGATCGCCAACGGCATGGCCTATCACGGCGGTGTCCGCCCGTTCGCGGCGACCTTCTTCGTGTTTTCCGATTACATGCGCCCGGCGGTACGGCTGGCCGCGCTCAACGAGCTGCCGGTGATCTTCGTCTGGACGCACGACTCGATCGGTCTCGGTGAGGACGGCCCCACGCACCAGCCGATCGAGCATCTCATGTCCCTGCGCGCCATGCCGCACTTGTCCGTGATCCGTCCCTGCGACGCCAACGAGACGGCCGAGGCTTGGCGATGGGCGATGGCGCACGGCGAAGGCCCGGTGGCGCTCGTGCTGAGCCGGCAGAAGCTGCCCGTGCTCGACCGCAGCCGATTGGGCGCGGCGGCGGGACTGGCCCGCGGCGCGTACGTGTTGGCGGATGCCGACGGCGGCGCCCCGCAGGCGATCGTCATCGCGACCGGCTCTGAGGTCCACGTGGCGCTCGGCGCGCACCAGCTCCTTGCCAACGACGGCATCCGCGCGCGCGTCGTGTCCATGCCGTGCTGGGAGACTTTTGCGGCGCAAAGTGCGCAGTATCGCGACGCCGTGCTGCCGGCGTCGGTTCGCGCGCGCGTCTCCGTCGAAGCCGGCGTGACATTCGGATGGTCGCAATGGATCGGCGACTCCGGCACCGCCATCGGCGTCGACCGTTTCGGCTCGTCCGCGCCGGGCGAGACGAACATGGAGAAGTTCGGCTTCACGCCGGAGAATGTTGCACGCATCGTGCGCGCGCTGCTCGACCGGGAAAAATCTACAAGGCGATAAATCTCTGCAAAGCGTTGCAGTGCGGCCTGAAGCCGGACTGAACAGCCTTGCGGATTTTCACCCACGTCCATTCCGCGATGTCCGGGGAATCTCCGGGCGGCCGGCCCCCCTCAGGTGGCAAGCGCCTTGCGTAACTTCGCTGCGGAAACGGGAGCGGCGAGACATGGACGCGAAGCAGGCAGAGGAATTGCCGACGGTTCTACACATGTCGCAACTATCCGCCACGTATGACGAGCTTGCGCCGATCATCCATCTGGTCTGTTGTCCCCTCTGCCGCCGGCGGTTTGATCTGTTTGCCGCGTCGTGGTGCAGCGACCAGGGTGGTGAGCCGTCGAAGATCTGCCCGCACTGCCGGCGTTGCGTCTGCCAGCATCCGGCGTACGGCGAGCCCCACTTCTGGAAGGAAGCGCCGCCCGTGTTCCAGCGGCGCGGGTTCCAGCGTTTGTTCCTCTTATATTTGTGAGGTGACCATGATGGAGACCGCGCAGCATCGCGCCAATGGAGACCGCGGATTGTTCCAGCCCGACGTTATCCTGCCGAGCCAGCTGCTGTCCGAGTTCCGTTGTTTGATGCCCGAGAAGCGCCTGATGGCCGCCATCGTGGACGACGCCGTCAACTGTTTTCTGAAGTATCGATTTGCGACCCATCCCCGCGGCCGTCGGCTGTTCCGTGAAGCCGAGGAGTGGATCATGGACGGCGATCGGGGCTGGGCCTTCTCCTTCCAGAGCATTTGCGACACGCTCGGCCTCGACGCGGGCTGTTTGCGCCAGGGGCTGCGTCAGTGGCACACGCGGCACGCGGGCCAAGCGTGCGCCAGCCTCGGCTCTCCGGGTCCGGCTGAAGCCGGCGTCGCTGCGCCGCTGCTGCAAGTCGTCGCGTAACCGGCCCGTCCCACCCCCCCGGGGCGGACCGATTGAGAGCGCCGGCATCCGCACGGATGCCGGCGCTCTCTGCTTCACTTGGGTGTCGAACGACTTACAGACCAGGGCGCTTGCCGACGGTGGTCTCACGCCTCGGGAATCGCCGAAGCCCAACGCATTTGGCGGCGACGTGGATCGACATCGTCCTGCTGGACTCCCGGTTGCCCGAACTGAACCGCTGCGGGGAATCCAAAGCGGTCATTCCGCTATGGTCAGCGCAACGTCCGCTGCCGACGCCCTCTTCCGCAGCGCAGTTTTCAGTTCTGCACGGCTGGTGCCCAGCGTTTTCAGAGTCGGAAAGACGCCGTGTTCGAGGAACAGCCGTGTGCTGATGCCTGCACCCGAGCTGCGTAGGCGCTCCTGGTAATCGGGAATCAGACCGTCTCCTGGCATCTTGAACTCTGACAGCACATACGCGAGGTCGGCAATCGTGCCGTCGCGATCCTCGGACATCTCGAGCTCGACCACCGCGCGGTAGAAGCCGGCGTGCGCCGCTTCATCCCTGCTCAGGTAGGCGAAAATAGCCTGGAGCACCGTGTTGCCTTCGCAGTGCGCCTTGTCCTTCTGTGCTTTGTAGGCGAGGTAGGTGGCGACTTCCTGGAGGGCGCCGTAGCACACCATCTGCCGGCGGGTCCGAAAGGGTAGGCTCCACACCTTCGAGAACACCCGGTCTTCAAACGCGGCAAACTCGGCCTCGGAGCGCAGGCCTGCGCGCGTCAGATACTCGCGCAAGACCAGTCCATGCTTGGATTCTTCGTAACTCCAGCATGCCTGAAACCAGGCGCTGCCAAACAGTGTGCGGGTCAGGTGGATGCCGCCAGCGCTGTAGTCCGGGAGGTAGAGCTCCTCCGCACAAAAGGTCTCGATGCACACCGCCTTCTGTTCGGTGTTCTTGGAGACATCCATCTCGTCCCATGGAATGTCGTCGAAGACACTCCAGCGTCGCTTGCGCTCCGCGATCTCGAAGAACTTAAGGTAGGTACGGTACACTTTCTCGCGAAGGGCTGACGAGGCAACCATCGCCAACCTTGTAGCTGCGCGGCGGCGATTGGGCAACGCATGGGTCCGGCTCCCTGAGCATCCGCACGGTCGGTACAAGCAGGGATGTTCAGTGGGCGCAGTCTGCGATGGCTCGGACTACCTGCGTGCCGCGAGAGTGGAGGCGCCACACCCGTTCAGTGCGTTGTGCACCGCGGTGAGGATTTCATCAATGGTGATGCGCAGGTCATGGTTCGCATCGCCTGCCAGACAGGTCGATACGTCCGCATCATTCAGGGCGATGTTGACCATGGTGAGCAGCTCATCGACGGTCACGGTATCACTGCCGTTGCAGTCGCCGATGCAAGGAATCGGCGTCGGGGGTGGCGTCGGTGCTACGGGCGGCGTTGCCGCGGGCGCGAGCGTGGCTGTTGCCATCGACGTGCTCGTTGGCATCGGCATCGTCGTCGGCGTATCGACGGGCGTTTCCGTGCCGGTTGGAGTTGCAGTAGCTGTTTCGGTGGCGGTTAGGATTTCCAGCGGTGTGAAGGTGGCCGTCGCCGCCTGCGTGGGCACACTGGGCACAGTGTTTGTCGGCGTCGAGCTTGGGGTCGGCGTTGCGGTATCGGTCGGTGCGCTGCTCGGGGTCTGAGTTGCGGTGACCGTCGGGCTGTCGGTCGGTGTCATACTCGGTGTGAGCGTCGGCGTTGCGCTCGGGGTGTTCGTCGCAGTATCGCTGGGCGTTGCCGTCGGTATCGTCGTCGCGCTGTGGGTTGGTGTGCAAGTGGCCGTCGCTGTGGAAGTCACGGTGAGACTCGGCGTCGCGGAAGGCGTCACCGTGAAGGTGCGCGTGCCGGTCGGCGTCAGAGACGGCGTCTGGGTTGACGTGTTGGTTGGCGTGCGGGAGGGTGTCACGCTGGGTGTGGCCGTGGGCGTCCGCGTCGGGGTTTTCGTCGGCGTTGACGTACGCGTGGGGCTCGGCGTTGGCGTGTTGGTTGCAGTGTTCGTCTGCGTTGGAGTCGGCGTCTCAGTCGCTGTGGCGCTGGGGCTGATCGTCGGGCGGGCGCTCGGGGTCACACTCGGCGTGCCGGTCGGTGTCGCGCTCGGGGTCGTCGTGGGCGTCTGAGTCGGCGTCACCGTGTTGCTCGGCGTTCGGGTGGGGCTGGTCGTGGGTGTCGGTGTAGGCGTGGCAGTTGCCGTGGAAGATGGCGTTGACGTTGGGGTCACGCTAAGCGTCGTGGTGACTGTTTTGGTAGGTATCTGAGTCGGCGTGGGCGTGCATGTCGGCGTCGGGGTTGGTGTGTCCGTCGACGTCGCCGTGCTCGTGGCCGTCGCGGTCGCCGTGCTACTGGCCGTCTGAGTTGGCGTGACCGTTGGGGTCACGGTCGGCGTTCCAGTCGGGCTACTGGATGCGGTGGCCGTCGAGGTCTGCGTCGACGTAGCGGTCGGCGTCGGGCTCGGCGTGCCCGCCGGTGTCTGCGTCGACGTAGCGGTCGGCGTCGGGCTCGGCGTGCCCGCCGGTGTCTGCGTCGACGTAGCGGTCGGCGTGACGAAGGTGGCGGCAAAGGCGGTCACGAACTGGTCGACGTCGACCTCGCCCCAGCCGGTGCACTGGTCGTAGCCAGGGCCCGCGGAAAACCCGGTGACGCCATTGAAAGGGTTGGTACCACTGGTGATGTCGCGGAAGCCGTTACTCGAACCGCCGCTGCTTGCAAGCGAGTAAACCTGGGCATTGATGTTGCCTAGGCGTGCGCCCACCTTCTGTTCGATGAGCTTGGTGAACCCGGCGAAGACCGGCGAAGACAGGCTGGTTCCTCCCAGACAGCAACCTACGGCGGCGTCTTCCGACGGACCGGGGTCATCCCCGATGAAGACCCCAGGCGCAGCGCCGTCCGCCAGCAACGCCACGTCGGGCACGTCACGCGCGCCGTCGTTGGGAGTCAGACCCAACTGGTAGGACGGCTTGGGAAAGACCGTGCTGGCGCCACCCCCGCTGGCGCCGCCGCCACTATTCCAGACCATACGGATGGTGTTGCTAACGGTGCTTGCGTCGTTGCCGCTGACGTCGTAGGCGGGACTAAAGCTGGTCCCGCCCACAGCGGTGACGTTTGGATCTTGCGCCGGCTCGGACACATTTGGGCTGGTGCCGGCGACGCACGCGATGGTGGTCGGATCGAACACGATTCCCGCCGCACCCTGGTCCCCGGAGGCAGCGAAGACCGACTGCCCTTGCATCGCCGCCTGCTCGAAGAGAGGGGCGTAGAGGTTGGCCAATCCACTGGGGTCGGTGCTGCAGGCACCGAAACTAATGCTCATGACAGAGCAGCTGTTGCTCATGACGGCTTGGCGAATCGCGTCGTAGATCGCCCCGTTCGTCGAGTTGTTGTCGTCGCCCAGGTAGAAGTTCACGGTGGCTCCCGGCGCCGCCGCGTGCGACCATTCGATGTCGAACAACGCCTCAATCTCATCCGTGTTGCGGCCGGGGTTGGTGAAAGTGCCGTTGCGGTTGCTCGACAGGATCTCATTGACGGTCGCAGCGGGCACACCGAACGTATCGTTGAACAGTGACACGGCGCTGGCGAGGTAGTCGGAGTCGCCGACGATCGCGATACAGTCGCCGGCGCCGTCGATCCCGGAATTGAGCACCGGGGTTTCGTCGTAGAACGTATAGAGGTCGCTTGGTGCGAACCCAGTGTGTCCGCCAAATGTCACCGCGGGCCGCGAAGCGATCCTGGACGCTGCCGCGCCGGCGTCCATTGACAGCGCCAGAGTGAGCTTCTCTAGTGCGGCGGGTGTTGCCGTGGGCGGCGGCGGTGGTGCGTTGCGAGCTAGCGCGATCGCCGCATGCAAGTCGTCGAGGCCGTGGATCGAGGCGATCACGCCCTCGAAGCGCACGGGAATTTGCGGGGCGCCGATGCTGGCGAAATGTCCGTGGTGCACGGACACCAGGTTGACCTGGAAGGTGCTCCCGATTTGTGCCACCCCACCGCTGAGGCGGATGTAGCGCGCGTTCGGATTGCTCTCGACGATTCGGAAGCCTTGCCCCACGAGCCAATCGGCAACGGCGCTGAAATCTTCGGGACGGGGTCCGAACTGAGCGTTGAACTGCTCAGGCGCAAGCCAGTGGCGATAGCGGGGCGAAGATGGATCGTGCAGCTCGGCCCGCAACTGCGCGCGGGCAGCGTCGTGTTGCAGCGCGAACACGACCTCGATCGTCAGTTGCTTCCGCGAATCAAGCGGCCCCGTCACCAGGCCGTTGATGTCGGAGGAACGGTTCTCAAACAGGGGGACGGTCTGCGCTTGTATCTGCGCGGCATCGATGAACGCCGCCACAAGTAGCGTCAGTGCAACCAGCACAGCCATCGCTCGTTCGCGGAGCCTACCAAGCTTGGAGTTTCTTGCCCAATGGATCGGAGCGCCTCTTCTCACGCATCCCACGCTGACGGGACTCGATATACGAAATCTGCTGGACGCGCAGCTCCAAAATTTGCTAGACCCTCTTCTCCCGTTTCTTGCTAACGCTCGCTGCTGCGCTGCGCGGGCGACGATCGGAGGGTCAGGGATGGCTGGAGAAGCCGCGAATGGGATTGGGCGCCGCCGATTGTTGGACGTGTTGCTGTCCGGCGGCGTTCTCGCCTTTCTCGGTGCCGTCTTCTATCCCGTGGTGCGCTACCTGACTCCGCCGGCGGTGCACGAGGCGGTCACCAGTAGCGTGGTCGCTGCAACGGTCACCGAAGTCAAGCCGAACACCGGCAAGATCTTCCGCTTCGGTTCCCGCCCGGGGATTCTGGTCCGCCTGCCGTCCGGCGAGTGGCGCGCCTTTACGGCGGTGTGCACGCATCTGCAGTGCACGGTGCAGTACCGCCCCGACCTCGAGCACATGTGGTGCCCCTGCCACAACGGTCAATTTGATCTCACCGGCAAGAACGTCGCCGGGCCGCCGCCGGCGCCGCTGGAAGCGTATGACGTCATCGTGAAAGGAGATGAAGTTGTCGTCTCCCGCCGCGCCTAGCAGCGGCCTCGCCAAGTGGCTCGACGAACGGCTCGGCATCAGCGAGGCCATCGCCTTTCTGCGCCACAAGACGGTGCCCCTCGGCAGCCATACGGTCTGGTACTACTTCGGCGGCGTGTCGATGTTTCTCTTCGGCATCCAGGTGGCGACCGGGCTGCTGCTGCTCTTCTACTACAAGCCGGGCACCGACACGGCCTATGAGAGCGTCCAGTTCATCGTCACGCGCGTGCCGTTCGGTTGGCTGATCCGCTCGCTGCACTCGTGGTCGGCGAACGTGATGGTCTTCGCGGTGTTCGTGCACATGTTCAGCGTCTACTTCCTCAAAGCCTACCGGCCACCGCGCGAGCTGACGTGGCTGACGGGCATGGGGCTGCTCGGGTTGACGATGACGTTCGGCTTCTCCGGCTACTTGTTGCCGTGGAACCAGCTGGCGTTCTTCGCCACTAAGGTTGGCACCGACATCGCCGGCATCCTGCCGGTGATCGGCCCGGGTATCGCACGCCTGCTGCGCGGCGGCGACGAGGTCAGCGGCGCGACGCTGACGCGCTTCTTCGGTTTTCACGTGGCCATGCTGCCCGCGGCGTTCACCGCGGTGCTCCTGGTCCATCTGCTGTTGGTCCAGCGTCAAGGCATGAGCGAGTCCATCGCGGAGCGGCAAGAACGTCCCAAGGGCATGCCGTTCTATCCGGGCTTCATCATCCGCGACGCCATTTTATGGCTCGGCGTGCTCGGCGTGCTCCTGGTCTTGTGCACGTTCGCACCGTGGGAGCTGGGCGCGAAGGCCGACCCGTTCGCCTCGGCGCCCGCCGGTATCCGGCCGGAGTGGTATTTCACGTTCGTGTCGCAAAGCTTGAAGTACTTGCCGGGCAAGATCTTGGGCATCGATGGCGACGTCGTGGGCATCTGCACGTTCTTGACCGGCGGGCTGTTCCTGCTGTTGGCGCCGTTTCTCGATCGGCGCGCGGCGCAGGGCCGGCGCAGCCCGTTGTTCACGCTGATCGGTGTCGCGATCATCGCCTTCATGCTGACGATGATGACGCTCGCTTACGTCAAGCCCTACTGAAGGATCATGCAAGCGTCACAACCGGTGACCGGCGGAGCTCTGCCGCGACAGTTGATGCGGATGGCCGTTCTGCTCGGACTCATTACGCTGCCGGCGTCTGGACCGCGGCCGGCGGCGGCCGACGAGGCGGCACCGACGGACAGCTGCGTCGCCTGCCACAGCGTGTTGCCGGAGCCGCTCAACCTGCCGGTGGAAGGGATGAAGCACGACATCCACGGCGAGAAGGGCTTGTCATGCGTCGATTGCCACGGCGGCGACGCCAGCGTGGCGGATCAGACGTCGATGGCGCCGGAGAAGGGGTTCCGCGGCAAACCGAAGCCGGAGGACATTCCGGCGTTCTGCGGCCGCTGCCACGCCGACGGGGCGTACATGCGCCGCTTCGATCCCCGTCTGCCCACCGACCAGTTGCAGCAGTACTGGACGAGCGTGCATGGGCAGCGGCTCAAGAACGGCGATACGAAGGTCGCCACGTGCGTCAGCTGCCATGGCGTGCATGGCATTATGCCGAAGGATCGCGCCCAGTCGCGCGTCTTCCCGGCCAACGTGCCCGACACGTGCGGCCAGTGTCACTCCAATCCGCAGTACATGGCCGAGTACAAGATCCCTACCGATCAGGTCGAGAAGTACAAGCGCAGCGTGCATGCCGAGCTGCTGTTGGTGAAGCGCGACTTCTCGGCGCCGGTCTGCAACACCTGCCACGGCAATCACGGCGCGTTTCCGCCGGGCGTCAGCTCGATCGCCGAGATATGCGGCCAATGCCACGCCAACAACGCCGCGTATTTCACCAAAAGCCCGCACAAGCCCGCATTCGAAAAGCTGGGGCTGCCCCAATGCGTCACCTGCCACAGCAACCACGAGATCCAGCGGACCAGCGACGACATGCTCGGCGGTGAGGACGGTGCCGTCTGCCGCCGCTGCCACGCGCCCGGCAGCCCCGGTTACGACGGCGCGGTCACCATGCGTGATGCCATCGATCGGTTGAAGGCGGTGATGACGGATGCCGAAGCTATGCTCACCCAGGCGAGCGCCATGGGGATGGAGGTGAGCGAAGAAGAGTATGCCTATCGCCAGGACGTGCGACCGCAGCTGATCAAGGTGCGCACCGACACCCATCTCGGTGATCCAAAGGCGGTCGTCGATGCGGCGGAAGAAGGGATCAAGGGCGCGACGGCCAGCCAGGCGGCGGCGAAAGCGACGCTCATCGAAGCCCAAGCCCGGCGCCGCAATCTGCTGATTCCCCTGGCGCTGATCATCGTGGTGATGGTGCTGCTGTACGCCAAGCTGCGCCAGCTGGAGCGACAGCAGCCCTGAACGAGACTTCTTCAGAGACTGCCGCTGTCCTCCTGGACCACATTCCCCTCGGCGCTCAGCGACGTCAGCACCGCATCGAGCTGGACATCGGCGCTGTGGAACACCGCGTCGAGGAAGGCGATGGTCGCGCGCTGCGCGTCGGCGCGGGCGGGGATGGGCGGCTCAACTTGACTCTCGACGGCGTCGGAATGCTCGGCGCCCTCCAAGCCGACCAGGAAGCGAGGTGGACCGATGAGGTTGTACAGGAGCTTGGCGGTGTTGAAAGAGACGGTGGTGTCTGCCGTGCCGTGCAGGATGAGGGTCGGCGGACCAATCGACAGCGAGCCGGGGCCGAAGGAGTTGCTCAGCAACGGTGCGGAGGAGAGGATGCTTGCCTGCACCCGCGTATCGCGGCAGCAGTCCTTGCGCGTCAGGCCGATCACCGTCGCCGCACCGAGGGACTGGCCCAATGCGGCGACCTGTGCGGGCACGATGCGCCCGTACAACGGATCGCCGGCGGTGTTTGCGGCCTGGAGCACTTCTGTGATGACGAAGCTCAGATCCCCCGGCTGGTTGATCAGGTCGTTGACCCCCAACTGTCCGCCGGGCGCGTTCTGATTCGTGAGCGGAAACGCCGGCGCCGCCAAGATGAAGCCGGCGCCGGCAACGGTGCGCGCGAACGCGTCGAAATCCTCCGGCAACGCGCCGAACCCGTGCGCCATCACGACGAAGGGCAGGGGAGCGGTTGTGGCAGGCTGCCAAATCAGCGTCCGCAACGTCCGCGTCGGCGCGCCGCCGAACGAACCGTTGCTCGGCGTCGCCCGGCTGGCATCGACCCACACGCGCTCGGTGCGGATGGCGTCTGCGGACCCGTTGAGCGGCACGGTACCGCCGCACGAGGCACTCGTGAGGCACCACAGCGCCACCAGCAAGGAAGTCACGAACGATTCGCGGCGCACGCGTCGCTTCTATCGTGATGGCCGTTGGACGTAAAGCGGGTTCCGACGGCCCCAATGCAAGAAGAGGATTCAACGCAAAGTCGCCAAGGTGCAAAGCCGCAAAGGGTTCAGTCCGATTGCCCCTGTCCTCAACCGTTGCGGGTGTATTGAGCCCTGCCGATCGGCTGGAGGGAGGTCGCGCATGGCGAGCGGCGTTGCGCGATAGGCTGCAACCCTGCGTGTGTCGAGCGCGGCGATAGGCTGCAAGATTCTTGCAAGGGTTGGAGCGGTGGTGATATACGGCTTCGCAGTTGTAAGCAGCGGGATCAACAGGAGAAGATCCACAATCGGTATTGCAACGACGGCGCGTGATAGGCTGACACGATCTTGCAGCCTATCACGCTACGAACCGGAAGCAGCCTAAGTAGGTAAGTAGGTAGGGCTCAATAGCCAATGAACCGGAAGCTCAAGAAGGTCTCGCAGATCATTCTCGGCTTTGGAATCCTGGGTCTGCTTCTTTGGGGGACACTAGTCGCTTTCTCAAGGGCTTTGAATTGGCTGCTTGGATTGAAGTCCGAGGTGGCTACAGCCATCATCGCCGCCTCGGCTACCGTGTTCGTCACCCTGCTGTCGCTCGTTGTCTCCAAGTACTACGAGCGACGCGGGGAGATCGCGAGGGAGAATCGGCTAAAGAAGATACCTGCCTATGAGCAACTGATTTCCTTCATATTCAGTATATTGCAACAGGGGAAGCCTGGCTTCCAAGACCTGACCGAGGCAGACCTGATCAAGACGTATTCAGCTCTTACGGAAAAAATGATCGTCTGGGGTTCTGACGAAGTGCTGAAGTCGTTCGGGGAGTTCCGAGTGGCGAGCCTCAAGCTCTCTCAGGAGCAAGGTCTTCCGCGACTTATGGTCAGCCTGGAAGATTTAATGCTCGCGATTCGACGGGATCTCGGATACCAAAACAAGGGCCTCACCCGCGGCGCTGTCCTTCGCCTCTTCTTGAACGACGTGGCAACCGCCGACCAGCCGCTGGTCGGCAAGGCGCCCTAGCAACCAGACAACGAGGAGACAGGTGTCGTGGAGAAATCTCCCGTAAGATGCATGAGCCGCGTAGCAAGCCCTAACATGCGTCTCAAGCTGACCGCTTGAAAGACGCGGTCGCTTTGCCGCACGACGTTGAGCCGGGCAATTGTCTGACGCAACATGTGGCCTCGCGGATCCCGATGGGGCCTTGCTGCCAGGGGATAGTGACATGACTACCATGCGGGCCGTTACGCGACTGACTTGTATCTTGGCGGTGCTCCTCTGGAGCGAATGCGCGACTCGCGTCAAGCTCGCCCCGACCGTGCTCACGCCCCCAGCGACGCTGCCGAGTTGGGAGCAGGGACGCCGGCACCCCGAGGGACCAGCACGCGCGCTTCTGCGCGTTGCGGTGAGGAGCCCGAAGATCGTCGTGGAAGCACTGGCGTCGTAAGACCCGCCGAACAAGCGCGCCGGCGCTTGCCTTACCGCCCGCGCCCACTTAGAACGTCTTCGCTCGGACAGCACACCACCGACCACGGAGGGGAGCGATGGCGGGACGACTATCCGTCGGCATTGAGACCAATTGCACCGCACCGATGAATCTGGAGCGCACCAGCCTGCGGCTCTTCCAGATCATGGGCGTCGATTCGTTTTTCTTGCCGGATCACTACCTCAGCTTCATCCCGCGTTCGATGTGGAGCCCGACGCTCACGCCGGCGGCGAAGATGATTCCATCACCGGATGCGTATTTCGATCCGTTCGTCATGATGGGCATGATGGCCGCCAAGTATCGCCGCATCCGGATAGGCACCGGTGTCACCGAGCCGTTCCGCCGCCATCCGGCAACCCTAGCGCAGGCTTTCGTGACCATCGACCACCTCACCAAGGGCCGCGCCATCCTCGGCATCGGCAACGGCGAGCGCGAGAATACCGAGCCGTACGGCATCCCGTTCACCAAGCGCGTCGCACGGCTCGAAGAAGCCCTGCAGATCATTCGCCTGCTGTGGGAGAGTCGCGGTGAACCTGTGAGTTTCGAGGGCTCCACCTGGCGATTGCGCGACGCCCTGTTCGCGACACCGCTCTACAACGGCAAGCCGCCGGCGCTGTGGATCGCGGCGCACGCGCCGCGCATGCTGGGACTCACCGGACGTTTTGCGGACGGCTGGTTTCCGACCAAGAAGATGACGCCGCAGGAGTACGGCGACTGCCTGCAGCGCATCCGCGCGGCCGCCGCCGAAGCACGGCGCCCACTGAACGGCTTCGAGCCGGGTCTGCAGATTCAGCTGGCGCTGGGCACGGATCGACGCACGGTGATCCAGCAAATACTCAAGGTGCCGGCCGTCGGTGCGATGGCGATGCTGCTGCCCGGACCGCTGTGGACGCGGCACGGGTTGCAGCATCCGCTCGGCGACAACTTCGAGGGTTTCCCGGAGTTCGTTCCCGAGACGGTCACGGCGGAACAAATCGAATCCGCCCGCCGTCAAGTTACTGCCGAGCTGATCGGCGACGGCATCGTCGCCGGGAGCGTCAACGAAGTCGTCGACGCGATCCGCCCGCTGGTCGCCGCCGGCCTGCGGCACGTGGTGATCTGGAACATCGGCCCGCTGGCCACCGGCGCGACCCCGGCCGATCTGCTGCGGCTGTGGACGTTGATTCGGAAGCTGAAGAAGTTGCAAGTTCCAAGCTGATTCTCACCGACTCAGCACCTCGTAGCCGGCTTCTTCGCCGCGTTGAATGCGCAGCAGCACCTTGTCGCCGGCGCGATCGAGGGTGCGTTGGCAGGCGCTGGCCGAGGGCACGCGCTGCCGATCGACCTCGGTGATGACGTCGCCGGGTTGGATGCCGGCTTCGTCGGCGGGGCTGCCGGGCTCGACGTCGTGCACGATGGCGCCGCGCAGCTCCGACGGAATGCCGAAACGGCGCGCCAGGTTGGGGGTCAGGTCGGCGAGCGCCAGGCCCCACGGGGTCGCGCGCGGCTTCGCTACGCGGGCGCTGCGCTCCGACGGTTGCTCGGCGACGGTGACCGTCAGTGTCTTGTCATGCCCGTTGCGCAACACCTTCAACTCGGCTTGCGCGCCGATGCCGGTGTCGGCGACCAGCGCCGGCAGCTGGCGACTCTCTTCGATCGGCGTCGTGTTGTATGCAAGGATCACGTCGCCACGCTCCACGCCGCCCTTGGCCGCCGGCCCGGTTGGCTCCAGGTCGGCGACGAGCGCGCCGCGGGCATGGTCGAGGCCGAAGGATTTCGCCAGCGCCGGCGTGACGTCCTGAATGCTTACGCCGAGCCAGCCGCGCGTCACCTTGCCGTGCGCCCGCAGCTCGTCGACGATGTGGCGCGCCAGGTTGATCGGGATGGCGAAGCCGATGCCGACGTTGCCGCCGCTGCGGCTGAGGATGGCGGAGTTGATCCCGACCACCTCTCCCTGCGTGTTGAGCAGCGGCCCGCCGGAGTTGCCAGGATTGATCGAGGCGTCCGTCTGAATGAAGTCGTCGTAGGGGCCGGCACCGAGGACGCGTCCCTTGGCGCTGACGATGCCCGCGGTGACCGTCTCCGCCAGCCCGAACGGATCGCCGATGGCCACCACCCAGTCGCCGACGTCGAGGTTGTTGGAGTCGCCGAGCTGGATGACCGACAGCTCTTCGGACGGCTTGATCTTGATCAGTGCGACGTCGGTTTTGGAATCGGCGCCGACCAGCTTGGCGTCGTATTGCGCGCCGTTGTCGAGCTTGACGCGAATCTGCTCCGCGCCGCCTACGACGTGCGCGTTGGTGACGATATAGCCGTCGCTGCTGATGATGAACCCGGATCCGAGGCTTTGCTGGCGCTGCGGCCGCTGTGGGCCCCCTTCACCGAAGAAATGCCGGAAGAATTCATCAAACGGCTCCTGCGGACCTGGCCCTTCACCGCCTCCCCCGGCGCGCATGGTCCGCGTGGAGAAGATGTTGACCACCGCGGGCTTGGCGCTGCGCGCCACGCTGGCGAAGGACTGCGGAACTTCCGCAGCCGCATGTACGGATGCCGGCGGCTGCAGCGCTGCGGTCATGAGAACAAGGCCGAGAACGGGCCAGCGCCGCGATGCGGCGCGCGGAATGATCATTGGACTCTCCTGCCGGTGCGTCCCGCTACGGGCGCGCCGGTAGATACTTGCGAATCGGTTGTGTGAGACGCCAGAGCAGGCTGCCGGCGAGCGCGCCGACGAACGTGCCCACCAGCGCGGCGACGACCAGTTGCGGAAAACCCGGCGTTGCCACCGCGGAGGCGCGGAACACGACGACGCTGAGGAGCGTGGCCACGGTGAGCGTGGCCATGAGCCCTTCGCTGGCCCCCTTGGGTCGCCATGCATCGATGAGCACGGCGGCCGCGATCGCCAACGCCCCGAGCGCGATCAGCACCGCCTTCGGTATACTCTCGGTGTAGATGCGCACGGTGACCGAATCGCGGACGCCCGGCGAAAGGTCGGTGAGCTTGGCACTGAGGTCGCTGCCGTCGGGATCGTCCAGCGGCGCCAGAACCTGCGTCGTCTGGCGCATGACCGGCACCATCGACGACCGCCGTCCGGCGCCGATGCGCTGGCTGCCCCATTCTTGGCTGAACGTGCCTTCCAGCACGTGTTCGGTGCTGTCGCCGTGGCCCACCGCGATGCGATACGTCGCCGTGCGGTTCGCCTGTCCCTCGACCGGCAGGAAATGGCCCTGGACAATCATGTTGTACCGATTCGGCTTGCCGTGCAGCGGCAGCGTCACGGCAGGGCCGTTGTGCGTGAGGTCGGCGCTGAACAACGGCGTGCCCGGATTGACCGCGCGGTAGAATGGATAGAACGTCGTGACGGCCCACAATACCGAAAAGGCCGCGAGCGCCGCGCCCAGTTGTCCGGCCAGCGATCCATCCGTGAAGCCGCGCAGTCCATAGAAGAGAGTGACGACCAATGCCAACGCGCCGACCGTCGTGACCGCAAAGGACTCCTCGACGAGCTCAACGCTGTAGAGCACATACACGACGAGCGCCCCGACGATGGCGACCGTCGGAATCACCCAGCTGCGTACGGCGTCCAAGACGACGAGGCGAGTGAGCGGTGCACTTTGTGCCCGTCGGTGGGCAGGCGCTTGCTTCGCGCGCGACTTGCGGGCCTGAGCTTTCATTTCAACAAACCTCTCTACGCAGCGAATTCTTAAATGAATGCGGCACGCGCCTTCTCTCGCCCGGCAGCGCACCGAAACGCGCCGGATGCTAGCAGTGTCGGAATTGAGAATCCAGAAGTGCCGCCGCACACCGTTCGAGGCTGGGTTTGCCCGAAGAATTGTGGTTAGGTGCACAGGATTAACGTTGATGAAGCGCGTCGTCCTCGGCCTCTTACTACTGGTGCTGTGCGGAGCGGCGGGGCTGTTGTGGTTTGGCTGGCCGCACGTCACCGACCTGCTTCGTCTCCGCCTCGAGCGCGAGCTCAGCCGTGCCGTCGGCAGTCCGAGCCGCGTGCAAGAGCTGACCATCTCGGTGGTCCCACTGCGTGCCCGCCTCAGCGGCGTCGCCGTGGGCACGCCGCCGATCGCGGAGATCGGCCGCGTCGACGTGCGCCTCGAAGCGCTTGCCAGCCTGTTCGAGACGCGACCGGTCGTGACGGTGGCGATCGAATCTCCGGCGGTGGATCTGTCGCAGCTGCCGCCGTCCACGCCGGGAAATCAGCCGCGGCCGTCGGCGGCTGGCGGCGGTCTTCCGCCGTTTCATTTGAAGAGACTCGCGATGACGCAAGGACGCCTGCGCTTCCGGATGGACCACACGATCGCCAACCTGACGGTGGACGCCGTCGAGGCGCAGGTGAAGACCGGACTGCTGGGCCAGGGTCTGACGGCCAGCGCCACCGTGCACGGCGTCGAGCTGCAGCGCAAGTCGTACCGGGCGAAGCTCGATGAAATTCTCGCCGATGGCGGGGCGGACGCCGGCGGACTCTACGTCAACGCAGCGACCGTCAAGGGGGAGGGAATTTCTGCGTCGGCGCGCGCCACCGGCACGCCGCATGTGCACGCGGTGTCCGCGACATTCGACCCCGGCATTCTCGGTATCGTCGTCGACGAGCTGTCTTTCATCGGCGGCCAAGCCACAGTGGAGGGTACGCTCGCCGGCGACCTGGCCAATCCCATGCTCGACGGCCATTTGGCGATTCAGCGGGGTGCGATCGGCCATCATGCCCTGGGTGATCTCGACGCACACGTGACCCGGACGGGAACCAAGCTGAGCTTCGACAACCTGCGTCTGGTGGGCAAACCCGGCCAAGTGAGCGGGGCTGTGTCGCTGATCATCGATAAGGAGGTGCCGATCCACGGCGATCTGCACTGGCAAGGCGTGGATCTCGAGCAACTGCTTGCCGTCATCGGCCAGCCCGTGCCGTTCAACAATCTCTTCGACGCCGGCACAACGGTGAACGGCGCCCTCGATCCGTTGGATCTCGATGTGCACGGCGCGGGCGTTCTCAAGACGGTGGAGAAAGACGCCGCGAAAGACGCGGCCAGCTGGGACATCAGCAGCCGCATCCACCCGCATGATCTGCAGGCGCAGCTGACGATCACGCAACCGGAAGGCAATCAGGTGTCGACACAGGTGGCGCTGGAAGGCGCGAAGATGGAGAAGCTGACGGGCACGATCAGCCTGAAGGCTGCCGACCTTGCGGCCTTGAATCGGATTCTGCCCCGGCCGGTGCCGCGGCTGGCTCTGACGGGACAAGCGGAAGGCAAAGCGACGCTCAGCGGTCCCACCGAACGTCCCGTGGTGGCGGGCATGATGACCATGACGAACCTCACGGTCGTCGGCGTGCCGGCCACACGAGTGAGCGGCGACTTCACCATTGACGGGGCGCGGCTCAAGACCACTAAGACGGCGATGGAGACGGGCGGCGGCGGTGCCGAGCTCACCGGCATGGTGGCCCTGGACGATACGGCGGACAACGATTGGCGACTCAGCTTCCACGACGTCAGCACGGATCTCGCGGCCGGCGTGCTGCGCGGCTTCACCGGCGTCGAGACGTCGTTGAGCGGCGGAACGCTGAACGGAACGTTTCTCTGCCACAATCCGTGGGCGCGCGGCGACACCCAGTTGGGCCTCACCGCGGCGTCGTTGCAGCTCTACGGCGAACCGCTGGATCGGATCGACGTGAAGGCGACGACAATGTGGCCGCAGTGGACACTGCATCTCGGCGCGATACATCACGCTACCGAAACACTGACGATCGACGCCACCGGGGAGGGGACCGCTCGTCTGCAAGCGACCCTGGATTCGACGCCGTTCAACCTCGCCAACGTGCGTGGTGCCGGGCGCCGCCGCTTGACCGGAACGGCAGCGGTGCACGGCCGCTTCTCCGGTGAGGCGCTACGGCCGGATGGCTCGTTCGCGCTGACGGCATCGGCGTTGGGCATCGGCGGGCACGCGCTCGGCGACGTCGCCGTGCACGGCGGCGGGCGACAGGGGACCTGGACAGTGGATGGCAGCGCCTTGGCGGGCACGCTGAACCTTGCGGGTTCCGTCAGTACGACCGCGACCCTGCCGTACACGCTCGACGTGACCTGGCAAGATACCAATCTCGCGAAGCTGATGGCGGCGGATGAGTCGTTGCACGTCACCAGCACCGGCGCGATCAACGTCACCGGTTCGCTGCGCGCACCGGCCACGCCCAGCGGCGTCATCCGTATCACCGGCCTCACCGTCAGCCGCGATCAAGGCACGGTCAGCCTTGCGGAGCCGGTTCAGATCGATATCCAGGACGGTCGCTTCCGCATCCGTTCGCTGGCGCTGGCGGCGCAAGGAAGCCGATTGACCGCGACGGGTGAATGGACGCTCTCGGGAGACGTCGGCCTTGACCTGCGCGGCGATGCCGATCTCGTGCTGCTGGAGTTACTCGGCCGCCCATTCAACGCCGCCCGCGGCCAACTGCTGGTCACGGCGCGGGTTGAACGGGCGCCGGGCGCCGGATGGAGCGTCGCCGGGCAAGCGACGCTGCGCGACGCCGTGCTCGACCTGGGCTTGCCGGTGGCGTTTACCGACGTGAACGGGCAATTCACGCTGGCGGGGAGTCGCGTCGGCATCAACAACCTAGGTGGACGGACCGGTGGCGGCGAGTTCAGCCTCGGTGGCGCAATCGACCTGAATCGCGGGCCTGATGTATCGTGGAGCCTGCGGGAGGTTGCGCTGACCATGCCGGAGTGGTTGGAGGAGCGCGTCTCCGGAAAGGGGCAGGTGCAAGGGACGTGGAGAGTGTTGACGGTGAGCGGCAATATCGAGGTGCTCAACGCCGTGTATGACCGTCGCCTCGAGCTCGTCGATCTGCTGCCGTGGTTCAAAGAGCACGTGGCGCCGGCGCCGCGCGTCGGCCCGGCCGTCACCACGGTCAAGCTCGACCTCCAGATTCATGCGCCCGACGGGCTGTTCATCGACAACAACTTCGCCAAGGCGGAGATGCGCGCCGATCTGTCGATTGCCGGCGACACCGACAAGCCCAGCGTGCGCGGGACAGTGGAGATCTTGAACGGCGAAGTCACCTTCCGCAACCGCGTGTTTACGCTCACCGGCGGCGCCATCGACTTCACCGATCCGTATCAGATCAATCCGGTGCTCAACATCAGCGCCGAAACCCAGGTGGTGACCACGGAATCGGAGTACACCATTGCCGTCGTGGTCAGCGGCACCGCCGACAACCCGCGCGTGCAGTTCAGCGCCGACGATCCGGGCCTGTCGCAGAACGACGTCCTCAGTCTGGTCACGCTCGGCGGCACCACCACGGAAACGCAACGCCAGACCGGTGGCGTGGGAACCGCCGACGTCCTCGCGCTGCTGCCGAGCGAGTACGTCGGTAACGTGCAGCAACGTGTCCACAACCTCTTCGGAGTGGACCGTATCGAGGTCGAGCCGGCATATGTGCCGTACTCGGGAACCATCGAGCCGCGGGTGACCATCGGCAAGGACATTACCGATCGCATCCGCGCGCTGGCGTCCAGCGGCTTTACGGTGGACGCGCGCCGCATGATGCAGCTCGAGTACCGCCTGACGCGCCGCTTCTCGCTGCTGGGCAGCTGGGAAGGCTCCACGCAAACGGAAGCCGGGGCTTTCGGCGGCGACCTCAAGTTCCGCTACGAGTTCCGCAGGCTGCCTTTCTCCTTGTGGTCTGACGACAAGGATTCCGCCGCGCCGGTCAATGCCCATTGAGCGCGCACCGCGCATCGTCGAGCGCACAACGCGCATCGCCATGATGCTGCTGATTGCGGTGCTGGTGACCGGGCGCGCGGGCCGCGGCTTCGGGCAGCAGCCGGATGTGCTCGGCCGTCGCATCGCGTCGATCGAGATTCTTTGTGCCGCCACCATCGATGCTGACGACTTGCGGCGCCTCATGCCGCTGCACGTCGGCGACGACCTCCGCGCCGCGGACCTCGACGAAGCGCGCCGGCGTCTCAACGAGACGCACATCTTCACGGAGATCACGATCGACGTGACGCCTCTCGACGGCGGCGCGGCGATCGTCGTGCACTTGGTGCGCAAGGCGATCGTCAACCGCATCCGGTTCGTGGGCAATCATGCGCTGAGCGATGACGAGCTGCGCCGCGCGATCCGGTTGCACGAGAACAGCGAGCTGACGGAGAAGCTCCGCGACGATGCCGTCAAACGCATCCGTGAACGCTATCAGAAGGAGGGTTTCGAGACGCCGACGGTCGATGGCGAGATGCGCTCGCGCACGCCCGGCGAGCTCGACATCACTTTTCGCATCGACGAGGGGCCACCGCTACAGGTGCGAGCCATCGACATCGACGGTGCCGGCCCTGTGGCCCTCGATGACGTGCGTCACGCCACCGGCTTCCGCGTGGGCGACCGCTTCGTCAGCGCGCGGATGCGCACCGCGCAGGCGGCGATCGTGCGTCTGTATCGCACCAAACACTACTACGAAGTGGAGGTGAAGAGCGATTGGGACCCCAGCCGCGGGTTGCTGCGATTCATGATCGCTCCCGGCGTGCCGTTCATGGTGAAGTTTTCCGGCAATCAACGCTTCAGCGACGCCCACCTGTTGGACCTGATGGACCTGCCCGAGCGCCCGATCGTCACCGACGGGACCTGGCGCGAGCTCGCGCGCCGTGCGGAGAGTGCCTATCAGCAAGCCGGCTATTATTTTGCGAAGGTCCAGTTGCGGATCGAATCCGGCCCACCCAAGGTCGTGCGCTTCGATGTGAGTGAAGACGGCGTGTTCCACGTCGCTGCGGTGGAGCTCGAGGGCAACCACGGGCTGCCGGCGGCGCTTTTGCGTGCGCAGATGGCGACGCGGCCGCCGAGCTGGATTCCGTGGCGGTACGGGGTATTCCTCGATGACGTTCTCGACGACGATCTGAAACGTCTGTGGTATTTCTACCGGCGCAACGGCTTCGAAGACGCGCAGATCGTGGACGCGCGCACCAACTTCGATCGCGAGCGTGGCACGGTCGCGGTCACGGTGATGATCGACGAGGGGCGACAAACCATCGTCCGCGCGATTGAGCGCGTCGGCGTGGAGCCGATTGCGCGCCGCCTGCCGGAATTCCAGCTGGTTGCCGGACAGCCGCTCGATCCTGAGAAGGTCGAAGCCGATCGCCGTGCCTTGGTGACCGCGTTGGCGCGCGCCGGATACACGCATGCAGAGGTGCGCGCCGAGACGATTACGGCGCCGCGCGGCGACGCCGATGCGGCGGCGGTACGCTTCGTCGCGACCTCGGGTGAGCAGCAACGCGTCGGGACGGTGATTGTACAGAACAACATCGACACCCGCTCACGTGTCATTCTTCGCGAGCTGCCGTTCAAGGCGGGCGAGCCGCTCGATCCCGACGCGCTGCTACGCGGGCAGAGCAACACCTACCGCTTGGGATTGTTCAGCAGCGTGACAGTGCGGCCGCTGGAGGGGCCGTCCGATCAGGTGAGCCGCGACATCGGCGTCAGCGTGGCCGAGAAGCCCGCGGGTACCGTGCAATGGGGCGCGGGCTACAACACGCGCGACGGACTGCGCGGTTTCACGGAAGTCGGCTACTCCAACCTCGGGGGATTGGCGCGCCGGCTCAGCCTCCGGGGCGAGTTCACGCTCGATCCCGCCGATGTGACCTCGAAGCAGTACGTCGGCAACCTCGGCTTTCGCGAGCCGCATCTCTGGGACACGCAGTGGATTTTGCGCGCCAATCTGCTGGCGCAACGCTCGACGCGCACGGTGGACCAATTCAGCGTCGAGCGCTTCGCGTTCATTCCCGCGATCGAACGGACCCTGCTGCCCGGCTTGCAGGCCGGCATGGAAATGCAGGCCGAGCTGAGCCAAGTGTTCGACGTGGCGCCCGACGTGTTGTTGTTCAATCCGCGCGACCAAGGGCGGCTGCGGACGGTCAGTGTCGGGCCGTTTGCGATTTACGACGGACGCGACGATCCTTTCGTGCCGCGCCGCGGCATCTACGACTCGTTGCGTGTGCGTTACGCGCCCGGCGCGCTGGGCTCCGACGTGCCGTTCTTCAAGCTGGTCGGACAACACAGCCAGTACGTTCCCTTGGGTGACGATCTGACGTTCGTGTACGCCGTACGCGGCGGCTGGGCGCGCGCCTTGCGTCCCAACGAGGAGGTGCCGATCCGCGAGCGCTTCTTCCTCGGCGGGCGGACGACGGTGCGCGGGTTCGGCGAGAATGTGATCGGCCCGCAAGGGGCCACCATCGTCGACTCGCTCGGCCGCATCGAGGGCGGCGGCGACCCGCTCGGCGGCGACATGGTGTTGAACCTGAATACTGAGCTGCGCTTCCCGCTGCTCTACGGATTGGGCGGCTCGGTGTTCGTCGACGGCGGCGGGGTATACCTGCAGAGCCGTCCGGTCACGTTGAACGACTTCCGGCGATCCACCGGGCTGGGGTTGCGTTACATCACGCCGGTCGGTCCGCTCAGCCTGGAGTACGGCTTCAAGCTGGATCGGCGCACCGGCGAGTCGATCGGCGAGGTGCACTTCAGCATCGGCAACATTTTCTGAGGGGAACGGAGGAGAAGCGGGCGTTTTTCAGCGCGACCGATCCTGTCGCAAGTCCATATTCCAGATGTGCCCCCGATCTCCACGCGGCTTCGACGGAAAGCACAGATAACTATTTTCGCGCTTCACCCTCCCAGGAAGAACCAGGGCTTGCTATCGTTGGACGGACGCAGATGATTATGACCTGTGTACCATCTGCATCGTAACCGAACTGGATAGCTCCACCCCTCGCTGAGAGACGATACCCGCCAGTGCGACCGCCATCTGTGTTCACGCTGGGCCCGAAGCTTGGCTCACCGAAAGCCGAACGCAAGAACGACTCGACCACTTCGTAGTCCTCTCGGCGGAATCTCATCACGACACCGTTGTCATCCTGAGAATAGCGCCACAAGCCGGCAACCGCTGGAAGATTGGTTGTCCCAACCGGGCGTGCCCCACAAGCCAGCGCTTGGCGTAGAATGAATTGACCGGCATCACCCGTGCCCTCGGGCAAATCTTCCCAGCGCCTTCGATGGCAACCGGCAGAAGGTTCAAGAGTCAGGCAGATTTGAACCGCCGCTATAGCGATTAATGAGCGAGTTTGCATCCGATTTCGCAGTCGGAGAGATTCTTCGCCGGCATGGAGACAGGGGTCACATCTGGACATTGGACTTTAGTGGTCTGATCCGCGTCTCGACGACACCTGATGTCGCGGCGAGACGGGCCGGCTGCGTGTGTGAGTTTTATTGACGGCATACGGCCCCCGCCGAACCACCTTGCGATGTGGCTTCTGAATGTCAGGATACTTCCTCTGATCAGCAACCTCAATTCGCGGCCGTCGGCTGCGTGCGCCGCGCCAGCGGGCCCTCGATGCGGAGCTTGCTCACGCGGCGGCCGTCGAGGACTACGACGGTCATCTTGTAGCCCGAGTCGGTGATCGCCTCGCCGCCACGCGGGATGCGCTTGAGATGCGCCAGCACGAAGCCGGCGGCCGTGCGGTAGTCGGCGGTCTCCTCGAACGGCAGGCCGTAGCGTTCCTTCAGATCGATGAGCGGCACCGAGCCCTGCACGAGCAGAGAGCCGTCCGACAGCTCTTGGACGGGTTGCTCTTCGTCGATGTCGAATTCGTCGCGGATCTCGCCGACGATTTCCTCCAGCAGGTCCTCGATGGTCACCAATCCGATCACCGTGCCGAACTCGTTGACGACGATCGCCATGTGCGTGCGGCGGCTCTGCAGCTCGCGCAAGAGATCGCTGATTTGCATCGAGTCGGGCACGAAGAAGGCGGGATGCATGACCGTGGCCAGCGACGCGGGCTGCGGCTTTTCCAACTCGCGCAGCAGGTCCTTGATGTGGACGATGCCGATGATGTGATCGAGGTCGCCCTGCAGCACGGGCATGCGCGAGAAGCCGGTGTCGACGAGCTCCTTGAGAATGGCCGGCAACGGCGAAGACGCGTCGACGCCGTGCACTTCAGCGCGCGGCACCATGACCTCGCGTACGGAGGTGTCGGTGAACTCGAAGACGCTGTGGATGAGCTGGCGCTCGGCTTCGTCGAAGATGCCGTGTTGCGCGCCCTCGCGTACCATGTGCTTGACCTCTTCTTCCGAAATGAAGGCCTCCTGGGCCGTCGTGCTTTGACCGAAGAGCCACAGGACGGCTCTGGTGGACAGCGTCAGCAGCCTCACCAGCGGGGCGGCCAGACGCGAGAGACGATTGATCGGGCGCGCCGCCAGGCAGGCCAGCCGCTCGGTGTGGCTCAAGGCGAGTGACTTCGGGACCAGCTCGCCGATGATGAGTGTGCCGTACGAGATCAGCATGACCGTAATAGTCAGCGCAATGGCTTCCGACCATTCCACCAGTACGGCGGGCGCCGCACCGCGAATAAGGGGCTCGAGGA